>VFSW01000866.1_pt1 | contig 44704 bp, 36 predicted proteins | sample 5358111 | NCBI WGS metagenome assembly VFSW01 (sample SAMN11554181, study PRJNA540505) | mine drainage metagenome | isolation source: sediment from site ElyBrook_90M | place: USA: Ely Copper Mine, Vershire, VT | collected 2017
CAGATCCGAGCTTGCTCTCACAAGCCCCCGCCTTCCAGGCGTGGGGTATCTGACGATCAGCATGTCCAAACCCGGCTGTTGTTTGAGCGATCTGATTTCTTCCGCAATATGGTCTTTCACCAATCTTGAATTCTGCCATTCGACCTTTTCCAGTGTCCTTGAAAAAACGAGCTTGGGTGTGGCATCCAGCCAGTGAGAAAAAGCGATATCGTTGGGCGTAGCTGATGGATTCGTCGCCATAGCCGGCCAGTAACTGGCATAGCCTTGATAATTCACACGTCCGAGTAAAGCGGTGTCCACCGTGCTCAAGAGATCGTTGAGCGATTCCCACCCCTCGTCGCTCACGGCATGCTCGACAAGCCAATCCAGCTCTCCATTTGGCCCCGCGGTGAAACCATCGAGCGATACTTGTATCTGGAAAATGACTTTTCTCATAGCGTTCTCCTCACTTCTTGATCTATGGCAGCATGGTCTCCACAAATCGTTTGATGATGCCACGAGCATAGCACATTTGTTCATTTGCGTCAATGGGTCATGCGCCGAGTCAAGCACAAATGAGCATGAGACAGGGACGCATGCCAGACCTATGAGGGGTACGGAACACGAAAAACACGAAAGATGGTGGAAGAGCGCGAAAAATGGTTTCGCGCTCTTCCTGGCCGAGCCTTGCGTGCTCTTCGTGTCTCGTAGCCTCTTACGCGCTAATAATCGCGCATCAGCGCCAGCACCGGCGCGACGTAGCTTTGCCAGTTGAGATAGCCATGCGCCGCGAAGTTGCCCGGCCCCTCGTTGTAAGCCGAGATGGCGCAGGTGAGGCAGCCGTGCTCGGTGTTGAGCAGGTCGCGCAAAAACATCGCCCCCAGCTCCGCGTTGCCAGAGGTCGTCCAGATGTCATAGCTCGTGCCGTGCGCGGCGTTGAGCATGGCTCCGGTGCCAGGCAAGATCTGCATGAGGCCGATCTCGCCGGATCTGCCGCGCGCGTTTTGATCCCAGCCGCTCTCGTGCCAGGCGATGGCCATCACCAGCGCCGGCGCCACACCGTGATCGTTCGCCGCTTGCGTCAACAGCGCGCGGGTGTTGCCCGCCTGTGGCTGCGGCGGCGCCACGCTCACCGATCCGCCAGCGGCGCGGGTGGTGGTGGTCGTTGCCGGCTTGGGCGTGGCGGCAGCCGGCGTTGCCGCGGATGACGCCACGTTGCTGTCATCCGGGTCGGGGTCGTCGAGCTGATTAGGGAAGACGAGACACTGATCGACATAGATCAGGTTCGGATTGGGAATGTGGTTGACCTGCGACACGGCCCAAATGTTGGTGTGGTGCTCCATGCTGAGCCGCCAGAGCACGTCGCCCGGCTGCACCGTATACGACTCGCCACACCGCGCGGTCGCCGCCGAGACCCCCGAGGCGGGGACGATCAGCGCCAATCCGGTGGCGAGCACCGCCGCGCCCAGCGCGCGGCTTATCCATATCTTCACGTTGATGAACTCCTTAACTCTTGCTTCCTACCCACTTCACAGGCGAATCGTCCTGATGCGGATTCGCCTTGCACCACCACTGCGGTGACATTCGTGCAGCCCGCGAAATCAGGCCTGCACGGCTCTCAAGCCGGCCCGTGCCAGGGGACCCGCGATCCGGCGGATCTCGTCCGACAAGGCTCATACGAGCCGGAAAGGATTGAAGCACAGAATGCGAACCCAGGTCCACCCTGATCGCATGCTGCGCACGCTCTTTTCCGCAACCGTGCGCTGCTGCGCTATCCATGCGGAGGAGCGGCCCGCGGCGCCCACTTGTTGGTGTTGACCATATCCAATATAGAATATATGTTCAATAGCCATAATTGGCTATTCAGCCCCAGGCGCGATTTCAATCGCCGGCGCCGTTCGCTTGATGTGCGTGCTATAGGCCTTCTCTTAGCTTTTTGCCCATACCATCTCATGCACCTGATACTTAGCAAGAAAACTACGATTGAGGCCGCTCCGCGACACGTTCCACATCCAAGACACCTCTCTTCTCCTCCCTACCGACCTGGCGGTTAAGGATCGCACCTCTCATTTATCGCGATGCAATGATGAAGGTCATTGGAAGCGGTGGAACCCCTCACCGCGTTCACACGTCTCTGAAGAGAGATACCAAATGGCTACCGGGATGCCAGAAACCCTGAGCTTTCAGGCGGAGATTATCCAGCACACACAACACGAGGAGGAAGGCAATGCTCCTTGAGCAGAAAACCGCGGTCATCTATGGAGCAGGAGGGGCTATCGGCGGTGCGGTAGCACGCGCCTTCGCTCGTGAAGGGGCGCGGCTCTTCCTGGCCGGGCGCACGCTCGCGACGCTCGATGCCGTCGCCCGAGACATCACCCAGGCAGGAGGCGTCGCAGAAATCGCGCAGGTCGATGCGTTCGAAGGTCAGGCCGTCGAGCAGCATTTGAGCCAGGTGGTCAAGAAAACCGGGAGCATTGATATCTCGTTCAATGCCATCTCACCCAGTATCTCGCAGGGCACACCTCTGGTTGAGATGTCCCTTGAGAGATTCACCATAGGCATCACCGAAGCCATGCAGACCCAGTTCTTGACCACGACGGCGGCAGCACGACACATGATCACGAGCGGATCTGGCGTCATTCTGGCCATCACGGCCACACCCGCCCGGCTGGCCATTCCCAATTCCGGCAACTTCGGCATTGAGGGAGCAGCGATCGAGCGGCTCTGTCGACAACTGGCGGCAGAGCTCGGACCTCAGGGCGTTCGCGTCATCTGTCTCCGCTCGGCTGGCTCGCCGGATGCACCAGGAGTAGAGTGGGCCATCCATATGCTCGCCGAGCGGGAGGGCATCTCTCCCGAGGCGTATGAGGCTCGTCTTGCGCAAGGGACGCTGCTGAAGCGGATGCCCAAGCTAGCTGAAGTAGCGGAGATGGCGGTCCTGATGGCGTCGGATCGTGCTAGTGCGATGACCGGTGCGGTGGCCAACGTGACCTGCGGCGAGACGCTGGAATGATGGAGCCGGATGATGTCGCCCGCTGCCTGCCGGCCACCGAGTGGGGCCGCTTTCGCCTGGACTGGGGCCGCCGCACGTGGATCATGGGCATCGTCAACGTCACGCCCGACTCGTTTTCGGGCGACGGGCTGGCCGGCGGCGACTCGCCTGACGAATGGGCGGCCCGCGCGGCGGCGCAAGCGCGGCGCATGGTTGCCGACGGCGCGCGCCTCATCGACGTGGGCGGCGCGTCGTCGCGCCCTGGGGCTGAGGCCGTCGCGCCCGGCGCAGAGATTGCCCGCGTCGTGCCGGCCATTCGCGCCATCGCGGCGGAGCTGCCCGACACGCCGATCTCGGTCGATACGACCAGCGCCGCAGTCGCTCGCGCGGCCATCGACGCCGGCGCGTCGATGGTCAACGACACCTCCGGGTTGCGCGCCGATCCTGAGCTGGCATCCGTCGCCGCCGTGGCGGGCGTGCCGGTGGTGATCATGGCGAATATGCGCGGCGTCGAGCGGCACGAGGTCATCGCCGACGTGACGCGCCTGCTCGCCGCGGGCATTGCCACCGCGCTGGCCGCCGGCGTCGCGTGGGAGCGCGTCATCATCGACCCCGGCTTTGGCTTTGGCCAGACTCCGGCGCGCAACATCGCCCTCATCCGCCATCTCGATCGCTTCACCGCGCTGGGCCGCCCGATTATGCTGGGTACGTCGCGCAAATCGACGCTGGGCACGCTGCTGGGCGGCGCTCCTCCCCATGAGCGCCTCGAAGCCTCGCTCGCCACCGCCGTCGCGGGCATTTTGCGCGGGGCCGACATCGTGCGCGCGCACGACCTGCGAGCCACCCCGCGCGCCCCCCGCGTGGCAGACGCCCTCGCCCGCGCAATGCCTGACGACGCCTCGTGATCGCGCACATCGTTGCATCGGCAAATATCCCCCAGGGCATAAAATGGCGTCGAGATAGATGGTGATGCAATTAGATGGCGCGAGGCCAGGATAGAGAAGGCCCGACGGGGTGATCGCACTCTTTAAAAATAGGACTCTCGCTCAAGGCGAAAGATCGCGCCAGGCGAGACCGCCGGGGGAAAGATTGATAATACTCTTGCCCTGGCTCGAAAAACGAAGCCCTCCGGGCTTCTGTCGGGGATGAGTGCCGTCCCCGTCACACATGCCTGCCTGAATCCAGGGGCACCGAGCGAAAGTCCTATAATACCAAGTCACGATGAATCGTGTATGTTTGGTGATGGATGATCGCTGGCTACGCCTCGATCGCAAATGAATGTGATCAAGCGGATTTGGTATAACATAACGTGACCCGATGTGCACGTTTTTTCCGCTCCTGATGGCGTAGGGATTGATAGCAGGCTCATTGTGACAGTGGGGATCCCCCATTTTCGATACAATGGGCGTTCCCAAGAAAAACTTGCACATCGGGTCACGTTAATTATCCAAAACTGACGTTAAATTATATATAACATCAATGAAAGTTCCAACAAGGATACAGAAATAGCCCAAGATCAGAAAAATTTCACCGATTCCTGGAGTTCCTACCTTCAAATCATATACAGAGGGCAGATCAAAGTTCATCGTAACCGTCCCTAATATTACAGCTGCAAACAAAATTGCTTGACTCAGAACCCTGGATTTTGCACTCAATCTCAGCATATTTATAATACCTGCTACTAACGCCATGAGAAATGGGAACAAATAGATAAAAAGAGTTAGATTTGGCAAACTGCTACTAGGGCCAAACAAAATCGATAGCAAAAACAATGGTTGAGGTGATACGCCTAGCAGGCGCCATTCCCATGGCAGAAAGAAACCAATAATGACCATAAGGCTTCCGCTACAAATTAGCACGAAAGCTCCTCTATGTGATTTGTTTGAATTCATCTTTTCAGTCTCCTCTTCTGAAACAGCATAGTATATTGTTACGCGGTAGAACTCATGGAAAGGTGGAAGGACTGCTGAAGATCACCCCTGAAGTCGCTCTCAGCAACCTCTCTCATGTCATGAGAAAGCGACAGCAATAGAGCCTGCGTGAATGCGCACTCCACACTTCCGTGTCGTCCTAGCGGTTATGCTAACCATATGATTATATACGAAAAAGCGTGTACGAAAAGCACCTATGAGATATCGTTTGGATGGAATAAACAACAGTGTCGGAAAGAACAGAATCCTATCACAAGACGTAAAATTAACGCTTTGTGATAGGATTCTGTTAAAATCTAGCTATGATCCCAGTAGACACTGAAGGACGAGCCATTTGATGAAATAGGACCTGGGTGTGCATTCTGGGTACTGAACCACCCGCATGTGCCTAATCCACCACTACACATAATAAAATAATCGTGATTATCAGTGCCAACGTTACCATTTCCAGAAGGTGAATACCAGTTTGTGCTATAAAAATTAATGCTGTGAAAATCTGCTACATTCATGTGAGTACCATTATAAACGATATTACCTTCTACCACGTAATCCGCCGAACAACCGGAATCTGTCGTATCAGTATCCCACCCAGGAGCGTAGTAAGATGAAGTCCAGTAACCGTTACTCATATTTTCAATAAAAGAGTACGCCGCACCATTATCGTTATCGTTGTGAGAAAAGATTGTATTGCCTGGAGCAACAGGGATGGAAGTGTCATATGGCCCTTGAGGGGCATTTTCAATAAAGAGTTTAACCGTTTTGTTTCCATACTGGTCCCAACGAATATATCCTCCATTTTGAATCAATCGTTGACCCACGTAGTTGTATGGGCAGCCATTACTGTTACCATAGGAACCAAATCCATCTCCCCCAAGTCCTGTCCATGCAGCATACTCGGAGTTAGTATTTGGAGAGGTAGCATCGGAAAAAAAAGTATGAGTTCACCGCAGAATAATAGCGTTGTGCGTCAGCATTTCCTGCCCAAATACCTGTACTCGTGCCAGATGCCGAAGCAGATGGATTAAGAAAATGTCCAATAGGCTGTGAGTGTTTGTAGAAATCGCAAACACGGTGCTGAGCGTGGGCAATGACATTTTCCCAAGTTGCCAAGCCTGCTCTATCAGCTGGCTTTGGAGGCAAGCCATACATTTTTATCTGAGCAGTTGTTAAAGTACTTGGGTTAAGATGACTAGGGAGTTGAACACAGTTAGTAGCATGGACTAAAGTAACCTTATCTGGTGGCGCTACAACTGATGAAGTGCTATTCTTAACTGCTGTAATCCCGATACCAGAAAGAATGGCCAATAAAGAGAGACTGAAGCCCCAAAACTTTCTAAACACTAGAGTTTCCTTTCCTTGCCTTTATGAAGGCTACCACAGGCATTTCTAAGATGAAATGCCAAAGTTACTTTCGTCGTTGACACTCCGCATAGGCGAAAGCCGTAGCGGATTCTTGGCTCAAGCAACCGGCTCGCCCCAGGAGCGTGCACCCCGGAACGTGGAGGCCGGCTGTCCCCAAGCGTTGCTCTCGTTCACGACGAGACTGTTCCCCTGTACCCCAGGGTACAGCAAGGAAGGCAGGCCCTGAAGTCCGATCACCCGTGAGGGAGACACTGCTTCGCGTTGCCGCTCTTTTCGCCAAACTTCACGATCAGTCTACCAGCACACACCCCGTCTGTCAAGGGGTAAGGGCCCTGGCCCTGGCTCAAGCCGACGCAAGCTCTTTCATCTGCATGGGCTAAAGCCTCAGCAGCTTTACGGGCTTGCTGTAAGGACGCTGGCCTTATCCCACGCGCGTGCGCGTGATGATGAATTGCTGATCGTGCGTGAGGACCGTCTGGTCACTGCCGCCCACCAGCGGCAGCACCTCGCTTTCGAGCTGGCGAACGGATTCGTCCAGCGCGTCGCCGGGCAAGAGCCACGTGCGCGACCAGAGCCGCCTGGCGATGAAGTCGATCTCTTGCCGCACGGTCGTCCGCGTCGTCCAGGTGACGGTGGAAAGGACTTCGGGCGTGAGGCCGCGCCCGCGCAGCTCGTCACAGAGCAGCGCGCGCGTCACCGGCCCCGACGCCCCCGCCGGCTTGACCCACGTATCGGTGCCCATCTGGCGCGCGATCACCACCCAGCGCTCTTGCACATTGACCTGCGCGGGGTTGCGCGCGTGCTCGTCGCCGCCGTTGACATACCAGCCGCCGGGCTTGACGACGCGCAGCGCCTCGCTCACCGCGTCTTGCCAGTTGGGGATGAGGTGCAAGACGTGCACCGTCACCGCCGCGTCGAATTCGTCGTCGCCAAAGGGCAGCCGGGTCACGTCACCCTCGCGCAGATCGACGCGCGGCGGCGGCGTGCCGGGATGCTCGCGCTGATATTCCGCCAGCTTGTCACGCAAGCGCGCCATCATCGCCGGCGACAGATCGACGCCGGTGAAATCGTAGCCGCGCAGAATCAGCGGCAGCGCGATGCGCCCGGTGCCGATGCCCAGCTCGATGAAGCGCGTGGCCGGCGTCGCCCCCACCGCCTGGGCGATGGCCCTGGCGATCCGATCGCCCACCCCCGGCGGATAGCCCCGCGTGGCGTCGTAATAGTCCGCCGCCCGATCGAATGACAGTGACGACATGCGACCTACCTCTCTGGTGATGAAGTTATGATGCCCGCGTGGCCAGCGGCAGCGAGAAAGAGAACGTGCTGCCGCGCCCCACCTGGCTTTCGACCCAGATCTGCCCGTTGTGCGCCTCGACGATGTGCCGCGCGATGGCCAGCCCCAGCCCTGTGCCGCTCGAATGCGTCGAGCGCTCGCGCGTTTGGAGCGAGCCGAGGCGCAAGGCCAGATCTTTCGCCTTCCAAAAGCGCTCGAAGACGCGCGGCAAGTCGTCCTCGGCAATGCCCACGCCCGTGTCGCTGACGCGCACGACGACCACCGGCGCGTCGCTGGCGGGCGGTGGCGCCGTCCCCGGTCGCGCGCTCGCCGCGAGGGGTTGGGCCTCGCCGGTGGCGCCGCGACCGGCGCTTATCGTGATGGAGCCGCCGTCGGGCGTGAATTTGATGGCGTTGTGGATGAGATTGATGAGCACCTGCCCGACGCGCTCGCCGTCAGCCTGCACCGCCGGCAGGTCGTCCGGCGTGTCGGTGAGAATGGTCAGCGCGCGCTCGGCGGCCAGCCCGCGCATGCGCTCAGCCGCGACCTCGATGACGCCGGCGATGTCGGTCGGCTCGAGCTCGAGGGTGATGTGGCCGGTCTCGATGCGACTCAGCTCCAAGAGGTCGTCCACCAGCTCGGTCAGGTGATCGACCTCGCCGGTGATGCGCCCGGCCAGGCTTTGCGCCATCGGCGGGTCGCTCGTCACGGCGTCGGCCAGCGTCTCAGCCATCAGCTTGACCGACGCCAGCGGCGTGCGCAGCTCGTGCGACACCGAGGCCACGAAATCTTTGCGCACCGTTTCCAGATAGCGCAGCTGCGTCTCGTCGTCAATGAAGAGCAAAAGATGCGACACCCGCGACGGACCCTCGCCGCCGGCCTCGCTCGCCAGGCTGAGCGGCTGCACCGAGACGTGCCACGTCTCGCGATCCGACGCGCGCAGGACGGTGTGCTCTTGCGCCACGCCCGAGGTCGCCGCCGCGATCAGCATCTGCGTCGTCTCATAATCCTGAATGATGGTCGCCAGCACGCGCCCTACCACGCGCCCGCGCGGCAGCCCGATCAGATAGAGCGCGGGACGGTTGGCGTCGAGGATGACGCGATCGGCGGTGGTCACGAGCACCGGGCGCGGAATCGCCTCGATCAGGCTGCGGATCAACTGATCGATCTCGCCCGAGGCCGTTTTGCGCTGCTCGCTCGCGCCCGTCGCGGCGGCGCGCTCTATCGCCTCGCGCTGCCGCAGAGCGAGCCAATAGGCCGGCGAGGCCAGCGCCGCCGCGACGATCACCGTGACGATGACAGCTCCCATCGTGGATGTTGTCCTCTCACTCGCTCAATTGGCGTCACGCTCTCGATTTGGGGTTGCGCCGGACAGCCCGCGTGAGTGTGACCATCCCGAATACTCCGATCAGGCCGAGAGGCATCCACAGCGGCACCGGACGCGAGAGCACCGTGGCTCTTCCACCTCCGCGCCGGCCCTGTGCGCGTATGATGCCGCGCCGGGCGCGATTTTCTCTGGTGGCTGATTCGACGATAAGATGGATCTCGCCGCGCTCGGCGCGATCCAGCACGCGATCCAGGCGGCGCGGCAATCGCGCCAGGCTGCGCGCCAGAGAGGCGCCATCACGAAGCAAGGTTTGCCCTAGCCCCTCGATGCTGTCGATTCCGAGCAGCCGCAGAATTCCTTCCAGCCCTCCTTGCTCGCCACTGCCCAGAAATTGTTGGGCATAGGGGGTGGCGACCGCGATCATGTTGAAATGAGGATCGAACGTCACCGCCAGCCCCTGGAGCATTCCGACCATGCGCCCGAAGTAGGCGAATTGGGCCGGGAGTCGAAACGGCTGATCGTAGAGCGTCTTGCCCATATCGCCGAGCGCTTCACGCGGATGCACCCTGGCCCGGTGCCCGTATGATGATGCCGCCGGCCCACCCGTCAGGGCGCTCAGGTCGCCGAAGCGATCGAGCAGCACGTTGACGATCGGCTCGAGTGCCTCACGATCGGCCGTTTCGCTGAGGAAGCCGAGGGTATCCAGCCCGCGAATGATCTGAGCCGCGTCTTTCGCCAGATAGCCGCTGGCGGCGTCGCGAATGCCCGCGCGCATGCGGGGCGTGACGGCGCCCATCATTCCAAAATCAAGGAAGACGAGCCGATCTCCGTTGCGATCCGGCTGGACGAGGAAGTTCCCAGGATGGGGATCGGCTTGAAAGAAGCCCGCCTCCAATATCTGGGTAAAATAGGTGCCGACAAGGCGGTTGGCCAGCCGCTCGCCATCCACCCCCGCCGCGTCGAGCGCCTCCATCTGGGTCACTTTGATGCCGTCCATCCACTCCATGACGAGCACGCGGCGTGTCGAATAGGCCGGGATCATCGCCGGAACGAGAATCGCCGGATCGCCGGCGAAGATCGCCGCGAACCGCTCCGCGTTGCGCGCTTCTTGCTCGTAATCCAGCTCTTCGGCGACGGTGCGGCTGAATTCGCGATACAACATGGTGAGATCGACGATATCGTTGGCGGCGGGCACGAGCCAGCCCACGAAGCGCAGGACCAGGCGCAGGGTCCGCAGATCGGTGCGCACGATGGCGTCGATGCCGGGCCGCTGGACCTTGATGGCCACGTCGCGGCCGTCGTGCAGGCGCGCGTGGTGCACCTGCCCCAGCGAGGCTGAGCCGGCGGGCTGCTCATCGATCGCGGCGCAGATCTCGCCCAGGGGGGCGCGCCACTGGCTCTCGAGCACGCCGCGAATGGCGGCGAACGGCTCAGCCGGCACGTCGTCGTGCAGCGCTGAGAGTTCGGCCAGCGCTGACTCCGGCAGCAGATCGGCGCGCGCGCCCAGGAATTGGCCGAGCTTGATCATGAGGCCGCCCAACTCAAGGGCCGTCAGGCGAAACTCGCGCAAGACGCGCACCAGCACGTCCAGGTTCGGGCGGACGTCATAGTCGCCCCGCGCCCGTGCCTGAATGACGCGCGTGCGCTCGCGGTTGATGATAAATAAGGTGCGCAGGAGCAACAATCCTACCCGCATCGAGCGCCAGAGGCGGTTGCGCCGGCTCCACTTTTTCCAAAATCGTGGCATGATGTGTTCTCGATCGACCCCTTGAATGTAAAGAATGGTGAAGTGGAGCCTTCTCTCGCCGCACATCCTCAATTATAGGAGTCGAGTATGAGCGAAGTGCTAGAGCAGGCCAGAATCGCGGAGAGCATCGCCTTGGATGAAAACAATCTGAGCCAGCGGGCTGGAAAGACATACCTCGTAAGTCACGCGGCCTATATAGAGCCAACAGAGAGGGCCATTCATTCCAGATGGGATGCGTGTTGAGCGAACGAAAATAAGGCAATTTCGCGGAAATGTCGTTTTGCCAGAAATATCCTCCTTCTCGCCGGACTTCAGCCGTAGAGAGGTCTGGCATGATCTCACCCGTATATTAGCTAGGAAAATATAACATGGATTTAACATGGATAATCCATACTTTATTTGGTTAATGAAACATTAAAGGTTGATCACGAAACTTTAACACAGCTTAAGGGCCGGTTAATAGTGCGGTTGGCACAGTTAATTTGGTTGCGTGAGACAGAAGGGAAAAACGCCATGCTCGCGCCACCAATTTGAAAGATTTCCCCGCATTCACCTGAGGAGGAATCATGAACCCCAACCGGTTCCGGCTTTTCTCTCTACGCGCCCTGGTGGGCGTGGCGGCTCTGACGGCGACACTATTCGCGGCGGCTTGCGGCTCTAATAGCAGCGCGGCGAGCGGCTGCCCATCGACCACCTCGCTCAACGGCGCCGGCTCGACGTTCGACGGGCCGCTTTTCTCAAAGCTTTTCTCGGTCTATCCATCAGCCCATTGTGGCGCTCAAGTCAACTATCAATTGGTGGGCAGCGGCGCGGGCATCAACGATCTGCTCACGCAGACGGTGGACTTTGGGGCCACCGACGCGCCTATGTCTGACGCGCAGCTCGCCACAAGCACCAACGGCAACATCATCCACATTCCGGTCACTCTTGGGGCGGTGGCGATGTCTTACAATCTGGGCAGCCTGAACAGCACTCACTTGCAATTCACCGGCCCAGTGATCTCAGACATCTTTCTCGGCAAAGTGACGTTTTGGGACGACGCGGAAATCACCGCGCTCAATCCGGGCGTCTCGCTGCCTCACGAGGCGATCACCGTCGTCCATCGCTCGGATGGGAGCGGCACGACCAGCATCTTTACGCACTACCTCTCGGCGGTGAGTCCCGCGTGGGCGAATGGGCCTGGCGCCGGCACGACCATTAGCTGGCCGACAGGCATCGGCGGCAAAGGCAATCCGGGAGTGGCCGCCGCCATCAAGAGCACGCCAGGCGCCTTTGGCTACGTCGAGCTGGCGTATATCGTAGCGAACCCCAGCGCCTTTGGCTATGCTCAGGTGCAAAACGCCGCGGGCAACTACGTGCTGCCCTCACTGGACGGCGCGAAGAACGATGCCGCGAACGTGCCGACCATTCCCAGCGACCTGCGCTTTTACATCGTGAACGCGCCTGGGGCCGCATCGTACCCCATCTCAGGGTTTTCGTGGATGATTGTGTATCAGCACCAGAGCAACGCCGATAAAGGCGAGGCCATCGCCAACATGCTCTGGTGGGTGACTCACGATGGGCAACAATACTCGACGGCCTTGACCTACGTGCCTCTGCCGAGCGGCATTGTCGCGAAGGATGAGGCGCAGATCAAGTCGATGACGTGCGGCAGCGGCAACACCCCTTGCTACACGGGCAGCTAAGGGGATTCGGCAAAGCGCCGGAGAAGGAGATCATTTGGCTTCCTTCTCCGGTCTGGATGTATGATCGGTAGTGATCAGGAATCGGGAGCACGATCGCATGCGGTGCCGAGAGAGCGCGTTGCCCTATACAGCAAAAGAGGACAAGCATGCTCGATGAAGCAGGCGCGACCGCGAGGTCGATACGCATAGCGACCAGAGCGCGCGCGTGGCGCACGTTGCTCAACGATAAGCTGGGCGATAGCGCCTTGCGCTGGCTCACCTATCTGCTCGTGGCGATCGTGCTGGGAATCATCGCCGGGGTGATCTGGGTGCTCGTCAGCGGATCGTGGATTACGATCCAGATGTTTGGCTTGCGCTTTCTGACCAACCGCGCTTTTGATCCCGTGCATAATATCTATGGGGTCGCGCCCGCGATCTTTGGCACGCTCTACACCTCGGCTTTCGCGCTGTTTTTCGCGGCGCCGATTGGCGTGGGGGCGGCGCTCTTCGTCACGGAGTTTTGCCCGCGATTCCTGCGCGTTCCGCTGGCGTTCATCTCGGATCTGCTGGTGACGATTCCCAGCGTGGTGCTGGGGCTGTGGGGATTCCTCGTTCTGGCGCCCTGGTTGATCACGACGGGTGAGCCGTGGCTCCAAAAACACTTCGGGTTTCTGCCCTTTTTCCAGGGGACGCCGCATGGGCTGGGCTTGCTCGCGGCGGGCATGATCTTGGTCATCATGGTATTGCCGCTCATTGTCGCCATCACGCGCGAGGTCATGACGCTCGTTCCCACCGAGCAGCGTGAGGCGCTCCTGGCTCTGGGGGCCACCCGCTGGGAGGTGATTCGTTACGTCGTATTGCCCTTCGCGCGCAGCGGCATCACCGGCGGCGTCATCCTGGCTCTTGGCCGCGCGCTGGGTGAGACGATGGCGGTCACGATGGTCATCGGCAACGAAGCGACGAATCCCTCGTGGGGCCTGTTCAATACGGGATACACCCTTTCCAGCCTGATCGCGAATACCTTTGGCGAGGCGACCCCTGGGCCATTCATCTCCGCTCTCCTCGAAACGGGCTTGATTCTGCTCATCATCACCTTGATCACGAACGTCCTGGCCCGCGTGCTGGTTTCGCGGCTTGGGCAAAAGAGCGTGGGAGGTTTCGTCGCATGAATGCTCAAGCAGCCCCGCGCCTGCCCTTCGCGCAACCCCCGTCCGTCGTCATGCGGCGGCGCCGGGCGGTGAACATCACGGCGATAGTGGTCACGACGCTGGCCGCGATCTTTCCCGTAGCCATTCTGATCTACATCGTTTTCTATATCTTGCTGCAAGGCCATCAGTTCATCACTCCCGACTTCTTCACGCAGCTGCCTCCCGCCTTTGGCGATTCGAATGGCGGCATGGGAGAAGCGGTGCAGGGAACGCTCATTTTGCTTGGCCTGGCCAGCATTGTCGGCGTGCCGTTGGGCCTTTTCACCGGCATCTATCTGGCCGAGTACGGCAAGGGAGTCTTCGCGCGCGGCGTGCGGCTGATGGTTGACGTGCTCAGCGGCTTGCCAACGATCCTCCTGGGCTTGTTCGCCTGGGCGATCATCGTCATTCCCTCTCACGGCTTTTCGGCGCTCTCGGGTGGGGTCGCCCTGGGCATCATCATGATCCCCATCATGACGCGCTCGGCAGAAGAAGTCTTGCGATTGGTTCCTGAATCGTTGCGCGAGGCGGCGCTGGCGTTGGGCATTCCTCAATGGCGCGTGCTCATCCAGCTCGTGCTGCCGTCGGTCGCCAGCGGCATCATCACCGGCATCATCTTCGCGCTCGCGCGCATCGCCGGCGAAACCGCCCCGTTGTTGATGACAGCGTTTGGGAACACGTTTTGGTTTTCCGGCGTGAATCATCCGGTCGATGCGTTGCCTTTGCGCATCTTCGTCTTCACCGAGAGTCCGTATCAAGTGCAGATCAACCAGGCATACGCGGGGTCCTTCGTGCTGATCATTCTGATCGTCGCCGCATCTGTCACCATTCGATGGGCGACAGGCGGTTTCCGCCGCCAGGCGCGGTGAGGGGCGGCATCCATGACCTCCATCTCTGTCTCGCGCCTCAATGCGTGGTATGGCCGTCATCAAGCGCTCTTTGACATCTCGCTGAATGTGCCCGCCAACAGCGTCACCGCCCTGATGGGACCGTCGGGGTGTGGCAAGTCAACGTTCATTCGCTGCATCAATCGCCTGCACGAGGCAACACCCGGCGCGCGTGTCACCGGTGAAGTGCTCGTCAACCAGGTCAACCTCTATGAGCCTCACATCAACGCGCAATACGTGCGCCGCCATATCGGCATGGTCTTTCAGCGCCCCAATCCCCTGCCCATGCGCAGCATTTTCGACAACGTCTCCGTGGGTTTGCGCTTGAACGGATTGGCGACGGGAGCGAGCCTGCGCGAGCGTGTCGAGCGGAGCTTGCGGCAAGCCGCTTTGTGGGATGAAGTGAAGGACCGGCTGAATCATTCAGCGGGAAGCCTATCGGGCGGTCAGCAACAACGCCTGTGCATCGCCCGCGCCCTGGCCGTCGAGCCGGAAGTCCTCTTGATGGACGAGCCGACTTCGGCCCTCGACCCTGCCGCGACCTTGCAGATTGAGGAGTTAGCGCGCGAGCTGAAAAAGCAATTCACCATCGTCATCGTGACGCACAACCTGCAACAGGCCGCGCGCGTTTCCGATCAGACGGCGTTTCTCTTGCTGGGGCGCCTCGTCGAAGCTGGCCCAACCACCGAGGTCTTCTCGCGGCCACAGGATAAAAAGACCGAAGAGTATATCACCGGTCGTTTCGGATAGGAGCCATAGATTGCTTTTGGACACTCAGGAAACACCCATTGTGGAATCTCAGGCGCCCGTCGCCACGGCGATGACGTTCCCCACCGAATCGCTGGCTGTCGAGACGCGCGATCTGCATGTCTGGTTTGGCTCAAAGGAAGTGTTGAAAGGCATTTCCCTGCCGATCCCGGCGCGCGGCGTCACGGCTCTGATGGGGCCTTCCGGCTGTGGCAAGACGACGTTCCTGCGCGCGCTCAACCGCATGCACGATCGCACCGCCGGCGCCAGAGTCACCGGCGAGGTTCTTTTCGAGGGGCGCGACATCCTGGCGCCAGACACCGACGTGGTCGCGCTGCGACGCAAGCTGGGCATGATCTTCCAGAAACCGGTGGCTTTCCCAAAATCCATTTTCGATAACGTGGCGCTGGCGTTGCGAGCCAGGGGAGGAATGAGCGCGAGCGAGATCGCGGACCGGGTGGAGCTTAGCTTGAAACAAGCGGCATTGTGGGATGAGGTGAGGGATCGCTTGAAAAAGAGCGCGCTGGACCTGTCGGGCGGCCAGCAGCAGCGCCTGTGCATCGCCCGCGCGCTGGCCGTCGAGCCGGAAGTCCTCTTGATGGACGAGCCGGCCTCGTCGCTGGACCCCATCGCGACGCTCAAGATCGAGGATCTCATCCGCGACCTGCGCCAGAACTACACTATTGCCATCGTGACGCATAATTTACAACAGGCCGGACGCATCTCGCAGCACACCGGTTTCTTCTTGGCTGGCTCGCTGATCGAATATGGGCCGACCACCGAGATATTCGAGCGGCCCCGCGACCCGCGCACGGAAGATTTCATTACGGGCCGCTTTGGCTGATCGGCGGGGATCGGCCAGAGCCGTAAAGGAGGCCGGCGATGGCGCACGATGCCTATCGTCTCGAGACCCAGGCGATCGAAGAGACCATCATCCAGATGGCGTCTTTCGTCGAAGATCTGATCGCGCGCGCGGTGCGGGCGATGACGCACGCCGACGACCGGCTGGCCGATGAGGTGATCGCCACCGATCGGGTGGTGGACGACCTGCGCGACCAGGTGCGCACGGGCGTCATTCAGGTGATCGAGCATTGGGCGCCGCTGGGGTCGGCGTTGCGGCGGGTGATCGCCTATCAGCTGATCGCCGACGAGCTTGAGCGCATCGGCGATTACGCCGTGCATGTGGCGCGCGCCGCCCACGCGGGGTTTCGCGCGATGCCCCTGAGCCTGATGGGCGAGATGAGCGAGCTGGCGCGCCTGGTGCGCCAGCAGGTGCGCGACGGCGTGCAGGCGCTGGCCCACGCCGACGAGAGCGCCGCCCGCCGCGTCTGCCTTTCCGACACGGAGATCGACGCGCACTATCACACGCTCTTCGCCGCGCTGCAAGAGCACATGCGCGCCCAGCCCGCCTTCGTGGCCGACGGCACGCAATTGCTTTTCGCCATGCACGACCTCGAGCGCATCGCCGACCGCATCGCCAATATCTGCGAAGAGGTGATCTTCATCATCACCGGCACGCATGAAAAGCTGAATTGAGGGGCTTCCATGACCTCTACCATCTTGCTGGTCGAAGACGAGATGACGCTGCGTGACACGCTCGCCTATCGCCTGCGCGGCGAGGGATATCAGGTCATCACCGCCGCCGACGGCGCCGCCGCCATCGAGGCCGCGCGCCGCGCGCACCCCGATCTCGTGCTGCTCGACTTGATGCTGCCCGGCCTGGACGGGTTGGAAGTCTGCAAGGCCGTGCGCGCCCGCGCCGAGACGGCGGCAACCCCCATCATCATGCTGACGGCGCGCGTCGAGGAAAGCGACAAGATCCTCGGCCTCGAGCTGGGCGCGGACGATTACATCACCAAGCCGTTTAGCTGGCCGGAGCTGCGCGCGCGCATCCGCTCGCAGCTCCGGCGCGCCGATCAGGCGCAGAGCGAGGGCGGCGAGACGCTCGCGCGCCAGGGCGTCATCGAGATCGGCGAGCTGCGCATCGATCTGGACCGGCATCAGGTCTGGCGCGCGGAGGAAGAAATCGAGCTGGCGGCGCGCCTTTTCGACCTGCTTACCTATTTCGCGCAGCATCGCGGGCTGGTGCTGACGCGCGCGCAGCTGCTCGAGCGCGTGTGGGGCTACGATTACGCCGGCGATTCGCGCACGGTGGATGTGCACGTGCGCTGGCTGCGCGAAAAGATCGAGCGCGACCCCTCGAATCCGCAGCTCGTCATCACGGTGCGCGGCGTCGGCTATCGCTTTCGCGGCTGAGGGCGATTGATGATCTTTTATCATTTAGGACTTTCGCTGAGTGAGCATCATCACGCGGCACGCCACCGCCGGGGGTAGGTGATCACCAGATGAGATCACCGCGTCGGGCGAGACCGCCGGGGGATGAACCCCAGGATGCACCAGATCCGCCGGGCGAGACCGCCGGGGGAAAGATTGATAGTATCTTGCCCCGGCTCGAAAAACAAAGCCCTCCGGGCTGCTGCCGGAAGATGGATGCCTGCTGCTGTCACCTCTGCCTGCCCGAATCCAGAGCACGGGGTGAAAGTCCTTTCATTAATCAGGGCATCGACACGAGAGATCTCGTCCTAGCCCGCGCAGGCGGGCTTCGTGGTCCGCAGACCCAGAGGCGCGGCTTTCAGCCGCTGGCCCCGTCTGGTCGCTGTGCATATTGACAACGTCGCGTCAAATCCGCTATGCTGCTGTCATCGTGGCGTCATCTCTCGCATCGCTGGAAAGGACTCTCGTGGCTATGCCCGCTCGCCCCGCGCCGCAACCTGTCATCGACCTTCACGAATTGCGCGCCTGCACCGACGTTCCCGCGATCTTCGCGCTGTTTGGCGCGCTGCGCTATCCCATCGAGCATCCCGCCGCCGTGCCGCTGGAAGCCGACGATTTGCCGGGGGCGCTGCGCGATCTGGCCGCCGCCCGCTATGTCGTCGCCGAGGTGGCCGGGGACCGGCCCGGCGTGCCGCCGCTCCTGGTGACGCTCTTCATTCTGAAAATGGAGGCCAGCGTCAGCGCGGCGGTGCGCGGCATCGCTCAGGCGTGGCCGCGTCGCTTCGCCGGCGAGCATTTATTGGTCTTCGCGCGCGAAGAGCGCGGGGGCTTCAGCCAGATCACGCTCGTCAACGCCCGCCGCCTGGGTGAGGGCGCGCGCGTGCGCGTCAAGCTCTATAAGCTCATCGTCGATCGCGCGCACCCGACCCGCCACGACGTGGAAACGCTCAACGGCATCGCCGTGCCCGCCAGCGTTCCCGTCGCGCCCGGCGCGCTCTTCGCGGCGCAGTGCGCGGCCTTCAACGTCGAAAGTATCACCGAGCGGTTCTACGTGGAATACGCGCGACGCTTCAAAGCGCTCAAAGCGCGGCTCAAGGATGAGAACAAGGGCATCGCCGCCTTTTATGATGTCGAGGGCAGGGAAAATCCCCGGCTGCACACGTTCGCGCAACGGCTCTTTGGCCGGCTGATGTTCCTCTACTTCTTGCAAAAGAAGCGTGCTTTGAACGGCGACCCCGATTTCGTGACGAAGCACTATCGCGCGTGCCTGGACGGCGGCGAGCACCGCGATTTCTATCGCTCCGTCCTCGAGCCGCTCTTCTTTCAGACGCTGAACGAGCCACGGCCCGGCGGACGGTCGCCGCTCTTTGGCACAGTGCCCTATCTCAACGGCGGCCTTTTCGCGCCCGACGACGACGACCTCGTCGGCTCGGTCTACGTCGCCAACGACATCTTCGATCCGAATAGCGACGAGGGATTGCTCTACTTCCTCAATACGCACAACTTCACGATTCAGGAAGACACGCCGCTGGAAGTCGAGGTCGCGCTGGACCCCGAGATGCTGGGGAAGGTCTTCGAGAACCTGCTCGAAGCGGACGAGCGCGGCAGGAGCGGCACGTTCTATACGCCGCGCCCGGTGGTGGCTTTCATGTGCCGCGAGGCGCTGGCGGCCTATCTGACCCGCGCGACGGGCATCGACGCCGTGCGGCTGGGATGGCTGCTGGATGAAGCCGAGACTGGCGACGCGGCCCGCGACGACCACAACGCCGAGCGGCTGACACCGGCGACGCTGGACCGCCCGCTGCGCGAGCACCTGGAGGGCGCGCTGCTGGCGGTGCGCGTGCTCGACCCGGCGGTGGGGTCGGGCGCCTTTCCGCTGGGGATGCTGGCGCTCCTGGTCGGCGTGCGCCGCGCGCTCTATCGCGTGGCTGAGGCGGTCATCGCGCCGCGCTCGGCGCTGGTGGAGGGCTGGAAGCGCGACTTCATCCGCGATTGCCTGTACGGCGTGGACATCAAGCGCGAGGCCATCGAGATCGCGCGGCTGCGGCTGTGGCTCTCGCTGGTGGTCGATGCCGATCCCTTCACGATGGAGCCGCTGCCCAACCTGGACTATAAGCTGATGGACGGCGATTCGCTGATCGAGACGCTCGACGGCGTGGCGATGTATCCCACGCGGCCCGAGGCCGGCGTCGCCCAGGGGCAGCTGGCGCTGGACGGCACGCACGACCTGGTCGCGCGCCTGGGCGAGCTGCAGCGGCGCTATTTCCAGCCCGGCCAGGCGGACCGCGACGGCCTGAAGCGCCAGATTCGCGAGGCGGAATACGCCATCATGGACGCCCGGCTGACCAGGCAAGACGAGGCCAACGCCACGCGGCTCAACTACCTGTTGCGTCAGCTCAGCATGCTGCAAGGCAGGCAAGAGTCGCGCCAGCTCAACGCCGATAAGGCGGCGATCGAGCACGACATCGCCGTGACGCACCAGGCCCGCGCGGATCTGGCAGCCGGCAAGACGCTGCCCTTTTTCCTCTTTCGCCTGCATTTCGCGCCCGTCTTCGACGAAAAGGACGGCTTCGATATCGTCATCGCCAACCCGCCCTATGTGCGGCATGAGCGAGTCGATCAGGTGTCGCTGGCGACGCTCAGAGCGGCGTACCCTGACGTGCAGCACGGCATGGCGGATCTCTTCGTCTATTTCTATGCCCGGGGGCTACAGCTCTTGCGCGAGGGCGGCACGCTGGCCTTCATCTCGTCGAATAAGTTCTTTCGCGCGGGCTATGGCCGGGGCTTGCGCGACGTGCTGACGACGCGGACGAGCGCGCGCGACATCATCGACTTTGGCGACTTTCCGGTCTTCGACGCCGCCGCCTACCCGTGCATCGTCATCACTGACAAGGGCGCGCCCGCGCCCGATCACGCCTTTCGCGGCCTGACGGTGACGCGGGAGCACATCGCGGACCCCAAAGACCTGGACCAGCTGGGCGTCGTGCTGGCGCGCGAAGGCCGGATGATCGCGCAAGCGGAGGGCGCTCAGCCGCCGGCGGGGGGCGCGGCCACGTCGGCGCTGGTGGCGAAGCTGCTGGCGCTGGGCACGCCGCTCGGCCAGTACGCCGGCGGCAAGATCTATTACGGCATCAAGACCGGCTTGAACGAGGCTTTTGTCGTGGATCAGGCGACGCGCGACCGCCTCATCGCCGAGGATCCGCGCAGCGCCGAGGCGCTCAAGCCGTTTTTACGTGGGCGCGACGTGGGGCGCTACACGATCCACTCTGGCGGGCTGTATCTCATCCGTGTCGAGAATGGATGGACGATGGCCGCGATGGGTTTGACGAGGCCCGCTCCCGAACGCGATGCCTGGCCGGTGTTTTGCCAGACATATCCCGCGCTCGCAGAGTATCTGACGCCGTTCGCGGATCGTGCCCGCATGCGCGACGACCAGGGGCACTATTGGTGGGAATTGCGCCCATGTGTGTACTACGAGGCGTTCGAGCAGCCGAAGATCATTTATCCCGATATTGCGCCATCATGTGAATTTTCATGGGATTGCCAGGGATTTTATATGGGTAATACGCTTTACTTCGTCTCAACACAACAACCCTATCTCTGTGGATTGCTGAACTCTCATATGATGGAATATGTCTATGCAACAATCACTAACCAAATCCGAGGCGGCTATTTTCGCTTCTTTAGTCAATATATGGAGCACTTGCCCATCGTCGAGCCAGTGGCAGCCGATCAGGCGCGGCTGGCGGCGATCGTGGACGAGCTGCAAGCGCTGGGCGGGCAGGGGCCGCGCGCCGAGACACTGGAGCGCGAGGCCGACGCGATCGTCTGTCGCACGTATCGGCTCACGCCCGGCGAGATCGCCGAGATCGAGCGCTGGCACGCCGGGCGGCGCGCGACGCTGGGGCGTGGGAGGCGCGGTGTCTCGATGACAACACTGAGTAGGGGAAAATAAGAGCGTGGATGGGATCGATACAGCCTTCAGCCTCCTCATTGAGGAGCTAAAACACGCTATCCTGATGATGCACGAGCAAGTCGATATGGCAATGGAGCAACATAATTATGCTCAGGCCAAAGAAGTTATTGGTAGAGCTGACAAACTTCAGCAACAGCTTAAGGCACTGCTTCAGGTGCAGCAAGCAATCGAGGCAATGCTTTTTCCTTTGCCGCCTGAAGCATCACCTGTCACCGCGATCAACGCACCGCTCCAAGTGGCTGATAATGCGTCTCCTGGTGCAAAGAGTGCCCGTCTGCCCAAAGGGCTACGCACTCCAGATGCAGTCTATTATCCCTATATTCTACGAGCCATCGTTGAACTGGGTGGCAGTGCGAGCATTCATGACGTGATACGGTTGGTTGGCGATCGTATGCGAGATCAGTTCAATGAATACGATTGGCAGCCTATCGCTTCTACCCCCGATGAGCCACGCTGGAAAAATGCGATCTGTTGGGCCAGGATGGAGCAAATCAACCAAGGCTTGTTGCTCAATAATTCACCACGAGGTATCTGGGCAATCAGCGAGCAAGGGCGTGCATGGCTGGAGACGCGAGCATAACACTGCCTAAATAAAACACTGTGCCACCTTGCGCGACGCTGGGGCGTGGCAGGCGCGGCGCGAGCGCGGAGGAGGAGTGACGCGGGGAAGGCCGGCGGCTGAAAGCCGCGCCTGGGTTCACGAAGGCCGCCGTCGCGGCCTGTCGCAGCCAGGGCGATGCGCCTGAGGTGGGGACGATTCCTCCATTCGCCCTAGCCTGCGCAGGCAGGTTTGGTGATCGCAGCCGCAGCTTCCAGCCGCCGGCTCAGGCTCTAAGGCTCTTTGGAACCCAGGCAGACTCAATGGTCTGACATCTCAGGATCGAGAACAGAAAGAGGTAAGGAAAGCGATGAATCCTGAAAATAATGCCAATCCGATCTCAGTCGGGTTCATTTCTGAAAGCTCAGGAGGCAGCGTCACCAGCGTAGAAGATTTGGTTCGAGTGCTTAATGCGTTTCAGCGTGGAGTCTACACGACAGCGGGAATAGATCATCAGAACCTTCAATTAACCCCCGCACAGAGAAAAAGGTATCAACTCGGCATCGTTGACATCCATCATAGCGATCTCTGGGTGGAATTGCTTCCTATCGCTGTTATAACGATCATGCAGCAAACCTCCTTATTTCCCAATGATGTAGTATCGGGCCTGTACGTGAACGCAATTTGGTCAGTATTCACAAATACTATTGACTCCATGAGAGATCTTTTTCAAGGGAAAAGAATGGAAGAACGTCGAGAAGCTGCGTATATCAAGGCTTACACTCCAATCGCGAAAGCCGCGATCGAACACGACCAGACAATCAAAATGAATCATATAAGCCCCAATGGTGAAACTCACACTTTCGAAACAACCCAGGCAAGCAGCAGAGCTATTTTGCAACGGGCTGGCAAGTTTTATGGAGAGTTGCGTGAATTCTCGCAATGCACCTTGCGTAATATCATGACAGCCTCATCGGCAATTTCCGTTAAATTTCCAGAATATCCGCGCCGACTCTTACGATGTGAATATCATCGAAGCCAAGAATCAGATATCGTGAACAACCTCAAAGCATATGATCTCATCACCATTGTCGGCAGACCGATTTACGGATCTGATGATGATATTGCTTCCTTTCCAAGGAAGGTTTACATTGATCACATCAAAAACAGTGACGGAAGAATCATCGTGAACCCTATTGGCCTGGGATAGCACGTGAAAGGAGGTGAGTCTCACGAGTCACATGGCTCCGATTCCCGACGACCTTTTCGCGCGCGTGGCGGCGCTGGCCGCGCAACGAGGGCAATCGCCCGCAGACGTGATCGCGGCGGCAACCGAAGCGTCCATCGCAGCGCATATGCCATCCGCCGTCGCGGAGGATGTGCCTGGCTACGATCCGGCGCTCGATCCGCTGGCGAGATTCGCCGGCACATACACGGCGACGGACCCGGACGTCACGCTGAGACACGACGCCTATCTGGCGGAGGACTCTGCCCAAGCGCATGCCGGCGAGAAGTAGCCTCTTCATCGACCATGCAACGCATCTGGAAGCCTGGAATTACCTCAAATCACGCGCTGACAAAGAGTGGTCATTGGTGGATGCCAGCGGTTTCATCGTCATGCGGCACATCCGCGAAGCACTGACCACCGATCATCATTTCACCCAGGCAGGATTCACACGACTACCCGCTGAATGAGGAATCAAGCCATGCCCAGCTACTATCCTCCCGACATCATCGACAACGACGCGAGCACGCTGGCCGACGCGCTCACCAACGCCATCCGTGACGGCGAGCAGCGGCGGCTCGACATCGCGACGGGCTATTTCGCCCCCGCCGCCTGGAATCTCGTCGGAGCGACCTTTGGCGATCTGGCGGCGTTGCGCCTCTTGCTAGGTGAGCGTCCCGATGTCGGCTTTGGCGGGCACGAGACGGTGGAGCTACGCCGCTATTACCGCAAAAAGATCGCCGGCGATCTCGAGTCGCTCGTGTTCGATCGCGAGCACGTGCGGCTGGTCGATGCGCTGGTCGCCTTTCTGGCGCGCGACGAGGTGCAGACGCGCATCTTCAGCGGCTCCTTTCTGCACGCCAAAGCGTATATCTTTGAGCGATTGAGCTTCGTCGGCTCCAGCAACTTCACGCCTTCCGGCTTGATTCGCAATTCAGAGCTGATGCTCTCCAGCGCCAGCGAAGGTATCGCGGACCAGCTCCGCGCGTGGTTCGAGAACAAGTGGGCTGAGAGCGCCGATTTCAAAGACGAGCTGATCGCCGCGCTCGACGAATCGAAATTCGGCAGCAAGCCGTATTCGCCCTTCGATGTCTTCATCAAGGCGCTCTACGAATACTTCAAAGACCGCATTGCGCTTGAGCAAGAGCGCGAGCCGTGGGTCGATCTGGCGCGCTTTCAAGAAGAGGGCAAGGCCGAGGCGATTCGCCTGCTCGACAAATGGGGCGGCGTGCTCGTCGCCGACGCCGTCGGGTTGGGCAAGACGTATATCGGCCTGAGCCTGCTCGAGCACGAGCTGATCACGAAGCGTCGCGGGCGTCGGGCGCCACGCGCGCTGGTCGTCTGCCCGGCGCAGCTGCGCGACCTCGTGTGGGAGCCGCGCCTGAGAGATTACGGCATTCCCAGCGTTGACATCCTCAGCCAGGAAGAGATCGGTCGCGAAGAGTTCGACTGGAAGCGCTATCTGGCCTATGACGTCGTGCTGGTGGACGAGAGCCATAACTTTCGCAACCCCGCCACGAACCGCTATCTCAATCTAAGCAAAATTGTCACCGGCGGCAAGCCCAAGCGCGTCATCCTGATGACCGCCACGCCAGTCAACAACTCCCTCTGGGATCTCTATCATCAGATTCGCCTGCTGGCGCGGTCCAACGACCACCACTACCGTTCGGCGGGCATCGGCAACCTGAAGGGCTATTTCGGCGGGGTCATCGATCGCGGGCTTGAGATCTTCGATCTGCTCGAGCTGACGACCGTGCGCCGCAGCCGGGCCGACATCCGCCGCCGCCAGGATGCCGGCGAGCAGGTGATCATCAACAACCAGCCCGTTCGCTTCCCTGATCGCCAGCTCGAGCGCATCGACTATGATCTCGACGGCACCTATCAGGGATTTTATCGCGAGCTGGTCAGCGCCATCGAGCGGCTCAACCTCGTGGCTTATAACATCGCCGCCTTTGCCCGCGTGCCATCCGACGCCAACAAGCAAGCGAATCAGCGCAACACCGCTCTCATCGCCCTGATGAAGATGCTCTATCTCAAGCGGCTGGAAAGCTCCGCCGCCGCCTTCGAGGTCAGCATCAATCGTCAGGCCAGCTTCCAAGAAGCATTCCTGGCTCAGCTGCGTCAGGGACGGCTGCTCGACGCCGCCAGCTATCGCAAGGTGGTGGCGGTCGAAGAAGATGACGAGCAAGCCGACGCCACGAGCGAGATCCTCGCCCGCCTGCCGGCCGTCGAGCCGTCGGACTATAATCTCGATCGCGTCGCCGACCTGGTCGCGGCGGATGTCGCCACCTTGCGCACCATGACCCAAATGGTCGCCGACGTGCGCGAGCGCTCGCAGGATCACGGCGACGACAAGCTCCAGCGGATCAAAGACGTGCTGGCTGGCTCGCTCAAAGGCCGGAAAGTATTGCTTTTCACCAGTTATCACGACACCGCGCGCTACCTCGCGGGGCGCTTGCGGGGCGATATGGCCTGGCTGGCGGCGGCTGGTCACCCCGAGATCGGCGTCATCACCGGCGAGACCAGACCCCAAGAGCGCAAGCAGCTGATCGAGCGCTTCTCGCCACTGGCCAATCGCCCGGCTGATGATCGAGGGGGGCTGGTGTGGCGTCCGAATGGCTCTGAGATCCAGATCTTGATCTCGACCGATGTGCTCTCAGAGGGGCAAAACCTGCAAGACGCTGGCGTCATCGTGAACTATGACCTGCACTGGAATCCAGTCCGGCTCATCCAGCGGGCGGGGCGCGTGGATCGCATCGGCAGTCGCTTCGAGACCATCCAGCTCTACAACGTCTTTCCAGAGGATGAATTAGAGGATCTGCTGGGCTTAGTGCGTCGCCTGATCGAGCGCATCGCTGGCATCGACAGGTCGGTTGGGCTGGACGCCAGCGTATTAGGCGAGGCGATCTCAGAGCGCTCACTCGATCAATTGCGACAGCTGCACGCGAACGACCAGCAATTATTGCGCGACCTCGAGGCGCAAGCGGAGCTGATTTCGACCGAGGATATGAAGTTCCCGCTGGTGTCCTACATCCAGCAAATCGGCGCCAGCGCGGTGGCTGATATCCCGATGGGCATTCACAGCGCGAAGCGCTATCGGGCGCGCGACGGCAAGTCGGGCACGTTTCTGGCGTTCGTGGCGGGCGATCGCCATTTCTGGCGCTTCTATCCGGACGACGGCGGCGATCCGGAAACGCGCATTCCGCCGATTTACAAGATGATCGAATGCGCGCGCGATGAGGCGCGGCTGGCGACAGGAGCGCCGCCCTATGACCTCATCGAGCGGGCGACGCGCGACATCGTGGCGACCTTGCGCGGCGAGCAGGCGCGAACCAGAACACGACCGCCCATGACGGGCGCCACGCAAAAGCTGTATAACTGGCTGAACGTGCCGACGCTCTGGCAGGGCGACGCCGCGCCGGACCCCGACGTGCTCACGCGCTTGAACGCCGTGCTGATGTCCGTCTCACTCAGGCCCTACGAGCGCGACAACGCGCTGAGACAGCTCATCAGAGCCTATGAGACGGATGCGAGCTTTGCTCAGCTCGTCACGAGCCTCGACGCCTTCTTTACCGACAACAGCCTCTATCAGGCGGCGGACACCGACGTGACGACTGCCGAGGCCATCAAAGAAGAAGACGTGCGCCTGGTGTGTTTCGAGCGTCTCGAAGCCGTGGGGGCCTCATAATCCTCAGCCCTTGAGGCGGGCGATCACGGCGTCGGCCACCTGTGAGGTGCCGACGGCGGTCTTGTCGTCGGGGGTGGGCTTGAGATCGTAGGTGACGTATTTGCCCTCGGCGATGATCGCCGAGAGAGCGGCGTCGAGGCGATCGGCGGCGTCGCGCTCGCCCAGGTGGCGCAGCATGAGCGCGCCGGAAAACATCATCGCCATCGGGTTGACTTTGTTGTGGCCGGCATGTTTGGGCGCGCTGCCGTGCACCGGCTCAAAGACGGCGTACTCGTGGCCGATATTCGCCCCCGGCGCGACGCCCAGGCCGCCGATGAGGCCCGCCGAGAGATCGGAGATGATGTCGCCATAGAGGTTGGGCAGCACGAGCACGTCGTATTGCTCAGGCTTTTGCGCGAGCTGCATGCACATGTTGTCGACGATGCGATCCTCGAACTGGATCTGCGGATATTCTTTGGCCACCTCTTGCGTGACCGAGAGAAAGAGGCCGTCGGACATGCGCATGATGTTGGCTTTGTGCACGGCGGTGACTTTGCGCCGGTTGTTGGCGACGGCATATTCGAAGGCGAATTTGGCGATGCGCCGCGAGGCGGGGGTCGAGATGAATTTGATGCTGATGGCGGCGTCGTGGCTCAGATGCGTGCCATTGCGCAGATCGATCCAGTCGATCAGCTCGTCCAGCTCGGGGGTGCCGCGCTGAAACTCGATGCCGGCGTAAAGGTCTTCGGTGTTTTCGCGCACGATGATGAGGTCGATGTCGGTGTAGCGCGAGCGCAGGCCAGGGTAGGATTTGGCGGGGCGCAGGTTGGCATAGAGATCGAGGCTCTTGCGCAGCGCGACGTTGGCGCTGCGAAATCCGCGTCCGATGGGGGTGGTGATCGGCCCTTTGAGGGCCACTTTGGTGGCGCGGATGCTCTCGAGCACGCGCTCCGGCAACACGGTGCCCTCGCGCTCATAGACCGCCAGCCCGGCCTCAGCCAGATGCCAGCGGAATTGAATGCCTGTCGCTTCGAGCACGCGCCGGGTCGCCTCGGCGATTTCAGGTCCGGTGCCGTCGCCGGGGATGAGGGTGATGTCGTACGCCATGCCAGTCGCCTCGTTTTTTAGGGGGATGAGCGTCGTCCCTTGCTCTCGCGGAAAGGGGATGCGTCCCAGCAGGGGGGCGAAATGTCGCGCGGCGCGGCCTTGCGCCGCTCTTTGCTCAGCATTATAGCACGGAACGGCGCAAGCGTGCCGGCAAGCGATCGCCATTAGCGGCCTCTGACCCCAACCCCTCCACGCGGCGAAGAAGGGTTGGGGTCGGGGATCGCTATTCGCGGTCGGGTTCCACCAGATTGAGCAAGGGCTGGTCCTGGCGCCAGCGGGCGAGATTCTCGGCGAAAAGGTGCGCCAGCCGGTGACTATAGCCGGTGGTCAGGCTCGACAAGTGGGGGGTGATGATGACGCCGGGGAACGTCCACAAGGGACTGGTGGGCGGCAGCGGCTCGGTGGCCGTCACATCGAGTCCGGCGCCGGCGATCCAGCGCTCGCGCAGCGCGCGGATGAGCGACGGCTCGTGCACGACTTCGCCACGCGAGACGTTGATGAGGAAAGCATTCGGGCGCATGGCGCGCAGCTCGCGCTCGCCGATGAGATCGACGGTGGCGGGGGTGAGTGGCACGGCAACGAGGGCGATGTCGCTCTCGGCGAGCAGCTCGGCGATCTGGTCGGAGCCAAACAGTGCGTCGCAGTCGGGGTCGGCCTCACCAGCGACTGATCTGCCGCGCAGGCCGATGACGCGCATGCGCAGCGCGCGCGCCAGGGGAGAGAGCGCGCGCCCGATGGCGCCCAGGCCGATGATGCCCAGCGTCTTGCCACCCAGCTCGAAGCCGCGCAATTCGCCCCATTTTTGGCCTGTCGCCCAGACTTTGCGCTCTTGCAAGCGGATCATCTCATCCCACTTGCGGGCAAAGATGAGCATGAGGCTGAGCACATATTCCGCCGCCGATTCAGCATTGGCCGAGCTGGCGGTGGTGATGACGAAGGGCAGGCCGGCGCGCAACAGGCCGAGCGAGCGCAAGCTGTCGACGCCGGCGCCGGGGAATTGCAGCCAGCGCAGGCGGGGCGCGATTCGCAGGATGTCGGCGGGGGGACGAAACGTGCAGAGCACGTCGGCTGTGCCCAGCGCCAGACGCAGCGACGCGACATCGCGCGCGAACTCGACGCGGCTCTGGGGGCCGGCCGCCTCGCGTACGAGCCGCTGATCGGCGCCGTCGAATTGGAAGTCGGTGACGACGGAGAGAGGATTCATAATAGTAAAATGCTACTCCTTCGCGGGCGGGCGTCCCTCATCCCCCCGACCCTCTCCGGGTGACGATGAAGAGAGGGAGCACAACAAGGGCGATGCGCCTGCCCCGCACTCTGGCAGCATACAGCAAAAGTGTGACGGCGACCACTAGCATAGCTGTCACAACTATGTTAGCATAGTACTATGGAACCCCTGATCGTCATCGACGAGCGCAGCAAAGAACCAATCTATCGCCAGATCGTGGCGCAGGTGCGCCGCCTGGTGGCCGAGGGGCGGCTGGCGCCCGGCGACGAGCTGCCCTCGCTGCGACAGCTGGCGGTGAGCCTGGCGGTGCACCTCAACACGGTGGCGCTGGCCTATCGCGAGCTGGAGCGGCAGGGCATCGTGCGGCTGCGCCAGGGGTCGCGGGCGACGGTGCTGGCGGTGGATCGCGCGGCGCTGGCGCCGTCGCCACACGCGCTGGCCATCGTGCGGGCGCTCTTAGAGCAGGCGCGCACTGAGGCGGTGCTGGGCGGCCTATCATGGCGCGCGCTGCGCGATCTGGCCGGTGAGATCTTTGGGGATGACGGGCAAGCGTGAGCAATGGAGGGGAAGAATCATGACACATGGAATCATCTGGGTCGGCGTGACGCAAGCGGTGACGATGCTGTGCCTCACGGGGATCTTTTGGCTGCGCGCCACCGTGTGGAAGGGCAACGTCTTTTTCGGCGTGAGCGTGGCGCCTGACGCCATCGATTCGCCGCTGGGACGATCGACGATGGCTCTGTGGCGGACGCTGACGGGAATCGCCGGGCTGGCGCTGGCGGGAGTGGCGATCGTGCTGTCGGTCGTCTCGGTGTCCTCCACGACGCTGGCGTTGAGCGTGTCAGGACTGTTGCTGCTCGATCTGCTGGCGATCGTCGTGGTCTATCTGTTCCTGCATCATCGCGTGCTGGCGCTGGCGCGACCGGCTGGCGACGACGCGGTGCGCGCGGCGAGCCTGGCGCCCACGGGGGCGGGACAGCCGCCGTGGTGGTGGGAGGCCTTGCCGCTGGCGCTGATCGCGGCGACGGCGCTCGCGCTGGCCACGCGCTATGCCAGCGCGCCGGCGATCATTCCCATTCATTTTGGGGTTAACGGCCAGGCCGACGCTTTTGCTTCCAAGTCGATCGGATCGTATTTCGCGCTGGTCTGGACGCAGATCGGCCTGTGGCTGCTCATTACGCTGCTGACGCGGATCTTTACGTCGTCGCTGACGGCGCGGCGCGGGCCGCAGAGCACCGGGCGCACGCGCACGATTTTGACGGCGCTCTACGCGGTCAAGGTAGCGACCATCGCGCTGATGGGCGGGCTGGCGCTCGCCATCGCGTCGGCCAACGCCACGGCGATCCAGGCGATTCCAGCGACGGCGACGGCATTTGTCGTGCTGGTGGTGGCGATCGCCGGGGTGGCGATAGCGCGCGTCGGCCAACAAAGCAACGGCGATCTGGCGGGCGGCGACAGCCATTGGATTGGCGGCGTGATTTACAACAATCCGGGCGATCCGGCGCTCTTTGTGGAGCGGCGCGTGGGAGTGGGCTACACGATCAATGTCGGCCACCCGGCGGGCAAGGCGCTCATCGCCGTGCTGGCGCTGGTGCTCGTCGGCTCGATCGTGCTGGCGGTCACGACGGGCCGGCATCATTGACGGGAGGAGATCCTTCATTCCCCCTGACCTCTTTCCACTCCAATGGAGAGGGGTTAGGGGTGAGGCGTCAAGCGGACGATTTTGAAACATGTTTTCCAAAACGATTGCGCTTAGGAGGTTGTTATGGTATAATCTGAGTGACGCAGAGAGCCGGTGGGGCCGCGTCGCGCGAGCGACCTGCCTGCGCTGTGTCCCCCGGGCGTCGCCTAGGAGAGGAGATCTCGATGGCTTTACGCAACACCGACCATCCTCGTCCCCACCCATTGGCAGGTTATCTAACGACCCGTGAAGCCGCCGCGCATTTGAGCATGAGTTACTGGCACTTCATGCATTTAGTCGAAGCAGAAAAAATCCCCGGCATGCGGATTGTTGACCGTTGGCTCTTTTCCCCCGCTGATCTCGACGCCTATCGTCGCTCGACGAAATCTGGCGCGATCACCGACCTGGCCCACTCAGCCCTCACCACCCCCACGGTTGCCCTGACACCCCGCCAGCGCGAGATTTGCGAGGCGATCGTGTCTGGCAGCCGTCCGGCTGAGATCGCGCGCCAACAACAACAGTCCCGCCAGGCGGTGCACGCGCAGATCGCGCTGATTCGCGAGAAGCTCGCCGCGCTCACCGCCGCGCCTGTCACGCTGATCCCGCGCGCCCGGTCCGCCCGGCATCGCTCCGCGGCGTATTCCATCGTGCCGCTGATGGAATAAGCGCGCTTTCACGCCATCGCCGCCACCTCGCCACGTATGAGCGGCGAGGGGGCGTTTTTTTTCTTCACGGGGACTGCGTGGTGAGCCAGTCGTCGCGCAGCACCTCGGCCAGCCACATGTCGTGCCAGCGGCCCGCGCGCCATTTGTGGCGGCGGCGCACGCCGACCTCGCGATAGCCGGCGGCCAGCGCGGCGCGGCGGCTGGCTTCGTTTTCCATCATGATCTCGGTCATGACCTTTTCCAGGCCCAACTCCTCGAAGGCGTAGCGCGTGCGCAGGCGCATGACCTCACCGCCGATGCCGCGTCCCCAATAGTCGGGATCGCCGATGATGACGCCGCTGGTGGCGTGCCGGTTGGGCCAGTCGATGCCGTGCAGCCCCGTGGTGCCGATGGCGCGCGGGCCGGCGTCAGTCGTGACGGTGATGGCCCAGATCACGCTGGCGGGGTCGGCGGCGTTGCGCGCGAAAAAGTCCTGCTCGTCCTGGTCGCTGGGCGGGTGCACGATATTCATATAGCGGCGCACGCGCTCGTCTTGAATCCACTTGGGGAAGAGCAGCACGGTGTCGATCGTCGGCGTGGCGAGGGCGCATCGCTCGCCCGGGATGGGGGGTCCGAGCATAACAGCTTCAAGCTCCTTTCGTGATGAGGCAACCTCAACCGCGATCATATCACCCGACAGCGTGATTTTTTGGCGTGCGCGCGCAAACTGGCACCCAAAACGGAAACAAACGCACCTCCGGCGGGCCTTAGTATCTCTGTGAGAATAAAATCCATCTGCCCGGATCCCTCACACCCAACTTCCTCCCCATGCAGGTAGAGAGGGCTTCCACGAGCCACCCACGAGAGGAGCGCCGACCATGACGAAACGCACGCGGCGACAGCAGGCTCCGGTCGTGCGCGCCCTGCCAGCGCCGGACCTGTCGCGACCGGGGGGCACGAGCATGAGTCCGGGGGTCGCGCCACCGCCGGCGGCGGGGATGGTGGCGCCGGGGAACGCGCCGCGCCAGTTTTCCTTCCCGGTGGGCTATAACATCGGCACGCGGCCCCGCGCCAGCGAGGCGACGGCCTTCGAGACGCTGCGCGAATTCGCCGCGCTCTACAGCGGCATTCAGCTCTGCGAGCGAGTGTATCTCGACATCATTGGGCGGCTCGCGCCCCAGATCGTGACGCGCGACGGCGCGGCGGCGACCGGCGACGCGGCTGACGCGGCGCGCGACTTCGTGGCCGCGCCTGACGGCGAGCGCGACCTGCGCGCATGGCTCTCGGCGGCGACACGCGACCTGCTCGAGATCGACGCCGTCGCGATCTATCGCCGCCGGCGGCGCAACGGGCGGCTCTTCGGGCTGGACCTGGTGGACGGAGCATGCTATGCCGGGGATATGGAAGTGCTCACAAAGGCGGGATGGAAGCGATTCGAGGATGTAGATCTAGAAACCGACCTGTTTGCGACACGCAATCCTACCACCAAAGCATTTGAGTGGCAGAAGGCTACATATTTCCACGAGGCGGATTGGGACAGCACGACACAAGGTGATCTCTATCATTTCACCTCACGCACGCTTGACCTGCGTGTGTCGCCCAATCATCGCATGCTGGTGAGCAGCCTCCCGCGCAGTCTCGGCGGGAGTTGGCACCGTGAGGCGGGCGAGGTTATCATAACCGCCGAGCAATTGGCTAAGGCGGTTGAGGATAGGCGGGACTCAGGGCACACGATGATACCAGCCACGTCAGCGTGGGAAGTGCCTGATGTGCCAGAGATACATATTCCTGCTACCACGCCGCGTTCTAGTGCTATGATGTTCTCTGGCGACGATTTCGCTGCCTTTTTGGGCATGTGGCTGGCGGAAGGGACAGCCTCGAACGGCGACCAAATCTACATCACGCAACAGCCAGACTCTCAGGGCTTTGCTGCCTTCAAGGAGTTGCTTGAGCGCATCTGGGGGCGCAGCGTCTGCCATACTGGCCGTAATTTTGTCATCGGCCACAAGGCGTTGCACGACTACCTACGACAGTTCGGGCAAGCGCACGAGAAGTTCGTCCCTGAGGCCATACGTGAGATGTCACGCCGTCAGTTAGCCATCTTCTGGCACTACTATGTGCTGGGTGACGGTTCGTATGACCAGAGTAAGTCTGGGACAGTTCGCGAGAGAGTCAAGACCGTCAGCAAGGAGCTTGCGGATGACCTGCAAGAAATCCTACAAAAGATGGGTTACTCCAGCTCTATTCAGGTGAGTTACCCGACGTCTGATAAGACGCTGTCGGACGGGCGCATCATCAAGATAGAGAATCAGCGCGTGGCCTATACAGTCACCAAGCGCACGAGTACGCACCATGTGTTTAGGGTGAAACGCCTCCCATACAAGGGCAAAATCTATTGCGTCTCTGTCCCAAATGAGATCCTATATGTTCGACACAATGGTAAACCAGCATGGTGCGGCAATACCATCAAGCCGCTGCTCGACATCACCGGCCGGCGGCCCGCGCCACCCGCGCCGGCCTATCAGCAATTCGTCTGGGGCGTTCCGGCGGGCCGCTATAGCACGCGCGAGCTGGACTATCTGTGCGAGTCGCCGCGCGTCGACAGCCCCTATGGCTTCAGCCGGGTGGAGCGCATCTTGTTTTGCGTCAATCACGCGCTGCGCAAGCAGCATTACGATCTGGCGCGCTTCACGGACGGCGTGGTGCCGTCGGGCTTGCTCGTGCCGCCGCCGGCGCTGGAATGGACGGCGGAGCAGATCAGCGAATACGAGCAGAGCTTCAATACCTATCTGGCGGGCAACGATCAACTGCGAGCGCGGGTCAAAGTGGTGCCGCCGGGCTTCGGCTTCACGGCGACGCACCCCGAAGCGCCGAGCACCGATTTCGACCGCTGGCTCTTGAACATCACGGCGGCGTGCTTCGGGCTGACGATGGCTGAGCTGGGGATGACCGAGCAGGTGAACAAATCGAGCGGCGACACGCAAGAAAACGTCGTCTATCGCCGCGCCGTGCGCCCCCTGGCGGACTTTTTCGCACGCTACCTGTCGCGCATCGTCGCCGAGGAGTTCGACCCCGCGCTGGTGCTAACGTGGCAGCCGATCGACGAGCCGGAGGATTTCACGGCCAAAGCGCAGGCGCTGGCGACGCTGGTGCAGAGCCAGGTGATCACGCCCGCGCGGGCGGCGGCGCTCTTGGGCCTGGCGCCGGAGGGATGATGCTTTCTCTGAGAAGAAAGGGAAAGAAGAATCTGGGGACACCCCAGGCCCCGGCAGGGTGGTGCGACCACTGCGGGGCTGCCGTTCCCTGGCACCCCCGCGCAATCACCGCGCCCGCGCCGCAAAAAAGTCCCCTCCCCACCGAAGTGGAGAGGGGACAGGGGTGAGGGATCACCTCGCTTAGATGACCAAACCCAGGTGGTTGCCGCCGAGGTCGTTGAAGACACCCAGGAACTCGACGTCAGCAAAGCCGTTGTGCAGCGCCGTCGAATTCGACAGGTTCAGCGTGCTATACGGATCAACGAAGAAGCCGTCACAGCCGTTGTTGTCGACCGTCGCGTACGAGACGTTGCCCACGGCGCCGTCATAGAGGTCAACGCCGTCATAGAAGTTGAAGTTGATCGTCGTGCCGTTGACAATGAGCTTCAGATCGTAGCCGTCGGCATAGATGCCCCAGCCGTTGAAGAGGATGGAGCCACCATAGACCTGGACCGTCACGCCGACGCCAAAGTCGCCGATGTCGATGCCCTCGTCATAGTTGAACGAGAACGTGTCATTCGACAGCGTGGACGCGCCGTCGGTCTCGAAACCGTCAGCGCCGTTGTTGCTGAAGGTCGACCAGCTGGCGTTCATGACCGAGGTGTTGTCGTTGAAGGTGCCGTCGTCACAGCTGAGCGTCACCGTAACGCTCGAGAGCGTCATGGTGCTATAGGTCTCGTTGTCGAGGCCGATGCCATTGCCGGTGAACGAGCTGTGGCTGACATTCGTCGACGCGCCACCATAGGCATAGATGCCCGCGCCGTAATAGCACTCGCTCGAGCAATAGCCGTTGTCATTGGCCTGGCCGCCCGTCATCGTGACCGACGAGCCGGCGCTCTCGATGCCGTTGTCGCCGTTGTTGTCGAGCTGCGTCAGCAGTGCGTTGCCCGGCGCGGAGATCTTGACCGTCGCGAGCGTCGCGAAGATACCGTCGATGAGGTTGTTGTCCGCCTGCGACTGGCTGAAGTTCAGCGTCGCGCCGTCGAGAATGGCGAGGCCGAACACGTTAGAGTCGGCGGCGGAGTTGTCCCGCATGTTGACCGTCGCGCTGGTCGAGTCGCGGAAAGCGAACACGCCCACGAAATCGCATTCGATTAGGGAGGTCACGATGCTGACGGTCGCGCTCTCGGCCACGACGCCATACAACGTATAGCCATAGCCGTCAAGGATGACGCCGTTGATGGTGCCCGAATGCCCCGGCCCGTAATAGGCGCCGATGTTGCACGCGCTCACGTCGAAATAGCCCGGCCCGATATTGGCGACGTTGTAAAACGCCGCCGTCAGACCGGCAAAGGCGCCGCTGGGGATGGTGTAGCAATGGGTAATCGTGGTCTCGCCCTTGACGTGGGTGATGGCCTTGGGCTTCATCACCGAGAGGGCTTTGGTGCTGGGCCGGCCCGGTCGCACGCTGTGCCGCGTCGGCGACGTGTGCTTGTGGTTGGTCGGCGCCGTGTGCGTCTGCGACTTCACGTGAGCGTGGCTGGTCGCGGCGAACGCGGGTGCCGCGCCGCCCAGGACGCTAAACGTGAGGAACGCAAAGATGGAGAGGCCGGCAACGAGCGGTGTTGCCAAGGTTTTGCGCATAAGGGATCCCTTCCTGCCTTTTGTGGCGGGCACGGGACAGGCAATACGCATGTTGAGAGTCATACCATTGTATCGCGCGCACACCACCGCCCAACCACTTCCACCCCGCGCAGGCCCCCTCCATCACGCCCTGCACCGAACACCCAGCCAACACAAACGATTCATCCACACCGGACACGAGATGAGTAGGCATGCGAGCGACTCATCTCATCCGCAAAGAGTATAGCATACAAGGTAGAGCAAATCGCGGTATTTCTTACAAAAAGTTGTCGTTTGTGTAAGATTTCTAAGACATTACGAAGGAGTGAGTGAGACGGAAGGTGAAGTGTCGCGGCCATGCGACAAGCCCCGCCGCATCCCCCCCATGAATGCGACGGGGCTTCAAAAGCCTGTGGAAAAGGGAGAGATGAGGCGTGCCCATCCCTCCCGTCCGCCGCTTCATCGCAATGGAGAGGCGGAGCGCGGAGCCTTAGCTGATGACGACGCCCAGGTGGTTGCCGCCCAGGTTGTTGAAGACGCCCGTGAACTCAACATCAGCATTGAAGTTGTTGATCGCGGTCGAATTCGACAGATTGAGCGTGCTGTAGGAATCCACATAGAAGCCGTCGTAGCCGTTGAAGCTGCTGGTGACGTAGCTCGCGGTCATCAGCGTGCCGTCGATGGCATCGACGCCGTCGTCACTGTTGTTGACGACCGTGACGCGCGACAGAACGACCACGCCGGCATACGTGTCGGCATAGATGCCGTCGTCGCCGTTCAAGGTGATCGTGCCGCCGGTGACGTTCACGCGGAACGGGCCGTTGCTCGTGCCGTCGATGTAGATGCCGTCGCAGTTGCCCACGATGTTGGCGTTCGTGATCGTCGCCGCGCCCTCGACATAGAAGCCGTCGCCGTTGAAGGCGAAGGATCCAGCGGTGCTGTTGAGCGTCGAGGTCTGATCGCTATAGACGCCTTCGTAGTAGTTGTTGTCGGCGGTGACGTTGGTCAACGTCATCGCGCTGTAGGAATTGTTCTCGAAGCCGTCGTCGTTGTTGAGCGCCGCCGTGCCGATAGCGGTCGTGGTAGCGCCCGCCCAGCCTTCGATGCCGTCATACGAGTTGCCGTCGGCATGGCTGCCGGTCACGGTGGTGGTGCCGCCGGAGTTCTCGAGGCCGTCGCCGCCGTTGTCATTCAGCTCGGTCAGGTTCGGCTGAGCCTCAGAAACGGTGACTTTCGACAACGTGGCATAGATGCCGTCGTTGTAGTTGTAGATGGCCTGCGACGAATCGAACGTGAGCGTCGCGCCATCTTCGATGTCGGCGCCATTGCCGCCAAACCACTCTTCCGACGAGCCGTTGTACTGGAGCGTCGAGTCCTGGCGGACGGCCACCGACGCGCTATGCGTGGTCGCCGGGAAGGCCAGAATGCCGTCGACGTAGTTGCACTCGATCGTCGAGGTGACGACCGTCAGCTTGCCACCCTCGACCACCGCGCCAAACGCCGTGTCGTGATAGCCGTCGATGGTCGCGCCGTTGATCGTCGTGGCAAAGCCCGGCCCCACATAGACGCCGATGTCGCACTTGCTCACGTTGAAATAGCCCGGCCCGATATTCGCGACGTTAAAGAACGCCGCGGTCTCGCCCGCGAACAAACCGGTGGGAATGGAGTAGCAACCACTGATAGTGGTGTTACTCTTCACGCTATTGCTTTTGCGAAGGCTGCTCAGATGGCTCAGGGTTGGGGACGAATGGTGCACCGCGTTTTTCGTAGGCGCCTGCACCATGTGCGTGTGAGCGGCGGGGGCGGCCATCGCGGCTCCCACGCCACCAAACAGGGTAAAGCCCGCCAGGCTGAAAAGGGACGCGCCTGTGACAAAGAGTGACTTTGCTGTCTTATTCATGAGACAGCAGCTCCTTTCCTCGAGGGGGCAACCGGTGCAGTCACGATCAGGGGTGCGTCCACAATCCCGCCAACCCATCACATCCGACCCGCAGCACAGCCTATCGTTTGTGTTCTGCGGCCTTTGCCGCCCTGCCCACCTCACAAAAACCATCCACACACTTCCGTGCTTTCCCGCATGGGGGTCACAGGTCAAGCACTAGCGTAAGTATAACACACGTGATCGGGAAGATCCATCACGAGGCGAGAAATAGTACCGTTTTCACAAAACTGGGACACAAGAAATGCGAGCGTGAGTTGACATAATAAGTAGTAGTATCGCCGCTGTCTTGTATACCTCTGTTGCTTGGCCAACCACGCCTGATGGCGAGCCGCCTTGTATGCCTTTTGCCTGCCTGGGCGCTCGCATCTTGTATGCAGGCGAGCGCGAGCCGGAGCGCCGGAGAGCGAGAACACGAAGGGAGAAGGCCGGCGGCAGATTGATACAAATCTTGCGCGCCTCGGGGCGGTCCGCGGACCGCCGCGAAGTCGGCCTACGCCGACTGGGGTTCGCCTTAACCCGCGCAGGCGGGTTTTGCGGCGACCGTGAGGTTGCCCCCAGGCGCGAATTCATTCGCCGGCGCTCCTCGCACGGATCGCTTCTCCCGAATTCACGTTGCGCGTCTTCGTGTTTTTCGCGTCTCGCACTCCTCACTCCCCCTTCTCGCAGGCGCGAGATCACTCACTCGAAAGAGGTAGCCCGACATGACCACACAAGACCAGACGAGCCAGCGCGTCGGCTTCGCGCCCATCACGCGCATCGACGCCGATCGCCGCGAAATCGAGGTGACGGCCACCAGCGAGGCCGTTGACGCTTTTGGGACGGTCTTCGATTTCGACGCGAGCCGCGCGGCCTTCGAGCGGTGGCTGGGCAACGTGCGCGAGATGCACAATGCGGTGGCTGTGGGCCGGCGCGTCGCGGTCATCTCTGATCCCGATCGGCGCGAGGTGCGCGTGCGGCTGCGCATCTCGCGCGGGGCCGATGCGACGTGGCAAAAAGTGCTGGACGGCACGCTGTGCGGGGCGAGCATCGGCGCGTCGAACGTCAAGTGGCGCGAGGCGCTGCGCGGCGACGTGGCGCGCTCTGGCGACGACGGCGACCCGACGGAGATCGTGCGCGTAGCGACAGCGTATGACCTGGTCGAGCTGAGCCTGGTGGACAATCCGGCGAATCCCGATTGCGTGGGCATCGCGCTGGTGCGCGCGGCGACGCCCAACGTGACGCTGCTCGACGACCTGGACGACGCGCCCGCCGACACGATCGTGATTGGCGGCGTCGATCAGGGACCACCCCCGGCCCACGCGGGCATGAGCGCGCTGGCGGGGATTTGCGGCTGTGCGACGTGCCGGGGCGTGCTCGCCGCGCTGGACGGCACGACGCATCACGCCGCTTCCCCCGGCGAGGCCGATCTGCGCGCTGACGTGCGGCGTCTGGGCGCGAACGTGGCGGCGCTCGGCGGCGCGCTCGACGCGCTCGGTCGCCGCCAGGCCGAGGCGCTGGGACGGATGGCCGCGCAGATCGATCAGATCGCCAATCAGCCCGTCGCGGCGGGCCCCGTGCTGCGCCCCGCCGACAAGCGGCTGGTGTCCGCCCCGGCGACGGCCAACATCGCCGAGCGCGTGGCCGCCCTGCAATCCTTTGGCGCGGGCGTCAGCGACCAGCACACCCAGGTGGCGCTCGCCACTGAGATCTTGCGCCTGCAACAATCCGCGCTATAATTCTCTTTCTCGCAAAGAAAGAGAATTATTGAATTTGGGGACACCCCAAACCCCGACAGGGTGGTGCGACCACTGCGAGTGGTGCGACCACTGCGAGTGGTGCGACCACTGCGAGTGGTGCGACCACTGCGGGGCAGCATGCCCCCTGTCACCCCTTGCTGATGTTCTTCATCACAAAGGAGACCGCCCCATGCTCAATCTGAGCGAAGAGACGCTGGCCCTTGTGCGTCAAGCCCAGGCGACGCGCGCCATCAACACCACGTCGGGCCTGATCGGCTATGACCTGGAAGCGCCGGCCAGAGTGCTGGTGCCGACGCAGACGCCACTGGTGAATCTGTTGCCGCGCCAACGCGGCAAAGGCATCGACGTGACCCACTGGAAGGCCATCACCAGCTTTGACACGAACCGCAGCCTGGGCGCGCTGGCCGACGGCGCCACGCCGACCCAGGTGGCGTATGCCGTCGCCAACATCCAAAACACCTATCAGACGATCGCCCTCTCCAACGCCGTGACGTTTCAAGCGCAATGGCGCGGGCGCAGCCTGGAGGGCGACGTGCGGGCGCGGCGCACCGCCGAGCTGCTCTATCAGCTCAAGATCACCGAGGAGCGCTGGATCACGCAGGGGTCCGCGTATCTGATGGCGCCACCCGCGCCGGTGATGAGCGCGGCGTCGTCGGGCGGGTCCGTGGCCGCCGGCACGTATTGGGCGCAGGCGACGGCCACCAACGCCCAGGGCGAATCGCTGCCCAGCGCGCTGCCCGCCACGAGCGCGGCGCCCACGGCGGTGGTGACGACCACCGGCGCAAGCTCGGTGCTGACCATCACGCTTTTCACCGTGCCCAACGCCGCCAACTATAACGTCTATATCGGCTCCGGCAGCACGCCGCCGGCCAACAGCGCGATGTATAAGCAAGCCGGCCTGTCGGGGGCGAGCGCGCCGCAGCCGTCATTCGGCGCCAGCGTGTCGCTGGTCAACGGCGGCACCACGTCGTCGGGCGAGGTCGTGCCGCCGACGATCACGCTGACGCTGACGACGACGCCCGCCAGCTCAGGCGCGAACCCACCGGCGAGCAACACCGCCAAGACGGTGGTGGACGGCAGCGGCAACGTGCTGATGTTCGACGGGATCATCGCGCAGGCGCTCAACAACGCCACGACCGCGAACGGCGCGCCGCTGGGCGCGCAAGTGGCGCAGCCCGCCGCGTCAACCGGCGTGCTGGCGCTCGCGGATATCGACAACCTCTTGATGGCGCTCTATCAACAGGCGGCGGGCGACCCCGACCTGTTGCTGATGAATCCCGTCGATAACGTCAAGCTGACGAATCTGGTGGCCGCCGCCGGCCAACTGCGCTATGTGGTGGACGCCAGCCGCCCCGGCGACATGGCGCACATCACCGCGCCCGCCCGCGTCACGGCCTATCTCAACAAAGTGACCGGTCGTGAGATCCCTATTGTGCTCGATCGCTATTGCCCGATGGGGCAGATGATCTTTTTGCCGCTCTCGCTGCCGTACCCGGTGCCTGAGATCGACCACGCCATCGAGATCGAGACCAACCAGGATTATTGGGGCATCGATTTCGCCATCACCACGTCGCAATGGCAGTTCGCCAACTACGTGGACGAGACGCTCAAGGTCTACTTTCTGGGCGGGCTGGGCATCTTGCGTGGCGTCGTGCCCTCGGTCTAGACGCACGCGAGGATCGGGCACGAAGGGCACGAAAAGCCGCGCGAAGAGCGCGAAACAGCTTTCGTGTCCTTCCATCCTTCTTCGTGTTTTTCGTGTTCCCGTCCCTCTCATACAGAAAGGGTGGTGGTTCCGACGATGTCGCCGGTATCGGCATCTTTGATGACGAGATCGATGCTATAGCCAAGCGCGCTGAGATAGCGCTGTAATGTGGCAAGCTGGACATTGCCCACAGCCTTTTCCAAGCGGCTGACCGCCTGCTGGCGAAGGCCCGCTCTCGCGGCGGCCGCCGCCTGGCTCAATCCCCGCTCCCGGCGGGCGTGATACAGGACGTGCGCCAAATCCAGCGCGACGCCCGCAATGGCTATTTCTTGCTGTTCCTCCGCGGGCAGCGTCGCGATATAGTCGTCGATGTCGTTGTGTGGTGCCTTGTTCATGGGAACCGCGCCTCCCAATCTTGCTTGTAGCTCTGCGCTTTGCGCAATTCTCCAGCATCAACCTGCTGCTGTTTCTTCACGTATCCGTTGGTCAGAATGATTTCCCGCCCTTTGCGAAAGAAGAAGAACACCCGCGCGATGTTCGCGCTCCCCACGCGCAGCTCGAAAATATCATGCGCCGCATCGACGAGTTTGGTGAGCGGTGGTCCATGACGCTCGCTCTGCTCGAGTTTCTTGACGCCCGCGACGACCAATTTGTGGAGGATAGGCTCTTTCGCGCGCAACTCGCTCAGAAAATCAACGACAGGCTTGTGGCTGGATTCATCGGAGTAAAAGCGAACGGTAAACAGCACCGATGTTCCCTATCACTTCTCAGCATGCCGCCTCGGCACAACGTATTTGTTGTACATCTCCTACGTTGTAGTATACACGCTCAAGGCTGTTGCCGCAACCTGATACTCTTCGTGTTTTTCGTGTTCCCGTCCCCCTCCAGCGGAAAGGGTGGTCTGGTCATGCTGATGAGCTGTTATCTCGACGTGCCGACGTTCGCGCGTGGCGCTCCCGGCGTGGAAACGGCGTCGCTGGTCGGCGGCGCTTCCACGCTGGCCACCTCCTTCGCGTCGGGCGTCACGGCGATCACGGTGTCGTCGGGGGCGAGTTTTGCCGCCGGCCCGGCGTGGATTTGCGACGGACCCAACTCGGAGCTGGTGGCGATCGCGTCGGTCAGCGGCGCGGTGCTCACGCTCGCGGCGGGGCTGGGCGCGTCGCACGCCGCCGGGGTCAGCATCGCCACCCCTGGCGTCGCGGGCGCGCTGGCCGACGTGCTGGCGCGGGCGTCGTCGTGGGTCGAGAGCTATTGCGGCCAGGGGCGGCCCGGCGCGGCGACCGATCCCACCCTTTTCGCGCTGGCGCGTGTCGAGACCCTGCGGCTGCCGGGGCCGATGGCCGCGCTGGATCCCTCAGGCGTGCTCACCGTGCGCCCGCCGCACTTCCCCGTGCAGACGGTGAGCGCGCTGGCGCTGGACTGGGGCCAGGGCGTCACCTGGTCGCTGGACCCCACGCAGATCAAGCTGCCGTCTTTCGCGCGGAGCTTCGACGTGCCCGCGCCGCTGCCGCTGCCCGGCTCGCTCCCCGGCGCGCCGGGGCTGCCGCGCACCTGGGAAACGCTCATTCGCGGCCGCGCCGGCCCGCTGTGGGTGAATCTCACGTATGTCGCCGGGCTGCCCGCCGCGTCGCTGCCGTGGGATTTCGTGCAGGCGGTGGCGTGGGTCGCGTGCCATCTGCTGGGCGTGCGCGAGAATCCGACCGGGGCCGCCGAGCGCCACATCGGCAAGAAGCAGCTGATCAACCGCCAGCGCGGCGACCGCGACGACACCAGCTTTTGGCTGGCCAGCGCCCGCACCGCCCTGGAGCCGTACCGCAACCGCGCGCTCTGAGGCGCTCCCTGGCGGGAGAAAGCAGGGGTGCAGGGGACAGCATGCCCCCTACCGAGGCGTAGAGCGTTCCCAAATACTGCTCTCTGCCTTGAGGTGTAACCTCAGGCAGGGGTGCCAGGGAGCGGCGTGCCCCCGGAGTGGCCGCGCCACCCTGCCGGGGCTTGGGGTGTCCCCAAATATTTTCTTTTCCCCTCCCAAAGGGAGGGGGCAGGGGAGGGAAATCATGATCACCACGACCATCCACATCGAGCGGCCAGAGGGCACGGTCATCGCCGTCGGGATCGCCGCGCAGATCGAGGTCGCGCTCAGCGGCCCGCGCCGCGACCCCGGCAGCGACCGCGACTATCTGCTCTTTGACCTCATCCTGCCCATCACGCCCGCCTCCGGCTTGTTGCCACGCGACATCGCGCAAGACGAGCGCAACGTCGATCCGCTGACGGGGGCGCTGGCGCGCTATCGTGTCATCGCCGCCGCGTCTTTCGATTCGGATCACATCGAGGCCGTCATGCAGCAGATCGTCGGCGACTGAGGTTGAAAGGAAGAGCCATATGCCGACGATGCCCACCGCGCCGGCCACGCTGGCGACGTTGCAGGCGCTGCAAAATCTGATTTTGGCTAGCACGGGGACGACATTCGCCACGCTCTCCGCCGCCGATGTCACGCGCTACGGCGTGGCCCGCGCCGTCTATATCGGCGCGCCCAAGGATCTCAAAGATACCTACATGCCGCAATGCCAGATCAGGCCGGTGGCTGACGCGGTGGCGCGCGTGGGCGAGCAGGGCCGCGTCACCGACGAGCTGCTCGTGGCCGTCACCGCCCTCGCCGGCATGGACGATTGGTGGCAAGCCGAGCAGACGCTGCTGTCAATCCGCGACGCGCTCTGGCCGCTCTTCGTGGCGCATGTGCGCGGCGGCGCCAGCGCGGGGGCGTCGCTCGTCGCGCTCGACCTGCCGCCTGAGCATCTGGGCGGCGAGAGCTTCGTCACGGTCGAGGCCGCCGGCGTGTGGTATCGCGCGTGGACGTGCCACGTCGTCGCCACCCAAATCTGGGCACCCGCTGGCGGCTATGCGCCCTAGCCTCTTCTTGAAAAGAAGAGAAAAAGAGAATCTGGGGACACCCCAGGCCCCGGCAGGGGGCATACTGCCCCCTGGCACCCCCTGCTCCCTGGTGCCAGAGAGTGAGCGTCACACGTCAACAACCGCATAGGCTAAAGCCAGAGCGGCTTGTCACTGGCCCTTTC
>VFSW01000867.1_pt1 | contig 44649 bp, 32 predicted proteins | sample 5358111 | NCBI WGS metagenome assembly VFSW01 (sample SAMN11554181, study PRJNA540505) | mine drainage metagenome | isolation source: sediment from site ElyBrook_90M | place: USA: Ely Copper Mine, Vershire, VT | collected 2017
AAGGTCAAGCCGTGCAGTTCAACGTGGTGAAGGGGCCCAAGGGCTGGCAGGCTGCTGACGTGCAGCCGCTCTAAACCCACCAGGCCGGATTCGGCAGAATCTAGCAAACACACGCGAGGGCTGGGAGCGATTCCAGCCCTCGTTTGTTTTTTGCGGTGCGGTGTTTGACTGCGGGCGGCTGGTTGCGGCCCGAAAAAGGGACGCCCGGCGCCATTGATTTCGCCAGTCAGGATCAGCCTGTATTCCTGAGTCCCGCGGAGATGCCGCTGATGGTTGCGGCGATGGCGCGGTTGACCTCGGGGGTGTCTTCGCCTGCGCGCTTGCGGCGCAGCATATCCACCTGAATCAGGTGCATGGGATCGACATAGGGATTGCGCAGCTTGATGGAGCGGGCCAGGACCTGGTTCTTCTGCAACAACTCAGTCTGGAGGGTTACGGCCAGAACTGCGCTCACTGTGCGATGGAATTCCGCCTCGAACATGTCATAGACGCGCTTGCGGAGCTTGGTGTCCTCAACCAGCGCTGAGTAGAGCCTCGCGGTGGCCAGATCCACCTTGCCCAATGCCATTTCCACATTGCGCAGCAGGTCAATGAACAGCGGAAACTCCCGCGCCATGGTTTGCAGCAGTTGGAGCGCGCCGGGCTTCTGGATAAATTGCTCGAGCGCGAAGCCCACGCCAAACCAGGCCGGGACCAGCAGGCGCGACTGCGTCCAGCCGAAGACCCAGGGGATGGCGCGCAGGTCGGCGAGGCTCGGCGAAGCCTTGCGGCGCGAGGGCCGGGAGCCGATCTTGGCGTGTTCCAACTCGCCCACCGGGGTGGACTGCTCAAAGTAGGTGACCACCTCGGGATTGTCGAGAATGTGCCGGCGATAAAACGCGAAGGAGATGGCCGAGAGCTCGTCGAGCGCGGTTTCCCACTCCGGCTTGAGCACGCCGGTAAAGTGGCCCTGGGGGTCGCGCGCGTTGGGGCGGGCCATGGCGTCGAGCGAGGCCGCGATCATGAGTTCAAGATTGCGCTCGGCCAGCACCTCGTCGGAATACTTGAAGTTGAGCACTTCACCCTGCTCGGTGATGCGCAACTGGCCTTCGAAGGAATCCATGGGCTGGGCGAAGATGGCGCGATGCGTGGGTCCGCCGCCGCGGCCCACGGTTCCGCCGCGGCCGTGGAAGAGGCGCAGCTTGACGCCGGCCTCGCGCGCAACGACGTGGAGGTCGCGATGGGCGCGGAAGATCTCCCAGGTGCTGGTCAGCATGCCGCCATCCTTATTGGAGTCGGAATAGCCGAGCATGACTTCCTGCCAGTTGTCCCAGGTGGCCATGAGCTTGCGATAGTCGGGTCGGCTCCACAACTCGCGGCAGACGGCCGGTGCCTGGCGCAGGTCGTCGATGGACTCGAAGAGGGGCACGGGCATGAGGCCCGGATCACCGCTTTGTCCTTCAACGCGCACGCCGCCCAGCCGGGCCAGCCGGACTACGGTCAGCACATCTTCCACGGTCGCCGCGCCGCTGATGACGTATTGGCGAATGGCCTCGGGCGAGCAGCCGTTTTTGACCTCTGCCACCACGCGGAAGGTTTCAAGCACGTCGGACGTTTGAGCGGAGAGACCGCCGGGGAGCGCGGGCGCAATGGTGTCGGCGATGGCCTCCTGCAAGGCCGCCGCGAGCACTCGCGCGTGCTGGCGAATGTCCAGCGTGTGCAGATGGAGGCCGAAGGTGCGCACCTGCAGGATGAGCGGATCGACCAGCGTGCGCGCGATGCGCAGGCCATCATGCGCCGCCAGCGAGGAACGCAGGAGTTCGAGATCGTCAAGGAATTCCTCGACGGAGCAATAGGCGGGAAGCACCTGGGCCAGCTTGTCCTGACCCTGCGCCAGCGTGTAGGGCATGACCGGCAGCGCAGCTCCCGCGTGGGCGGGCTGCTCAGTATATAGGACAGTGCGCTGGAGGCGGGCTTTGAGGCAGATGACGAAGCGGCGGTAGTACTCGAACTCGTATTGCGCGCCGAAGACCTGAGCCTCGGGCGTGTGCACCTGTGCCACATAGGCTTGCAGGCGCGCGAGAAGAGCGTCGCTCACCGGCCACTGCTGGGCGCTGGTGGTGAGCAGGTCAATGATCGTATCCATTTGCCGCTGGTAGTAGAGCAGCAGGTGGCCGCGCGCCAGTTGGATGGCGTCGCGCGTGACCTCGGGCGTGACGAAGGGATTTCCGTCGCGGTCACCGCCGATCCAGGAACCGAAACGCAGGACTTGAGGCAGCTCGTGGGCCTCGATTTCCAGCCCGTACGTGGCGCGCAGGGCCTCGGCGATTTCGCGGTAGAGGCTGGGCAGCGTGGCAAAGATGGAGACGTCGTAGTAGTCGAGCCCCATCTTGATTTCGTCGTAGACGGTGGGGCGGCGCGAGCGCACTTCGTCGGTCTGCCACAGGCTGGTGATCTCGGCCAGCACCAGTTCTTCAAGGCGCGCCATGTCCTGGGCGGGGATGGGAATGCGGTCGAGCGTGGCCAGAAATTCGCCGATGCGGCGGCGCTTGAACATGACCGACCGGCGCGCCACCTCAGTGGGGTGCGCCGTGAAAACGGGAACGATGAGCACACGACGCAACCAATCCATGGCCTCATCCGCGCTGATGCCCACGCGGCGCATCTCGCAGAGGGTTCCAGCCAGGGAGCCGCGCTGGCGGCCGACTTCGCCGCTCAATTGGAGGGCGATGCGGCGGCGCTTGCGGTGATTGGTTTCAGCCAGGTTGATCAGCTCAAAGTAGAAGGCGAAGGCGCGGGTGAGCAGGATGGCGCGCTCGACGGGGAGCGAGTGCACCAGATCAAGTGCGCCGGCGGCGAGGAGAGCAGCGTCCTGCCCCTGGTCGCAGGCTTCTGCGTCGCGGCGGCGGATCGTGCCCTGACGCAGCGCTTCGACGTGGGCAAACAGGTCGTCGCCAGCCTGCTCGCGCAGCACTTCACCCAGCAGCGTGCCCAGTGAGCGCACATCGCGCCGCAGGGGAGCTTCTTTCAGGTCGCCGGATTGCGCTTCCAACTCAGCAAGGCGCTGCGACCAGCTTTCGGGGTTCCACAAAAGGGCCATCGTATCTTGATTATGCATGACGGGCTGTGATGGTTGTCTCACGACAACGGTGCCGGAACGCTGGAGTCGAATCTGCGGGTCGGGCCCGGCATCGAATAGTCTGAGTAAAGTGATCGAGAGCCGGCGGCTCCCCACCCACCTGTCGGACTCAGTAATTGCCCGGCGAGGAGTTGAATCTGACTGCAGCTTCCACTGACTTCCCCGCGGGCCGCGAGAGCTGCTCCACCGCGGAACACAATCTACCCCAGGGTTTGATCGCTCTGCTGGCCGTTGCGTGCGGCATGATCGTGGCCAACATCTATTACGCGCAGCCGCTGGCCGGGCCGATTGGTCAAGCTCTGGGACTCAACGTAGGCGCCACGGGCTTGATTGTGACGCTCACGCAGGTCGGTTACGGCCTGGGACTGTTGTTCGTGGTTCCACTGGGCGATCTGGTGGAGACGCGGCGGCTGGTGCTGGCTACTCTCGCGGTCAGCTTTGGGGCATTGTTAGTTGCTGCGCTCTCCACACACGCCATGCCCTTCCTGCTTGCGTCGCTGGCTATCGGCGTTAGTTCGACCGCGGTGCAGATTCTGGTGCCGTATGCCGCGCATCTGGCGCAGCCGCATATGCGCGGAAGGGTTGTGGGCCAGGTGATGAGCGGTTTGCTCATCGGCATTATGCTGTCGCGACCCACCGCCAGCTTTCTTGATGATCTGTGGGGTTGGCCCGCGGTGTTCTATTTTGCCGCCGGGTTGATGGGCCTGACTGGCGTTGCGCTTGCGTTGCTGCTCCCGCCGCGGCGCCCAGCGACCGAGGCCCATTACTTTGCGCTGCTTGTCTCCATGGTCTGGCTGTATCGCACCACGCCGGTTCTTCGCCGCCGCGCGCTCTACCAGGCGCTGCTGTTCGGCGCATTCAGCCTGTTCTGGACCACCTCACCGCTGCTCCTGGCGGGGCCGGTCTTTCACCTTTCGCAGCGCGGCATTGCGCTGTTTGCGCTTGCCGGAGTGGCAGGCGCCATCGCCGCGCCGCTGGGCGGGCACTTGGCCGACAGCGGCTGGAGCCGCGCTGCCACGGGCCTTGCCATGACGGCGGTTCTGGGCGGCTTCCTGCTTACGCGCGTTCTGCACGGCGGATCGTTTGCGGCACTGGCTCTGCTAACGGGCGGCGCGATCCTGCTGGACTTTGGTGTGTCTTCCAGCCTGGTGATCGGCCAGCGCGCCATTTACACGCTGGGCGGGGAGTATCGCAGCCGATTGAATGGACTCTTTATGGCTACGTTTTTTGGTGGCGGCGCGATTTGCTCCGCTCTGGGCGCCTGGGCCTACGCACACGGAGGGTGGGAACTGGCCTCGCGAATCGGCCTGGCACTGCCCTTGGCCGCCCTGGCCTATTTCGCTACGGAAAAGGCTCGCACTTAAGATAACGCCGCCTGGCCGTCCAATTGCACCATCAGCTCTTCCCACTCGGCGGTGAAGGCGGCAACCTGCCCGCGCAGTTCTGCGGCCAGGTCGCTCAGGCGCTGCGTTTCAGCGGCAGAGACGTAAACGCCCAACTGCTCTTCAGTGTGCGCAATGGAGGCCTCGATGCGCGGGATTTCTTCTTCGAGAAAGGCGCAGCGGTCCTCCATCTGCTTCTGCTTGATGGGATTCAGGCGGCGGGGGCGGTTGTTGTTGGAATCGGCGTCGCCATTGTTTGGCGCGGGAGAGGTCTCGGCGGTAGTCGATGCGTCGGGTTCCTGCGGTTTGGGCCTGGCCTCTGGGGTAGCAGAGGTTGCGGTGGCCTGTGCCTCTTTCCAGCGGAGGTAGTCCTCGTAGTTGCCCTCATGGCTGGTCACCGTGCCGCCTTCTACCTCAAGCACCCGCGTAGCCAGCCGGTCAATGAAGTAGCGGTCATGGGAGACAAAAACCACAGTGCCGCTGAAAGCCGCAAGAGCGTCGAGCAGCACGTCTTTGGCACGCATGTCCAGGTGGTTGGTGGGCTCGTCGAGCAGCAGAAAGTTGGACGGCGAAACCAGAATCCGCGCCAGTGCGTAGCGGTTGCGCTCGCCGCCGGAGAGCACGCCGAGCGGCTTGAAGACGTCGTCGCCGCTGAAGAGGAAGCAGCCCAGCAGCGAGCGCAGTTCAACCTCCGGCACCTTGAGCGCGGCGCGGCTGATGTCGTCGAGCATGCGCGACTCGCCGTCGAGCACTTTGTACTGATCCTGCGCAAAGTACTCGCTGACCACATTGTGGCCCAGGCGCACGGCACCGGCCGTGGGTGCTTCTGTCCCGGTGAGCAGGCGGATCAGCGTGGACTTGCCCGCGCCGTTTACGCCGACGAGGGCCACGCGGTCACCGCGCTCAATGGAGAACCGGACGTTATTCAGTACCTGCTTGGAGCCATAACTTTTCGAAAGCCCTTCAGCCTCGACCACCATGCGACCTGAAGGCGGTGGCTGAGGAAACTTGAAGTGGATGACCGGCTCATCTTCTGGAATCTCGATGCGCTCGATCTTTTCTAACTCCTTGATACGCGACTGCACCTGTTTTGCCTTGGTGGCCTGGGCGCGGAAGCGGTTGATAAATGCCTCAAGGTGCTCGATCTGTTCGCGCTGATTGCGATAAGCGGCCTCTAACTGCGCGCGGCGCTCGTCCTTCTGTTTTAGATATTTGGTGTAGTTACCCTGATAGGTATTCAGCCGCTTATTCCATATCTCCACGGTGCGGTCGATGGTTACATCGAGAAAGTAGCGGTCGTGGGAGATGAGGATGTAACCGAATGGGTAACTCTTGAGATAGTCCTCAAGCCAGTTGCGGGTTTCGAGATCGAGATGGTTGGTAGGCTCGTCCAGCAGCAGCAGGTTGGGCCGGGCCAGCAGGAGCTTGGCCAGCGCGATGCGCATCTGCCAGCCGCCGGAGAACTCGTCCGTCTGGCGGCTCCAATCTTCTTTGCTGAAGCCGAGGCCGGTGAGCACGCTGCCCACCTGCGCGTCGAGCGCGTAGCCGTCAAGGGCGTGGAAGCGTTCCTGGAGCATGGAGAAGCGCTCGGCGGCAGACTCGTACTCCGGGCTGGCGTGGTCGAGGTCGGCCAGTTGGCCGCTGAGCCGCTCAATCTCCTGTTCCATGTCACGGATTTCGTCGAAGACCGAAAGGCACTCCTCAAAAATGGTGCGTCCGGTCAGCCGCAGGCCCTCCTGCGGCAGGTAGCCGATGCTCATGCCGCGTGTTTGCTGCATGGTGCCGTAGTCCAGCGACTCCAGGCCGGCTAAAACCTTCATGAGCGTGGACTTGCCGGTGCCATTGGCGCCAACGAGGGCGGTCTTTTCCCGCGCCCGGATGAGCCAGTTGGCCTCAAGGAACAGCACTCGCGGTCCAAACCGCTTGCCCGCATTTTGCAGTGAAAGCATTCCATTCCATTTTCGCATTGCGGGCAGGCGTCAACCGTTTGCGGCTATCAAGAATCGCTGCCGCAGCAAGCCGACGGAGTGCTGGTGTCCAGTGCGCGACGCTTGATACCGGACACGATGAGGGGTCAACAAAGTGATTCCGCGCGCAGCGAGGGCGCCTCGCGGCTGTAACCCGCAACCTGTGATGAGCCGCGAGGCCAAGGATACAATTGCGAAGGTTTGCTGCTTGCGCCGCTCGGTTTGCCGGCAAGAGTTTTTCTGCCGCAGGACGCGGAAGGGATGGAAAGGGGCGGCTTCGAGCGCTATTCTATCCACGGCTTCGTGGCGGATTTTGACCAACGCGTTTTCCAACTCGCCGGGTTTGTGCACCGCCTCTATATTTGGATGCGCCGCGGGCCCGGTTATTCGGCCTTATCCGGACTATCAAACTGTTACCGCGCCGCGCCACAACTCCCATGACAACTACGTAACCCTTACCGAGACATAGCCTCAGACATTTGTTCAACCAGGAGTCATCATGCGTTTGCGCCGCGCACTTTCTGCGATGCCGTTCATTTTCACCTTCCTGTTGTGCCGGATCGCTGTACCTGCGGGTGCGCAAGCGAACCTCGCTTCAGCAGCTCCACAGCCTCTTGGAGCGAGCGCGGTTGCATCTGCCCTGCCCAATGGAGTTGAGGTACAGATCGGAGATCTGCACGAAAGAGTTGCTGCCTTGCGCGACGACGTTTTGCGCGTCACGATCTGTCGTGGGGGCATGTGGCCCGAGGATGCATCCTGGGCGGTGCTCGCAAGCGCGCGGAAAAGCACGGTTCCCGTTGTGATGGATAAGAGTGGCGATCATTTTGGCTTTCGCACGCATGCGCTGGTGGTGGAAATCGACAAGCAGACGCTTGAGCTTACGGTGCGCGATCTGGATGGCAGCGTTCTACAGCAGGACGCGCGACCGATTCGCATGGACGGCACTGCGTTTCGCATTTACAAATCCATGCCTCTCGACGAACACTATTTTGGACTGGGCGACAAGACCGGCCCACTCGACAGGCGCAATGAGGCGTTTACTCTCTGGAATACGGATGCCTATCGCTTTCAGGAATCCACGGACCCGCTCTACAAGAGCATTCCCTACTTTATGACGTATCGCGCCGGCCGCGCGGTCGGCGTGCTGCTGGACAATACCTGGCGCACCAGCTTCGATTTCGGCAAGGAGTCGAGCGACGTGTACTCCTTTGGCGCGGTTGCGGGCCCGGTGAATTACTACCTTTTCTATGGGCCCACGCCCAAGCAGGTTGTCGAGACCTATGCATGGCTCACAGGGACGCCGCCGCTACCGCCGCTCTGGGCGCTGGGCTTTCAGCAATCGCGTTACAGCTACATGTCGCAGGCTCGCGTGCTGGAAGTGGCTGGTCGTTTCCGCAAAGATCGCATTCCCGCTGACGCGCTATATCTCGATATCGATTACCAGAAAGAGAATCGCCCCTTCACGATCAATGGCGCAACGTTTCCTGACTTTTCCGGCATGATTGCACAGCTTCATGCGGAAAACTTCCACGTGGTTGCGATTACGGATCTGCATATCGCCAACCTGCCTGGACAGGGCTATCAGCCGTACGACAGCGGCAGCGCGGGCGACCATTTTGTGAAGAATCCCGACGGCTCTGTCTACTCAGGTCGCGTGTGGCCGGGCCCCAGCGTCTTTCCGGACTTTACTCGCCAGCAGACGCGCGCATGGTGGGGGACGCTCTATCGTGGCTTGCAGCACGACGGAGTGGACGGTTTCTGGAACGACATGAATGAGCCGTCTGTGTTCGATTCACCCACAGCGACGATGCCTGAGACTGTTCTGCACCGCATTGCTGAGCCGGGGTTTGCGCCGCGCACTGCGACCCACGCTGAGATTCACGATGTGTATGGCATGGAGAACTCGCGCGCGACCTTCGACGGTCTCAGGACACTGGACCCCGACACGCGCCCCTTTGTGCTGACCAGGGCAACGTACGCGGGCGGGCAGCGGTACGCGGCCACATGGACCGGAGACAACAGCAGCACCTGGAACCATCTGCGCCTGACGACCCCCATGCTGGAAAATCTGGGCTTGAGCGGCTTCGCTTTCAGCGGCGCCGATGTGGGCGGCTACGCCGGAACGCCCACGCCGGAGTTGCTGACAAAATGGCTGGAGATAGCAGCCTTCCAGCCCATTGATCGCGATCACACCGAGAAAGGAACCGGCGATCAGGAGCCGTGGGTCGGCGGTCCAGAGCAGGAGGGCATTCGCCGTCACTTTATTGAGACGCGCTATCAGCTCATGCCGTACCTCTACACGCTTGCCGAAGAAGCTTCGCGTACCGGTCTGCCGCTTGTGCGCCCAGTGTTTCTGGAGTATCCGAATGCTGCGCCCGATCGTCACCCGATCGACGTGGACCTGGGCGCGGCAGGCGAGTTTCTGCTTGGCGCAAACCTGCTGATCGCGCCCCCACCCTACCCGGACGAACTGGACGCCTACTCCGCGGAGCTACCGTCTGCCGCCTGGTACAACTATTGGACCGGTGAGCGGGTTGTGGCGTCCGCCCCAGGTGCTTCTCTCACAGGCGACGCTACATCGATTCAAACCGCGCAGGCGCCACCGGTCGTCCGCATCACTCCAACACTGGCCGAGTTGCCGGTGTTCGTGCGTGCCGGTTCCATTCTGCCGCTCGCGCCGGTGGTGCAAAGCACCAGTGAAACGCCGCAGGGACCGCTGACTCTGCGCGTCTATGCGGGCGACCAGTGCGCCGGTGAACTCTACCAGGATGATGGCAAATCCTACGCCTATCAGCATGGAGCCTATCTGCGGATGCAGTTCACCTGCCAGCAGACTGCCCAGGGCATGCGCCTGACGATCGGCGCGCACCACGGCTCCTACCCTGCGTGGTGGAAGGAGATTCGCGCCGAGGTCTACGGCTGGACACCCAGGCAAGGCGAGATCCTGATCGGCGCCAAAAAGATTCTGGCGCAAATCGACCGGGAGCAGCAAAAAGTGAGCTTTGTGATTGCGGATGATGGCAAGGGCGCAGAGATCGAGCTGAAGTAGAACGCGACACTCCCCGTCCAAGTCGTTGTGTTTGAACTGGAACCAGCAGCGCTGAACGCTTTTGCGACCCGTTCAGATACGGGTGGCCGAGGGACTATTCTGTCGTGATCGGTGGGCAAACTCCTGGCGGGACAACGCCAGCGCACACGCGCCGTCCTACCACCGAAGTAACGTAGTATCTGATTACTTTGGCAATTATAATCACTTCGATTTGCGCTGCTCCCATAACTCGCTCCGAGAATTGCCTGAGTGATCGCCTGCAAGAGAGGACTTCAGTGAACGGACCTGTTGCGTGGGGTGCGGGTCTATTCCGCAAATCTGTGCCTCCATCAAGTCCGATGTGTTTAGAGAGAAAGCTATGACCCTATATTCCAACGAGGATGAATTGGGGCTTGTTCGTTATGCGGCGCGACAGCCAATTCTCACCGCAAATCAAAAAGTGATTGGGTACAAGCTGCTCTTTCGGACGGGTGTCAGAAGCTTTTTCTCGGGCAATGACTCTGAAGATACTGGCCGCTCAGTTATTGATGTTTCGACCCTGCTCGGTTTGAATACCTTATGCGATAACCGTCTGGCCTTCATCAGTTGCACGCGCGATATCCTGCTGGAAAAATATCTCACCCTGCTCCCATCGGAAAAAGTTGTTGCGGAGATACCGAACACAGTCGCGTTGGATGGTGAGGTTTTGGAGACGTGCCGCGAGCTGAAAGATGCCGGCTACAAAATCGCGCTCGGCGATTTCGTCATCGACGACGCGCGCGAGCCCTTTGTCGGGTTGGCTGACTTCATCAAAGTGGATATCAAACAAACGTCTTTAGGGAATGCGGCAAAGATTGCTGCTCGTTATCGCACTCCTAACTCCCGGATGTTAGCCGATGGAGTGGAGACGTGGGAAGACTTCGACTTTACGAAGAGAGCAGGCTTTCGATATTTCCAGGGATATTTCTTTCGCAAGCCGGAGATTGTTCGCACGCGGGGCGTGTCATCTAACCGGGCGGCCTGCCTCCAGTTACTGCAGGCTGTGTCCAGGCCGGAATTGAATTGGGAAGAAGTAGAAGACATCATCAAGCGCGACGCGACGCTTTATTATCGCCTGCTGCGCTATTTGAATTCCGCTGCATTTGGATTGCGCAGTGAAGCCCGATCGGTGCGTCAGGCGCTGATGATTCTCGGCGAGAACGAATTTCGGCGGTGGTGCCGGCTAGCGGTGATGTTCGATGTGTCGCAGAGCCGGCCTTCCGACCTGGTGCTTTCTGCCTTGGTACGCGCCCGCTTCGGTGAATTGATTGGGCAAAAGGTAGAGCACGGCGATGTGGATCTGTTTCTGCTGGGATTGTTGTCGCTTATGGATGCAATTCTGGAGCTTCCCATGCGCCAGGTGCTCGAAGGCCTGCCGCTGGACCTTGAGACGAAGACACTGCTGCTGGAACACAACGGCCGTCTTTCTCCGCTATACGATCTTCTGTTCGCTGTTGAAGCAGGCGCATGGGGGGCCGTCGTCAGATTGTGCGAACGACTGGAGCTTCAGGAAGAGTTCGTTGCCGAGTCTCACCAGAGCGCGATGGAATGGGCGCAGACGATTGCCACGAACGCCTGAGAACCTTCGAGCGGTGCGGCGCTTCGAGTTGTTGCCCCCAGGGCTGGATTCCGCAAGTGTGCGAGCAGTCTGAGGGCAACAATCGTCGATCATTGGAGTTGTAAGCGGCGACATGAACCGTGCTACACCTTGACGCCTTCTCGCTGCCGGGGCAAGTGAAATGCGGTGACCGGATCAGTGATCTGCGAAGGCGCGGGCCGCCCTACGCTCAGGTAGGAGAATCCATGCTGGATCATTGTGGCGGGATCGTACAGGTTGCGCCCGTCGATGATGATGGGAAACCGCAAGGCGTTGCGCAAGCGTTCCAGATCGAGCTCTGCAAACTCCTCCCAGTCGTTCAAGATGAGTAATGCATCCGCGTCTTGTGCGGCCAGATAGGGATCGTCTACATATCGCATCTGATGTCCAGGCGGCAAGAGTTCCCTCGTCCTCTGTTCGGCGGCCGGATCATACGCGCTGACCATGCATCCTTCATGCAGGAGCCTGCTTACAATATCCAGAGCGGGGGATTCGCGGATATCATCCGTTCCGCCTTTGAACGCCAGTCCGAGAACACCCACCTTCTTGCCGCGGAAGGTCCACAAAGCAGAGCGAACCTTCTGGAAAAACCGCAACTTCTGTTCTTCGTTGATCTTCTCCACTTGATGAAGCAACCCGAAATCCACGCCCACCAATTCGGCAACGTGTCGAAAGGCTGCAACGTCCTTGGGAAAACACGAACCGCCGTAGCCGATGCCGGCGCGTAGAAACTTGGGTCCGATGCGGGAATCCATTCCCATGCCGCGGGCTACCTCCTCCACGTCTGCGCCGGCTGCCTCGCAGATATTTGCCACCGCGTTGATGAAGGATATCTTTGTCGCCAGAAACGCGTTTGATGCGTGCTTGATGATCTCCGCAGCCTTGGTGGAGGTAAACAAAATGGGAGGAGGATCGTCCTGGCTTCGCGGCCCCGGAACAGCGTTCGCGCCACGATAGTATTCCCCTGAGGTCAGCGGAAGATAAATCTGATTCAGTAGATCCGACGCGCGCTGGGTAGCCGCACCAATCACAATCCTGTCCGCATGCAGAAAATCTGCCACCGCTGTTCCCTCGCGAAGGAACTCGGGATTCGAGGTGACATCAAAGAGATCCCTGGGCGCGCCATTGCGTTCCATTACGCGGCGGATCCACTCGTTCGTATAGACCGGAACTGTGCTCTTCTCGACAATCACCTTGTAGGAGTTGATTGAACGCGCGATCTGACTGGCAACGGCATCCACATAGGACAGGTCTGCGCTTCCTGTCTTGCTCTGCGGCGTTCCCACCGCGATAAAGATAGCGTCGGAAGCTTGCGTTGCACCGCGCAGATCAGTCGTGAATTCGACCCGATTCTGGCGGTGGCGGCTCAGCAGCTCAGGAAGATAATCTTCATGGATCGGGATTCCGCCTTCGCGCAGCGTGCGCACCTTGTTTTCATCGTTATCTACGCAGATGACACGGTGCCCCATCTCAGCAAAGCAGGTTGCAGCGACGAGACCAACGTATCCGGAACCGACAACAGCAATTGAAATGCGCTGACTCATAGGATCCTCTTCTCATCCTTTTCAAGGACACGTACAGGGATTCACCGGGCAACTTCCGCCTTACAAAGGCGACCTCGAAAGCAACCGCGGCTACAGGTTCTCGATCTGGTTCAAAAGGGGCCTTGCTGTGCTACTGCGATCCGCTTCTGCTGCGCCTTAAAGTTACGGCGCAGGTGTTGGGGCGTGAGCTAATTCCCTTCTGCATAGACCTCCGGCAAGAAGCCACAATGTGGAAGCAGAGCATGAGCTGTGGATGATCCACAGTCGATTGGCGATTAACCAAGACGAGGGCTCGCACCTACCCTTGATCGAATCCCTTGATCGAATGGCGATCCACCGGGTGGTTCGAGATACAGTCGAGCCCTGCGGGGATAACGCCGATGTGCAGGGCTGAATGAGATGACCCGGACTTACGGCCCGTCTGTGCTTGCTGCGGACGAAGCCGCCTGAAGTGCCTGGTAAATATCCAGTCTTCCATTGCCTAGCAAATCTGACACGGGAACAGCGTGGGACAAGTCGGACCTGACGGAGTCGGATCCAGAACTGGAGGCGTACTGGTAGAGCAAGGCGACCGTTCCGGCAACAAACGGTGTGCTGAAGGAAGTTCCAGAAACTTGAGCGTAGTTGTTGCCGGGGTAGGTGGTGATGATGTTTTCGCCGGGTGCAGCGAGAAATACTCCATTTCCATAGCTTGTGAAGGTGCTGAGTGTGTCCTGGTAAGTGGTGGAAGCGATGCCCATTACTTCATCCAGGTTAGCGGGGCTTGCAACATAGGCGGTCCCTGTGTTCCCTGCCGCTGCTACACAGACGGTTCCCGCATTTTGTGCATAATGAATGGCGTCGGAGAGTTCCTCAGAGTTTTGCAAAAGTGTAAAGCTCATATTAACGACATTTGCGCCGTGATTCGCGGCGTAATAAATTGCGCGCAGGATATCGGAAAGATGCGCTGTGCCGTTGGCGTTGAAGGCTCTTAGAGGCATGATCTGCGCAGTAGGCGCGACCAGATGCACGATTCCAGCGACCATTGTGCCGTGACCGAAAGCAGCCGGGACATTGTTGCCATCGAGAATGACGCCTGTTGATTGGTCGAGAATGACGCCCGTCGACTGGTTAATTACAGCGTCATACGATTTGGATGCAGGGTCGGGATTGGATGCGAGCAAGGTGCTTCGCGTCGTTGAGCTGAGGTCTCCCCGATCGCTTGCTGCGCCAGACGTGTTGCTGATGAAGTCGTAGCCGGGGATCAGAGAGGAGGCGAGCACATTTTCGTATGGGTCAACGCCGGTATCGATAATGGCGACGACACCTGCCCCGGTGAGGTTGAAACCCGATTGTGCTTCCCACAGATTGATAATCTTAGGCGCCTGCTGGGATAAGTAACTACCAAGCACGCTGGTCCCGCCATACGGTGTGGCGCTTGGCGGCGCGAGTTGATCCAGGATGACCCCCGTCGATTGGGTAAGCTCGGGAACCGAGGTGATCTGGTCCTGCTCGATATCCGTTACGTCAGTGTCGGCGCCGACCTCCGTTTCGACCTGGCTGGCTGGCACATTGGCTGATCCGGTGACCAGATAGACCGAGTCTGCGAAGTCGAGAGGCCGAACGACCGTGAGGTTGTAGCGTGTGGCGATATCCGACACATTAGCGGTCGCAGTCGGCCGCAGAATGTAAGGCGTTTGAGCATGCGCGGCGGCGCCAAACGCCAACGTGAGGAAGAATGCAGTTAACGCAGGAAGCTTCATTGGGGAATACCTCAAACCAAAATGTTCAGGCAGCAGTAAGGGAGCGTCAACGACCTAGAGGAATACTCCCGGTGCTTTGTGTGCTTGACGTGTTCGTCAAGCCTCTTTTCCAGGGTTACCTTCAACACCCAGGTGCAAACATAGAGAACTCTGGGGCAAATATTCGAGGGCGAACTCGCCAAATTGATTGCTAATGGTGGTAGCGACGGTTTCTTCACCTGATCGCAAGGTGACCGGCATGCGAGCGACTGGGTCTCCCGAGTCTGACGCATGGTGAATCTGCCCAATCATGGAGACTGCCGGGACACCGCGCTCGTGTTCGAGTTGCAGGTCAATGACGTAGCCGTCCACGTCATAGAGCATGTGGCGGATATCGGACCGTTGTTCAGAACGCACGCCCTGTAGTGCCGGCTGATTGAAGCTGTCAAAGACTAATCGCGCAATCGACCCCGGGCGCAACTGGACCTGATCTAAGCCGCGCAGAGCGAAGATGGCCCTGGCGTTATGGACAACCTGCGCCGGGACATTACCACCCTGGCGGTCAGATGCGGCGGTCGAAAGCAAATGTTCCACCAAAACTGCAGTATCGCTGCAGCGGGCACACTCCTGACGATGATTCTCCAAGGCAGCGCGGCGGTCCGGCTCCATCAGCCCCCGCAACAGGTCAATCCATTCGGTGATGTCGTAGTGTCTCTGCACTTTACGGTTACCTCATTGGCGGCGTATGTCCGGGGGAGCAATCCTCCTCCTTACAACGATAGGGCGGCAATGTTAAGGAAAAATATATGTCTGTCATGAAATTTTCACTTTTCTTCGGCGGAATTGCGACCAGCGGTCATCTTATGGGGGAAAACGGGGCTTTCGGCGTCTCCAATAAGCACAAAGGGGGCCCAATAGTAGGGATTCGAGTGGGTAGCGCGAATCGATTGCATGGTCTTCCGCAAGGCCGCGGAGATGGAGGGTGCTTCCATCAGTTCGCGGTAGAAGACGCTCATAAAATGAGCTGTAACGGCATCACTGATATCCCAAAGAGAAACCAGGACCGCCTGGGCGCCGGCATAGAGCAGGCCCCGCACCAGGCCGAGGATTTCATCTCCGCCAACAATCGCGTTCAATCCGGTGCCACAGCCGCTCAGGGTGACCAGCCGTGCGGATAGCCGGAGGCTGTAGAAGTCTGCCGGGTGCAGGTCAGTATTTCCCAGGCGGATGGAGGAAAACATCGGATTATCCTTGCGGAAAAGACCGTGTGTGGCGATGTGGATAAAGCGGCACTCGGGTCCGATCTGCCAGAGTATTTCGCGGGTAGCAGTACTGCCCAGGAAGAGGCGCGAGCCGGGGAGCAAGTCTGCGACGGTCGCAGCCTCCTCGCGAATTGAAGGCGCCGCGGCATCTGGAATACCGAGCACAAGCGCGCGACTGCTATCCGCGGGGGTACTCTTGCGGCACCACGTATAGACGCTGGCGCTCGGAGCGTAGGAGATCGTCACCCTGTCCATGAGCAGCGTGGGGCCCGCGAGCGCGTTGCGGTCAAGCAGGGCATGAAACGGCAGCGCATGCAGACATCCGTGGGGAATGACAACAAAATGGTCAGCTGCAGCGGGCAAGTCGAGTGGAGCAATGAGCGCTTCGTACAGGCCTGCAAGATGCTCCTCGGTTGCTGCCTGGATGGTGCGTTCGAAACGGCTGAAATGGTCTGGTCCAAGTTGATACTTTGAGAGTTGAAACTGCAGCAGACTGAGTGAACTGCCTACCTTGTCAAGCGCGCACAGAGGAATTACGCGCATACTGGCGGCATCGACGACCGTCGCATGAAGCCGACTGTCGAACTCGAAAAACTCAATAATGACGGTGCCTTCGGCAAGGTTGCTTTGCACCTCGCTCAAAGGGAGCGTGCCCGCGCTCAAAAGCGGTGCGAGGTCATGATCCTGACCGCCATGCAAGCCGCTGGCCAGCGCCAGTTGCCGCTCGTATTCGCGCGATTCTTCAAGATAATTGCGGATGCGATCGACGGAGTCCCTCTCAGCACGAAATTCCTCGCGCTGCGCCTGCCGGTAGGCCATCGTCATGCGTTGGCGCAAGTCCTCAATGCGAAGATCATCGGACGGCGCCTCAGAACCACGCGCCCGCAGCACGTGGGCGCCGAGGCTAATAAGGTCTGCGAGGCTTCGCGATTTTGCCCGCTCCATGTAGCTGAACACGGCGTCGTTACGTGTTGCGGGTGGTTCCAACAGGAGAGCGAAATGGACGAGACGTTGATAGATGGAGAGTTTGTCTTTGAGAAAGCCGATACGAAATGCTTCGCCCAGGATCTGGCTTCTTAAGTCTTCCAGAATGCGATTGGCCCGTTGCAGGCTGGTGTACGCTTTCTCAGTTTGACCAAGGGCTTCCTGTGCAGCGCTAAGAACGACAACGGCATGAAATTCGATGGCGGGCGCTGTGGAATTAGCCAGTCTGGCCAGCGCCCGATGGCAGTAATGAACAGCGCGTTGCGCATTGTTTGAGACAAGCAAGAGGCGAGAGATAAGAATCTCAGCCAAAGCGGCCTTGGTTTGCAGGCCGGTCTCGACAAAGTGCCGCAGAGATGCGCGCGCAAGGCGAGCAGCAAAGGAGAAACGGCCCTCCTCAAACAGCACAAGGGCGCGATAAAAGTCGATCAGGCCGGGCCAGATGCGGTTGGACTCTGCGACAAAGAGCGCTCGCGCCTCAGCAAAGCGGAGAAGCGCTTCGCGGTTATGCCCGATCTGGCTGGAAGCGATGGCGGAGAAGGCAAGGGCTTTGGCCTTTTCGTAATGCATGTCGAGCGCTTCAAAGCCCTTGTAAGCCGCCTCAGCGAGGACTGCTCCTTCCTGCGACATGTTGAGCTCCAGATAGAGCTCGGAAAGATCCAAATCGCACAGCGCCATATGATAGCGGTTATTCAGGCGCGTACAGAGTTGACGTGCAGTCTGGTAAAGAGCGATTGCGCGGGTGTACTCACCGCGAAGAAAGTGCAGATAGGCTACGTTATAGTCTGCCTCTGCCACCAGCAGAGGAAATCCGTTCGCATCGCAGGTATCTCGCGCCTGCTGATAGGTCTTGGCTGCAAGATCAAAGTTATTCAGGCTGGTGTGGCAGACCGCCATGTTACGCAGAAGGACGGCAATGTCCTGGGCATTGCCGGAGGCTTCAATATCCTTTCGAGCTGATTCGTAGAGCGCGAGAGCTTCCTGAAAGCGATCCTGGCGATAAAAGACATTGGCAAGATTTACATCGAGTCGCGCTACACGCAGATGGTCGTTGTGAGCGAGAAAGACCGCGCGAGCCGCGCTGGCAGCGGCAAATGCTTCGTCATATCGGCCCAGATAGGTAAGGGGCTGAATCTGATTCATGCGGGAACGGGCTGCCTGGAGAGGATCGCCTGCGGCCTCAAAGATTTGGATTGCCGTGTTGTGATGTTCAATCGCAGCCGGGTGATCGCCGGTCAAAAAGGAGACATGGCCTTGCGCGCGATGCGCCACGGCTGTGACAGGTCCAGACGGCAGAGTGGCTGCAATCTGCATGGCTGCGTTGGCCAGTCTCTCTGCCTGTCTTAAATCCACCCTTGCGAGAGTTACGACGCCGTCATAGATGGCATCGACAAGGTGGGGCGAGAACTCGGCCGAGTGAGCAGAGAGTAGTGCCGTACGCTGACTGTCTGCTTCCTCCTCTGCGAGAGATGCAATCCAGGGATAAGCGCCATTACTCATAGCGCTGTGGTGTGGACCTGATCCACTCATTGGAATCCGGCCTCGGTGAGAAGCTTTCTGAGACGACTGAGGCAGCGGCCGCGGATAAAGCCGATTGATCCCGTGGCGAGGCCCAGCCGCCGCGCGACTTCTGCATACGGAATTGCCTCTTCTTCATAAAAGAGCATATGAACAAGCGAGGCACAGCGCTGAGGAAGCTTGCGAATTGTCTCCCGCAGGATCTGCTCCGATTCCACTTGCAGAAGGCGCTCAGGGGCCAACATATTGCTGTCTGCGATCTCGATCGATGCGTGCTCGTCATCGCCGTCATCCAAAGGGAGATCGTTGCGAATGCGCAGGTTTTTCCAGCGAAGGGACTGATGAGAGGTGACCGTGAGCAACCAGGATCGCAAGGACTCAACCTTCCGCAAGTCAGAGAGCTTTGAAAAAAGCTCGACGCACACCTGCTGAAAAATGTCGGCCGCATCCTGGGGTGACGCACCGTAGCGAAACGGAACGCTGTATATCATGCGCTCGTACTTGGCGATCAGAGCCGCCCACGCGTCCGCATCCCCGCCGAGGCACGCTCGAACCAGCCGGTCGTCATCCCACGATGGCACGGGCTCAGACGGGCTGAATCGACTGCGTGGCGCCGGTGAGGCGTCCTGACTGGTGCGTTCCCTTGCGTACATCATTTCTTCCAGTAGTAAGATGCTATGTTGTCCAACATTCCAGGATCAAGGGCGCTGGGGGCCACGCCCATCAATCCGCCGCGTACCGCTCCGAGCATGTTAGGCGATGCGAGAGATAGAAACGGTAGTTCAGCAGCATAAATAGCTTGTACGCGATAATACATCTGCTGTCTCTTTTTCTTATCAGTCAAATACAACTGACGACGCATTAAGCTATCTATCTCGCTTTGCCATGCAGAGACTGATTGTTTTTCGCCAAGGTTCCATAAGTGCAGCGCACCATCTGTTGACCAGAGACCCATGATTCCATTCGGATCGGAATCTCCTGCACTTAGTCCCATTACTGCGATATCGAAGTCGTGGCTCTGCGTAATCCTTTGCAGAAAACTGCGGAATTCCAGAGAAACCACCTGGGAATCAATGCCCAGCGCACGGAAATCACGTTGTAGAAGTGTGGCGATCTCTCCTTGCTGCCGGTTGCTGGCAGAGGCGATGATGGTGAACCTGACGCGATTTCCTTCCCGGTCGAAAAGAGATCCATCTTGCCAGTGAAAGCCTCCGCTGGTGAGCAGGGTGCGGGCACGCGCGAGGTCTTGTTTTTGTGGCCGGAGTTTCGGATCTGCCCAATCACGACTGGCCGGGGTAACCGGCGAAGCCAGCGGCACGGCATGATTTTCAAAAACCAGGTGCACGAGCTGCTCGCGATTGATAGCCAGCGAAAGGGCCTGCCGAAAGGCCTGCTGAGCAAACCACTTTTGCGAACGAGCCGCATCTGGAAGCCGCGTGGCCACATCCGCATTGAGATTGAAGAGAAGTAAATCAAACTCAAGCCCCGGCCCGCCGTCCATCATCCGAATGTTCTGGGCGGTGGAGAGTTTTTCAAGCGAGGTATACGAGTCGGCGCTGAGCCGTGCCAGGAGATCAAGCTGGCGGGCCGCGAAGCGGATGGATTCGGCATCCTGATTCGGCAATACCGTGAAATCAACTTCATCCAAGTAGGGGAGAGAGCGGCCGGCCGAGTCCTGTTTCCAGTAGTAGGGATTTCGTTCAAAGATGAGCGACTGGCCTGGATGGTAGGCCTTCAATCGGAAAGGGCCAAGACCGGCCAGCTGCGCGGGTGGAGTTCCAATGGTCCAGGCATTGATGAGTGCTTTGGACTTCACCATGGGCTCAAGCACATGGCGGGGAAGTATCGCCAAGCCGTCAAACAGCCTGCTGGCTGCCGCGTAAGGTCTGGGAAGATCGAAGCGGACCGTGTACTGATCAATCCTGGCAACCTGTATGGGGTGGCCGTCGATGATGAGGAGGTCTCGCTGCGGAGCATTGAGTTCAGGATCGAGATAGACCTGAAAGGAGAACAGAACATCATCGGCAGTGAACGGAGCGCCGTCAGAGAAGCGGATACCCTGGCGGAGATGAAGCGTGTAGGTTTGGCCGCCGCGACTGACTTGCCAGGATTTCGCCAGGGATGGCTCAACAGCATCCGTCTTCCGATTAATGTGAAGCAGATCGGAGTGCATGATTGAGGTGACGGCGCGCGAAGACATATCCATTGCGTACACGGGATTGAGCGTTTTTGGTTCGGATCGGAGTGAGGCGTTGAGCCGTCCTCCGGCTGAGCCGGATACGGCTGCCAGTCGAAGCGCCTGTCCTGAAGCCGGTGGAGCGCAGGCAGCAAATAGCGCTAGAGATGCCAGGAGAAATGTCGCGAGAGGGGAATGCAGAAGGGGGCGATAGCCGACCTGATCGTTCACGTTCGTACCTTTTCCAAGATCACCTTTGCTACTGACGCGAGAATGCGGCCATTGTAAGCGGTGGCGCACACCCATAGCGGTCAGCCAGCAGGTGAACGGCGAAGAAAAGGGGAATCATAGCCCAGAGCGGCGACATGAGCCATGGATATTCCACGATGGATGACAGATGCTGGGCGGCGGCAAGCATCCCGCCCCAGCTGACGAGCGGCTCATCGACTCCCAGGCCGAAGTAGGACAAAGCGATCTCACTCGCGATGAACTGGGGCAGGAGAACGGTGAATTGCGTAATTGCCTGGGGAACCAGATCGGGCAGAATATGCCAGCGGACCAAGTGCCACCGCGACGCTCCGCTCGCCTGTGCCGCGGTCACGTAGGCACGCTGACGCGCCTCAATGGTGGCGCCGCGCAGAATTCTGGCTGGACGCGCCCAGCCAATCAGTGCGAGCAGCGAAGTACTTGTTACGACCGCAATCCATGGCGCTGCCCTGAGCGGAAGCATGGCGCGCACCGCCAGCAATAAGTAGAACCACGGTACAGAGATCATGGTCTCTACAAGGCGCATGATGAGCGTGTCGACCCACCCTCGAAACAGCCCGGCCACAAGCGCGAAGAGGATGGCAAGGAGTGATGAGGAGAGCGCAGCTACCAAGCCAATGGCAACTGTTGTACGCCCGCCGTAGAGCAAGCGCGACCAGACATCCCGGCCGAATTCGTCCGTGCCGAGAAAATGAGGCGAGTCGCCCGGATACTCGCCGTTGATACCGCACACGCGCAGAGCATAAACAGAACCGCTTCCGGACTCGGATGGGGTGGTTGTCCAGACAAGGAAATGGAGGGGAATGAGCCTCTCATCCTTCTCTGTGTACTCGGCAAACTGGCCATCTACAGAGCGGTGACGCAGGATAAAAGGACGCCAATGAAACGCACCAGACGGCGAGATGAAATGAATCCCTTCAGGAGGCAGATAGGGAAGAGCCGCGTCGATCGTTGCCGGATCCGCGGTCGCAAAGAAACCGGCGAACGATAAAAGAAGAGTGAACACAAAAAGCAGAACGCCCGCGACTCGCGAAGGAATCATTGCGCTTCCTCGCGAAGACGTGGATCGTGCAGCCAAAGCAGGATGTCGGCAAGAAGATTGCCGGCGATCAGCATTACAGCTGAGCAGAGCACTCCTGCGACCACAATATTTGTATCCCGGGCAAGAATTGCGTTGAGCAGCAACTGCCCCAGTCCGGGCCAGCCGAAGAGCACCTCAACGAATAAAGATGCGCTGAGCAATGAACCGACGCCAAGGCCGAAGAGCGAAATTAGTGGATTCGCCGCCTCCGGCAGCATGTAGCGCAGCAATATGCGTCGATACGGAAGGCCATGCGCGCGGGCTGCTTCAACTGCCGGTGCATTTCGCGCAGCGTCAAGACCTCTTTGCACATGCCTGAAGACGACCGGCAGATAGCCAAGAGCCATGGCAAGAGCGGGCAGAACAATTTGCGGTGCCAGAGACTGAAGATGCGCCCAGGATGACGTTTCCTCCGTGTCTTGTGTCGCCAATGGCGCAAGCGCGTGAAGCTTGAGGGCGGCAACAAGTAACACAAGGGCGAGCACTGGCTCTGGAATAGACCAGAGCAGAGATGCGAGCACTCGAATGAGCGTTGCAAACCATCCGCCTATTACGCCAAGCGTGAGGCCGAGGACCCAGGCACCAAGCAGGCCGGCTGCGCTCAGCATTAACGTGTTGCCTATGCGTTCACGCAACAATGAGGCAACGGGCAAATGGTAGCTGAGCGAATTGCCGAAATCCCCACGAAGAGCGGATTCACACCAGAGAACATATCGCTCGACCAGAGACCGTCGCGGATCGCTCTGTGTTTCCATCGCTTGAAGCGTCTGCTGCGAGATGCCCGGCTCAAGCCGCAACTCGGTGAAGTAGTCTCCGGGAGCCATGCGGAGCAGCGCGAAGCAGAGCAGCGATACGGCCAGAAGCGAAATGAGGGAATGCAAGACGCGGCGTGCCAGGAGCTTCATCGCCGCTCCTCTGGCTTTGTGAGCATCGCATCGAGGAGTTGCAAGGATGCCGGATGGCAAGCCAGTTTTGGAAACTCTGCAGCAGGATGCGACTCGACAATACGACCCTCATCCATTACTGCAATCTGATCTGCAATAAGCAGCATCTGGCCAAGGTCGTGAGAGAAATGGATACAGGTGAGGCCTATCTGAGCGCGAAGGATCTCAAGAAGCTCAAGGATCGAATGCTGCAGTTCGTGATCAAGACCAGTGAGCGCCTCGTCGAGCAGCAAAAGGGATGGCTGCAGAATAAGAGCACGAGCAATGGCGACCCTTTGACGCTCTCCTCCGCTCAACTGCGGAGGGCGTCGCTCCAGATACTCCGACGTAAGTGAGACCGCAGCGAGCACTTGCTTGATGCGCTGAAGCGTCTCACTGCTTCCGGTATCTGAGGTGTGGCGGTTGGTTGGATACTGCCGGTGGATATGCAGAGGTTCCCCAAGAATCTGGGCAACTGTAAGCCGAGGATTCAACGCTCCCACTGTGTCCTGAAGGATGAGTTGCAAACGCGCACGAAGTGCGAGCGGGCGAGTTTGCACAAGCGGAGTTCCTGAGAAAGACATTACTCCGGACTGGGGCAGATCAATTCCTGCAATACATCTGGCGAGTGTGGACTTTCCCGAGCCGGAAGCGCCTACGACAGCGACACACTCGCCGTGTAGAACGCCAAGACTCACTCCCTGCAGCGCCGGATGAGGCCGACGCCTTCCCAGCCAGTTTTGCCATCCACGGCGGGAACCGTGCACGAGATGCAGATTACTGATCTCAAGTAGCGGCCTCGCCGTTTCCGTCAGTTCTTTGCGGATTGCCATGTGCGTTAGGAACGACTTTGCGCGCGGAGGCACATAGTCAGCGACAACGCCGTTTCTCAGGACGAGGATGCGGTCGACGAGCGCCTGCAACAATGCCGGATCATGGCTGATGACCAGCATGGCGAGGTCGTACTGAGCCCGCACCTGTATCAGGAGGTCGAGAATATGCCGTTGTGCAACCGTATCCAGCGCAGACGACGGCTCATCGGCCAGCAATAGAGAGGGCTTTGAAACCAGAGCCTGAGCAATCGCAATACGCTGACATTCTCCGCCACTCAATTCATGCGGATAGGAAGATGCTATTCGCTCCGGGTCTGCCAGACCCACGCTGCTCAAGCTGTGCAAGGTTTCGATGCGCTTATATCTGGGTGGGGAGACATCCTCTATTTGCGAACGGATCCGGCGGAAGGGACTAAGCCGGTTTCGCGGATCCTGAAAAATGACTCCAATACGATTGCGCCGTAGTGCATGGCGCTCACGGGCAGTCATCGTCAGCAGGTTCCTATCTTCAAATTGAAGCGCCGCGCAGCGCATGTCTGCCCCGCTCATCGGCATTCCAAGAATGCAACGGACGAGTGAAGTTTTGCCGCACCCGCTTGGTCCGAGCAGGCCAACAGCCTCGCCACGTCCGATCGTCAAGCTGGTTCCCTGTAGAACTTGTACACGCTTGTCCTTTGACAATCGGTAGTCAAGCGACAAGTCATGAACGGACAGGACCGGATTCATTGCGCAGATTCTATCACCCTCGAAGATCGCTCGGGTCCGCGCACGATAACTAGCTTTCTGCCTGCGCAATGTTAAAAATTCGTTACATCCTATATTTTTCCCGCGCATGGTCTCCCTATTAACCAGTAAGGAGAAGGCATGCCGAAGCGGGCAATGTTGTACTGTCAGCATCTGGCCGGAATTGGCCACCTGGTACGGAGCACGGAACTGGCGCGCTCAATGAGTGCCGACGGGTGGCAGGTCCTTCTCGTCTGCGGTGGCAAAGTGCCGCAAGACTTTCTCTTTCCACCGTCAGTCAGGGTCGAACTGCTTGAAGCGATTCAATCTGATCCCGAATACAAATCACTGTCGGTGTGCGCCGAGGGTTTTGCGCTGGAGGATGTCAAGGCGCGACGCACCACGCGCCTGCTGATATTGCTCGATGTTTTCCGACCAGATGTGCTTGTCACTGAGATGTTTCCGTTTGGGCGGAAGCAATTTGCTTTTGAACTGCTGCCACTGCTAGAGAGGGCAAGAGCGGCTGAACAGAAGCCGCTGATTGTAGCCAGTGTTCGAGACATTCTGGTAAGTAAGCAAAACCCCGAGACTCACGAGCGCCGCGTACTGGACGTCGTGAACCGCCTCTACGACGTTGTACTGGTCCACTCGGATGAGTCGCTTCAGCCGCTTCAGGCAACCTTTGCAATGGCCAAGGCAATTCAGCCGCCGGTGATTCACACCGGCTACATCATCGCATCGTCTGCCGTGGAAGAGTCCGCAGCGGCCGAAGATGCACAACGTCTTCCCATCCCAGCCGAGGCCGGAGAAGAGCCGCTGATTCTTGTGAGTTGCGGCAGCGGACGGCTCTACGCAGGACAGCAGTTGATTATGGCGGCGCTACAGGCGGCCCCAATTCTGGGGCGCACTCACAGGCACAAGCTTCTGATCTGCGCAGGGCCATTGGTTCCGCAAGAAATATTCGCGACCTACCAGCAACAGGCGGCTGGGCAGGCGAATGTCTTCCTCGTCCACGATTTTCCGTCTCTGCGCAGTCTTCTTGGGCAAGTATCTCTTTCAGTTAGCCTGGGCGGCTACAACACCGTGATGGAGTTGCTGTCTGCCCGCACTCAAGGGCTGGTGCTTGCAGCCGAGCCTAATGGCGATAACGAGCAGAAGACGCGTATCGAAAGTCTGGCCGCGAAAGGATTGCTGCGGGAAATTCGCATCGCCGATTTGATCAACGGCCGCTTAGCGGAGTTGATATGCGAAGCACTTGCCCTTCCATTGAAGACCGTTGCTGTTCAGATGAACGGCGCAGAAACCAGCTCAAAAGTGCTGACCGAATTTGTGAAACTCCCTGCCATGCCAACCCAGTACTCCGTACGTGCGCTTGACGAGCGCAGCGATGCTGAATCCAACAACGAAGTGATAGCCGAAATCGAGAGACAGTCCGCATGCGCCTGATGGTTTATTCACACGATACGTTCGGACTCGGCAATATCCGTCGGATGCTGGCGATTTGCAATCATCTGCATAAGACGGTCGACGATCTATCTATATTGATCGTCTCTGGGTCCCCGATGCTGCAGAGCTTCCGGGTGGCTGCCGGCATTGACTACATCAAGCTGCCATGTCTGAAGCGGTCCGAGAGCGGCGAACTCGGTGTCAGGTTTCTTCCGATGGGTACGGACGAGATTATCAGCTTGCGCCGTGAATTACTTCTTGCGACGGTCATATCGTTCAAGCCTGACGTTCTCCTTGTTGACAAGAAGCCGGATGGACTCGCCGGCGAGCTTGAGCCGACACTGCGGCATGTCCGCTGTGCGCTGCCAGATACGACGGTCAATCTTGTACTGCGCGACATCCTGGATTCGCCCGAAGCAACCATTGAAGAGTGGACGAAGCGCGGCTATAACAACATTCTTCATTGGTATTACGACAACATCCTGGTTCTCGGATCACGTCACATCTTTGACATTTGCGCCGAGTACAAAATTCCTCCTGCGCTTTGCCGCAAAGTTACCTATTGCGGATATGTTTCGCGGGAAGACCATTTACAGGACAAGAAAAAGCTGCGTGCCGGCCTTGGATTTAGCGAAGATGAAGAATTTGTGCTGGTCACAGCAGGCGGCGGAGAGGACGGTTACACCGTCCTGTTGCGCAGCATAGAGGCCGCGCAGAGGTTCAGTTCGAATCAATCCATACGCACAGTCGTCGTGACCGGGCCGGAACTATCCCTTGACAAGAGAAACAGCCTGGCAGGTGTTGCCTCACGCTCTTCCGGCATTTCAGTTGTTGAATTTCTGCCGGACATGCTGAGCCACATGCATGCGGCGGACGTGGTGGTCTCCATGGGCGGTTATAACACCATCTGCGAGCTCGCTACTTTAAACAAGCGCGCAGTAGTAGTGCCTCGTGTTCAGCCAGTGATGGAGCAGGCCATCCGCATGGAGCGCATCTCCGACTACGGACCGTTCATTGCGGTATCGCCGATTGACCTTCAGGCGAACATCCTGAGCGATGCGATTCTGACGCAGCTGCAACTGCGGCGGGAGCACCCCTGCAACAAGTGGGAACTCGACATGGGAGCGCTGCCTCGCATCTCCACTATCCTCGATCAACACAGAACCCGCCGCGTGCGTCCAGCCCCGCATTCAATCAGCGCGGAATATCTTCTTCACGGTGGCGAGGACGATCTATCAGACGCAGCAGCCTGCTGAATCATCCAGTCGAACTACCAGCAAAGAGGAAATGCCCAGATGACAAGCCCCTCCATCCGTATCGGTTTCCTAGTGAAGACCTTTCCCCGTCTCTCCGAGACTTTCATTCTGAATGAGATCCTCGGTCTTGAGCAGCTAGGCTGGGACCTGCACATTTACTCTCTCAAGCGGCCGGCCGACGAGCCGGTTCATCCCGGTGTCGGCCAGGTCAAGGCCACTGTCAAGTACGTACCGACATTGATGCCGATGGCATCCCTGCTGGATCCGCTGAGGATTCTCGCGGCGCACTTGCGCATGCTGCTGACGCGTCCAGTGCGATATGTCGCAGCAATCAGGCGATACTTTTGGAAGACTGCTGAGACACGGCTCAAGGAGTTTCTGCAAGCCGGCTATCTCGCCGCGTCTCTTGAAAGAAATGGCATCACACACCTGCATGCCCATTTTGCCAATACTCCCACTGCAGTCGCGGAGATTGCGCATTGGCTCACGAACATTCCTTTCAGCTTCACTGCTCACGCCAAAGATATTTACACCAGTAACGAAGCGGATCTCGCCCGTCGGATTGGGGCTGCGACGTCTGTCCTGACTTGTACTGAATTTAACGAGCGGCATTTACGCTCTATCGCCGGAAACAGGGCGTCCATTCATCTCGCGTATCACGGCATCGACGCCACGCGCTTTGCAGCGGTTGTCAGGGATCCCTCAGCAAGCGCTGAAGAGGCTGTTCCGTTGGTGTTGAGCGTTGGCCGATTCTGCGAGAAGAAAGGACTTGAAGACCTGATCCGGGCCTGCGCCATTTTGCGCGATAAGAACATTCGCTTTCGCTGTGTGCTTGTTGGCTACGGTCCCCTCGATAACCAACTGAAGGAACTACGGAGAGCCTTGGGGCTTGAAGCCCTTATTGAGATGCCTGGACGACTCGCCCAGCCCGAAGTCATCGCGCAGTACCGCAAGGCGTCTCTCTTCGTACTGCCTTGCCTGGTTACTGATAGTGGAGATCGAGACGGGATTCCCAACGTGCTGTTTGAGGCAATGGCGGCAGGTGTTCCGGTTGTCACTACAAACGTGAGCGGAATTACCGAGTTGGTGGTGGAGGGGAAGACTGGGTGGTTGGTTGAATCGCGAAGGCCAGATCTGCTCGCCCAATCTATCGAACATGTTCTTGCGCATTCCGATCAAGCTGCGGCGCTGGCAGAGAACGCACGGCGATGCGTGCTGGAAAACTTCACGCTTGAAGTCAGCTCGCAGCGCGTTCATGAGCGGCTGACGGCCGCAGTGAATAAGGGGCTGGCGCCGACGCCAAAAGCCGGAGCAATGGAAGGCCTCTACCGGGAGCCCAACGCATGAAGCGCACACCCGTCATTCCGATCTCTCCGCCGAAGACGCTCCGCGTCATGCGCGAGTTGTTGCGCGCCTGTCGCGCGGATGTTCTGGCGGAGCGAGGGCTGCTGGCAACGGCAACGGGCGCCGTACTGGCAACAGTGATCTTTCGTGTGCTTGAGCCCTGGCCGCTCAAGTTCATCTACGACTTCATTTTTGGCCATGGTCATGGACGGACCACAACGCTTCATCTGTTCGGACTGACGCTCTCGTCGCAAGGAACCCAGCATCGCCTTCTGCTGATCGGGATTGCGGTATGCGGCCTGGTCATCTTCAGCGGACTGGCCGGCACATTCGACTACCTGAGCAATGTTGTGATGGGAATTGCTGCCTCCAGGGTGCTGGCAAAGCTCCGCATGCGGCTCTTTCGTCATATTCAGTCGCTTGATATGGGCTTTCACCGCCGTCACAAGAGCGGCGATCTCACCGCAGCCGTCACAGCCGACATCGACAAGCTACGTGATGTAACCGTCTCTGCGCTTCTTCCTTTTGCTTCAAACACTCTCGTTCTTGTAACGACTGTCGCGGTCATGATGTGGATGAATTGGCGGCTGGGTGTACTCGTCCTTTTTGCCTTTCCGGCCTTCTACATTGTGGTAACCCGCATTACCTCGCGCATTCAACGTGTTGCACGCGAGCAACGGCAGCGCGACGGTGGCATTGCGGCAATTGCGGCCGAGGCGATCGGGGCGGTCCAGACGATCCAGGCTTTTGGGCTCGAAGATGAGTTTGTTCGCCGCTTTGCTGGAGATAACCAGGGCAGCCTGGTGGAAGGCAACCGGGCGCAACGGCTCTCGTCGCGTCTTGAGCGAACTGTTGACTTGTTTGCTTCGATCACGACGGCCGCGGTTCTGCTGCTGGGCGCGAGCAGTGTGCTTGACGGCAAACTTACGGCAGGCGATCTCATTGTATTTGTCAGCTATCTTCGTAACTCTTTCAAGCCGATTCGGCAGACAGCGAAGTACCTGGCGCAAATCGCAAAGGCTCTTGCATCCGGGGCCAGGGTTCTTGCGCTGCTTGCTGAAGAACCCGTCATCAGCGACTCCATTCAGCCGATCAAGGCTTCTCGGTTTCACGGCAAGATTCGCTTTGACGCGGTCAGTTTCGGGTACAGGTCTGACATTCCCGTCCTGCACGATATTTCATTTGAACTGAAGGCTGGGGAACGGGTTGCTATTGTTGGACCGTCAGGCAGCGGAAAGTCGACGCTGGCGTCGCTCTTGCTGCGTTTTCACGATCCGCAAAAGGGTGCCGTGTATATCGACGGCCAGAACATCCGCAACTATACGATTGCCAGCCTGCGCTCGCAGATCGCGGTCGTAATGCAGGATAGCGTTTTGTTCACAGGCAGCATACGCGAGAACATTGGCTTCGGTTCAACGAGTGCAGGTGAAGAAGCAATTCGTCACGCAGCAGTGAAAGCACGCGCTGCCGAGTTCATTCACCATCTGCCGCAGCAATACGCCACACCGGTAGGAGAGCGAGGTACGACACTCTCCGGTGGGCAGCGGCAGCGTATCGCGATCGCCCGAGCACATCTGCGAGACTCCACAATCCTGCTGCTGGATGAGGCGACAACAGGCCTGGACAGCCGAAATCAGGCCATGGTGGTGAGCGCACTGCGAGAGCTCAGTGAAGGTCGCACAACACTCTACATCACCCACGACATTCTTTTAGCCAAAGATGCAGACCGGATTCTGTTCATCTGCGACGGACGGCTTGAAGAACAGGGGACGCACGAGAGCCTGGTGAGCAAGGGCGGCGGATACGCAGCAATGTGGCAACAGCAATTTGGCGCCGGGATGGCGGAGGTAGCAGCGCATGCAGTCTGAAGGCACTATCCAGCCAACCCGCATCTGGATATTGCGTCACGGGCGGAGCACGCTCAATCAGGCGCAATGTTTCCAGGGCTGCCGCGCAGAGAGCGTACTGACGGAACACGGAATCCGCAGCGCTCGCCTGGCCGGTAACCGCCTGGCCTGCGAACAGATTGACGTGATCTACTCCAGCCCACTTGCCCGTGCGATGCAGACTTCAGTGTTGATCCGAGAGGTGCTCTCGCACCACAACGTGAACCCCGACTTCCAAATTGAGACGGAGCTGCGGGAGATCGAACTTCCAGGCTGGGAAGGGCTTACTTACGAGGCGGTGTGCGAGAGATTTCCAGAATCCTATCGCCGGTTTCGTCAGGCACCAGCCTCTTTTACGCTTGCTGGTCTTGATGGGACGCAGATCTGGCCACTGCGGCAGATGGAACAACGTGTTCGTGCGTTGATGCCGCGGTTGCTGAACAAACATGCAGGACGCAACATCCTGCTGGTGACGCATGGCGGTCCGGCGCGAATCATGCTGCTTGCAGCACTTGGACTGGATGTGAGCCGCTTCCAGTCAGTGCAGCAATCGCATGGGGGACTCAGTTGCATCACGGCGAGCAGTTGGCCAAATGAGCTTCGACTCGAAGTCTTGAATGAGACGCATCACACGGGCGAGATCTTACCCAAACTGAAGGAAGGTAAGACGGGATTGAGGCTACTGATGCTTGCCAGTGATATTTCCGGGGCCGCCAGCGCCCATGGAGCAGAGGAGTTAGCGCATCTGCTTGAAAGCTTACCCATCCATCGCGTCCTTGCAGCGGGTGCGGAGGGGGTTATGACGGCGATGCGAGTTTTGCGCTATAGAAGCCGGGCAACCATTGAAACCTGCGCTGAAGATGGTCTTCGTGGAGCGTTCGAGAACCAATTGCGCAAGCCGCGTTCAGGAGGACTTACTAATCTCCTTATCACTGGGCGGACCGAGCTTTTGTCTGAGCTTGTCGCACGCTCAATGCAGTCGAACGATTCAGACACGCCGATGAGCCTGCATTTGTGCCCAGGCCTGAGCGTCATTCATGTTCCCGAATCCACGCATAGCCCCGTTTTACAAGCTGTCAACACACATCAGGCCGGGTGCACCCTGGCTGGAGGTTTAGCATGAAAGTCCTTGTCACAGGTGCGGCCGGCTTTGTCGGCTTCCATACCGCGAAGAAACTCCTCAATCAGTCGCATTCCGTCTTTGCTCTGGATAACATGAACGACTACTACCCAGTGTCATTGAAGAGAGCGCGCCTTGCGCAGTTGGAGCGGCACGCGCGTTTTTCGTTCGAAGCGATTGATCTGGCCAATGTTCACGCAGTCTCGAACTTTGTTCACCGCGTGCAGCCCGATTGCGTTCTGCACCTCGCCGCACAGGCTGGCGTGCGCTACTCAATTGACAATCCCGGCGCCTATGTTGAAAGCAATCTCGCTGGATTTGTGAACCTGATTGAAGCTTGCGCTCACGTTAGCGGACTTCGCCATTTTCTGTATGCCTCGTCTAGTTCCGTATATGGCGCGAATACGGCGATTCCGTTCCGAACGGCAGACATGGTCGACTATCCAATCTCACTGTACGCCGCCACCAAGAAGGCAAATGAGCTGATCGCTCACGCATACAGCCACCTTTATGAAATGCCAGTAACTGCAATGCGGTTTTTTACGGTCTACGGCCCCTGGGGCCGCCCAGATATGGCTTATTACAAGTTTGCCGACGCTATCATGCGGCGTCGCCCTATCGCCATCTACAACAACGGAAATATGCGGCGGGACTTTACCTATGTGGACGACGTTGTGGAAGCCATTACCCGCCTGATTCCGATGCCTCCTGAGGCAACACTGGCGGAGCAAAGCAACGGTGAGTTTCTCAGCAATGCTCGCAGCCGCATTGTCAACATTGGTAACAATCGCCCCGTCGAACTTCTGCGATTTATTGAAGTGCTTGAGGAAAGCCTCGGTCGCCGCGCAATCCGGGAGTACCTTCCGATGCAGCCGGGAGACGTGCCTGAAACATACGCCTGCATTGACGATCTCACTTCCCTGACTGGTTATCGGCCACGCATTGAAATCGAAGAGGGCATTGGGCGGTTTGCCGAATGGTATTTGAGCTATCACGAAGAACGTGCAGAGCGAATTGCATGAGAAGGCTGACACTCGGAGCAACATACGGCGCGGTCGCGCTGCTTGTGGCCTCGTGCCTCGGACCTGTGACTGCATGGGCACAGGAGCAACGCACTGCGCAGTTGCGCGGATTTGTGCAGGATGAGAATGGCGGCGGCATTCCAGGGGCAAACGTCGTGGCGGTCTGTGGCCATGACGCAGCGATTACTGAAACAACCCTTGGTGACGGGAGTTACACACTTAGATTGCCCCAGGGAATCAAGTGTATGCTGCACGCCTCGGCAACTCATTTCACTCAAAGCCGGGAAATCGCACGCACTCTTCCGACAGCAACTCCGCTGATGTTTGTGCTGAAGGTAGAGGCAGTAACTGCAGATGTTGTTGTGAATGGCGATGATGAGCCGCTGATCAGTACGGATCCGGAAGCGAATGCGGGCGCAATGGTCTTGCGGGGCGAAGATATGGACTCTCTGCCAGATGACCCCGATGATCTTATGGAAGATCTACTCGCAATGGCGGGCCCGTCGGCATCTGGTGGCGTTCAGTTGTACACTGACGGCTTCACCGGACAAAAGCTTCCGCCAAAGGCGGCGATTCGCGAGATAAAGATTAACCAGAATCCATACTCGGCGCAGTTCGACCATGTTGGCCTGGGAAGAATAGAGATTGTGACCAAGCCGGGAACGAATCCCGTACATGGATCACTTGAGTATCGCATCAGTGATGCGCTGTTTGACTCGCGCAACCCGTTTGCTACCAGCCAGGCTCCGTATCGCGCGCAGCTGGTTACGGCAAGTATCGGCGGTCCGGTGACGCAAAAGCTCTCCTATTTCTATGATTTCCAAGATAGGATTGCGACCAACAACGCGGTGGTGAACGCCCAGGTATTGAGTACAGCAATGCAACCTGTTCCGCTCAGCCAGACACTTCCTGTTCCGGCACAGGATCTTTCTTCCGCAGGGCGGATCGACATGCAGGCTTCAGCAAGCACTGCCCTCACAGCTCGTTTTGAATACACCAACGACCGGGCAGATGCGACTGGAGCGGGTGGATTCCTGCTGGGAACGGGTAGTTATGCGTCGGGTTCGCAATCGGAAAATGTGCAGGCAGCGGCAACCACCACACTCAGTCGAGCGACTGTGAATAATCTGCGTTTCCAGTTTCTGTCGCAAAGCCTGACCCAGGTTCCGTTCAGTACGGCGCCAACGATCCAGGTCCTCAACTCCTTTATTGGAGGCGGCGCAGCGGGAGGGGACTTTGCCCGTCATCAGAATCTCTATGAACTGCAGGACTACGTTTCGCATGCGCATGGAAAGCACACTATCGTATTTGGCGGGCAAGCCAGGATATTGCAATTCGAGGATCAGTCGCCTACGAACTTCAACGGCCAATTTGTCTTCTCAGGCGGCCTTGCTCCGGTTCTGAACACCACGAATCAACCCGTGTATGACACTAATGGCGCACCGCTGACAACGACTATATCTTCGATCGAGCGATACCGGCGTACGTTGGTATTTGAGGCCATGGGCCTGTCGCCCACCGCTGTTCGTACCATGGGAGGTGGAGCCTCTCAGTTTGCCCTCGCCACTGGAAACCCGACCTCCAATTTCATGCAGTTCGATTTTGGCGCATTTCTGCAGGATGACTGGAAGGTCGCGCCGCGATTAACGTTGAGTTCCGGCTTACGGTGGGAGGGTCAGAACACAATCCACCGCTGGTCGGATATTGGTCCACGCTTCGCACTCGCCTGGATGCCGGGAGGCCCGCACAGCGGAACCGTGATTCGTGTGGGGTCGGGCATTTTCTTCGAACGCTTTGCACCGGAACTTTACGTCAATTCGCTACGTTATGACGGAGTGACCCAGCAGCGCTTCATCATTCAGAATCCGGACTTTTATCCCACACCGCCGCTTGCGTCCTCGTTTGCCGGTCAGGGAACTCCCCAGACCATTCAAACACTATCCCCTACACTGCGAAGTCCTTATCTGATTCAGTCATCACTTACGCTCGAACAGAAACTACCGTACGCGACGGTCGCAGCGATAACTGCTGCCAGTACCATAGGGCGCCATCTCTTCTATTCCTCGAATATTGCAGCATCTCCCTCTGCGGGCAATAACTACCAGTACAACTCCGAGGGAGTACTGGATGAGACGCAGATCACCCTTTCCGTTCGCCGCAAATACCAGCACGGATTAGCGCTATTCGGTAATTACACATGGACACAGGCTCGAGATAACACCGATGGGGCCGGCATGTTTCCCGTATCCCAGAACAACCTTGCAGCCGAGTACGGTCGCGCCGCAACCGATATTCACCACTACGCTGTGGTCAACGGAACGATGCCAGGGATTTTGGGAACGATGTTAAGCCCTTATATCATCGTGCGTTCAGGTGCGCCCTTTGACATTATTACGGGGCACGACAACAACGGGGACTCGATCTTCAATGACAGGCCGGGACTTAGCCTCGATCCGAATCAACCAGGCGTGATCCGTACAAAGTATGGACTTCTGGATCCAACACCGACGCCCGGCGAGAAGATACTACCCCGCAACTTCGGTCAGGGCGCGAACTTTGTTGAAATGAACCTTCGCCTCACTCGCACCTTTGGTTTGCACTTTGCCGAGCGAGATGTCACGACGCCGGCGGCGATCTTGCATCGCGGGTTGTTCTATATACCCAAGACTCCTTCAGGCCTTCGCCTGAGTGCAAGCGTCACAGCCCGGAATCTGTTGAACCATGACAATCAGGGACTGCCGACCGGGAACCTGAGTTCTCCGCTCTTTGATAAGTCCAACACGCTGTCATCCGCGACGGATCCGTCATTGCCGGCATATGGAAATAACCGGCGGCTTCAATTCGAACTACGATTTAACTTCTGAAAATCGTGCCAAAGGTCAAGTGCTTCTTACTGTCCGGGCTGCTCCAAAAGGTGTGGATTGGGCGACAGACCTTCAGGCAAGAGGCGCCAAGCCAAACTCAAATGTAATGTTCGGATTGGGTCTAAATACACGGCGCTGGCGCGTCTGTTACTCACCAATCCCGGTGGGGAATCGTGAGCAGATATGTTCAGACAGCGCTTAAGGGTGTACCATTTTGGGCGATTCTACTTGGTGCGTTGCTGAACGGTGATTTTCGAGTTGGTACGCTTTCTCCGCTACTCCCATAGCCAACGGCAGCGCAGCAACTGGCAGAGAAGCGATCTGTGCTTTGGCCAGCGACTTTGGTGCACCTGAGTTGTCGAGCGTGGGAATGAGCGGGACTCATGATACGGAAATGGACAATGTTTGGGGTGGCATTGTGCTGTCCAATTCTGTGGGCACAGAGGCTCTCCGATCTAGAGGTGCCAACGCCATGTCCGCCAGGATCGACGCTCGTTATAGGGTTTCTTGGAGGATTTGAGCGCTGGAACGACGATCACAGGAGCGTCCGTCAGCTCACGCTCAAGTTACGCAAGAGGCCCGGCGTCTACGCTGAATCGATCTCTAATCGGCACCGTAGAGTCGCTCTTGAGCTGATCCGTCGAGCGCTTGATACAAATCAAGATGGCAATCTCGATCCCGAGGAGCGAAGGAGGGCCCGCATTATTCTGTTCGGGCAGAGTTGGGGTGGCGCCGCAGCGCTTGCCACGGCGCGAGAATTGGATCAGCTTGGAGTCCCTGTGCTGCTGACTGTGCAGGTGGACAGTGTCGGTCTTCATGACCAGGTTGTTTCGCCGAACGTTCGGGAGGCTGCAAATTTCTACCAGCATGATCCGCTGACCTTTCAGGGGCGAAGGGAGATTCGCGCAGCAGACCCCACGAAGACGCTCATTCTGGGTAATTTCCGTTCTGTGTACACCCGGCGCTCGGTAGACGAAGCCAATGCGTCGTGGGCTCGACGCACGTTTGGAGGTAGTCACGCCAAGATGGAGCTTGATCCAACAATCTGGCTCCAGGTTGAGCGATACATCGCCGACGCGATTGCGAGGAGATGACCATGATTCGAACAGTCTTTCTCAGCGTTTTGTTAGTGGGGCCGCTCTGGGCGCAGACTCGCGAACTGAATCTTCAGCCGACCGATGGGTGGGTGGATACCGGCTTCGACCTTAAGGCAGGAGATACGGTGCGGATCAGCGCAACCGGCCAATTACAGTATTCCGACGCGCGCCAGCCTAACGGACCCGAAGGATTGCCGCGGGGCTTTGCGGACCTGTTGCGCATTTTTCAGCTCAATGATGCCGGGCGAGGCGCCTTGATTGGACGGATCGGTTCCAGCGACGCAGACCGACCGTTTCTGGCCGGGGCGCTGTGCAATCGCCAGGCGCTCATTGCGGGGCGGCTTTACGTCGCCATTAACCAGTCATCGATGGACCGAGCAACTGGTTCTTACCACGTCACCCTTCAGCGCACCGCAACTGCCGCAGCGGTAAAGAAAGACGTGCGCGTGCCTCCTTTTCCTCAGAGCCTGATCGATTCAATTCCTCGACGCGTCAGCGATCCCCAGGGTGCGCCGGGCGATCGGGTGAATTTTATTCTCATTGGTTCGCAGGAGCAGATGCAGGCTGCGCTCAAGGCTGCGGGATGGGTGACGGTAGATCGTACCGATAAGGATGCAATCATCCGCGGACTATTCGCCAGCTTCTCAAAAGAAGCCTACGTGACCATGCCCATGAGCGAATTGCGTCTTTTTGGGCGAGCGCAGGATTTTGGATACGCGCAAGCCGACCCACTACGGGTGGTCGCATCACGAAATCACTTTCGACTGTGGAAAGCACCGTTTGATCTTGAAGGGCAAACCGTCTGGGTGGGAGCTGGCACGCACGACATAGGGTTTGAACGCGACCAGCGCAACAACGGAATCACGCACAAGATCGACCCAAACACCGACGCTGAACGTGACTACATCCGCGACAACCTGACGCAGACCGGGCTAGTGGTGAAAACCGATTACATCACGCCAACCGATCCAGTTCTGAAAGCGCGCACAGCCACAGGAGGGGAGTTTACCTCCGACGGGCGCACCCTGCTGGTCTATCTCGCCGCGGCTACAGGAAACGTATCGACGTCTTTTGCGGATATGTTCTGCTCGGTGCTAAAGCAGAACAATCCCGGTGGAGGCGAATGGGCCCCCTGTGCCCGCTACATCGATTCCCCTGGGAAGGAAGACTTGAAGTTGAGCCCGCTGTCTACCAAATATCGCGTCCTCATTGTGCCGGGAATCATGAGTTCTTGCGTGTCGGATTCGCCGGCCTTTCAGGAAGGGCAGGAAGCTTTGAAAAAGCAGTACGGCCTGGATGTTGCTCTGCTGCAGGTACCAAACGACTCGAGTGAGTCGAATGCGAAATTCATTGCTCAATATTTGCGCGATCACAAGGCTGGCGATGGAAGAAAGTACATCCTGATCGGCTACAGCAAAGGCGGGCCGGATATTCAAGTCGCCCTGGCGCAGGAGGCCGGCGTCGCCGCACAGGTGGCCGCCTTTATCACCGTCGCCGGAGCCTCGGGTGGTTCGCCGGTGGCAGACCTGCTGCCCCAAATTGCCGATAAGTATATGAAGACAGTTCCGCTCAAGAGCTGTCAGGGCGACCTCTCTACCGGATTCAAGAGCCTGAAACGAGAAACGCGCCAGGCGTTTCTTGCAGCCCACCCTAACCCCGTCGTCCCCACATATTCGTTGATTGCAAAGTCGGATCAGGCCACCACGTCCAAGTCGCTTCTCGAAACTTGGCGCGTGCTTTCTGTTTATGGGACCGCTGAAGATGGTCAGCTCTTAAAGGACGATGCCATCGTGCCAGGCGCGAAATATCTTGGCGCGGCGCTGGCAGACCACTTTGCAGTCGCATTGCCCTTCGACAAGTCGACTGATGCTGCAATTCGATCCGGAATGGACAAGGCCGTTTACCCACGCGCCGCACTGCTGGAATCTTTGGTGCGCTTTGTGGCGACGGACCTGGATCACTGAAACCGCAGCCTACGTGTGCCGGTGACTTGCACTCGTTCGAAGACTGGACCATCCCGATCATTCGTTCGGAGACGGGCTCGAACTCGCCCAATTGAGAACGGCATCCACCGTCGGCCACTGGCACTCCTACCTTGGCCTGCTTCAGGACCCCAACGATCTGTTCCACAGAAAAGCTGCTTCCATTTCATCGGCAAAATCCGCCGCGTTCACGCCGACCTCAGCCCCGTGGCTCAACATGATCGAACGGCACTTCCGCAACCTGCGCTGCAGACGACGGACCACGCGCAATGGGTTCCCGGCAAGGACAAGCCGAACAAGAAGTAGCCGAACCGCACAGCATCAGAACTGGCCTGGCAAATTGCGAGCGAAGGCGACTATTTTGACAGCATTGAGACTCTGTGCGGCGGCAGCGCTAACCAAGCCCTCCTTCAAAGCGCCAGGGTCAGTGAGCTGAACAACGCCAGTGAATTGCATCCGCGGATGGAATGCAAGTGAATGTAGTGTGTATGCTCCCGCCGCCACCTTGGCCGCCGTGGTCACGTATACTGCGACCGGCGGCACGGCCACTCCTGAGGGAGTCTTCACGCCTTCTGGCGTGGGATCTGCAAGCGTCACCACGAGGGAGCTTTTGAAATCAAAGTAGAGCTATTATGAGAGGTCGGAAACCGGAACAATTATGAGAAAACACATCTTTATGCCCGTCCCGCTTTCCGTCGTGGAGGCTTCTTTGCCGTAGGGGTTGCGGTCGGATTCAGCACAGACAGTGGCTTGCGCGGCTTGCCTGTGTCACACTGAAAAAGCAATCGGCACCAGTACCGGCACCAGACTGAAGGTGGCGCTCTCTGGCCGAACCGGGACTTGCTTGTAAAGTGCTATAAGTAAATTGTTTACCGAAAATGCGGGCCTGTAGCTCAACGGTTAGAGCAGGGGACTCATAATCCCTTGGTTGGGGGTTCGAATCCCTCCGGGCCCACCAGAACATATTCTCAGTAAACTAAATGTATTAAACAAGTTACGATGAAATAGCCAGCGATTCCGCGAGGGCGATTCTCGGCACATTTGCGCCTATTTTTCGCTTTCGGTACAATTTCGGTACAGTCACGGAACATTTGTGTAGCACCGGAGCGTGTATGGCGACCCTCGTAAAGACCCCTTCCGGAACTTGGAAAGCAGTCATCCGCAAGAATGGCTGGCCTACGAGCATCAAGACATTTCGCACCAAGCGCGACGCCGAGGATTGGGCGCGCCGCACTGAGGATGAGATGGTGCGTGGCGTCCATATCGTTCGCGCTACTGCTGAGCGATTGACGTTGGCTGCGGCCTTGAAGCGCTACACCGCCGAGGTCACTCCGACCAAGCGCCCCTCATCCCAAGAGAGCGAACTTCGCCGCGCCGCGATTCTCGAACGGCATCTGGGCAAATACTCGTTGGCTGCTCTGACCCCAGAGATCATCGCCCACTTTCGGGATATGCGCCTCGCCGGAGAAGACCGGAAGGACGAGCACGGAAAGCCTGTTCCCCACGCCAACAACACGGTCCGCCTTGAGCTGGCGCTGCTTGGCCACCTGTTCACCATCGCGATCAAGGAGTGGAGCATTGGTTTGGTTATGAATCCAGTGATGAACATCCGCCGACCTGCTCCCGGTCCCGGGCGTAACCGTCGTCTGACTGAGGACGAAGAAAAGCGACTCCTGGCTGCCGTGGATGCACACTCCAATCCGATGTTGCGCTGGATTGTGCGCGTCGCGCTCTATACCGGCATGCGCGCCTCGGAGATTCTGAATCTGCACAGATCGCAGGTGGACCTCAAACGCCGTGTCGTCCGCCTTCTCGAAACCAAAAACACGTCACCGCGTACCGTTCCACTGAGCGCCACTGCAACGGCAGTATTTCGCGAAGCGTTGAATCACCCGGTGCGCCCCATCGACACAGACCTGATCTTTTACGGCGAGCCGGGCCGCGACGGCAAGCGCCGCCCTTACCAGTTCAACCCAGTATGGCTAAATATCAAGCGTGAACTGAAGCTTGCCAACGTACACTTTCACGATCTCCGCCATGAGGCCGTCAGCCGCTTTGTCGAAGCAGGCTTCTCCGATCAGGAAGTCTCTGCAATCAGCGGTCACAAATCCATGCAGATGTTGAAGCGGTACACGCATCTTCGCGCTGAGGACCTCGTCGAAAAGATAGATAGGATTTCAACACGTTCATAGCAGCGGGAGCGCGGGACTATTGAGAGGATGCGCACATGCAAGATCACAGTGGAAAGCCGGGAAGGCCATCGAAGGACAGCTTGATACCTGTACCCGAGGAGTTCAGCTTAAACAACTATTTGGGGCTCATGAATTTCGATTCGCCACGTCTTTGGCTTGAACAGCTTGCATATCGAATCGACATGCAAGCGCGATGGCAGGATGTCTTAGCTCATGGTGGTCTATGCAATGCGCAGGACAAGTACTTTATCTGTAGCGATATTCACGTGTGCGATTTCTACCATCTACTCAAAATCAGTCCCATACTCCCGTTCGAAGAACTCATTGAGCAATGCCGGACTGGAGGAGTCGAACTGCCTGCTTGCGAAACGGCTGTCAGCGGAGTCGATCCAGTGCGACCGATGACGTGGCTTGATCCCGTGACGAACTACGCTATCGGTAATCGGAGCAACAAACTTCACGCGGATCGCTTTATTGAAAGCGCCGTCAGAGCGGTACCATTTTCTGCTGAGGAATTGGCTCTCGCAATAGAACGTGACGACGCGAACTCAAGGTCCGGCTACCCACATGAAAGCGAGATGACATACGCACAAGAAGTGGAAGCTGCGTTTAGTCGGCACTTGATCGAACATATTAAGCTAAGGCGGATAATGGATGAGGCTTGTGGCTATAACTCCCCCGATGCATATCAGGCATTCTTGGACGAGCCGCTATCCGGTAAGGCTCCGCACGAACATATGGCGTTTTTTAGCGTCGACACAAGATCCACGGAACGCGCCGCAACAAGAGCGTTCCAGAAGCATTTCAAGCTCTGTAAAGAAGCGGAGCGGGCTCGCAGAGCACGCACACAAAGCGAGTCGCTAAAGCAAGAATACGACATGGTGATCGGCCCCGAACTGTTTGAAGAGTGGCGCAATATCGCGCTGTTACCCTATATCGATTTGATGATCCTCGAACGCATGGAAAAAGCGCGGCAAGCTAATTGGAGCCTTCGAATTGATCCTGAGCAGATTGAGCGTACGATCTACAATCTCAAGGACTCAGATAATCAAGTGGTGCATAGCAGCATAAAGAGCCAGTTGAGACGGGCAAAACGTTGGGAACGGGCTCTTATGGATACGAAGAGCAAAGAGTATCGCTGTCTGCTATACGAATTAAGCGACTCCCACTTTGGAGATGGGAGGAGGAGAAGGAAAGAGCAGTAAGCCGCGTTTCGCGCGACCGTAATCCAGAGGGCGAACGCGAGCCTGCGGATATAGGCGCTGAACATCCTCCAGGGACTTGCGGAACTCACGCTTGAAGTCTTTGCGGCCTTGGACGGTGTCTGCATATTCCTGGCCGAACTGATCCTTGATGCTTGCCCAGCTAATTTCATCTCCATGCAGATCATCGACGCGTGGCAATCGCCGGGCCAGCCATGCATAAATATCGAGCGACAACGAACTGCCACGAAGTGCCCGCAGAACAGCAAGGTTTAGTGGTACTGCGTGTTCTTCAAGATTGCTGTAGAACTGGTCACTCAAAATAAGCCGCTTGGGCCATATTCGACGATTTGCCGAATCGGTCTTCCACGCATCGAATTGCTGAACGATGTTGCCAGCTACTGTCGTTGTGTGAAAGCCAAAGGAGATCTTCACCGCCGCCAGCGCATTTAGCTGCTTAATCAAAGTCGTAAATGATCCGCGGCTTCCCCCGCCAACAGAATAGCCAAGACTCTTCAAAAACTCGGATGCGGAGTTGCCAATAGGAACTTCCTGGGTGCGTTTCAGCTTCGCAAATGTGCTCAACGCCGAGATGATGATGCGAGGCATTGGGCCATATGGGATAATTTGCTCTTCAAAATCCTCTCCATTCCACAACTGCCCACGCTGAAGTAGAATCGAAGCCTTTCCGCACCGGCGCTCAAACGTGTTTGTGTTGACGGACCGATGCGGTAGACTCACTTGCGTTAGCAGGCTTGGAAAGAATGCTTTTCCGGCAGAAGTTGAACCTCCAGCCTTCAGCTCCAGCTCGGTCTGCAATATCCGGGTTGCTTTGGCAGATAACGGCTTGACCGCGGGGATTGACAGCCGAAGGCTCGGAAGGATGTCGAAAGCGCACGTGAGCATATCTCTACGAGAGCCCGATCACCTTTGCAACTTGCGCGGTTCTGAAATAGACACGCCGTCCCAGCTTCACCTTTGTTGCGTTCAAGGAACGTGCAAATTCAGTATCTTGCTGCAATGAAAAGCGCAGCCCTTCCACTGATCTGGACAAAATCTCGGCGAGTTGCTTTGTTGTTATGAGGGGTTTTGAAGCTTGAACAAACTGCTCGACCTCGGATGGCGGTTGATACTCAGAAACGTGGCGCACAAGATTGGGTTCGTACATGCGTAGACTCCCGTAGAATTTGAATTCCTGCCTTGTTGTAACGCGCGACAAATATGAAATAAATCACAAATTCTGCGGGTGAAATTTGGTCATTTATCTGACGTTTTTATCCATCTGGATGGGTTCTGCCCGATCTGCAGTGGCAAGCCGTATGATGAATTACCCCACCGTACGGAGCGGCAGATTTGCACACATTCCGCTCGAACGATCCCAAGCCGTATGATGAGTCACCCCACCGCCTATGATGAATCACCCCACCATGGCATGATGAATTACCCCACCTCGCCATGATGAGTTACCCCACCGCCTATATGTACCTATAGCTATCCTTTAGAATGCCTATATTGCTAGCCGATAGTGTTCCCTGTGGAAACGGTGAATGTGCGGAAAACGCCGACTGTGTCTTTGAATATGCGGTTAGGCTGCAACGAGGTCTGGGAACTATGACGCAGAGCTAGGATGATGGTCTGTGGCGCGCTGAGGACTACGACGACGAGCCGCGCTCACACGGGAATTTCGGCCTCGACCCATGCATGCAAATGATGATCGCGGAAACCGAAGCCCGACAGCGAAAAGAATGGAAGCGTGAGTTGAACCTGGCCTACGAGTTCGTGCGCGAGTGCCGTGAGCTTCGTAAGCGTGGGGGGGGAGCATGAGCCGCAAAGGAAATGAGGGCGACGCCGTTGAACAGCCGCCTGTGTTCAGGCGCTCTGCGGCGGGAATTCCGTTGTTTTCTCCCGGCCCCAAGGGCCGCATCATCACCGCAAAAATGGTGCAGGATGCAGAAGACAATGAGGGTGTCGAAGAGGACATGGCAATTGCTCGTAGGGTGATGCGGGACAACCGGGCCGTGCTGAGCGAGCTGGCAAAGGAGAGCAATGAGCCAGAAGAGAAGTGAGCAGACCTGGGATGAAGTCCTTGCGGAGCTCGATGCGGCCCAGATCCCTGATGATTTTATCTCTGAGTCGGAGCGCGATATGCGCCCGCCCCAGGTTCGCCCAGCAATCGAAGCATTGTTTGACAAGGACAACCCAACGAAACCAGCGGCCGACGAAGATGGAGGGAAATGATGCGCGGGACTGACCCCACACCCGAGGAACAGGACCTGCTGGCCACGTTGCACGCAGAGATGGTGCTCAAGATGCGCTACACCCAGCCGCCAGTCGAGGAGACCCACCTGTACGAAAAGTGCATCATGGACATCGACCAGCGCGACGGCTCGACGATCTACGGCATCCCAGTCTGGTTCCCCAAGGCTGAGAGCGAGGCATGGGAAGAAGCACGATTCCGGCCGCGCTGGCACGAGATCGGACGGGCGTAGGAGGAAAGCGATGGGTCTCACACGAAGCGAGCGGGAAGAGCTGAGGCGTAAATTGAAGCAGGGGGCGGCGGCCAGGCGCGAGCGCCAGAAAGAGATGGATCGGCTGAGTCCAGAAGAGAAGGCGACCCTTGCGCGGGAAGCTGGGCTCAGGTTGCTGGAGCTGGGAGGAACCGCACCGGAAATCGACGACATACCCCGCAGGAAGGTTCTATGACGTCGCGCAATGATGACAATTCACAGAAGGTCAGCTCAAAGCCGGTGCCTGATATTCAGCGCTCACCCAATGGTCTCCCCTGTTTTCCCCCGACCGGCGAGACGTTCACTCTGGAAATGGCCAAAGAAGCAGAAGCGGAGCAGGACATGGAGAAGTTTGAGCGGTCTTTTGCCGGATCTCCGGTGTTCCCCCCTTCCGGCCGCGTGATCACGACCGAGATGGTGTGGGAGGCAGAAAATGAGATGGATGTAGAAGCTGCTAAACTCGCGCTGGCTGCTTCCGCGCCCGTTGCGCGGCCCTCAATCACTAAATCAATCCGGGAGAAGCGGACGACCCGCATTGATCCCGACGTTTACGATGCGGTTGAAATTG
>VFSW01000868.1_pt1 | contig 44647 bp, 41 predicted proteins | sample 5358111 | NCBI WGS metagenome assembly VFSW01 (sample SAMN11554181, study PRJNA540505) | mine drainage metagenome | isolation source: sediment from site ElyBrook_90M | place: USA: Ely Copper Mine, Vershire, VT | collected 2017
ATCATGTAGAAAATGGTGTCCTCACCATTTCGATAAATAAGAATATATAAATAGAGAAAAATACCGCTCTTTGGTTGAGATTCTTCTCTCAAAATACTGTTTTCTCAACTGAATCTTCATCTGTTCGCAACCACATTGCTCTCCGCCCATTGTATACTGAACCATGTTAACGCGATGAGGGAATCGCACATGACTGCTGGATGTGGGGATATGTAGAAGAGGTAAAATGCTCCGATGAGGCGCATAGAGCAAACCGATGCGTCTCTTTTTCTTCTGATACAGTTGTTCCCCTGTTACGTCAGTGAAGTGCCGATGTATAGCACAAGGGCGTAAACGCATGCATTGGGGTGAGCGAGTAATCTGTTGTGTTGCTCGTCTTCGTCCCGTGTGAAGCAGCGAATAGGGAAGGGTTGTGGCGCGTAGTGGTGTGTGTGTTTGCTGTTTCTCTGAGCATAAAACTGGCTGTGTGGCTGGTCGAGGTAAATGTGGCGGCTTGTGAATGAGGGAACAATGGCTCCGGTTGGGGATGTGATGAAGACCGGTTGTGTGTTGGGATGTGTGTAGTGGTGTGGACCGGTATGGTGGGGTAAGGAGCCAGTGGTCGCTTGGGTGGTGGTGAGGGGGTTGGTGTCGCTACGTTCGTGGGGATGCGGTTGGGGGCCGCACGCGAGAAGCTCTGCTCAGACATGTTGTGGGGTGTGTGCATACGGTGTGCTGAAGTGTTCCGGTGAATGCCGGCACTTCACTGGCGTGGCAGTTGCATAGTATTTTCTTCTTTCCTGGGCAATGTAAGGCAGCATATGCTATATAGACATGCTTATATTGATATTATGGAGTAAACAGTGAATAACAGGGGATATAGGCTCTCACAGGGAGAACGGCAAACAAGTCATATCAGTCATGCTCTCTGGCCTGTGCAGGTTCAGCGCGTCGTAGCGACTGGCAAAGTTGCCCAGCGGCAACGCTCTTTTGAGATATCCCGTGAGCGGCCATGGGGCGAAGCGTTGGAGCAGCGTTGGCATAGGCTGATCAAAAAGACCGCACATGTTCACCTCTTGCTTTCTCTGTGTATCTTGCTGGCACTAAGCATAAGTATCACTTTGGGTCTTCTTCTTTTATTTTCGCATTGGCGCATCTCGCTGATTGTTTTTACCTTTCTCGGGATTATTGCAGGGTTTCTCCTGCATGTCCTGTGGAGTCGTAGAAGACAACACTCACGCACATCGTATGCGCCGCTAGCAACGTTGCTCAAGAAGCGTGGTGATAGTGCGACAAAAACACCAGAAACACCTCTGCCGGTTGCTCCGCTTGTGCGTGTACTTGAAACAATAGACCTCTCTGCTGAGTAGCACATAAGTACTGTACTTCCCACGATGTGTCTTCAATTTTGCGATAAGCCATGATACACTCTGGCATAGTGTGAAAATAGCCAGGGATAAGCGAAGCTATCATGAAGCCATCATAAGGAGCGAATAATGAGCAATCAGCAGATTCAGAAAGTTAAAGTGAAGCGACTGGCACATGTAGGGTTATGGGCAAACGATGTAGCAGCACAGGCACGTTTTTATCGTCAGGTGATGGGATTTGACCTGCGCGCCCTTGCCAGCGGTTCTGCTGAGCGAGATATGGCGTTGGAAGAAGCAAACCTCTTCCTTGCACTGGGTGACGAATATCATTGTCTCGGTCTCTTCAATGATGTGCGCCCAGCGAGTAGTAATGGGCGTCGCCCCACGCAACGTATTCCACTGCATCACCTGGCATTTGAGGTTGATACCGATGCCGAGTTGGCTGCTCTGGCAGCGCGTCTGCAAATGGCAAATGTTCAACTGATGTTAGAGCCACGTGATGGCGATGCCGAACTGGGCGATACGCTCTGGTTTCAAGACCCCGATGGCAATCGCATCGAGATTTCAGTCATATCTGATGAGTTCCAGCACTATAGCGCGCCACTCAAGCAGGGGCAACGCTTTCGCCCGCTGATGTTGCAGCACGTTGCCTTGCAAACGCTCCATCTTGAGGCAATGGTTGATTTTTATACCGAGGCTCTGGGGTTCGACATTTCTGATTGGTTGCTGCGTGAGTGTGTTTGGTTGCGTTGCAATAGCGATCATCATACCTTGATGTTCATGCAAGGCCAGGCGGGCATTGACCATATTGGCTACTCGATTGCTGAGGGAGTAGACCTGCTGCGTTGGGCCGATCATCTGGCACGCCATCAGGCAAAACTACTCTGGGGGCCGGGCCGACATGGGGCGGGCAACAATCTCTTCTTGCGTTTTGCGGATGCGGAAGGCATTCACATCGAGCTATCTGCCGAATTGCAGCAATATTACGATCAGGATGTCACAATTCCCCCGCGCCTTTGGCATACACGCTCTGCTGCGCTGAACCTCTGGGGAACGCTCCCGACCTGGCTGCAAGAAAAAATAGGTGTATGACACCGTTGAGGAGCATGTGACGACAGCGACGAATCGCATCACATGCTCCTGGTCTATTTAGACGCCTCTAACCGTATTGCGTAACATGCCAATCCCTTCAACCTCTGCCTCGACCACATCGCCCGGCTTGAGAAACTCCGGTGGCTTGCGTGCGAAACCAACCCCGCTTGGTGTGCCGGTGGCAATGATATCGCCTGCTTCAAGGGTGAGGCCCGCAGATAGGATGGCGATGATCTGGCGCACTGTGAAAATCATCTGATTGGTAGTAGAGTCTTGCTTGGTGACGCCATTGACACGCAGCGAGAGGGCGAGTTGCTGTGGGTCGGCAATCTCGTCTGCGGTCACTATCCAGGGACCCATTGGACAGGAGCCATCCAGGCTTTTGCCCTTGAAATACTGTTTGTGCTGCTCTTGTAGGTCACGTGCCGTGATGTCATTAATGACGGTATAGCCAAAGACGTGCGCAAGTGCGTCCTCTTCGCGAATATTTTTGCCGCCTTTGCCAATAATGACGCCCAGCTCAACCTCCCAATCAATCTGGCTTGAGACTGCTGGGTCGATACTAATCTCACCGTAAGGCCCGTTTATGCTTGTCAGAGCTTTGGTAAAGAAAATAGGATATGCTGGTCCCGATGCGCTTCTGCCGCGTAGTGCCGCTGTCTCCTGCGCATGCTCGCTATAATTCAGGCCCAGACAGACAATGTTTTTCGCGGGGCGTGGAATTGGCGACGTAAGTTGCACCTCACTCAACTGATGTACGGCACCAAGCTCGCTGAACGCTTTGACCTGACTGAATGGACGGCCTGCCGCTCTCGCCAGGATCGTTTGCAGCGTCTGTCGGCTTTGCTCGTAAGTGCTGATAAGCTCAAGCATCTGGTCGGGCGCGCTCAACTCTAGAGCGCGACTCGCCAGATCAACATCGACAAGCTCATCATTCAAGACGAGACCGAGGTGGGGTGTCGGCAATGTGTGAGTAGAAAAACTGACCAGTTTCACTACGGAATGCTCCTTTGCACAAAATAGAAATTTGAAACAACCTAACTCACTGCATTGTACAACATCGCCTTCTGCTCAGGCATAGCTCACTCGTGGGATAACCATTGTTGCATGTTAGGCAGAAAAGAGTGTGTTACGCATCGCCTCGATGGGAGCGGGCTGGCCCGTCCAGAGCGTAAAGGCGAGCGCACCCTGGTGCAGAAGCATCGAGAGGCCGTTGGCGGTACGCAAGTTGATGGTGCGTGCCTGACAGAGCAGATGTGTCTGCGTAGGATTGTAGATCATATCATAGACGAAGGTGTCACCATTGAAACGGGCCAATACTTCGGCGGGTAGTGGGCTGACATCCTCGTGCATGCCTAATGAGGTGGCGTTAATGATAATGGATGAAGGATGAGGAATTAAAAAGGTGGGGTCACTGAGCGTGAAAATGGGGCCATCATAGTTTTGTTGCAACTCGGCAGCGAGCTGCTGCGCTCGTTCCAAATGGCGATTGACGATGATGAGGCGCGAGACGTGGGCGTCAATGAGGGCGAAAGCCGCTCCACGTGCTGCTCCCCCTGCACCTAGCAACACAGCGGTATAGTCGCGCAGCAGGACATGGCCGTCCGCTTGTAGTTCCCCCAAGCCATGCTCATAAAGTGCGAGCAGTAGTCCCGGTGCATCTGTATTGTATCCCTGCAAATAACCATTGTGATGTACGATAGTATTGACTGCTCCAATGCGTGTTGCCAGCGGGTCGACCATGTCTAAAAAAGGTAGAACTGCTTGTTTATGCGGAATGGTCACGTTGGCTCCCAGACAAGCGGGATCGCAGAGGGAGCGTACCCGTTCAATTAAATGCTCTGCTGGCGTTTGCCAAAGTTCGTAACGGGCCGGAATATTTAGTTCGTCCAGGGCGGCTTGCTGAATGCGCGGCGAATAGGAGTGCGCAACAGGATCGCCAATTAAGCCAATGCGCAAGAATGCCGTTGTTTGTGAATACTGTTTCTGATCTGGCATAGTAACACCTGTCCATCGTATCCGAATAATGCGTGTTGTTTTTACATTTACATATGGCCAACGATTTTTGCCCCATTGCAGACCTCTGCGAAAGAGAATAGAGCAGAGCAGCTATCTGTCTTCGTTAGAATAACTCATCAGCGTGTCGCTGGCAACTGCCTGCTTTCACTTTTTTGTTGAACATATGGTACTATGAGAGAATAGAACACGGAAACAGCGAGCTGCAAGGTATGTCAATCATCTTATTGGACATGTTTTGCATTACAATGAGACGTAAAAAGAATGGAGAGAGATATGACTGTACAGCCGCGCCTGGCAGCGACTGTGATGTTAATTCGTGACGATGCCGTGCAGCAAGATATAGAAGTATTTATGGTGCGCCGCGTCGTGCAGAGTGAGTTCATGCCGAACGTGTATGTCTTTCCAGGCGGCTCAATCTCGCACGATGATTTGCTGGCTGAGCAGACAGCTGAGATTTGCGCGTCCATTTCACCGCTGGTCGCTGACCCGCAGGGGCGCACGCTATTAGGGAGTGGCGTGCGTGCAGCCGCTATTCGCGAGATGTTTGAAGAGGCAAACGTGCTGCTGGCATATCAGGAGCAGAAAATGTTGGCGGTGACGGCTGAAAGTGTCGCGCGTTTCGCCCAGTATCGGCAGCTGTTTAATCAGCGTGCTGGTTCGTTGGTAGCACTGGCGCGGGCAGAGCAACTCAAGTTAGCAACCGATCTGCTTGTGTATTTTGCGCATTGGATTACGCCAGAATTGATGCCCAAACGTTACGATACGCATTTTTTCTTGGCGGCTGCTCCAAGTGAACAAGAGGCCTTATACGATGACCTTGAGACCAGCGATGGCCTTTGGATTATCCCGCGTGTGGCCTTGCAACGTTATGCGCGCGGAGATTTTCCTATAGCCTTCCCTACTTTTCATCAGTTGCGCGATCTCAGCGCATTTGCCAGTGTGGCAGCAGCCTTGCAGGCTTGCGAGATGCGCTCCGTGCCGACCTACATGCCCAACGTAACCAGTGTAGATGGCGCGTTTTATGTCTCTTTGCCGCAAGACCCCGATCATCTCTGGAAAGTCTAGCTATGTAGAGGAAAACATATGCAGCAGACGGCTTATACAATCCTTCTGGCTCCCAATCCTTCAATGATGACTGGTCCAGGAACGAATACGATTGTGTTGGGCGGGGGTGTAGAGGGTGCAACCGTGATTGATCCGGCTGACGAGCATCCCGCTCATCTGGAAGCGATTATCGCTGCGGGCGAAAAACGTGGCAATATCCGTCGCATCCTGATTACGCATGGTCATCCCGATCATGTTGGTGGTGCGCTGCTCCTGAAAAAACGGCTTGGAGTCTCCATTTATGCCTATAGTCGTCAAGGTCTTCCTTTTGCAGACGAAGAGATCGCTGATGGCATGATCTTTCCTGCTGGTGATGATAGCCTGCGCGCCATTTATACGCCAGGGCATCGCTTCGATCATCTCTGTTTCCTGCTAGAGCAACAGCGCACGCTTTTCGCAGGTGATCTGGTAGCTGGCATGGGAACGGTGGTCATTGCGCCACCAGAAGGCGACCTGCTCGATTATCTGGCATCGCTTCGCCATTTACAGCAGCTTGCTATCGCGGAGATGATTCCTGCGCATGGTCCTATTATCACAGCTCCGCAGGCCAAGCTGACGGAATATCTTGCGCATCGTATGGAACGCGAGCAGCAAGTGCTTCAGACATTGCAAGCGGCGGGTACTGCAAGTATTCCCGCGCTGGTGCAAGTGATTTATGCCGATATGGAGCCTCGTCTGCATGTAGTCGCAGCGTACTCTGTTGAGGCGCACTTGCTGAAGTTGGAGCGCGAAGGCCTGGTACGGCGTAGTGATGGAGAGCGGTGGACGTTTTAAGCCGATGAATCTGCATCAACTGCGCATTTTTTGCACTGTCGTGGAGCATGGGAGCTATACAAAAGCTGCCGAGCTGTTATTTATGACACAACCGGCGGTGAGTTTGCAGGTACATGCGTTGGAGCGGAGTGTACAGGTAAAACTATTGGAGCGTGTCAATCAGCAATTACTGGTCACGGAAGCTGGGCAGGCGTTGTATCAATGTGCCTTGCCCATGTTGAATGCCGAGGCCGAGGCTGAGCGTGTGCTGGCGGAGCTACGTGGAACTGCACGTGGTCGTCTTGTGGTTGCCGCAAACACGACTGGGGGCATGTACGTTGTGCCGCCACTGCTGGCTTCTTATAAAGATCTCCATCCTGATAGTGAACTCTTGTTGCAGATTGATGCCACTGATCGCCTGATTGAACGAGCGCGCCAGGGGATCATCGACCTCGGCTTTGCCTGTGGCAATATTGTGCAATCAGAACTCACCGTCGAGTCTATTGGAACCGATACACTCACGCTGATTCTCTCCGCGCACCACCCACTAGTTGCGCAACCTGCGCTGATGCTGGAAGAGGTCGCGGCCTTGCCCTTTATCGTGCCTGAGGCCATTTCACGCACACGCCAGTTTATTGAGCAAGCCATGCGTGAACGTGGCTATGCGCTCAAAATCGTGATGCATTTTCAAGGGACTGAACCAGTCAAAAAAGCGGTAGAAGCCAATCTGGGTGTGGGAATTGTCTCGCAAGCGGCGGTTGTGCGTGAGGTGGCGGCTGGGGTGTTACGGGCTATGCCAATTTCCGACCTGGAGCTAAAACGCCCGCTCGTCATGTTCTATCGGCAAGGCAAATATTTTGGGCCGATGGCTCGTGATTTCATGAAATATGCGCGTACATTTCCCTATGCTACATGTTACATGTAGAGACCGATGAATCGCATCCGCTGCTCCACAGGAAATTGGGCATGGTGGAGATGAGCGTGGATGTGATTCATCGACTCCAGCCTTGATGTGTACTGAATGCAATACACGTATTAGTGCCTAAAATCCGCGAATGGCTAGGATGACACTGGACAAGGTAATACTCAGGAGTGTGCCTGCCACGACTTGGCCGAGCGTGTGACGACGCAGCACAACACGTGACCAGCAGACGGCTCCGACCAGCAGAAAACCAGTGAGCGCGAGATCACCGTAAAGCATGGTGAGCATCGTCATTGCTCCTGCTAGTGTAGAAGCGTGGATACTGATTTTCCACCAGAAGGTAATCAGCATCATCATCAAGCCACTGATAGCGGTTAAAAGCAAGACCGTTTCCAGATTTTTAACATCGGAAAAGCGTGCCAGCACACCCAGACCGAGCAGTGCTGAGAGGACGCTAAAAAGAAATGGGCCGGCGCGTTGGCTACGCTGACTGACATCAAAATCGGTAAACGTGCCGCGCCATACGCCAAATAAGATATACATGGTTGGGCCGACACTGAGGAAAAAGAGCGTGACCAGGGCCGCAAGCAGCGCGTGCCATGTATTATGGGCGTGGTAGAGTGCGACCAGAGTCACGAATGGTAGCGAGACGACAACGGGTGAAAGAATGGTGGAGATAAAACGTGCAACACTCCTATGGAAGGGACGGGCTGTCACCGCGGTCAGTTCGGGTGTCAGTTCCGGTGGTAGCGTGTGTTCGCTCTCATCGAGAGCAAGTTGGTCAGACATGAGACTCCTTATAGTTGAGCATGTTGGACAACTACAGAATAACCGAGAACTTTACGAGCAACATTGGCAAAAGAGACGGGGTCGCCGCTGCACCAGACATGCAGTTCACCCTCTTCGGCCTGTTCTGCAGGCTCTGGGCGAAGCATTGCCTCTGTATCCAGCACGGCATGGGTACGGCGCGCAACGGCTTGCCCACTATCGATGACCTGTGCCTGTTTTCCGACAACACGTTCGATCACTGGGCGCAAGGCGGGAAAGTGGGTGCAACCCAACACGATCACATCAACTCCCAGCGTGAGTAGTGGTGTAAAGGTGCGTCGTACCTCTTCCTCGACTTCTGCTCCATCGAGTTGCCCCGCTTCGACCATTGTAACTAACTCAGGATAACCAACTGCGTAGACTTCAATCCCGCCGGCAAAGTCATCGATCAGCTGGTGTAAATATGCGGCGCGTACCGCCTGGTTGGTTGCTGCCACCCCAATGCGTCCTTTGCGTGTCGCCTGTGCTGCTGGTTTGACCGCGGGCACGACGCCAACAAAAGGTAGCGAAAAGGTAGCACGTAAGGTCGTTAGTGCTGCTTGTGAGGCGGTGTTACATGCCACTACAATCAGTTTTACGCCTTGTCCGATTAAAAAACGACTGGCTTGCAGCGAAAGCTCGATAATCTCACCTTCGCTACGCACCCCGTAGGGACAGTGTGCTGTATCGCCGAAGTAGATATATTGTTCGTGTGGTAACTCTTCGCGCAATGCTGACAGAATGGTCAGGCCACCTGCTCCCGAATCAAAGACACCGATGGGTGCATCTGTGTACCTTGCTGTCAGGCCTTTTTCATGGTTAAATGCTTCTATACTACGTTCCGCATCGCGTGCAGGGCATATTGCCTGTACGTCTGCATCGTTATCAATACTCCACTGTTTCATACTTTCCTGCTTCTATTTCGCACTACGAAATTCGCGCTGCTCGCCGAACACGCTGCGCATTGCGTCACTGATCTCACCGAGTGTGGCATATGCCTCAACCGCATCGACAATCAGGGGAATAAGATTATCGCTGCCTGCCGCGGCATCTTTCAGGGCGTGCAGGCGTTGTTGTACCTGTTCATTGTCACGTCGCAAACGCAACGCCGCTACTTTTGCAGCTTGTCGCTTGCTTGCCTCAGGGTCTATCCGCATCAAAATAGGCGGCTTCTCATGTTCCTGTACGAAGCGATTGACTCCTATGACCGTCACCTGCTGCTTTTCTAGGGCCAATTGATAGCTATAAGCGGCTTGCTCAATTTCACCTTGCATAAAGCCAAGCTCGATGGCGTGTACACTGCCTCCCAGGGCGTCTATTTTTTCAATATACTGCCAGGCGCGTTGCTCGATCGCGTCAGTGAGATGCTCGATATAGTAGGAGCCGGCGAGTGGGTCAACCGCATCGGCGATCCCCGTTTCGTAAGCCAAGATTTGCTGCGTGCGCAAGGCGACACGGGCCGATTCCTCAGTAGGAAGCGAGAGGGCCTCATCTTTCGAGTTGGTATGTAGGGATTGTGTGCCGCCCAGGACTGCTGCCAGGGCCTGGTAGGCAGTGCGCACAATGTTATTATCGGGCTGTTGGGCCGTCAGGGTCGAGCCGGCGGTCTGGGTATGGAAGCGCAACATCATGGAGCGTGGGTCTTGTGCCTGGAAGCGGTCATGCATGATTTTTGCCCACATGCGTCGTGCCGCCCGAAATTTTGCCACTTCTTCCAGCAGATTGTTATGGCTATTGAAGAAGAACGACAGTTGGCCCGCAAAGGTGTCCACATTGAGACCCGCGTTGAGTGCCCCCTGTATATAGCTGATCGCATTGGAGAGGGTGAAGGCAATCTCTTGCACAGCGGTTGAACCTGCTTCGCGGATATGATAGCCACTGATACTGATCGTATTCCAACGTGGCAGGTTGTCGGCGCAATAGCGGAAAATATCGGTGATGATGCGCATCGAGTGCTGTGGGGGGTAAATATAGGTTCCACGTGCGATATATTCTTTGAGAACATCATTTTGGATTGTGCCGGAGAGTACATGGATGGGAACACCCTGTTTCTTCGCTACCGCAATGTAGAGCGAAAGCAGAATGCTGGCGGTCGCGTTAATGGTCATTGAGGTGCTGATGCGGTCGAGTGGTAAGCCGTTGAGCAGGGTTTCCATATCTTCCAGGCTGGAGATAGAGACACCAACTTTGCCAACCTCGCCTTCTGAAAGCGGGTGGTCGGCATCGTAGCCCATTTGTGTCGGCAAGTCGAAGGCGACGGAGAGGCCTGTTGTTCCTTGTGAGAGCAGAAAGTGATAGCGTTTGTTCGACTCCTCCGCTGTCCCAAAGCCTGCATACTGGCGCATGGTCCAGAAGCGCGAGCGGTACATACCCGGGTGGACGCCACGTGTAAAGGGGAACTCACCGGGGTAGCCGAGTTGTGTATGAGGATCGAACTCGCGCAGGTCTTCTTCGCTTGCCAGGTCTGGTATTTCAATGTTTGAACTGGTCGTGAAGCGTGCTTGCCGCTCCTTGCTTTTTGTGTGTGCAATCTTTGCGGTTGTATGACGCCATTCATCGGCGTTATTGCTCATCGGTATGTCCATTGGTACGCCGCCTCCAAACAGAGATGATCTCCTTTATATCCATTGGAATTATAACATACGGGGCGAGCGAACGTAGTGTGGAGAGACCTTTTTATCCACATGGGTGATGAGCTAATTAGGGATGACGAGTAGAGCCGAAATATGGTATTGTTGGTAGTAGTGATGCCTCTTGCAGTCTCCTTTCTTTACTTTGAACTTCAAAATGGGTTCTTGTTTAAAGAGGTATCGCACTGTTTTTCGCTGTGTTTCTCTCGTGGAAGGACAAATCTCCTGTGAGTGGTGCAACTCTTCTATCGGGCATCACGCAGCATACGCTGCAAACGACGCGCCTGAACACTGCTTACCTACAAGCGGGCAGCGGCAGTATGCCCGTCGTACTGGTGCATGGCAACGTTTCCTCGTCGCTCTTCTTTCAACCGCTGATGCAGGCTCTTGCCGCAACTGGTCGCTATAGCCTCTATGCCCCCGATCTGCGCGGCTATGGGGCAAGCGCATCGTTGCCCGTTGATGCAACACGCGGGGTGCGCGACTTCTCTGACGATCTCTCTACTTTTGTCAACGCACTGGGTCTCACCTCGTTTGATCTGCTGGGCTGGTCGTTGGGCGGCAACGTGGTGATGCAGTACGTGCTGGATTATCCAGGGCATGCACGCACATTGGTATTGGAATCTGCTGGTTCACCCTTTGGTTTTGGTGGCACAAAGGATGTGCAAGGAACGCCTACATGGCCAGATTTCGCGGGCAGCGGCGGCGGCACGGCCAATCCTGATTTCGTACAACGCTTGGGGCGTGGTGATCGCAGCGACGAAGCAGGTTCGCCGCGCAACGTGATGAACACCTTTTATTTTAAGCCACCGTTTCGCGTCACCCCTGAGCTTGAGGAAATTTATGTAACTGCGATGCTTTCAACGGCGACGGACGCGGGCAATTATCCTGGTGATACCACCAGTTCAACCAACTGGCCCTTTGTCGCTCCGGGTACACTGGGTGTCAATAACGCCCTCTCGCCTGCTTACCTCAACCAGGCTGGATTGTCGCAAGCGACTGGCAAGCCTCCGCTTTTGTGGATTCACGGTGCGGATGACCAGATTGTGTCCGATTATTCGTTTTTCGATCTGGGTGTGTTGGGTGAATTGGGTCTTGTACCAGGGTGGCCCGGCAGGGAGCTATGCCCTCCGCAGCCGATGAAATCACAGTTGCGCGCTGTGTTAGAACACTATCAGCAGGCTGGAGGCTCCTATCGTGAGGCTGTGATCCCCGATTGTGGGCACTCGCCGCATGTGGAAAAACAGGATGCCTTTGTGCAACTGCTGACCGAGTTTTTTGTGTAATTTGTGATGTATGGATAGGGCAACAAAGCAAGTAGGGTGAGAGCAAGTCTCGCACCTACAATGATACGATACCTGTTTTTCTCGTAAGGATCGATTAATCGATCCTTACGGGTTTTGCAGGTACGGCCTGATGGCGTGATAGCGAGCGAGAAATGCCTGGGCATCCAGGCGTTTATATGCCCCCTTGCCCATTTGGGTCGCAACCTCTTGCACGGCAGCATCGAGTTCGGGAAGCGTAATAATTTGCTTTTGGAGCAGTAGTGCCACGTCTTGTAGGTCACGTGTAGTGCCGCGATCAATTTTCGAGAGTGCGCTACTGTAGAAATCGAAGTAAAACACATCGATACTGCCATAGCGTCCTACAAAACGTGAAAGGCTTTGCCAGTTTTTGGGTAAAGGAATAAAGTCGCCGGGAGAAGCGAACTCTACATTGATCTGGAGTAGCTGCTTGAGCTGGTTGATGATCTGATACATGTCACCATCCGCAACTTCGACATCAATATCTTGTGTGGTAGCAGATGCACCAGGGCGAATACCTGCGTGGACGAGAGCAGCACCGCCAACGAGATATAAACGACCAGCATGATGAAAACGACGCCCCAACTCCATCAGGAAGTGTTCAATCGTCTGACGGTCTACACGCGGTCGCATACTCATATCGATCTCCTTTTCATCCAGAGCAATCGTATCGCAATGGGGATGATTTTCCTGGCAATGGTGTAGATGGAGCGGTGTGGTAGAGTGATGACGAGTCTCTTCTTGAGATAGTAGATGCTTAAGCTGATTCTGCCAGTCACCGAGAAATGCGAGTGGCAAGCCGTAATGTTGCTGTTCATAGCGTTCAAGGGCCAGAAGTCCCCAATGACCACAATATGCCACTGGCGGGGGAAGATGGCGTGTGCGCCAAAGGTCAGTGAATGGCTCTTCTGACAATGTGGGTGAATGTCCCAGTGCAAGTGTCAAACGATACCACCAAAACTGCTGCAAGTAGAGGGTCGCCAGCGTCAAGGTAATAAGTTGCTCGCGCTCTATTGCTGTTGAGCAGGCAAGCGTCTTACATACATCATCTGTAACTTCAGGGTGAAGCAGTAGAAGTGAGATAGTAGCATCACGTACACGGGCATTACTGCAACGCATGAGTCGTTGTAACAAGGCGGGCGTTGTGAGATGATCTCGGGTCCTTTCACTGGCAGAGAGACTGCCAGTAAGATAGAAAACTCCTCGTGCGCGCAACTCTTCGACGAGAAGTGCCTCTTCGCGCTCATCTATTGGAGCAAGCAAGATATTATTGGTGGAATGAGGAATATCTGGCTGCATGTGCAGGCTATTCTTCTTTCTGTGCCTCGATTACGATTAAGACCGCACCCTGCTCTACCGTCTGACCTTTGCTGACACGCACTTCACGCACAATGCCAGCGATGGGCGAGGCGAGGTCATTCTCCATTTTCATTGCCTCCAGAATGATAACCGTCTGTCCCGCTGTGACGCTGGCTCCAACTTCAACGGGTGTGCCTGCGACCAGCCCTGGCATAGGGGACTGTACATTGGCAACGCCACTGGTAGCCGCACCTTTGACGATGCCGGCCAAGAGTTTGGCGCGTTCATCCTCAACCTTGACCTCGAAACGTTGGCCTTCTAAAAGAATCTCGTATGTTTGATGGTCCGTCTCATCGGCTTTGGTGATGCGGCGAGCGAAAATCTCATAGGAGCGTCCACCCAGTAACAGACTATAGCGACCACCCACGCCAACCAGTCCTTTGGCATCCGCCGCAAGGGGGGTTAATTGTTGCCAATCGATGGCGTGTAGTCTGCCATCAAGCGTAATGGAGCGATTTTCTTCGTCGGTCTCAATACGAAACGTTGTATTTTTAATTGTCGAAATATAAGGCATCGTTGCTCTCCCTCAGCACGGTTATTCAGCTGTATTATAGCATATCGCTTTTTGAGGCACTGGCATCGACTCTTCTCCAATCTACGGGGGAAGGATAATCACACCCTATCTGTTGGATTTACTCCAAAAGAGCAAGAGCATTCCGAGTACAATCCCCACGATAGCAATAATATGTATGACCATCTTCGCGACGAGCGCCTTTCTCGTCGTAAGAACAATTGTGAATGTGTTCTGGAGTACGGCGTCGATAATACAGGCAACGTCGATAATAAGCGTCAGATTGGGAATTCTCTGTAGTAGTCGCCTTTGGTTAGTAGAGTACGACCAGTACGGTCACGCTTTGCTGATTCTAACGGTTTTCTAACACACTTCCTACGTGCTTCTAACAGAAGGTGTGGCATACTTAGTTCTGAAGGCTGAACACACTAGAGCGGCTAAGGCGAGAGGATATGTACGTAGAGGGTCAGCAACCACAATCAATACCTCACGAGACCACACAAGGGAAATCGCAAAAGCCGCCACGTTGCGCGAATTGCGAGATAGATATTCTCTGGCCTGCAACAGTAGTTCAGGGGAAAACCTATTGCTGCACAGGCTGTGCGGCTGGTGGTCCCTGCACCTGTGATTATTCAGAATACTGCTCGGTGAAAGTTTCTGGTGTTATTTATTATGGCACTGATGGTGCGATTGACATCCAGACATGGACACAACGCAGCACTGGACACCAGGAGCCGTAAGCGGAATCCGTCTGTTCGTTTTCAGAGCGATAGTGAAAAGGTGTTGTAATCGCGCCAAACGATGCAACCGCGTCTACTGCTACACAGCCATCAGACCGCGTGGCAGTCATGGTGTGAAAGAAGGAGTCAAGTCGTGGCAAATATTCGTCCGGTGGGCGACCGTGTGGTCGTAAAGCCCGCTGCTAAGGAAGAAGTGACTAAGAGCGGCATTGTTATTCCCGATACTGCCAAAGAAAAACCCCAGGAAGGAACCGTTGTTGCTGTTGGCAATGGTCGCCTGTTGGATAACGGAGATCGTGCAACTATTGATGTACATGTTGGTGATCGCGTGCTGTTCGCTAAGTATGGCGGTACGGAGTTCAAGCTCGAAGGCGATGAGTATCTCGTTCTCAAAGAGAATGACATTCTGGCCATCATTGGCTAGTTGAACGTTTGGAACGTTTGGAAAGAAGGAATACGCAATGGCAAAGCAACTCATATTTGATGATGAAGCTCGCCGTTCCCTCAAAAAGGGTATTGATATTCTCGCGGGTGCTGTTAAGACAACCCTCGGACCAAAGGGTCGTAATGTTGCCCTCGACAAGAAATTTGGCGCGCCGACCGTGACCCATGATGGCGTCACTGTTGCCAAAGAGATCCAGCTTGAAAATCCTTTTGAGAACATGGGTGCGCAGTTGCTCAAAGAGGCCGCGACCAGGACCAACGACGTTGCCGGTGATGGCACGACGACCGCGACCGTGCTGGCTCAAGCTATCGTTACTGAGGGATTGAAGAACCTCGCCGCTGGCGCGAACCCCATGCAGTTGAAATTTGGTATCGACAGAGCCACCGAGGCTGTTGTCGAATACATCCGCTCCGAGGCCGTTCCCGTCAACGAGAAGAAAGAGATCGCACAGATTGCATCTATTTCCGCTGCTGATGAGACCATTGGCACACTGATCGCTGATGTGATGGAGCGCGTTGGCAAAGATGGCGTCATCACTGTTGAAGAGTCACGTGGTGTCAACTTCGAGATCGAATATGTCGAAGGTATGCAGATTGACAAGGGCTACATCTCAGCCTACTTCGTCACCAATGCGGAGAAGATGGAAGCCTCGCTGGAGAACCCGTATATCCTCATCACTGACAAAAAGATCAGCGCGATTCAGGATATTCTGCCACTGATTGAGAAGATGGTGCAGCAGGGCAAGCGCGAAATCGTCATCATCTCGGAAGATGTTGATGGCGAGGCATTGCCGACCCTCGTGGTCAACAAACTGCGCGGTATCCTTAACGTATTGGCTATTAAGGCTCCTGGCTTTGGTGATCGCCGTAAAGAGATGCTGCGTGACATCGCGGTGTTAACGGGCGGTCAGGTAATCAGCGAAGAGATGGGCCGCCGCCTGGATAGTGCCACACTGGCAGACCTCGGCTCGGCTCGCCTGGTGATTGCCCGCAAGGATGACACCACGATTGTTGAGGGACGCGGTGAGAGCGAGGACATCCAGGCTCGTATCCGCCAGATCAAGGCGCAGATCGACGAGACGACCAGCGACTATGATCGTGAGAAACTTCAGGAGCGTTTGGCAAAACTCTCTGGTGGCGTGGCCCTGATTAAGGTTGGCGCAGGTACAGAGGTTGAGCTGAAATATCGCAAAACGCGCGTTGAGGATGCACTGTCCGCGACCCGTGCGGGTGTGGAAGAGGGCATGGTCCCCGGCGGTGGCGTTGCACTACTGAATGCGACCCAGGCATTGAATAGCATCAGCCTGACGGGTGATGCCGCGACTGGTGTGGCAATTCTGCGCCGCGCCCTCGAAGAGCCACTGCGCCAGTTGGCTGTAAATGGCGGACGTGATGGTTCGGTGATTGTCGACGGTGTGCGCCGCGCACAGCGTGAGCAGGGCAACATGCATATCGGCTACAACGTCCTCAGCGACACCTATGTCGATATGTTTGAGGTCGGTATCGCTGATCCCGCGAAGGTAACACGCTCGGCACTACAAAATGCCGCCAGCATCGCCGCGATGATCCTGACCACCGAGGCTCTCATCACCGACCTTCCAGAGAAAGAGAAGCCTGCTGCTCCGGCCATGCCTGAGTACTAGGCCCTACGTTTCTCAAGACAAGATCGAGAGCCGCTGTGTATCTCCTAGGAGATGCACAGCGGCTCTCGATCTTGTCTTGAGCATATATTCTCTTAGATATTCACCAGCACAATTCCTGCAAAAATTAAAACGATACCAAACCACTGGTTCCATTGCAGACGTTCGCGCAGGAAGATACCGGCGAGGATCACCGTGACGGTGCTGAAGAGCGAGGCCAGCACGCTGACAATCGCAACCTGTCCCGTCGCCAACCCTAGCGCGCCCATTGTAAAGGCAAAAGTATCAAAAATGCTGACGCCGAGTAGGAACCACCAGACATTGCCACGCGGTATGCGCAAGCTCTGGCGCAGAGGGCGCGCCAGCACAGGCAGCACGCAAATCGTCGTCAAGCGAATCAGCCAGATGGGTGCGACGCCACCGAGACGGGGAGTGATGAAGAAGCCGAGTAGCCAGAACATAATTCCGTAACCGACCGAGGCGATGATGGCTAACACAACGCCGGGTGGGAGTGGATGGCGTTTGTTGCTCGCCATCAGAATTTCTGCTGATTTGATACTTTGTAGCGTGGTTGCGGCCAACACAACACCCACGATAGTTGCTACGATGCCGAATGTATGCATGGTACTGATTCGCTCTCCGCTTAGCACCGCAAGCGCGACCGTGATGGCAGAACTGCTGGCGGCAATCGGCGAAACAATCGTCAAGATGCCCACCTCGAAAGCACGATAGAGCATCAGCGAAGAGAAAATATTGATAAAACAGACCAGCATAGCCCAGAGCCAGGGTGTGAGGTTGGCTGATGTTAGCAGTTGGGCAAACTGACCTGTCCAGGCGAGATAAATGGTCAGTGCGACAAGGCCGATGAATTGCATAAAGAAGAGCGTGCGGTACGTACCGACGCCCCGTGTGGCATAGCGGGCAAAAAAATCAGCGACCCCCCAGCTGAGCGCGGCTGAGAGACCGAAAAAGATAGCCATAGAAACTCCTGTCCAGGTGAACATCTGTCTCTATGGTATCACATGGATACATTTTCTGAGCAGTTGCCCCGCGAGAAAGTTTCTAGGCAGCAACTTCGAGCAGAAAACGCGCTGTTTTCTCATCAGGTGCAGCAATGATAGCCTGTAGCAGTGTGTTCAGCAGCTTCTATCCTGTCCATAACACTGTGTTTCGTCTGGCTTGACAGAGAGCAGAGAGACTGCTATAGTGGTTGCAGGCAAAGCACGATAGAAAGCAAAAAAGCTGATTGGGATAAGTAGCTTTTTGTTCCGTTCCAGAGAATTGCGGGTTGGTGCGACGCAAGCACGGACAGAGACGAAATCCACCCATGATTCTGCGCGATGAGCGTCAGCGGGTTGCCCTCGTTAACAGGCAACAACGAGTTTCACGTCTGTTCTTCGTATAGCCGCTATCAACGAACAGACGTGAAAGAAGTAAGGTGGCACCACGAAAGCGTATCGCAGCGTCGTCGTCCTTTAGAGAGGACGCGGCGTTTTTTATTGCAGAAAAAGAAGGAGAGTCAGCTATGCTTGATCTGGCATTTATTCGCGCTAATCCCGATGCTGTCAAAGAGGCGGCGCGGGTGAAGAACAATCCCATTGATATTGACGCTCTGTTGATTCTTGACCAGCAGCTTTTGATGCTGCAACGACAGGTCGAGGAGGCCCGTGCGCAACAGAATCAGGTCTCGAAACGTGTACAGGAGGCGGCGAAAAACAAGAACACCGAGTTGCGTGTAGCTCTGATTGCTGAAGGCAAAGGGCTTGCCGAACAGATCAAGGCGACGGAGCCACAACTCAAGGCCCTAGAAGAGGAACGCTATCAGATGCTCTTGCTTGTGCCGAATATTCCCGATCCCAGCGCGCCTATTGGCAAGGATGAGAGCGAGAATGTGCCCGTCAAATATTGGGGTGAGAAACCCACCTTTGATTTTCAACCGCTCGATCACTATGAACTGATGCAGCGGCTTGGCTTGGTGGACATCGAGCGCGCCGTTAAGGTCGCGGGTTCGCGTAGCTATATCTTGAAAGGTGATGCGGCACGCCTAGAACTGGCCTTGATGAATTTCGCGATGGACCGCATCGCGCAAAAAGGTTTCACTCCGCTGATCGTGCCGGCGACGGCCCGTGATTTCTGCTTTGTCGGCAATGGGCAGTTTCCCAAAGGGCGCGATCAGGTTTATGGCTTGGAGGGTGAGGATACGTTCCTGGTTGGCACTGCTGAAGTGCCGATTACGGGTATGTTCAAGGATGAGATTCTCAAGCTCGAAGACCTGCCGATGACCTTTGTTGGCTTCTGCCCATGTTTCCGCAAGGAGGCTGGAACTTATGGCAAGGATACACGCGGCGTGTTCCGTATCCACCAATTCAACAAGGTCGAGCAGTATGTCATGTGTCGTGCCGATCACGAGGAGTCGGTGCGCTGGTATCACCAACTGCTGCAAAACTCGGAGGAACTGGTGCAGGCTCTTGAATTGCCTTATCGTGTGCTGAATGTTTGCACGGGCGATATGGGCGATGGCAAAGTCGAGATGTCGGATATCGAGTGCTGGTTGCCTAGCGAGAGCCGCTATCGCGAGACGCATTCGTGTTCGTACTTCCATGACTGGCAGGCGCGTCGCGTCAATATTCGCTATCGCGACGAGGAGGGCAAGACGCGTTTTGTACATACGCTCAATAATACGGCAATTGCCTCGCCGCGCATCATGCTACCGCTCTTTGAGACGCACCAGCAGGCTGATGGCAGCATCCGCATTCCCACCGCCCTTCGTCCCTACATGAGTGGCCAGGAGTATATTCGTCCGCGCTAAGGGGAGTTTGGCGAGAGAAAGTCGAAAGAAACCTACCGTGTTCTTCCGACTTTCTTTAGCAACCCTGCCAGACCTGCACGGTATTGTCGAACGCGCCAGAGGCGATGCGTGTGCCATCGGGTGACCAGGCAACGACGTTAATCTCATTGGCGTGACCGCGATAACTCACGCGCTGATGGCCTGTTTGAGCCTGCCAGATGTGTGCTGTTCGATCACGTGAGGCGGAAGCAATATGTGTGCTATCGGGCGACCAGGAGACGCACCAGACCTCATCAGCGTGTCCTGAGTAGGTAAAAATGTGCTGGCCGCTGGTAGCGTTCCAAATTTGAGCAGTCTTGTCGTCAGAGCCGGAAGCGAGGTGTATGCCATTGGGCGACCACGCAACACTAATGACTTTGTTGGTATGGCCTTGACAGGCGAAAATGCGCTGGCCGCTAGCAGCATCCCACACTTGTACGCTCTTGTCATCGGAAGCGGAGGCGACCCGTGTGCCGTTTGGAGACCAGGCGACTGACCAGACAACATCGCTGTGACCGGAATAGGTCAGCAGTTGGCGGCCCTGCGTGGCATCCCAGACGATCACGGTGCGGTCCCATGAGGCAGAAAGCAGACGTGTGGAGTCGGGCGACCAGGCAACGGAGAGGACATCGGCATGATGACCCTGCAAGCTGGCGAAGCGATTGCCTGTTTGTGCATCCCAAATCTGTACGCTATGGTCACGAGCGCCTGTTGCGATGCGTGTGCCATCGGGTGACCAGGCAACACACCAGACGACATCGTGATGACCATTGTAGAAAAGCTGGGGTTGCCCAGTGGAGGCATTCCAGACCTGGACTGTATGATCTGCTGAAGCGGAGGCGATGCGTATGCCATCGGGTGACCAGGCCAGCGAGTGAACCCAGTTGGCATGGCCGCGGTAGGTCAAGAACGATGTACCTACGGGGGTGCCTCTTGGCTTGCTGGTCTCGATAAGTGCCTGCGCAAATTCTTGTACACTGTTAAAGCGGTGTTGGGGGTCCTTGGCCAGTGCTTTGAAAACAACCTGCTCAAGGGCAGGAGCGATGGAGGGTACTCTGGTACGTAGGGCAGATGGTGGCTCATGGGTATGCTGATAGCCTAATTGGATAAAATCGCCCTGCGTGAACGGTGGATAACCAGAGAGCCATTCGTAGACAACAATCGCCAAGGCATACTGATCGCTCGCACTGCGAGCGATGCCGCGAAATTGTTCAGGGGCCATGTAGCAGGCTGTGCCACCCACACTTTGATTGGGCTGAAGGGACGTGGAACTCGTTTGTGAGATAACGGCGATGCCGAAATCACTTAGCAGAATCTCGCCCCGCCTGCCGACGAGCATATTTTCTGGTTTGATGTCGCGGTGAACGACATGTTGACTATGCGCAAACGCGAGTGCGTCAGCGATCTGGCGGATGTAGATTTGGATAGTTGCCAGTGGAACTTGTTGGCCTTGTGGATGTTTGTTGCGTAGTGAACCATTAGGAGCATAGTCCATAGCGAGGAACGAGGTGCCATTCTGGATATCGAAGTCGAGTAGGCGTACGATATTTGGATGCGCTAGGGCTGCGATAGTTTCTGCCTCGCGTTGAAATTGCTGTATATTCGCTCCCGTCACATGGGCATGGAGGATTTTGATTGCGGCTTGCTGGGTCGAGATTCGTACATGCTGACCCAAATAAACGCTTGTGTATCCCTTGCATTTTTCTTGGTAGGTGTTGTCCAATACTGTTATGGATGTGATTCATTGGGTATGACAGCGTAGACGAAGGAGCAAAAAATGAAACCTATCAATGTAAGCGAATATGAGGTATTGGCCCAGCAGAAAATTGAGCCGGGGGCTTGGGATTATTACCAGGGAGGCAGTGACGATGAAGTGACGTTGCGTGCGAACCGAACTGCCTTTGAGCGTATTCGCCTACGTCCGCGCGTGTTGGTCAATGTCGAGACCATCAGTATGCAGACAAGCGTCTTGGGGACACCGATAGCGATGCCTATTATGCTTGCGCCTACCTCGAGCCACTGTGTAGCGTATCCCGAGGGCGAGTGTGCGACCACACGTGGAACGGGAGCGGCTGGTTCATTGATGATAGCCAGTTGCGTCTCTACGCGCACCCTGGAGGAGATTGCGGAGGAGGCACAGAAGACTGCATGCCCGCTGTGGTTTCAATTGTATGTCTTCAACGATATACAGATTACCGAGGGATTGGTGCGCCGTGCCGAGCAGGCAGGCTATCGCGCCCTGGTTTTGACAGTTGATACGCCGCGTTTGGGCAAACGCGAGCGCGATTTGCGCAATAACGTAATTATTCCCCCGGCTCCCCATCGTGCCGCGAACTTTGCTGCTGGACATCCCGTTTTTCGTCCGATCTTGACCTGGGAGACGCTGGCATGGTTGCGTGGAATCACGCACCTGCCGCTTCTGATCAAAGGCGTGTTGACAGCGGAGGATGCTTTGCTGGCGGTGCAACATGGTGTGGATGGTATCATCGTCTCCAATCATGGCGGACGGCAGTTGGATGGCGCACTGGCGAGCATCGAAGCGTTGCCAGAGGTAGCAGAAGCAGTAGAGGGACGTTGCGAAATTTATGTTGATGGCGGTATCCGGCGCGGAACTGATGTGTTGAAGGCATTGGCTTTGGGGGCGCGTGCTGTGTTTATTGGACGGCCTACGCTCTGGGGGCTTGCCGTCAATGGTAGCGAGGGTGTGCGGGACGTGTTGGAGATATTGCATGCTGAACTGGAATTGGCAATGGCCCTCTCTGGACGTCCCACCCTAGCGAGTATTGATCGCTCTCTCGTGAAATTACCATCAATGGCCGTTCTATAAGTAGCTACAAAGTGATAATTTCGCCGGAGACGGTTCCTGTTGTCTCATCAATGTGCAATTTGCCGATGCTGCACGTCGGCTGTTGGCGGCGATTTGTTGCACTGCCGGGATTAAAAAGCAATTGCCCGGCATGTTCCTGGTTATAGGGTGTGTGGCTGTGCCCAAAGATCACCACGCGGGCCTGTGGGAACTCAAAGCGTGCCATACGGGCATGTGTGCTGGCAACGCCCAAAATATGGACAATGCCGATGCGACAGTCCCCAATCATAATTTCGCGTTTGATGGGCAACTGTAAGATAACTTCATCGTGTTCCACATTGCCCCGGATGGCGACGACCGGGGCGATGGTTTCTAACTCTGAGATTACCGAGAGGACGGAAAGATCGCCTGCGTGAATAATCAGCTCAACATCGGCAAAATGTTGCCAGATGCTCTCTGGTAATGCTGGAAATGGTGGAATATGTGTGTCTGAAATCACACCAATGTGGTGCAACACCGTTGCTCACCCCTTTATTATGAGATATAGTAGTATGAGAAAGCTCACTTTTTCTTAGTTTCTTTGCTACAGGATATCACATACATGCGCGTTGCTATCCTTTCTGATATACATGGAAATCAAATTGCCCTGGAGGCTGTGTTGGCAGATCTTGCCCAGCAGGCCGCTGTCGATCATCTTGTGGTGGCGGGCGATCTCTGCTTGAATGGGCCACGTCCACGTCAGGTTTTAGATATGGTGCAGGGCTTGCGTTGCCCCGTCATTCAAGGGAATGTCGATTTGGATGTTGTCACGCAAGATGTTAAAAGTGCTAAAAAAAGCAGTATTATTGTTTGGACTCGTGAGCAGATCAGGCGAGTAGGTATCGAGTATCTGGCATCATTGCCGTTTTCACATCTGGTGAAAAACCCAGAAGGAACTGATCTGTTGGTTGTGCATGCCAACCCGCTCAATCAGGAAGAGGCCATTTTCCCGACCGTGCCGGAGAGCATGCTGGAACATTTTCTTGGCGAACTGGCCGCGACAACGGGTGCATTAGCTTTTGGTCATATCCATATTGCCTACACACGGCGTTGGCGGCATCTCTTGCTGGTCGATGCTGGCAGTTGTGGGCTGCCGCGTGATGGCGATCCGCGTGCCTCTTACGCTATTCTCACATGGCAGGACAATACCTGGCAGGCTGAACATCGCCGTGTTTCTTACGATGTCAAAGAGGTTGTGAAACAATTGAAAAATTGTGGCATGCCCAATGTTGAGAAGCGCATCAAGATTTTAATCGAGGCGAAATATTAAGTTCGCGTTGAGAGCGTCATGCCGTAAATGAAGTGCGTGGCAAAAAAAACTTGCCACGCTTGCTAGTGAAGAAAAATGATGATGAAACCTGAGCCTGATAGATTACACACTCATTGGCATGAGTTGTGCTGCTGTTCCCTCAAATACATTTGAAGAAGACAACAATGTGGATAATGAATACTCATCTTCGACTAATTCATTCTCTCCCAGGTAGTCGGCAGCATCGCCGATATCAACTAGCTGCAATTGTTCAATAATCGCACGCAGCTCTCCCGTTGTCGCCATTGAATAGACCCCCAATTCATAACGCTGTTTATTAGGACGATAAGACCGTTGACTAACCTTCTGCCACTTTATACATCTGATGCCTCCGCTAACAACCTTTACATCAGATGATAGTTCGTTATTCCAGGTATAAAGAATAATGAAAACAGAGCTTGATGCCACCAAGTTGCACTCATTTGCTCTACATATACATACGTTTTTCTGGGACAATCATCTACAATAGCGGTCAAAATAGGCCAAATTGGTTATGCGGCGGTTACGGTAACATCGGCTTGTTGTTGATCACCAGGCGCATAGCCGCTCCTACTGAAACGTGATATACTGAGCGGAGAGCAAAACAACTCTTCAAGAGCTTTGGAGGCGCAATAAAAGCCGTGTCGTATCATGTCCGGGACGATATTTGCGTGGAAGCGTTTTACGAGGCATGATCGTGATATACGGGCGAAATGCGCTGAAGGTGTACTTTGAGATAGCAGGAGAAGAAAAGAATGGCGAATAAACACTATAATGTCGCCGTGCTGGGCGCAGGTCCTGGGGGCTATGTTGCCGCGATTCGTGCAGCGCAACTGGGAGCGAAAGTTGCGATTGTCGAAAAGCAGTATCTTGGTGGCACATGCCTCAATGTTGGTTGCATTCCTTCAAAGGCAATGCTGCATATTGCCGAGGTTTTGCATAATATGGAAGCATTAGAGGAACTGGGCATTCATCTGCCGCAGGCCCCTGTTTTTAATATGGGCAAGGCCGTTGCTTTTAAGGATAAAGTCGTCAAGCGTATGACCAATGGCGTTGGTACATTGATGAAGGGCAATCAGATCGATGTCTATGATGGCTTGGGCGTGGTCGATGCCTCAAAAACGTTGACTGTGATGAAGGCCGATGGCTCGCAGGAACAGTTTAGCGCGGATAAGGTCATTCTTGCCACCGGTTCCGTTCCGCTGATGCCACCCTTGCCCGGCATTGATGGGCGCAACATTCTGAACAGTGATACCTGTTGGAATTTGGCACAGGTCCCCGAAAGTCTGATCTGCGTCGGTGGGGGCGTGATTGGTGTTGAATTGGCCTGTATGTTCAACGCTATCGGGACGAAAGTGACAATCCTGGAAATGCTCCCTCATATTCTTGCGCCTGTCGATGAAGAGGTGCGTCGCTTATTGGTGCGCATTCTGAGCAAACGTGGCATCACGATTGTCACAGGAGCGAAGGTTGAGGCTGTTGAGGATGAAGGCCAGCTGAAGAAAGTGCTTGCCAGCACGGAACAAGGGAAGCAGAGCTATGCGGGCGAGTATGTGTTGATGGCGGTCAGCCGGCGTGCCAATACGAGTGGCTTGGAACATTTGATGGAGCAGGGACTCGATCACGAGCGTGGGCGAGTGCGCGTGAATGACCACATGGAAACCAACCTTCCAGGTATTTATGCGATTGGTGATCTGGTGCATGGTGCAGGTCTGGCCCACGTGGCTTCGACTGAGGGCGAGATTGCATCTGATAATGCGATGGGCCACGAAGCACGTATGGACTATCATGTGATTCCTAATCCCATCTATACCTTCCCCGAAGTCGCTTTTGTGGGTTTGACTGAAGCCGAGGCGAAAGCAAAATATCCAGAGGCACGGGTCGAGCGTTTCCCCTGGGCCGCGATTGGTAAGGCCGTGGCGATGGGCGAGACCGAGGGCTTTACAAAAATCATTATAGGCAAGTATGGCGAGATTTTAGGAGCGCATATTATTGGCCCTGATGCGACCAACCTGATCTCCGAATATTCAGTGGCAATGCATGGCGAGCTAACTGTTGATGAGATCGCTGAGACGATTCATCCTCATCCCACTCTGAGTGAAGGATTGCGCGAGGCTGTGCTGGCCGTTGAGGGACGCCCCATCCACATTCCACCCAAGCAAACAGCTCGCACCCGCTAAATTGTATACGGTCAATGCGTCATGGGCAATCAGGCATTACGATTAACCTGCATACGATGAAAGATAGTGCCACCTCTCGTGGGGTGGCACTATCTTTCATGTCGTATTTCGCTTGTGGTGTGGCAACGGCGTTTGCTGTGTTTACGGCGTCGGTGTGGCTCCGGGCGTAGGCGCGCCAATGCTGAGATTGATGCTGGTGTCATCAAATGATTGCACGTTAATCACGTTACTTGTTGGGCTGACGTAGGTCATTGTGACAGTATCGCCCGTTTGCACAAGTGGCAGTTTCGGTGAGAGCGAGAGATTTGCCGTGAAAATCACGTGCTGACCTGCAATTTGAATATAGTAGATGGTGTTCGTGCCTGCTTGCACAGCGGCAATACGCACGACTTTTCCTGTCACGCTCTGGACAACAATGCCAGGCGAGTTTCCTCCAATGTTAGAGCCTTGTTGCGTTAACCATTGCTGATAGTCTTGTAAAGCAGCGGGTAGCGTTGTCTCGAATTGTACGTTACTGCCGTTGAGGTCACGGGCATCGACGATGCCGACCGCCTGGAAAATGTCTCCGCTATTGGTCTGCTGCACAAAAATGGCGACCCAGGTTGGTGTGCCATAAATCTGGTAGAGCTGAATACTGTCAACGGTATAGTTGCGAATATTGGCACGTGTAGATTGAATTGTGTTTTGCACGTTGCTGGCGATGCCAATGCCGGAGAGCGGGTAGAACTCTGCCAGATTTTTGTGTGTGTTGAAGAGGAATACCCCTGTGCTAGAGTTATCATTGAGGGAAGACGAGGTCATCGGAATGAGCCAGACGGGTTGGTCAATGTTGTTATAGAGCAATTCAGGTGTACTGGCAGGTGATTGTTGGCCGATGCCGGACGGATTGAACCAGGGAGCGGTGTGATAGAGGCCCCACCAAGTCAGGTATTGTACGACGGTATCGGCAGGCATAACGCGATCTACCCAACTAGGGACATCCTGCGGCTGGTAGGTCTTGATTGTGCCAGTGTGAGCATCGACCAGCAAGACTTGACTGAGTACGTCACCGGTGTAACCACGTGTAGGTTGCATAAGCGAAATTGTCCAGTAGGGATGGAAATTATCGTCAAGCTCTAAGGTTGGGTCTATAAGGCGTCCATAGGTATAGCCGGCGAGGTAGACGTGGCGTAGCAAGTCTTGGTTTAAGAGTGCGCCGGGCAGAACGGCGAGCGAGTCATTAGGTCCGGTATACAGTTTTGGCTCGCTTTGTGGGTTTTCAGCGTCGACAACAACAAAACCAGGCGTACTGGGATTGGAGAGATTGACGAAAGGGTTGTTGTAGGAAAGGGGTGCGACGTAGTAGAGATGGTGATTGATGGATTGCAGGGTATAGCTGGCCGGATCGAGATTATAGGCTGAGCCGAGGTTTTGGCCGTTAGAGCCGAGTATCTGTTGCCCTTTATAGGAGGCAACATTTTGACTGACCAACACGATATTATTGGCGTCTGTGGGTGGCAATTGCGAGGAAGCGGCCATCATTTTGACGTTGGGGATAGCCGAGAGTGCTTTTGCGTTAATATCAAACCAAGTGGTGAAAATGGTGATCAGAATTGTTGCCAAGATGCCAATCACGCCTACAATCACCAAGCCGAGAATGCCGGCGGCAACGGCCCCACGCGAAAAATTGCTAGGCATCTTGCGGGTCGTGTTCGTGCTGGCTGGGCGTGAGCGTCCCTGAGAAAGCGCGGATGCATCTTCTAATATGCCCATCGCAGGGCGGGCGAAAGCGAATAGATTGCCGATACTGCTAATCAGGAGGGGCCAAAGCAGCCATTGCCAGCCGCCAAACGGGCCGGTTAGTGCCGGTTCACCGAAGTAGAGCATCAGCAAACCGAAGATGAAGTTGAAGACGAAGTACCAGATAAACCAAGTTAAAAATGTTTTTGCCTTAAACGCCTCTCGACGCCCAAAGAACAGCCGTCCGATGCTCAAGAGTGCCATCACGACGAGTGCCCCGATAAAGGCTAGTAAGAGAATAATCATAAGTCTCTCCCGCTTGTATTGAGTTGCATGTAGCTTGCTCTCAAAGGTGGGATGGTGTATCCACCGCTTCTCACACCAGGCATCTATGAGAGGATCATATGTCTGACGAAGCAATGCACTTCAGCGCATTGTCCAGTTCATTCTACAACATAGGACATGTTTCCCTCATGATTCGTCAAAACGAGAGAATTTCTCACGGAATGTTCCAGTTGGCTTTTCTGTTATCCTTGCTAGAAGACGATATGCTCAATTTCCCCTTTCTGGGAGGGTCGGGCGTCATGAAAATTGTGTGAAGAAATTTCGTGTAATAGAGCAAATAATCCCTAGCTTATCCTAAAGGAGCAAAGAGACCTATGCAATTATTCGGCAAAAAACCGACCACTGAAGTCGAGAAGCGGCCTGATGGACGTGATCGTTTGCCTTCCGGCCAATACCTGACCAAAAAGTGGCCTGTCTTGAGTTATGAACGCACACCGCACCAGTTGCCGCCCGACTGGCGTTTGAAAATCACAGGAGCAGTTGAGCAGCCTTTTGAACTGACTTGGGAAGAGTTTCTTGCCCTGCCGCGCACGACGCTGACAACGGACTTCCACTGTGTGACGACCTGGAGCCGCTACGATAATAAGTGGGAAGGCGTACATATTCGCGAGATTTTGCAGCGTGCCAAGCCGCTGCCGAGTGCGCAATATGTGATGGCCCATTCCTGGACAGGCTATACCACCAACTTACCTTTTTCAGACCTCAACGATGACGACGTGATGATCGTTCTGAAGCATGACGACAAAGACCTGGAACCCGACCATGGTGGTCCTGTACGGCTGCTTGTTCCCAAGCTGTATGCCTATAAGAGCGCGAAATGGCTCGATGGTTTGGAATTTATGGAGCGCGACCGCCCCGGTTTCTGGGAAGTGCGCGGCTACCATAATCGCGCTGATCCCTGGAAAGAAGAGCGTTACTGGTAATCATTGCGGATTGCGCCACATAAACGAAATATAGCATATATCCGTAATGACCGATTGATTGCATCCAATACGCTGTAAAAGCCCGTAGGACGCGATCAATCGGTCATTACGGTATTTAGGGCAGGGAATATCTGTAACATTGATCAATCTTGAGTACGGTGGTAGAAATTACCCCATTATTTTGTTCACTTCCATCATTGGTCCTGACAAGTTATCTTGTGCGATTAACTCTGCCACGATTTTGCCGGAGAGCGTCACGAGCGGAACCCCCCCGCCGGGATGTGTGCTACCCCCCACGAAGTAGAGATTGCGAATATCCTTGGATCGGTTGCCAGGACGTGTAAAAGGGGCCATACGCGCATTTGAGGAAAGCCCATAGATTGAACCTGCATTGGAACCATAGGTATGCCAGAAATCCTCTGGTGTAATCATTGCTTCACACACGATATGCGCGCGGATGTCTTGCAGATCGATCTGAGAATAGCTTGCCAGTAAATCAAGTATGCGCTCACGATAGGCTGGTGCGCACTGCTGCCAATTGCTCTGTTTCGTCAAATAGGGTGCGTTGACTAACACAAACAGATTTTCACCACCCGGCGGAGCCTGTGTTGGGTCTGTGCGTGTTGTGGCACACACGTAAATAGTAGGGTTGTCTTGTGGCACATGCCGCACGAACAGGTCGTCGAATTCTGCGTGGTAGTCATCGGAAAAGAAAATATTGTGATGTGCTAGTTGTGGATACTGTTTATCAAGACCTAGCAAGAGTACAAAGCCCGAACTGGATGGCTCTAGCCGCTCTATGCGTCTGAGCGTTGTCTCTTTGCGTATTGCTGGGGAGAGCAGTTCGCGCTGTGTTGTGACGACATCACTATTGGCAATGACCCTCTCAGCGCGTACTACGCGCCCATCTGCCAGCACGACGCCGCATGCCTCGCCCTTTTCTACTAAAATGCGTCTAACAGGGCAATTTGTTTCGATGCGCACGCCCAGTTCATGTGCCAATCGTTCACATGCTTGTGCCAGCGCATAGATGCCCCCACGTGGATACCAACCTCCATCAGCCAGTTCAACATAGGGAATAATGCTATAGACTGAGGCAACCTGATAGGGTGAAGAGCCATTATAGGTGGCATAACGGTCAAACAACTGGCGCAGATGTTCATCTTGAAAAAAACTTCGTACCACTTGATCGAGCGTTTTGGGTGACAATGCCGCCAGTACAGACTGGAAACGTTCCTGCATTGTGGATGGCATTGCGGCCTGTGCACTTTGTCCATGCAACACGTAGTGAAGAAAAGTGCGCAAAACATCGAGCGGATTGCCGAGACTGTGATAAAGAAATGGGTCTGCCGCGGTCTCGTATAGCATGCGTGCGTAAGCAAAAAAGCGCGTGAAAGCGGCCCCATCGTGTGGACTGAGGCGCGTAAACTCTTCAGTAAGTCGCTGCTGATCGCGCCATGTGTTTAAGATCAGGCCATCGTGGTAGAAATAGCGACAGGTCAGGTCGAGGGGGAGTAGGTCGAGATAATCTTCTAGACGGCGGCCAGCGGCATGAAAGAGGTCGTGGAAGACCTGTGGCATGGTGATGAGCGAGGGGCCAGTATCGAAACTATAACCGTCCATTTGCACTTGATTGAGCTTGCCACCTATCTGCGCTTGTTGTTCGAAAACAGTCACGTGTTGCCCGCGTGCGGCGAGATGGATTGCGGCAGATAGTCCGCCCATGCCTGCGCCAATAATGATGTTCTGTTGTATCTGGTATGTCACAGTCTAACCTCTGTATAGTAGTAGTATGATGATGCTATCATAGCGTATTGGCGGGTAAAAGGGGGAAAAAGATGATACCTGCGCGCAAATTCCCATTGGGCGAGTGGCTCGTCACGCACCATTTGATTGAGAGATCGATCCGTAAAAACTTTGACCGCGTGCATTTTCGGATGCGTAGTCCCTATACTGCTGAGCAAAGGCGACTTCCCATGATTATCTGTGCCAATCACTCAAGCTGGTGGGATGGCTATATGGCGGTGCTGATTGAGAAGCATCTGGACATTGATGGGTACCTGATGATGGAAGAAGCCCAATTGAGCCGCTACTTCTTTTTCAGATGGGCAGGTTGTTTCTCTGTTGATCGTCGGGATGCGCGCTCGGCGATGGCATCGGTGCAGTATGCGGCGCAGTTGCTCAAGCAACGTGCTGGGCGGATGGTCTGGCTCTTCCCGCAAGGCGAAATTCGGCCAAATGATTACCGCCCATTGACATTCTTTTCTGGAGCGGCCCATCTCGCTCGTCAGACCTGTCCTGCTCTGCTCTATCCATTGGCAATTCGCATTGAATACCTGGCAGAGCAGCACCCTGACCTGTTTATGAGTATGGGTGAGCCACTCCTGGTGACGTCAGCAGAGGTCGATAGAGCTGGCTTCAACAAAACATGTACCAGAGAGCTTGAGCAGCGTGTCACCCGTGAACTTGACCAGTTGCACGACGATGTGACTGCTAGCAACCTCGCCACTTTTACCCTTTTACTGCGTGGCAAAACGTCAACCAACAGAATATTTGATAGCTTGCTCTTGCGCAAACAGATTGACAGGCATGAATAATGATAACAATGTTTGCCGTATTCACTACGGGTTTGATCCTTGCTGTGCTACTTCTACTTTTTGTGATTTTGGTGATGAATCTGGTCACATTTCAGCGTTTACCGCTGCATGGGCGCGAGACCGTAACAGTGCATTATCCCGTTGGGGCGCATGGTCTGGCATCCAACGAGCCAGAACAACCATTGGTATCGCTTCTTGTGCCGGCGCGCAATGAGGAAAGGGCTATTGTGGCATGCGTGCATTCACTGCTTGCACAAAAATATGGGCATGTGGAAGTGCTTGTACTCAATGATGGTAGCACAGATGCTACTGCCAGCTTGGTGCAACGGGTGATTGATGCCCTCCCAGCGGCGCAGCAGGGACGTTTGCGCCTCTTGCAAGGAGAGCCATTGCCGGCAGGGTGGGTTGGTAAGAACTTTGCTTGTATGCAACTGGCGCAGCAAGCTCGCGGGGAGTATCTGCTCTTCACGGATGCAGATACCATCCATGCTCCCGAGATGTTACCGGCTGTGCTTTTTGCCATGCAACACTATCGTGTTGATCTACTCACGGCCCAACCGGAACATTTGCTGGGCAGTGTGACTGAACGCTTGATTATCCCGTTACTCAATTTCACTATTTTGACATTACTGCCTGTCGCGCTGGTTTTGTCGCGCCCTGAAGCGAGCCTCTCAACAGGCAATGGGCAACTTTTATGCTTTCGACGCACTGCCTATGAGGCGATTGGCGGCCATGCCGCGGTCAAAAAGCGTATTCTTGAGGATGTTCTGCTTGCCAGAGCCATCAAGGCTGCTGGCTACCGCATGATTTTTGTCGATGCACTGGAGTTGGTGCAGTGCCGTATGTATCACACGTTTACAGAGGTATGGAGCGGCTTTTCCAAGAACCTGTTTGCTTTTTATAACTACTCGCTCATTTTTGCCTTGCTTGGGTTGTTATGCAATCTGGCTTTGTTCGTGCTACCCCCAGTGTTGTTGTTTCTGGCCGCCGTCGTATCCATCCCATTACGTATATTCCTCTTTGCTGCGAGTAGTTATCTGCTCGTGGTTTTGATGCGCATTTTGCTTACACTACGTTTTACGCGCTCACACCGTGTTCTGATGTTGTTGTTTTGTCTGCTTCATCCCTTCTCTATTCTATTAGAATGTTTGATCTTACTGAACTCGATGCGCTGGCGTTACCGCAGGACGGGGACGACGTGGAAGGGACGACAGTATATATAAGATGCAACCCGCAAGTAATCCTGGCACAACGGCCAGATAATAGCCGTGTGTCAGGTCTATCAGCCCAAACATAAACAGGCTGAGGGCAAATAACATTCGTGGCGCAAGTAGGGCGAGTTTCTCTTGCTTTGACGCTCGCAGACGCATGCTATGAGCATCGGCTAGGATCATGTTGACCATCAGCAGTAATAGGCAGGCGATGACAAACCACGCCGCGAAATTGGCGAGTGGAACACCGTAGTAATTAATATGACCAGGAGCGAACCACTGCCAATAATGTTCCAGATAGGTGGCGACCGGCTCAATTTCCAGATCGAGCAGCATGGCTAAGAGACCGCCGAGCAAGAGCGGTCCAAGACGCAAATGTCGTTTTATTCCGCTCTCTGTCGGTTTTTGTGCAGTGTCACTCACCCAAGCATAGCTGCCGAAGACAATCAAGGTCCAAGCAAACATAACCGCCAGTGGTACACCGCCTGGTAAGTGTGGCAATAAAACTTGTGTGTAGCGATAGATGCCAAAGGGGAAACCACTATTGACACCGATGGTCTCAACTAGATAGGATAGGACAATCACCAGTAAGCCCGCGAATAGGCCGCGTAGCCAGCCAAAAAGCAGCATCGCTGCAAGTATGAGTAGCATTCCTTCGAGAAAGAGGAGCGCACTGCCTGCCCAGGCTAGCGAGAAGGGCGGTTTGACATCGAAGGCGATCCCAATCACCGCAAGAGGATAGGCTACACAAAAGATGTAGCCTAATGCAACGAATAGCCGTCGTAACACTACCAACTCCTATGTCCTTGACAGGGGTACTGCGTTTAGATGAGTCCCTGTCCAACAACAGCGACTGCACGTGCATAGGCAACTGTCTGTATAATTGTTGCCAGTGCGCCTGTCTGCACATTGAGTGCATAAAGCGTGTTATCTGCATAAAAGGTGATAATGTGATTATTGACCCAACTGCCCAATTCCATAAAATCTGCCGATGAGGTCGCCAAAAGTTTTGGTTTGTTTGTTTGTAATGCGCCATGTGTGCCAACGGTGACCTGTGCGCTATAGATGGCATAGTGGCGGTCAAAAGGTTTCTGCGCATCGCTGGAAAATTCGAGATAGACAAGAGTGTGCCCATCGGCAGAGAAATGTGGCGTTGCTACCCAGCGATAATTAGCACTGTTGCTTAGTTCACCCTGGCCTGGCAAAATGGTGTGTGTGGTCTGAAGTGTGGGCGATTTGCCCATGATGGTGGTGATATCAAGGCTGTTGGCATAATTGAGAGCGCTCAACTCTTGTGGGACGCTATTGTCAGTTGGTTCTGGTACGACGCCCTCGGCACTGGAATAGAGCAACACGTTGCTTTGTGGCATCATGGTCAGTGGGCCTTGCTGTGAATCTTCGGGAAGTAGTGCGGTTGGCTCGTTTGCTGTGAGTTGGCGTACATTGAGTAACCAGAGGCCACTACGAATACCATTGTGATCGCCTCGATCATCCGTTATCATCAGAAACGTGTTAGCGGGAATACTTGTGCCGCTGAGAAAGGCAAAGGCACGGAAACAGGGACATTCGCTTGCTGGTTGCTGATACACCAGTTGTGATAGTGTAAGTGGGCCAGCATACAGAGAGAGCGTGCCGCTACCATCGATAGGTTCAGTACTCCAAGCGAGCGTGGAGCCATCGCTACTCAACACCATCGAGGTAATGATCTGCCCGGGCGGGAGTGTGGCAATCTGAGTAGGCGCACCAGTAAAGATGTTGGTCAGCCAGATGCCGTCGCCACTATAGAGCAACTGACCGCTTGGGGTAATAATTGGTGGCACAGCGTTGTTATAGATGTAGCCTGGTGTGAGAATAGACTGTGGCGTGCCGCCAGTTATGGGCACGTAGTAGATATCATTCTGTTGCTCGTAGAGTAGATAGCGGCCTTGTGGCAAGAGAAGCGTTGTGGGTGTACTGCTGCCCGGAATGCTGAGTGGTGTCGAACTCTCTTCATTCTGTTGCGCCTGTAGCATACTTCCGCGTACCAATGTGGGTGTTGCGGTAGATGTGAATAGCTGTGGAATAGAGCGTACCAGTAGCCCTGTAAAGAGAAGGAGCAGCAAGCAGATAAAGAGTAAAAAAGAAAGAATACCATTTTTAGAGAAGTTAGAAGAGCGCATCTGTTGTTCAGGCGAGGGTGGCGTTCCTTGCACTGTTGGCTGCTCTGGTGGTTTTATCGTTTGCTGTGCCAATGTTCCAATTGCTCCTCAATACTATTTCACAATACAAGGCTGTTAAGCTGTTTGGTCTATCTCTAGCGATGCGCGCTGGTGCGCATTTAGCATACTGGTATGGCGTTGAATAAATGCAAGTGTTTTCGCAAAGACCTCCTCGCGGTCATGATCTTTCATAATTACATGGTATGAATGATGCAACGTAACAAGATGTTTTTCTTGCGAGCCGATCAGTCGATAAATTGCTCTGCTGTCGCGTGCAGGCACGACGTGATCGTGTAGAGCGGCCATAATCAGGATTGGCGCGCTGATCGTTGGCAATTCTGCCCGCAAGAGTGGCAGATGGTGCAACATGCTCGCAACAGGAGCCATCGGCGTCCAGCGGTAGACATCGCGTGTATAGCGGCGACGCGCTACTGGGTCGCGCACATCTTCACGCAATGTTGGCAAGAGCGGCGTCAGACGTTTGGTCAGATTGATAGCGGGAGCCAACCAGGGGTGCATGTATAATGGCGCGCACATCGTTACGATGCCTGCAACCTCTTCATGGGCGGCGGCATGCAGGCAGAGCGCACCACCGAGCGAATGACCAATGAGAAAAACAGCGTCACAGCGTTGTTTGAGCAGGCTGACCTCGCTACGCACCGCCTGCGCCCACTCAGGCCAGCCGAGTGGCAGCATATCACGCACGTTGCTTCCATGTCCCGGCAATAGCATATTCTCAGCAACAATCCCTTGTAGCGCGAGCAGTTCATGTAGCTCTTCCATATCACGTCTGCTACCATTTAGCCCATGCACCAATAGTGCGCCAATAATTGGTGGTCTTGCTGTTTTAGACGGGTGGGAAGAATCTGAACTGGGTGAAATATTCATGGCCTTTTCCTCAAGAGTGCGCTAGCTCGGTTTATTGATATGTCTATTATATCGTAACGTTTAGGGATTGTGCTGGGTTACAAAGTGTTGCCATTGGTATCCCATTGCCCTTTTTCCCCGCGAGTGATATAGTCGTCACATGTTTTTAAATTTTCTGTGCATATCTATTATATGCTATCGATAGGAGCAGCACGATGGAGTTTGCAACAAAAGCGATTCACGCGGGACAAGAGCCAGACCCCACAACGGGAGCGATCATGACGCCTATTTTTCAGACCTCAACGTATGCCCAAGCGGGTATAGGTGAGCATAAAGGCTATGAATATGCACGCACAGGCAATCCCACGCGCACGGCCTTAGAAGCGTGTATTGCCGCACTGGAAGGTGGTACACATGGGTTGGCCTTCGCATCCGGTATGGCTGCCGAACAGGCAATTCTTAGCCTGTTGAGCGCGGGCGACCATCTGATTGCGTGTGATGATCTCTACGGCGGCACGTACCGCCTTTTCGAGCGCATCATGGGTCGCTACAATGTCCAGACCAGCTATGTGACGGCGGGTAATGTCGCAGATTATGAGCGTGCCATTCGTCCCAATACGAAACTGATCTGGCTTGAAACGCCAACCAACCCGCTGCTCCGTCTTGTTGATATCCAGGCGGTTGCAGAGATTGCCCATCGCCATAACCTACTCGTGGTTGTGGATAATACCTTTTCCAGTCCCTATTTTCAGCAACCGTTGAACCTGGGAGCGGATATTGTGCTACATAGCACCACAAAGTACATCAATGGCCATAGCGATGTCGTGGGTGGTGTACTGGTTACTCATAATGAAGAGGTTTATCAGTCGCTCAAGTTTTATCAGAACGCGGCTGGTGCGGTTCCTGGCCCCTTTGATGCATGGTTGACGTTGCGTGGTATCAAGACACTGGCAGTGCGTATGCGGCAGCATGAAGAGAATGCGCGTGCGGTGGCGGGCTATCTGGCCGAGCATCCACGTGTTGAGCACGTCTACTATCCGGGTCTGGTCGCGCACCCCGATCATGAGTTGGCAAAACGCCAGATGAGTGGTTTTGGTGGCATGGTTTCCTTTCAGTTCAAGGGCCAGATGGCGGATGTAGATCACGTGGTGCGTCGTTTTAAGGTGTTTGCTTTTGCCGAGAGTTTGGGGGGTGTTGAATCACTCGTGTGCCATCCTGCCACGATGACACATGGTTCTATTCCCAGAGAGCTGCGTGAAGCGCGCGGTTTGACGGACACCTTGTTGCGCCTCTCGATTGGCATTGAGGATGTGATGGACCTGCTTGCCGATCTCGCTCAGGCTCTTGCATAGTCATGTAGAGCAGGACAACCATTATGAATTGCCCTGCTCTTTGTGCCTATTTCACAGACAAGAGTAGTCTTGTTACTTTTCCAAATGTGGAGCGATATAGTATATGTTAGGTGCAGATGACACATCTGTTCCCGTTTCTTTCTTCTATAAAAAAACAGTAAAAACTATGTTATGCAGCATTATGAAATAACTATCGACTTCAAAATAGGAGGCTTCTCTGCAATGGTAGGCCCAACGACGCTGCGGCAACAAACCAACCCACACGCCAGCAAGGGGATGCTGGCAGGCGCAATTGCGTTGCTCATTATGCTTCTGCTCAGTGCATGTAACGATGGCACACAAACACAACAGGCAAGCCAAAACAAAAGCAGTCTGGATGCATCGCTTGCGCATGCTCAAAGTATCGGTGTGCCCTTGAGTATGCTTCAACCCATTTTACAACAGGAGCAGCAACTGAGTGGCTCAAATGCACCTATTGCGCTCTTTTCGAGCCAGAATGCAACAACGTACTATACCAACCTGTCACAACGTTACCAGATACTGACTGTCCAGACACAAGGCTTGATTACGCAGGCCACGCAACAGCTGGATTATCAGGCCTCGCTCGACTTGCAGAATTTCGAGACGATTCTGGCCCAGCGGCAGGCGCAGGGCTTTGTTGAAGCAAAACCTTTTGCTAATCAGCTTGCACAAGAACAGAGTCTTCTTGCAAAAGCGCAGTATCCGAAAGATTATGTCGCGGTTAGCACCGAAGCGCGCAATGCGACACAGGCATTACACCTGATGGGGCCAGCATACGATAATCTGTTGGCACTCCAAACGGTGATTAAGCAATTGCAGGCATCGCATCTAGATGTTACGGCTCTGACAGTTGACGAACAATATGATTTACAGCTCTTCCGTGCCGCGACAAGTCCGCAAGACTTTACCAGCTTGAGCGACCAGGTTACGGCGCAGCTACAAGAGACAACTGCCTTCTCGACCCAGGCTATTCCTTATATTGGAGCGGCAAAACTACGCGAGTTCAGCAGCGATATTAGCCAGGCTCAACAATATGGGCAAAACGTGTCCACATTCCAGCAGCGTCTTAGTGCCGATCAAGCAGCACTTAATAGTGCGAAATCGCTTAACGAACTCGTCACCGTCTCGTCTCAGATTGATAGCGATATCGCCTCTCTTCAGTTCCCATTGCTTCAAGGTAAGGCAAGCTATCTTTTGCAACAGTTTCATAAAGAGGTAGATGCATGGGGTGCGGCAAACCAGTATCATGATTCGTATAATGGGACAAGTTATCCTCTAGACTACGAGTATAACCAGAATCAAGGTTTTGGCTCCGATCTAGATACCGAGTTGCAGGCAGCTCAGACCGTCGATGATTATAATACGACGATTAACGATATCAATACTGACATGACGTTGCTTAAAGCGATGGAAGCAGACTATAGCGATAAAACGCCTTGGAGTCAATCTCACAGCACTGACTTGCAGTTAATGCAACAATTTAACGCGACAAGTGGACAGGTGATTGTTGTTTCATTAATCGAGCAGACCTTGCGCCTCTATCAGGATGGCAAATTCGTGAAAGCCTTCCAGATCACTTCAGGGCAGTTTGACAAGCCCTCACCTCCTGGTCTGTGGCACATTTTCTTGCGTCAGTCGCCAACCGTCTTCAAGTCAAGTGAACCTCAAGGCTCGGCTTTTTGGTACCCAGATACGAAGATCAATTTCGCGATGGAATATCGCACAGATGGCTACTTTTTCCATGATAGTTGGTGGCGCGTCAACTATGGTGTCGGCACGAATTTTCCACACTACGATACGGGTGGGGATGAGTCGTTCGCGGGCAACGGTAGCCATGGATGTATTAACATGCAAGAGGATCAGGCCAACTGGCTTTATAACAACTCCAGCTATAACACGTCTGTGATTATGTACTAAAACACGCGGCAGTACACGCGGCGCGTGTGCTGATAGAGAGAAACAAAAGAGCATGGTCATTGCGTAAGGATGCGATTACTATGCTCTTTTGTTTCTCAAACGTCGGCCTCTGGATACTCCTGACTGTAGTTAGGGGGTATTTGACTTTAAGTGTTTGTCTCATCTTGTGGGCGTGCCCGAGGTACGAGATGGATATCGACCTGGGTCTGTAAGCGGAGCAGGCGGTTGATGATCGAGCCTCGCAAAAGCTCTTCCCAGGGATGGCGCGCTGGCTGCCCTAGGACAATCTGTGTGATGTGACGGGTGCGTGCGACCTCAGCGAGCGTGCGTGCGACATCTTTGCCACTGACACGTATGACCTCTGCTCCCAGATCTTCCGCCAGGAGTGCGTGTTCTTCCAGATGTTGTTGTGCTGCTTCGCGATGGCGTTGTGCATCAGGTCCATATTTGAGAAAGGCTATCAAGCGACCGCTGAATGCCTGATAGCCTGTCGGTTGAATTGAAATTGCGATCAGATCGGCGTGTAAACCATGCGCCAGCCGCCATGCGTCACGCAAGACCTGGCGTGTATGTGGGCGATGGTCAAAGCCAACCAGGACGCGCTCGCTGGTGGGCCAGGATGCGTGGATCTCGTGTTCTGTCATATATTGTTGGAGCTGCGCTTCTGTCTTATCGGCAGTGCGACGTAGTGCCAGTTCGCGTAGTGCGGTGAGATTGCCTTCGCGAAAAAAGTTATGCAGAGCCGTTTCAACACGTTCGGGCGGATAAATATTGCCATGTTTCATGCGCTGTCTGAGGGCATAGGGAGAGATATCTATGAGTTCAACCTCTTCCGCCTGATCAAGAATGCGGTCGGGCAATGTTTCACGTACTCGCACACCCGTAATACTTGCGACCGTATCATTGAGACTTTCAAGATGTTGAATGTTCAGCGTGGTGACAACATCAATGCCCGCATCCAGAATTTCCTCAACATCTTGATAGCGTTTGGCATGTTTAGAACCTGGAGCATTGGTATGAGCTAGTTCGTCTACAAGCACAATCTGGGGATGGCGGGCGATGATCGCGTCGGTATCCATCTCTTCCAGGGTCACTCCACGATAAACGATCTTTTTACGCGGAATACTTGCCAAATCACCGAGTTGGGCTTGTGTCAGAGGGCGTTTGTGTGTTTCTACAAAGCCGATGACAACATCCGTGCCACGTTCTTTGCGTCGATGTCCCTCGTTAAGCATGGCATATGTTTTTCCCACACCCGCTACAGCCCCAAGATAAACGCGCAGGCGTCCTCTGCTGTGCTGAACTGCCTGTTGTGTATCAGAGGTATCGGCTGCCTGTGCTGCTAGTTGATTGTAGAGCTGGTAGCGCTTAAGGAATGTTTCTGGCTCGGGGCGTCCCTCGCGCGACTCTTTGCGTGCATGATTTTCTGGCGGTTGTTGACTCATCGCATTTCTACCCACTGTGAAAAGCTGAAAGCTCTTCAATCATTAAGACAGACTATTAAGCACGCAATTCTTCTTCGTTGTAGGTGACATAACGGTTTGTGTGTGTGTCTTTCTGTGCAGACGGACTAATTTTTCGTTGGGCAGCTTCTGTTGCTAGACGCAAGAGAGCCTCCATCGGAAATGGTTTGGGAAGACAGGCCAGTGGTTGAAACTCTGTCAGGCGGGATAAGCCAGGACGTACAGCGGACAGGATCACCACTGGTAATTTTAGCTGTTCCTGTGACTCACATGGAATGAGCAGACATTCTTTGCGCGCGATACGCAGGATATCCCAGCCAGTTTTATCGGGCAAATTAATATCCAGTAGAACCAGGTCAAACGTTTGGCGTCGCAGGTAAGCAAGTGTCTCTTGTGCATTGACGGCCTCCCAAACCTGGTGCTGGCGTGCCTGTAAATTGCGTAGAACGAGGTCACGCAAGACATCATCGTCTTCAACGAGTAGAATATTCGCACTCACCATAGCAATATCTCCTTAGACGGTTACCATACTAAGCGGCAATGCTATACAGAAGATCGTGCCTCCCCCGGCACGTGCATTTGCCCAAATGCGTCCACCGTGTGCCTCTACCAGTCCTTTGCAAACAGCCAAGCCTAGGCCCGAACCAGATGGGTACACACCTTGTCGTAGATTTGGTTTAACCCGATAGAATTTGTCAAAAACGCGCTCTAAATCTGTGCGAGGAATCCCTGGGCCGCGATCAGCCACGCAAATCAGGACCTCCCTTTCCTGTTTGCAAACATCAATCTCAATCGGAGATTCCGGTGGGGTGTAGCGAACGGCGTTTTCAATCACATTGGTCAATACTTGATCCATATGCAGGTAATCAAACTCTACTGGTGGCACATCCTGCATAATGCATACCTTAACAGCCCGTCCCCGCAGAAGTGTTTGTAAACGCGCGAGTATATCATTGAGCAATTCATCTACAGGATAGAGTTCTTTCTCTGGCCTGAGTACGCCATGCTCAATGCGCGACATATCGAGGAGATTGCTTACCAACCGATTGAGTCGATCAGCTTCTTTCTCGATAGTGACTACAAAACTTTTGCGTTCCTGTGTTTTCCATTGCACATCTTCTTGTAAGAGACTGCTGGCGGCAGCTTTAATTGAGGCAAGAGGTGTGCGTAGATCGTGAGACACCGATGAAAGTAATGCGGAACGAAGCTCATCTGTGCGCTGCAATACCTCCATTCGCATATGCTCCTGACGGAGTCGCGTGCGCTCGATAATGGCGATGACCTGGTCGAGAAATGTCCAGAAAAAGGCAGTGGTTCCTGCATGTGTGCGCACCAGCTCTACTGGCTCAATAGGAAACCGCAAACGTTTCCCATGTATGCGCAGACGTACAATGCCGATGACCTGCGCCCCCACTTTAAGCGGAATGAGATAGACGCGTGCCGTTTCCGTTGCTGCATTGGAGAGTGGGATACGTTGCACGAGGTAGCGGTGCGTACTATACTCGGCGGAGGAACCATGCAGACCCATGACCTGCCCTTGCTTTACAACCATGGCGGCTGCGGTCTCTTCGCCGGGCAAAGGTGGCTCAGTTGACGAGCCATCGCGTGCGCTATAGGCCATTGTTTTTAACTCGTTTCGCTCATTCACAAGTAGCAATGTGCAAGAATCAACGCCCCAAGACGCAAAGACCATTAAAATGTCTCGTGTCAGCATTGCGATAAGTGGTTCTAAACATTCTTCGCGGTTTGCGGCTCCCACTAATTCATATAAGATACGGGTCTCTTGCTCACGATTTCTGGCCTCTTGCGCGTGTCTTCGGAGTGCCACCGTTAATTGACCCGTCATGAGAGCAACAGCCATGAAGACAAAGAGTGCCAACCACTCTTCTGGGCGTGCAATGGTGAATGTATAAAGGGGGGGGACAATGAAAAAATCAAAAGAGAGGAAGGCTACTAGCGATGCCAGGACCGCAGCTAAACGTCCGCGTGTGCTTGCCAGCGTGAGTACTACTAAGAGATACGTGATCGAAATATTTGGGATACGTGGGTAGAGTTGGAACCAGTAGATGCAGCCTGTAATTGCCATCGTTCCTACAACAGCGAAGAGTGTATCAATGCCATATGCCTGCCACTCTGTTCTGGTTATATCTTGTTTGTTTGTGCTGCCAAGCGTTTTCATGCCCTATTGTCCTTGCTCGTGTCGTTCCATCCTTGCGGTGCTTATTTGCCTTATTGCCTTATACTGGAATTCTAGATGAGAAATGCTCAAGAGAAGATACGAGGGCTGACAAAAATTCTCAAAAAGTTCTCAAGGACGTGAGGAAATGAACGGTTTTGCTTTGTGTGTTGTGCAGTCCCGAAAAATTGACAGCAGGTGTGTCCTTCTGTTATAATCTACGGGCATTCAGACCGACATGTGTCGGCATTTTTGTATTGAAAAATAGCCCGTGTTCAGGGGCCATATGACAGCTTTTATTCTGCGCTTTCACGCAGTCATCTCGTCAATCATCTGACGCTCAAGAGCGTGCGATTGCCGGAAACGCGGAAACGATGTCTCGGGGAGGATGATATTCATGCCCAATAATTCTGCTGCTGAAAAGCGCATGCGCCAGGAAGTTAAGCGTCGTGCCCACAATCGCAGCGTGAAATCAGAAGTGAAAACAGAAATTACTAAAGCCCGTCAGGCCATCGCTACACCTAGTGTGAGTGCGGAGTCTACGGTCGAGGCTGTTCGTGCAGCCGTAAGCGAATTGGATCGCGCCGCCAAGAAAGGCGTGATCCACAAGAACAATGCGGCGCGCCGCAAATCGCGTTTGATGAAACAGTTAAATGCCGCAAAGTTGGCTGGTACAAGCACAAAGTAGGTTGATGCGCCCAATGCTCTGCGACATTTCTGTCTGCCATTGCTGAGCAACGAGCGCATAGGAGGAGATTACGATGGCTGATACGAAGGCCGTAACCAAGCCAGCAGGACGAGCATTGTTACTTGCTGTCGAAGGGGCGCAGTTACGGAAAGATATACCAGAGATTAAGTCGGGCGACACTGTGCGCCTGCAAGTCAAAGTTGTTGAGGGAAACCGCGAACGTTTGCAGCCTTTTGAGGGTATTGTCATGCGTTTGCGTGGTACTAGCGTTAATCGCAACTTCACAATTCGCCGTATTACAAATGGCGTTGGAGTAGAGCGCACCTTCTTGATCAATTCTCCCCGTATTGACAAGATTGAAGTTGTGCGCCATGCGCGTGTACGTCGCAAACAACTCTACTATCTACGTGGTTTGACGGGCAAGGCCGCGCGTCTCAAAGAGATTCGCCCCACCAGTGTCAAACAGGCTGCTCGCTAGCACATCCTGTATAAAGGTAGCTGATGGCACATTCACGGGACACTCGCTCGCACGATGCACCCGCGCAAGCGAGTCAGCAACATGCACCCACCTTGCAAGAAGAAATGGCCCTGTGCGAACAGGGCTATACTCTTGTTGCTGGCCTTGATGAAGTTGGGCGTGGTTGCCTTGCGGGTCCTGTGGTTGTAGCTGCCGTTATTTTGCCGTTACAACTGCCTTTGGCCGACCTCTACACACGTTTTGCGGGCGTGAATGATTCCAAACAACTGACTGCTGCCGCACGGGCACGCCTCTACGATGTGATTATGCAACATGCCCTCGCTGTCAGCATTGGCGTCGGTTCCGTTGAACTGATTGATACCTGCAATATCTTACAAGCTACAAAATACAGCATGCGCGACGCAATCAAAAATCTCGCGCCAGCCCCACAGGCCCTTTTGCTCGATGCTCTTCTGCTTCCCGATGTCGCGCTTCCGCAACGCGCAATCATCAAAGGCGATGCCCTGTGTCTTTCTATTGCCGCTGCCTCAATCATTGCCAAAGTGACCCGTGACCGCATGATGCATGAATTGCATGCTGTCTATCCTGACTATGGCTTTGCTCAGCATAAAGGCTATGGGACACCAGCCCATCTTGTGGCATTGCGCCAATATGGCGTGACACCCCATCATCGTCGCAGTTTTGCCCCTGTACGTGAGCTTTTTGGCCTCTTCGCCGATCTTTAGGATAGCTTATCCCTCCAAGCTATTATTGTGCAGAAAATAGTGGAACCACCGCTTTGCTCTTTTCCTACAATTTATCTATTTAACATATCGTTAAAGATAGCTTAACTAAATGCGTATATACTCTCTTTGGATATATATCTCTTTCGTTACCCATGA
>VFSW01000869.1_pt1 | contig 44641 bp, 32 predicted proteins | sample 5358111 | NCBI WGS metagenome assembly VFSW01 (sample SAMN11554181, study PRJNA540505) | mine drainage metagenome | isolation source: sediment from site ElyBrook_90M | place: USA: Ely Copper Mine, Vershire, VT | collected 2017
AGCTATAATGCTGGTTGCGCTGTATTGAGCGCCGTCTATTTAAGTGCTCCGCTAGCTCCCGGCGGCGACGCGCGGAGACTGAGTTCAGCTGAACCGTCATGCGCGTGGCAAAATGGGCCGCCAGCCTTCAAGACCCAGTCGCCCGCTAAAGCTGGCGTTCATGTGGTATCGTTAGGATCCGCAATGGCCAAGATAGGTGACGGGGGCTGCCTGCGAGATCATTTTTGCCGGTATTTCCAGGACGTCCGGGACCAATTCGGATTGAAATATTTCATTTTGGTGACACCGCAATTATCGTCCGCCGAATTCGACTCGCTGAGCGGTGATTTATGCCGATATGAACCAGGGAAATATGCCAACGGTTGTGCACGTCGCCTCGGGTGACCTTTATGCAGGCGCAGAGGTTCAGCTGTATCAGCTGGTCAAGCAGCTTCACAGCATAGGCGCACAGCGTGTTGCGGTAATCCTTTTGAACCCCGGAATCCTGGAACGACGCCTCCGCAGTCTGGGAGTGGACGTTTACGTGTTCGATGAATCCAGGTTGGGCAGCATGCGGATTTTTCTTGGCGTATTGCAGCGCCTCTGGAAGTTACGACCGGAGGTCGTCCACACCCATCGAAGAAAGGAAAATGTCATTGGTGGGGTGGCGGCGAGACTTGCGGGAGTCACTGCGGTTGTTCAGACCGTCCACGGGCTCGGCGAGGAGGGTCCGAAGGCGCCGGGATTTGCCAAACGCGCCTATAATCTGGCAGACCGGATCACTACTAGGCTGATCGCAACGAGGGTAGTCGCTGTATCCCCTGAGCTGGCATGCCGGCTTGTTTTCTTGCCGAAATGGAAGGTGGAGGTTATCGAAAATGGTATTGATGTGGAAGAGTATGTCGCGGACAATTTGCTGCAGGGGCCGCTGCCCGGGGCTGGGGAGTGCACGAAGATAGCCTTGGTCGGCAGACTGGTTCCAGTCAAGCGTGTGGATATTTTTCTTAGAGTCGCACGGCATCTGGTTGACGAGTTCCCGGACCGATTCTGTTTCTACGTGTTTGGTGATGGCCCTCAGGCGGAAGAATTGAAAGCACTGAGACGCGATCTCGGGCTGGATTGTTGCGTTCATTTCATGGGCTTTCAGGAAAGACTGGGCTCTTTTCTCGCAAAGATGGATTTTCTGCTCATCACATCCGACCATGAGGGATTGCCGATGACCTTGCTGGAGGCAATGGCCATGAATGTTGGTATCGTGGCACACGCTGTCGGCGGGATTTCACAGGTGCTCGGCCATGGAAGATTCGGCAAATTAGTTAAGCATCAGGATGTTCTGGAATATGCAGCTGGAATCAGGGACAGCGTGCAAAACGTGAAGTCGACCGAAGAGAGAACAAGACAGGCACGCGAGCGGGTCGGGCAAATGTATACTGCCGCGGCCTGCGCAGCACGTCACATGGATCTGTATCAGTCGCTGTGCAAAAGGTGATACCCGGTTGTGCTTCATATGGATGTAACACTATCGCCTCGAATTACATAAAAGTGCAACGAAGGCTGACAAGAATACATGTGCGGAATCGCGGGGTTCTTCGACCCCCTAAAAAAAGAATCACAGACTGACGACCGGGTACTTGCCGGCAATATGGCTCTAACGCTGGCGCACCGGGGTCCGGATGATGAGGGAATCTGGCTCGACCAGGCAAGTGGTATCGGTCTCGTCCACAGACGACTGTCGATCATTGATCTTTCCCCCGCCGGTCATCAGCCGATGCTATCGGCGTCTGGCAGGTACTGTATCTGCTTCAATGGCGAAATCTACAACTTCATGGATTTGATGGAAGAGTTGCGTGGCGCAGGCCATCAATTCCGCGGCCGGTCGGATACCGAAGTTCTGCTTGCTGCAGTGGAGGCATGGGGGATCACCACGGCATCGACGCGATTGATCGGAATGTTTGCATTTGCGCTGTGGGATCGCCACGACCAGGTCCTGCATCTTGTGCGCGATCGTGTCGGTGAAAAGCCATTGTACTACGGCTGGGCAGGCAACCTGTTTGTTTTCGGATCAGAGCTCAAGGCATTGCGTGTTGCGCCGGCATGGGACGGAGAGATTGATCGCGAAAGCCTTGCGCTTCTGATGCGCTACGGATACATCCCGTCGCCATGGTCTATATACTCCGGAATTTTCAAGCTTGTGCCAGGCTGCATTCTGTCGATTGATGTGCGCTCCCTGTCCGGCGCAGCATCGATCTGTCCTGATCCGGACAGTAATGCCTCCACATGCATGTCGCCACGCCGGTATTGGTCGGCACAGGCAGTGGCGCGATCCGGGATAGATGGGCTGCCACACATGGATTCTGGTGTTGCGGTGGCCCGGCTTGATGAAATTCTTCGAAAAGCGGTGCGGCAACAGATGATCGCCGATGTGCCGCTTGGCGCCTTCTTGTCGGGAGGAATCGACTCTTCAAGCGTCGTCGCGTGCATGCAGGTGGAAAGCCATCGCCCGGTCAAGACGTATACAATTGGGTATCGCGAAGGAGACTTTAACGAAGCTGACTATGCCAGAGAAATTGCAAATCATCTAGGCACGGATCACACGGAACTCTATCTGGATCCGGCACAGGTCCGGGACGTGATACCGATGCTGCCATCGATTTACGATGAGCCATTTGCGGATCCATCACAACTGCCGACCTCCCTGATCTGCAAACTTGCGAGGCAGCATGTTACGGTATGTCTTTCCGGTGACGGAGGTGATGAGATTTTTGGCGGCTACAATCGATACAAGTGGCTGCAAACGGTATGGAATGGAGTTCGATGGGTTCCGGTTCCGGCAAGGCGTCTTTTGGCGCGGACGCTGATGAGTGTTGCGCCGGCATCGTGGGACCGTCTGGCGGTGAGGTGGCTTGGTAAAGGTCCAGGAGGCGGAAGCAGACTGCCGCAACTGGGAAACAAGTTGCATAAGCTGGGCCGGGCGATGGAGGCTGGCTCCATCGCGGATATGTATGATTCACTCGTGTCTTATTGGGGGGATTTGCCATCGGTTGTTTTGAATGCAAGCAGGGTGGGTGACCGCCTGCCAGATATGGGGGATTTCCTTGGAGGGAAAGCGGACGCAATCGATCAGGCAATGTATAGCGACCTGACCTGGTATTTGCCAGACGATAATTTGGTTAAGGTTGACCGGGCGAGCATGCGTGTCGGACTCGAGGTGCGCGCGCCGTTGCTTGATGCCCGTGTCGTTGAATTCGCGTGGTCGCTGCCGCGTTCAATGAAAATTAACGACGGCAAGGGGAAATGGATACTTCGGCAGGTGCTAAGCCGGTATGTTCCGCCCGCACTTACAGAGCGACCGAAGATGGGATTCTCGGTTCCGATCGGCGAATGGCTGAGAGGGGAGTTGCGGCCGTGGGCGGAAGACCTTCTGGATGAAGCCGGGCTGAGGGAGGAAGGTTTTCTTGATGCAGATCGCGTGCGTCGTCAGTGGTCGGAGCACCTGGCCGGGAAGAGCGACTATTCGCTTTCCCTGTGGGCGGTATTGATGTTTCAGACCTGGTATCGTCAGGAAACCCAGATCCAAAGTGATTTCGCGAAGTGTGCTGCAAAATAGCTGAGATACGCATGTCGACGCCGATTCTGATGCCCGCGCAAGATGGATGCGCGATTGTCAGGCCGGAATGGTATAGCCGGTGGGCGAAAGAAGTGGCGACGCGTGAACCACGGGGTAGGCAACTTGGATTGAGTCGCCTGTGCCTACCCGAATGTGTTGTGTCTTCCCTGCGGTCTGCTGGCCATCCTCGAAAATCCCGTTTATTACGCACTTCCTTGTAAATACCGATGCCGCGGAATCTGATGAGCGCCGGCACTGCAAATGTCGTCGGGCGCAGAAATGCGCATGAAAGTTGCAGACTCGCGGAATTGTCACCGCGTTTTTGATAGGCTTGGCACGGCGATGTGGTTGATCGATATTGCCACTTTGGTGTGTGCCGCGAGTCTATCCTGCCGAGTCAGGGGCCTGGTTTCATGAAAAACCCCATTCAGGCGTCCCGAAACGTGTCGAGACGATGGAAATCCACCCATTTCGAATAAGCCTTGAGCGAGACAGGACAATATCCGGTAAAATCGCACGATATGGACTATCAAACGACATGCGCGCGCCTAGCGCCTTGCCAGGACGCCTTTGCCGGTGTTGCCCGCGCCCGGACGGCAAGCCAATGACGTCCAGGACGGAAAATACGCCGGCGCCAGACGCCAGTCGGACCGGCGCTCCGGCAATCTCCTTTGTGATTCCGGCTCTCAACGAAGAGCGGAATATTGTGGTAACAATCGAGTCGATCCGGCGCCATACCGATGCGCAGTTGTCATACGAAATAATCGTTGTTGATCATGGTTCGAGTGACCGCACTGCGGACGAGGCGAGGAAATCGGGAGCGCAGGCATACGTTTGTCCAGGTGGCACAATCGGTTCGCTCAGGAATTATGGTGCGAAGCAGGCGGCAGGTCATATTCTTGTCTTCCTTGATGCAGATGTGAATCTCACAGTCTTGTGGCAGAGGAATTTTCCCGGTGTGCGGCGCCAGCTTGAGCGGCGTCCCTGGCTCATTACCGGATCGCATTGCACCGCCCCGGCAGATGGCACATGGATTGAACGCTACTGGTTCCGGAATTTTGCCATTCAAGCCGAGACTACCCATATCGGATCCGGACATCTGATTGTCCGAAGCGACACGTTTCGGGAAATTGGTGGTTTTGATGCGCAGCTGAAGACCGGCGAAGACTATGAATTTTGCAGGCGCGCCATCGGCAAAGGCGGGCAACTGGTTAATGATATGAACCTGGAGACCATCCATCGCGGGTTTCCGAACGGCATTCGTGCGTTTGTTCGCCGCGAGGCGTGGCATGGACGGGGTGACCTGGAGTCAATCAGGACTTTCCTGCGGTCAAAAGTCGCAATCGGTTCAACATTGTTCATCATGTTTCATATAATGATCCTATTCGGGCTTTTCGCGCCAGGCAGGTTCTGGGGCTTCACGGCGGCCGGGGTGATCATGCTTGCAGCGCTGCTTCTGGGTTCTGCGATTCACCGTTATCGGCACTGTGCGCTGCCAGTTATCGGGATCAATGCGTTGCTGTTCTATTTCTATTATCTCGGCAGAAGTCTTGCTCTTTTTGGAATGTCACGATGGTGGCGTGGTTCACGGACAGTATCTGACGGTAGTCGGTCGGATAAGTCGATTGATATACCGTAACTGTTCACGCTGGTGGATCGAACACGACATTCTTCGACAATGCGAAGCAAAACTGCGGGAGTAATCACGTGGAGATTGTTTTCTGGGTCGGTATTGCGGGTAGCCTCTACAGCTATCTCTTTTACCCGTTGATTCTGATAATTCTCCCAAAGAAAGACAGGGAACGCGCGAGTGACAGCACGGAGATATCCCGAGTGTCGATTATTATCGCCGGGCACAACGAAGAAGCCAGGATAACGGCAAAACTCGAAAACACCCTGGCGCTTGTTTACCCGAAAGACAGGCTTGACATAATTGTCGCATCTGATGCGTCGAGCGACGCTATGGACGAGATCGTGCTTGGTTACCGGGACAGGGGTGTCAGGCTGGTGCGGTCGGAGCTGCGCAAGGGCAAGGAGCATGCGCAATGTCTCGCCATAGCGCAGGCGCATGGCGAGATACTGGTATTCACGGATGTCGGGACGAGGATTCCGGAAGAGGCGATCACGCGCCTGGGGGAGAGATTTGCAGATTTGCAGGTTGGGGCTGTGTCGAGTGAAGACCGGTTCATGAGTCAGGATGGCGCGCTCATAGGCGAAGGTGCATATGTGAAGTATGAGATGTGGTTGAGGCGGCTTGAGTCGGAGCGTGCCGGTCTCGTCGGGTTGAGTGGCTCGTTCTTTGCTGCGCGTCGTACTGTATGCGAGATGTGGGACGCGGAAACACCAAGCGATTTCAACACTGCGATCGGATGCGCGCGCAGCGAACTGGTTGCAGTGACTGATCCGGACGTGGTCGGGTATTATGCTGCGATCAAGGACGAACGCAAGGAGTATAGTCGGAAACTGCGCACTGTTTTGCGGGGTATCGTTGGTCTTGCCCGACATCGCGATACGTTGAACCCGTTTGCATACGGTCTGTTTTCATTTCAGATCTGGAGCCATAAAGTAATGCGCTGGCTGGTGCCCTGGTTCATGTTGGCTGCCCTGATCAGCTCAGTTCTGTTATGGTCATCGCATGTTTTCTTTAAACTGGCTGTTGTGGTGCAGCTGGTATTCTATCTGGGCGTTGTGGTTGCATTCCTGTCTCCCTGGCTGCGACAAAACCTGTTTCTTAGGATTGCCTACTACTTTGTGCAGGTTAACGTAGCAATAGCGCATGCCTCGCTACTCTTCCTCGCAGGACGAAGAATGGCCGTATGGAAGCCATCCGAGCGCTGAATGTTTTATCAGCTGCCGCCGGCCGGAGAACGCATTGTAATTGTCACGGATCCGGCAATATCACCGGCTCCTGGTGACCCGCTTGCACCATTTTTGCCGACTTACTACGACTCGGCCACGTCGGCACTGGCGGCGAGCCTGATTGCAGCAGCGCAGTTTTCACGTGTTGCAAATCCAGAAGTATTGTTGCCGGCCTACGGCTGTCCTTCTCTGGTTAGCGCGGCGCTTTTTGCTGGCGTGCGCCCACGAATCGTCGACCTCGCGCCGGATCGGCCGTGGATGGATCTCGAAAAATTACGAGCGGCCGTGGGTCCGAAAACAGTAGCAGTTATCGGCGTTGACCTGTTTGGCATTCCGGAGCGCTATGCGGCGATTCGTGCGATCCTGGCCGGATCGCAAGCGATACTTATCCAGGACAGCGCGCAGGCGTTGCCGCGGCCGGACGCATTATGCTGGCAGGGCGATTATGTCATTATCAGTTTTGGGCGGGGAAAGCCGGTGAGCCTTTTGCATGGAGGCGCGGTACTCTCTCGTGATGGTGTTCTGGCTGCGGCGCTTCCCGTGCCGACGCCATCGGCATCGGCACGCGAAACAGTGGTACCAGTATTGCGGGCCAGGATTTATAATTTGCTGCTTTCCGCGCGGTTGTACTGGCTGCTTTCGCTGTTACCATTCCTGAGGCTTGGAGAGACGCGATACAAGGCGCTTGCATCAATTGGTTCATTTAATCCGAAGTTGATGCAGCTGCTGCCTGTCAATATCAAGGCGCACTGGGAACATGGCGCCGACACACAGAAAGCAATTCGTGACATGTTGCTGGGTCTGCGGGACGGGCGAATTGTCGATCTTCCGTCAGTCTGCGCCTCCGCTGCGGAGCCAGTACGACTCCTGCGTTACCCGATACTGGTGCGTGACCCGGATGTCTTTGTGCGCCTATTCAGCTGCCTGGATCGGGCCGGTCTCGGCGTGTCACGCATGTATCTTTCAGCGTTACCGCAGGTTGAGGGGCTTGAGGGGCACTTCGACAATATTGTCTGCGCACAGGCGGACCGCTTTGCACAACAGGTCATTACGCTCCCTGTGCACAGTCGCGTTCGGACGCTTGATGTCTGGCGGATGCGGAACTGTTTCCTGCGAAGCATTCGGGCGCGATAGCAGGTAAAATTGCGGCATTGTGAGCGTACAATGGGGGCTCTTGCCAGAGTTCATCGCTAATGGAGTAATATAGCGACAAAGCGTAGTACAGGACTGGGAACAATAAAGCCGGTAATATCGGCATCGTTGGCTGTCAATTCGAATCAGGGATCCTGCTTTCAGTGGGTGTGTATTGCTAGGACGGATTCTGTTGGGGAATGTACAGCAATTCCCGGACGTTGGTTCGTGCGATATTTTTCTATTGTAATCTCCCGCGCCGAACTGCATTTTCCGGAATGCATCCGATGTGCTCCCCGGGTCGGCTGGTTGTCTCGATTCAGTGACTGTGTGCGCAGGTGATTACCGGTTTCCCGGCAAAAGTGCTAGTGCTCGCAATACCACGATAGTGTTCTAAAAGAGTCGAGGGTCAGGATCGATTCCACCCTGGAGCAGCGGAAGGCGTCGAGGCTGGGACGGTGAATATCAAGCCATCAGATATCTGCCATGAGAGTTTGATACGGAATCCAGTCAATTTAACCGGTCATTGTGATACGCGGCGGGAAATTGCGGCGCGTGTTACCCGTGGCAGATGTGAGAGCATTGCCGGATCTGGCTTTTGTCAATAATTTAAAATTGAGGATGATGGTAATGCCGTCAATTAGGGAATTTGCCGAAGTTTTTTTTGTGCCACTTTTTTATGTTCTTATCGTGTTTGGCGGGCTCAGCCTGGTTTCATTCTGGGTTCGTGATGCCACACTGCACCGTTGGCGTTACGCGTTTGTTGTGGCGACCTTGCTCACCTATGCGGTAAGCACACCGTTCCTTCCTAATCTGCTATTGCGTTCGATCGAATCCACGTACAAACCGGCGGAACTGACTCAAACGAAACGCGGCAATAACCTGATTGTCGTTCTTAGTGCAGGATGGCTACGGGTAACGCGCCGTGGCTGGGACCAGAAACTGGGTGAGAGCGGATGGGAAAGTACCTATGCTGCGGTGCAGCTCTGGGATCGCATCGGCGGTACTTTGCGGTTTACCGGCGCGCCAACTCCCGATAACGCTGACTCAGCGGCTGCGGAGATGGCGCGCGTGGCTGAGCAAATGGGGGTGCCGGCTGCGAACGTGCAGATTGAACCTGATTCGCTCGATACCCATCAAAATATTCAGTTTTCCCGCAAAGAGATACGTGGCCATCAGGGGCCGGTATGGCTCGTGACAACGGCGTTACATTTGCCCCGGGCAGTAGCGGTCGCGCGGCGACTGAACCTTTCAGTAATTCCATATCCCTGTTTCTATCAGGCCGATGCCCGTGAATCTCCATACCTGTGGCTCCCAAGCAACGATGCTCCGCGAGTCCTCGAGGATGTTTTACACGAATGGATCGGGAATCTCTACTACCGACTGAGGGGCTGGGCTTGAGTATTCACCAGTAACACTGCATCCCGGACCAGAATCGTCCAATTGCGCAGGAAATGCTGCGCGAAGTTGGCTGCGTCGCAGGAGATTTTGAACCGGTGGTTTGAAGCGAACTGACTGATCGGCAGATGCCGTAACTGGCCAATGAGGATCATGCCGCATTGATCTGTCAGGATTCGTCGGAAGATTGCCCGGATCCGGAGGTCGGCCCATCTGGTGACGGATGGTCGGGTCGCCCGCTCAGCCAGAGCTGCGCCTTTTTGACGGCCGCAAATAGTCGCGGATTATGTCGCAGCCCTTCCTTTCCTCTGTCGATTGCTGACAACGCCAGGTATTGAGCCATGGCAAGCGGCCTCTTGTTGTAAAGCTGAATGTGAATAAGCCGTTGAGCAGAATCTGCCCATTCCTCCTTCCATGCGTCTTGCGCACCGAGCAGATCGTAGATCCGGTATTCCGCGCCCTTGTAAAGGGTGCGCAGAACGCTCTTGCGCAGGACGCGGCCAGGGGAGTTTTTTGCGAATGCCGGATTGTAGCCCGTTTTCAGCACATTGAAATCCTGTTTGTAAGGCAGACAATAATCAAAGGCAATCTTTGCCCCATTAAGGGTGAGAAAACATAACCGGAAGTTTTGGCGTCGACTCATCGATTGCGCAAGCTCCAGATAAAAGCGGGCGTGTGCCTGCGAACCGCTGATCGCTGTGCCATGGGCGCCTTTCCAGCTCGATTTTTCAATTTCAAAGGCGTCGTGCACCATCTGATCGAGACCCGCTTCGTCCGTGATCTCCAACACCTCAACCGTACCTTCCTTCTGCAGTCGCCTTTCAAAGTAGTCCAGGTTTTTGCGAACTTTCTTGTCCCGCGTGTCAACGTACTCGTCCCATGTGCCGGCAATTGCGACGTAGGGACTTTCCATGTGAATTTCACTTCGGACGCCGAACACTGGATTGCCTCGGCATTCCCTGACCAGCAGGGGTCCGGCCATGTCTTCCGGCAGGAACGACAGTTTCATCAGATCCCAACTGCTGTTCCGGGACAGATGCCGCAGCATTGTCTCGAGTACTTCTCCGCCATGCTCCTTTGGGAGCACAAAACTGTACTTGTAAGTCTCCAGATTGGACATGGAGCGCAGCACTGTCTGAGTCCAGGGGCCGACGCGGCGACGCTCGCGGAGCAGAGGCATGATTCCGGCAATCCGGCCGCCATCGCGGGCAATGACAATATTCAGTGAATTAGCGGGAGCAAAATTCTTCGCCCATGCATAAAACCATTCATGAGTCAGGAAGATCGAGTCAAAATACGATGCCTCGACTGCTTCGTTCCACTCGGTTCGTAAAGGCGCCAGCTGCTGCAGATCGCGAATTACCTCGATTTCCATGGCTTTCTCTAGGTCGATGTGGTGCCGGAAAAGCGGTTATCCTGCAGCATGAAGGCCGGAAGTCATGGCCTTGCGTGCCATTGCCGCCCGATATGATGCCATTGTCTTCGATGCAATACAGTCCCAGCTGAGGACTGCCTCAGCGTGCGCACGGCCTTTTGCAGCCAGCTCGTTTCTGGATGCTTCATCCAATAGCAGCCGCACAATAACATCGGCCAGCGACCGTGGATCATTCTCGGGAATCCATGCCGCGGCATCGCCGAGGTGATCGGGCAGACCGGCGCGACGCGTTGCTATTACCGGAACGCCGTTTGCCAATGCATTGACTGCCGGAAGTCCTGCAAAGCTGGCTGTGTATGGCAGTACGCAAAGCATCGCATTGCGGTATAGCTCAACGGTGGCCTCGGTCCCGATCTGATTGCGCCACTGCACCAGGTCCGTGATGCCGTTTTCTGACGCGAGCTGCAGCCCGTATTCCGGTGTTACATCACCGAAATGGCTGTGAATGGCAAGCTTTGGAGTTTTGTCCTGCATTGTTTCCCGTACCATCGCCATAGCCTTGAACAGTGAGTCGAGCCCCTTTCCGCGGTGCAGCCTATGGCCGCCGTAAAATACGATGCCTTGCCGGGGAGCGCTTGGCAGAGGCTGGATATCCACGCCATGCTCCACGAGGTCGATGAGCTGGCCGTCTACTCCCAGGTCGACTAGTTCCTTTTTTATGTCCGAATCATGAATAATGATACGGTCTGCGTTGTTGTATATCAGGTTGCGCTTCGGAAAATCGCGCTGCTCCGGATCCAGCTCATGGACGGTAATGACCCGTGCTGCCCGGGTCGGGAGGCGGAGCCAGTTAAATGCCGCTATCGAACCAAACGCATTGAGCGTTTGCTGGAAGTGAAGTATGTCCGCGTCGCTGCCATGGCTCATGTAGCGTTTTGCACGCTCCCGATAAAGAATCTGGCGGGTTTGAGTGCGCAGCCAGAATTTTAGTGGTTTGGGGGACTTGAAATAGAGGATGTGAGGAAACTCGAGGAAATCACATCGCCGGTCCTGGAATATCCGATTGACTTCAACCGGGTCGCCACAACCGCAGTTGGAAGCAATCACGCCGACTTCGGATCCGAGCTGCCGCTCAAGTGCCCGGCGCAGCCCGTTAGTGTAGTCCCCGTAGGACGTGGCAAACCAGCAGGAGATAATCTTGACTTTCATTTCTGACCTCGTTTATCGAAGCATCGCCTTGGCAATGTAGCGCAGCAGTCGGACTGACGTGCAAACACGCGATGCGAATCGTTGCTGGCCCATATGAAGGCTCAGTGACGTTCTTGCTTTATTCGCCCAGCGAAATTTGTATTCCTCGCCGCCCTTCAAAAAGTCATAATGGCCAAACCCGGATTCGATCGCCTTCGCCAGGCATTTCCCTACCAGGATATTCCCGATGCTGATCCGCCGGTCGAAAGCTTTGTCCGTTGCCATCAGGAAAAGGGAGAGGGTCTCCGCGCCAGCAAGATGCAGAATTCCGGCGACATCGCGATCTTCCACTTCAAGGATATCAACCTGCAGCGCAGCAGCAGCGCCGGAATCTGCAAATACCTGCAAGAATCGTGCAAGGGCGCTGCCGTCATAGCCGCTTTTGGCATCATACAACTCGAAAAATCGCCGCATTCCCTCGTTCACGTCCTTGTCGCGGAAGGTTATATGGCTTGTGCGGGTATGGAGTTCCAGGCGGCGCAGATGCAGCCTGTATCGGGCGCGCTGGCTGGTAGACAGCGCGGACAAATAGTCCTCGGCAGTCTTGGGCAGCTTCACCTGTGGCATGAAAGCATGGCGCCGGATTTCAGCGAACTTGCCGTGTTCATCGATTCGATTCATAAAATGGAAAAAAAACAGAGATTCGGCGGGAATATCGCTGAGAGACAGCTGATCCCAGTGCGCTTTTCCTTCCTGGAAGAGGAAGTAGTAAATTGCATCGGCAACTTCCCGTTCCCGGCCACACTCCACGATTACGTCAAGGTAATCAGAGCCGGTTTCCGGAGATCCGAGGAAGCGGATTTCACGCTGACGCCATCCGGCGCAGCGAACCCGTTCAATGTACCACGGTGCGATTGCAACAATCCGATTTTCACAATGAACGGTGAGAATAAAAAGATCGCGCCCTTCGGCAAGGAAGCTTTGCACCCAGCTCTGAATCCATTCCCATGTCAGGAATACGGATCCCGATGGGGAGATCGACAGGAGCGCATTCCAGTGCTCAGCAAGCCGCCCCCATTCCGTCGCGGACCCGATATGCTCGACTTTGAATTTACTGTTCACCGGCAACTACCTTGGTGTATTCCTTTCGATTTGTCGTCGGCACGGGAGATGCTTTGTGCCGGGCTCGAGATAGATTCGCGCATATTTAAGAACGAGCTACTGCATGCATAACTGCAAATTATTGAGAAAAGACGCAAGTGATTATACGTATGAACGGCATTTACCCGTCCGATTTCGGGCGGCGGGGCAGGGACATGCGCTCGTTGATATCGGACCACCACTCTCGACGATGTTTTGGGGCAATTATATAGCGAGACCGGGAATACACCAATGCCATGGGTGCCGGTGTTCACCCCCCGTCATAACAGTATAGGAGGCTGCCGTTCCCTTGAATTTTTCCCGCTTACCTGTGTGCGGCGAGGCATTTCAGTGCCTGTTGGTGAAAGTGGATACGAATTCCGGACGACTACGGCAGGCGCGTCACTGGAGATGAACTGACCTGCCTCGCGATTACATCCCGAAGCGAAGTCCCGGAAGCCGGACTTGCTGTCCCTGGCGCCTGGATTGTACCGATTCTGCTACATTTGCGAATTTGGAGTATGCAGCTCCAGCAACGGAAACGATTTATTGGGATATTTTTAGTGGTTCGAATGGCGAGCTGTACCATCCCGAGACCCGATTTCCTTTGAAATAAACCTTCGATACACCATAGCTCCATTCGAGATCCGTCTCCAGAAGAGGCTTCCCCTGGATTGATCTGACTTGTGCCTTGGTTGATCCAACCGAGAAAGTTGTCAAAGGGGTAGCGGATTCAAGACTGTCAGAATCAACTCTGAGCGGGGTGGACGGATCATCCACCCAGCGCGCGACTGTTCCATCGTCAAAGTAAATCCGGGATTTGCCGTAGTACCAGACGCCATCTGTGATCCTGGTTGGAATTCCCTCTACCGCCTGCACCTCGTCAGGAGTCGAGCCTACTGTGAAAAATCCGTGAGGGCCGTCCTGGATTTTTGTCGCCTCGGTGACAGAGCCACTGCCACTGCTGTCGGCCGGTGACAACGCAAACGACCGGGGTGGTACAAAGGAAACAGAACCGGTGTCCGGTGTGGGCGCCCACCAGAAAGTGTAAGCCAGCCAAATTGCGAATCCGATTAATACAAGTCGGATTATACGATATGGCTTCGTTGCCACATTGGCGGTTTCATGTGAAGGCCAGTCAGCGGCAAACACATCCGTACGATAGGACTCTGGCGGCCGGCGTTCCGGTCGCAGACTGCGATCCGGCGACGAGTGGGGGAGAAGTGGTTCGTTGACGGTGACGGATGTCGGAAGGTGACCGTGCTTGTCGTGATAACTTGACAGCAATTCATAGGCCTTATTAATTTCCTTGATTTTTTCCTCTGCCAGGGCCTTTTTTGCGGGCTCTAGCTGGAAACGATCCGGGTGCCATTTTCGTACCCGTCGCCGATACGCCGCACGCAATTGTGCCCAGGTGCATCCAGCCGGGATTTCAAGAGTCTGATAACACGTGAGGTAGTCGTCTTTCATCTGTCAGGTGTAACATTGTGTGCCAATGAGGGATACCCCCTGTTCGCCATATCGAAATTTGCCAGGCGAATCGACATAATTTCCTCTACCAAATGGCCTGTGTGCATCGTAGCCAACATACCAGTACTCATCAAATCATTCGGTCAATTATATAGCTAGCTTACAATCCTCATTTTTCAGATGAACATGTGGATTGATGAATCGTAACGCCGTGCCGGATCCTAGCAGTCGGAACCCGGCAGTGATAGCAGGCTGAAACCAGATCGGCCAGGGCGAAATGCACCATTCTGAAGCAGTTAAATCCCCGTCTGTCTGCGAAGCACTATCGTTTGTCGTTAAGACAGGTTAGACTGATCGTCTGTACCCGCTTCAGTCATTTTTTCTAGATCTTTAAGGACGTGGCAGCAGCCTGCACACGATCGGCGGGGCTGGCTTAAACACATTGAAGAATGTAAACGTCTGCGCCTGGTTGTTTCACGGCAGAGCCAATTTTTTTGGCAATCACTCGGAACGAGGCGCAGTTCTACCTGATAAAAATAGCCAAAGTACAAGGCAGGTGGCGTTGTGAGTATATTCCGTTTCTCGACTGTAATTATTTTATTGTCATTGCTTGCCGCGTGTGCGTCAGGCCCACAGGTCGTCAAGCCCGCGGCCCTGACAAGCGCGAACAGCGCATTCACCCGCAGTGGCGAATATAAAATCGGAGTAGATGACCGTATCGAGGTATCTGTATGGCGAAATCCTGACCTGTCGGTAACAGTGCCAGTAAGGCCGGACGGAAAGATATCGGTTCCGCTGATTGGTGACGTGCAAGCGGGCGGACTGACCGCCGAGGAAGTTGCCAACACCATCAAGCAGAAATTGTCATTTTACGTGCGTGACCCTAACGTCACAGTGGTTGTGGTTGAGCTCAGGAGTCACGAATTCCTTTCGCGTGTGCGGGTGACGGGCGCAGTGCGCAAACAGATATCGATTCCCTGGAGAGAGGGCATGACGGTCCTGGACGCGGTACTGGAGGCCGGAGGGCCGAATGATTTCGCTGCACCGAATGGCACCAAGGTTTATCGAAAGGTTGGATCAAAAATAACTGTAATTTGGATCAAGCTCGGGACAATTCTGAATGACGGCCGGCTCGGTACGAATATCGAACTCGAACCTGGCGACGTCGTTACCGTGCCAGAGAGAATGTTCTAGATCCGCAGACCGAGACCTATACTACATGGATCTGCCTTTTGAGAAATTTGTCGGCATATTGGCGCGCGAAGTCTTCGTTTATCGCAAGGCTGTCGTCGCGCTGTTTATAGCCGTAACGCTTTCCGCCGTCATAGTCGGGCTGAGCTGGCCCCTGCGCTATACCTCGTCCACGACAATTCTGGTTGAAGAAAAGAATATCATTCAGCCGTTGATGCAGGGCACGGCAGTCGATACGGGGGAAACTGACAGGGCGAGCATTGCGAGAGAGGTGATATACGGCAACCGCATCATGAGTCAAATTGCAGTCGATGCCGGCTGGGTCAATAGCAGCACGAGCCCCAGGCAGGCGGCAGACATAATCCGCAATAGACTCATTCCCATGACCAAGATAACCCATGTTGGCGACAACAGGAATCTAATCAGGATCGAGTACAGCGACAGTAATCCGCAGCGCGCCTATCTTACCGCGAAGGAGCTCGCTGACCTGTTCATCAAGGTGACAATGCAGGCCAAAGCCAAGGAAAGCGAGGATGCATTCGACTTTATCGACCAGCAGGTAAAGCAGTACCGTGCCAAGCTTACCACCGCAGAGGACGCGCTGAAGCAATTTCAATCCGCGAACCTTACGACCCGACCCGGAAGTGAAGGGGAAATCGGGAGAAGTCTGAATACTCTTCAGGATCAGATTGATACAACGACAGAAGATCTGAAAGAGGCGGAAATCAAACAGAACTCACTGAAAAAGCAGCTTTATGGTGAGGCAGAGTCGACCGCGGAATTCTATCGTGAAGGGCAATATCGGGCGCGCATCGCCACGCTCCAAACTAAACTTGCAAGCCTGCGTCTGAATTATCAGGATACCTACCCAGACATCGTACATGTGCAACATCAGATTGCCGATCTGGATAAGGAAATAGAAAAGGGCAGGCTCAAGAGCGAGGCTGAAAAGGCCGCGGGCAAGCAGCCCGAATTGAGTGAAAGCATGGAGCTTAATCCCCTTTATCAGAAACTTCGCCAGGAGCTTTCCCAGACCCAGACGCAAATCGCCACGCTCGAGACGCGGCTTAGTGATTACAAGCAGCTTTTGGCGAAAGAGCTGAAGCGCGGGCGTGAAGTTCACGGCGGTGAAGCAACTCTGGCTGAGCTGACGCGCGACTATACGGTGAACCGGGACATATATCAGGACCTTCTGAGGCGCAGGGAAAACGCGCGTGTCACGATGAATCTGGACAAGCAAAAGGAAGGACTTACTTTCCAGATACAGGACCCTGCGGCTCTGCCGCTTGACCCCGAAGGATTGCGATTTGCTGATTTTGTTTTTGGCGGGCTGATACTTGGTTTTGCGCTTCCGATTGGTCTTCTCTACGCCAAAGCGAAGGTTGATCCGCGTGTTTGCAGTGAAACAACAATTTCTGAAGAGCTCAAGCTCCCGCTTCTGGTCGTCATCCCCCATCTGTTTTCTCCGACTGAAAGCGAGACAACCTTGCGAGACATCCGGCTGCTCAGTGCAGCCGTGATCGCGGATTTAGCCATAATAGTCGGCATCTCCGCCCTTAAGCTTGCTGGAGCATTCTGAGTATGAGCAAGATCGAAGATGCCCTGAAACAGGCCCAAATCGCGCGGCGTTCGCGAGGGTCCCAGCCGATGCCGGCAGCCGGTCGGCAGCTGGCGCGCACTCAGCCGACGCAGATAGTTGGCCTTGAGAGCCGGGGTCATGCGCGCGAGGAGATCGCGTGCATGGTCGATTCTGAGGTCATCGGCGGCCACGAGCTGGCGGAGAACAAGATCATTTTTCCGGATATGCGGGATAATCGCGTCGTAGATACGTTCCGCGATTTGCGCACCAAGCTTATCCAGAAAGGCGGTAGCGGGAATATGGTGCTGTTGGTGACCTCGGTTTCAGCAGGGAATGGAGGCACCTTTGTCGCCCGCAATCTTGGGGTGTCGTTCTCTTTTGATGAGAGCAAAACCGCACTTCTGGTGGACTGCAATCTGCGCCATCCATCGCCTATCAGAAAGGGCGCGGTGGAAATGAGCCACGGACTTACGGACTATCTTGAATCTGAAGATATGCCAGTCGAGAAGATAATTTACCCGATTGGTATTCCTCGCCTGCGAGTAATCCCCCCAGGTGCACGGCGTGAAATTCCAACGGAATATTTCACGTCGATGAAAATGAGACGACTGCTTGAAGCACTGAAGCAACGGTATTCGGAACGATATGTGATCCTCGATGCTCCGGCGATTACTGAGTCCGCGGATACGCGCATCCTTACCGAGCTGGCTGACTATGTTCTGCTCGTCGTCCCATATGGAAAAGTAACGAAATCCCAGATCATCGCGGCTGCGAGAGCGATAGGTGCACAGAAACTTGCTGGCGTGATATTCAATAATCAGCCACGTGCCCTGAATCTTTCCGGGGATGTGCTGCCGTGGAGAGAATACATGCAAGGTTTCTCGCGACTGACCCGGTTCTTGCGTCGTCGGTCCGGGGGCGTGAAGGGGTGATGGGTGCGGACTGCAGGAAGAATTACGGCGCGGAGCGAATTTTCGCTTTGGGCTTGGTGTTTTTCGCGGTTCCCACGGTGTCGACTGCGGCGGACTACGGATACAGCTTGGGTTACAGTGCGACGCACAGCAATAATATGGCGCTGGCGGATACCAATCGAAGTCCGGATTGGCTGAACAGCGCTCAGGCACGATTTGCATTTCAGGAAAACGAATTGCCGACCGTCACTGGCCGGCTTTACTCACAGCTCGAGCGTGATGAATATGCAAACCATACGTTTGATAATCAAACGTTGTTTTTGCTGAATTCAGCTGCAACGTGGATGATCAGGCCGCAGTTTAGCTGGACCGGCGAAGACTACTACGGGCAGATCCCTATCAATCCGCAGGCAACCAATACTCCAAATAATATTCAAAATGTAAACGTGTTTACAACAGGCCCAAATTGGTTGCTGCGAATGGATCCGCTGAATTCGCTCGAACTTGGTGCCCGCTATGACAACTTCCATTCCGACACCGGAAATAACAATTCGAATCGAGTATCGGCTTTTGCCGGCTGGTTATACCAGTATTCTCCGATTACGGTTTTCTCCCTCAATTATAATGCACAGCATTCGGCATATGCTCAAAATGCCGGCAATTCGGGTTATGACCGACAGGATCTCTTTTTGCGGATGAATGCGCGCCGACCGTACGCCGCATTAATCATGGATTTGGGAAACACCTGGCTGAAGCAGTCGGGACCAGGAAGCGTGACCGGTGTTTATGCGCGGCTGTTGGCATCGCGGCAATTGACAGAGACCTCGACTGCGAGTCTGTCTGCAGGGTCGACGATCACCGATACGGCCGAGCAGATTCTAGCGTCGGAGGGTGTCGGGACGGTTGCTGCCGGCTCGATTGCGAGTACCGATACATATCGTCTGACCGATGTGGACGCAAACTACCTCAACAGTGAAGGTTACGTTACCGATAGCATAGATCTGTTCTATGATCGACTTAAATATTACACGGCGCCACTTGATCAGTATGCCACGGGAACATACGTCAATCTGGGTTACGAGTTTTCAAGGGCCTTTTCTGGATCCGTTTTCGGGAGCTATCGCAGGACGCTGTTTTACACAGGTTCGATTGTTAACCGGGATAATACCGAAGGGTCGCAATTGACATACCGGGTACGCCCCAATCTATTTCTTGGTCTCCTGGGTCAGGAGACGCGCCGTCGCAGCACTGCCGTAGGAAGTTCATATTCCGAAACCAGAGTCGTCATGAGTATTACGTACTATAGCAATTATTCATTAATCACCGCCGGCAACGTTGCACCTCCCCTCGTTCAGCGCGACAGCGTGGAACGAGAGCTCCTGTTCAGTCGGTAATGTAAACATGTACCTCGAATTCTTCCAGCTGGTCGAGCATCCATTCCAACTCACGCCGGATTCCGACTACCTCTATATGAGTGAGTCGCATTCGCGGGCGAAGGCCTATATGGATTACACGATCTGGAACCGCGATGGGTTCGTGGTCGTTACCGGGGAGATCGGCGCGGGGAAGACAACGCTACTGCAGAAACTGCTATCGGAGTTTGATGAGACTGTTTCGGTAGCGAAGATATATCAGACGCAACTCGATGAGATCCAGTTTCTGCAGGCGGTGCTGGTTGAGTTCGGGTTAAATCCGTTTAACGCAAAAAAGGTCGAGCTGATGGACATGCTCAGCACCTTTCTGATTGAGAGATTCCTGCAGTCCAAGCAGCTTATTCTTATCGTCGATGAGGCGCAGAATCTCAGCCCTAAGGTGCTTGAGGAAATCCGTATGCTGTCGGGGCTGGAAACACAGAAAGAAAAAATTCTCCATGTGGTCCTGGTTGGCCAGCCGGAGTTGAATGACATACTGGATTCTCCGGAAATGGAGCAGCTGCTTCAGCGAGTACGTCTGCGGTGTCACATATCAGCGCTGTCTGAGAGCGAGACCAGAGACTACATTTTCCACCGATTGCGGATCGCCGGTGGAGGGGACCGGAACATCTTTGAAGCTGACGTGATACCGTTGATCTATGAATATACCGGTGGTATTCCGCGGCTTATAAACGTCTTGTGTGATATGGTGCTAACCTGTGCATTTTCCGATCAGTTAAAAACTGTATCGATAGCAAGTGTCAAGATGGGAATCGAAGAGCTGCAATGGAAACCTTACAGAGATCGAGTCAAAGCACGGGCCCGCATGCAGAAAGCGGCAAAAAACAATCGTGGTTTGCGCCATCTTCTCGAGGAAAATACAAAGCAGCTGTCAAATCTCTCTGAATCTCTGGGCAGAACGAGCGATTTCACGCCAGTGTTGAGGGAAATTGCGGACAAAATATCCAGGATAGAGGGATCGCTTCAGCGAATTTCCGGAATCCGGCTGCCGCCAGGTAATTCAAAAACGGCAGTGCAACAAAAAAGACGGGAATTGAAGAGCTCCAAATAGGAGAACTGGATCGCGACCGGGCCATGTATGGTGACACTGGCTTGAGATTGGGCGCATTCGTCTACCCATAAGTTTGGAGAAACGCCAAATCGCGATTTCTCGAACGACGGCGACAAGGTGAATGTCGACCTTCAGCATTGGGCAATCCGTATTCCCATCAGTTCAATTGGGTATCGGTATCGGGTCGAAGGATTTCGGGAGAATCTGGAGCAAGCTTAAAAAAAGGCAGGCGGGCCCGATCGTCCGCATTTGACTAATACCGGCAATCGTCCTCAAATATTCTGGCTTCACGAGCCTGGCCGCCCCGTCAGTCGCCTGCAACGGAGCATTTTCGTATCCGACGTGTAATACGAAAAAACCGGTATCTCCTGCAGAACGCACTACCGCAAGCGCCAAAGCACGTTACATTTCCAATCAGATCACAATCTGCGCAGTCCGTATCCTCCCCGCCCCCTGTTCCGGTTATTTTAATCCGGATTCACTTCGGAAGTTTTCCCGAATTCCGGCAGACGCATCACATCTACGCCTATTGAGCGGATCACCCGGCGCGGCATTGTTCGGTTTCCAATCAAGATATATGCCAAATAAATCAGGCCGTCGCCTATCAGCGGAAATCGGTGAATAGCAGGGTGGTAATTGTGGTTTTGCCGCACCAAGAAAGCTGTTCGCAACGAGCGGACGACAATTAATGGAATGTCAGTCCGCCGTTCCTTTCGGATATATGCATTAATGTTTCATAAGACTTCTATGTTAGATAGCGTACAGATCGGTGCCGGCTGCGTCGCTTACATTAGCAGTTAATCCAGTCAATTCGTGATGAGTTTGATTCACCAGCCTCAAATTCTCTGCAAGATTCTGAACCATAATCGTCAAGAATACATCTGGTCGATTGAAAGTGGCTATGATCGTCTGGGTCAGGGGTATTCAGACGGTAGCAAACTGGCATCGTGGGCAAACGATGAAGTTCAAGCTGGGTGCGCGATTTGGAAATTGGCTAACCGGCGGCAATATTCGGTGAAAGCCTGGAGAGTGACGGCTCCCTTTCTGATTCAGACATGTTTTCCAACTTGACGTGAGGCGAAAAATACCATGAAACGCAACACTAAAAACCAGGCAGAAGCCAGGTTCTACGGAGCGAAAGGATAAGGCCAACAAAAATTGTAGGAAAACTAATCGGTAATCCGGAGATGGAATCCGAAGGCAACCTCGAAAGGATTGCCGGCAAGATTCAAAAAAAGGTCGGCGATGTCGAGAAGGTTGTGGAAAAGTAGAAGCCGCATGGAGCAATAAATGGGGTGTCCACGCTCGTTCTCTAACGAACATATTTAGATACCGATGTCGATGTCCGGCAAATGCAAGATTTCAATTATGAAACGGAGAATAATCAATGAAATTAAAACATTCCGCAACTATTCTGCTAGCTGGGATTGTGATGTTCGTGACCGGTATGGCAGCAATGGCGTCCACAATGGATAACCGTATCGAATCATCTGCCAAGAAATCGTATGTGTTTAAAACCTACTTGAAAAGTGATGATATTACAGTCGACTCAAAGAATGGGGTCGTCACTTTGACCGGGACAGTCGGTGATGACTCTCACAAATCATTGGCCGAAGATACCGTCGAAAGCTTGCCTGGTGTGAAAAGCGTGCAAAATGATCTTGAAGTGAAGGGATCGCAACCGGTAGAAAACTCGGATGCGTGGCTCATTACGAAAGTGAAAACCACGCTCTTATTCCACAATAACGTGAGCGCCATGACTGAGGTGACTGCACAGGATGGCATTATAACGCTGCGTGGCAGTGCGACCAGCCTCGCACAAAAGGATCTGACAACCGAATACGTCAAGGACATTGAGGGGGTCAAACAGGTCAACAATGAAATGACCGTCTCGGGGACGTCAAAAAAGACTCAGTCAATCGGGCGGAGTATCGATGACGCTTCCATTACTGCCGAGGTAAAGATGACGTTATTAAGTCATCGCTCTACAAGTGCCGTAGACACAAAGGTAAAGACTAGAAATGGCGTGGTCACCTTGGGTGGCAACGCCGCGAATTCCGCTGAAATTGACTTGGTAACGAAACTGGTGAGTGATATTAAGGGCGTAAGGCGCGTAAAAAACGATATGGTTGTCATAGCATTGAATTAGCTTGTCTACTCGTGGAGCGTCGGTATGTTACTGCACGATACAGTCCGGGAAGACTGGAGGTAATAGTCGACGCGGCGCGTATTGGGATGCTGCTTGTCGGATGACCCACCGGCCAGGTGACCATCTGCACGATGAGAGGGTTGAAGCATGCACACCTGCCGGCTTCCGTTATCCCCGTCATTATCAATGAAATCTTAAGGTAGAGCCTTAGGAAATCAGCGGCCATGTCAGTCTCAAAGAGTTAAGTCACCGTTGCACGGAGGAACAATATGCTTGGAACAATTGTGATTATCGTTTTGGTGCTGTTGCTGGTGGGTGCACTTCCGACATGGCCTCACAGTCGACAGTGGGGCTACTACCCGAGCGGCGGCCTTGGTCTGATTGTACTTATCCTGATTGTCCTGTTGCTTCTGGGCAGGTTATAGGAAAATTCAGAGAGGGTTGTAGATCTCGCAATAGATGGATGAGTTGCTAGGTTAGCAATTTCTGACCTGGTTCCACTATGGTTGTCCGGTCGACATTAAAAGGAATTATTGATGTGGTCGACGGAGCTGTATGTCTGTTGTGCAGGTCTGAGACGATCAGAAGGTACAAAATATACAATCATCGTATCGAATCTGTGTGAGTATTTCCAGCAGGAGTAATAATGTGATGAAAGAAAATGTATCGACAAAGAACTTTGGCAGTGTCGGCAAGCTGAGCCAGACAATAACTGCCGACGAGCGCAGGCGCATGATTGAGCAAGCCGCATATTTTCGTGCGAATGAGCGTGGCTTCAGTGGCGGCGATCCGCTCAATGATTGGCTGACGGCGGAGAAGCGGATTGATGCCATGCTGCCTAAGCAGAATCGCTAATCTGTGCAACGTCGACACCGGGGATCGCCGAAAAAATTGGAGGCACTTTGCGCAAAGGTTTCGCGCATACCGAGTTCGTTGTAATGGCGTATTCCTGATTGGGCGACCGACTCTGTGAAGCGATTCGAGGCGTCTAAGTTGGGATTGCGCGCCCGGTTAGAAATGGCGCCGCTATGTGTTTTCGCTTTCGGTTGCGGCACGCTGTGACTGCCGACAACGGTTTAACGGCGCTAATCCCCGCTTGCTTCGCCTGCTGACGCGCACCCGCCGCAGTCTGCTCGCATCGGTGCATTGCTCCGTCCGGATAGCTCGCAGTGAATAGAAAAAGGACTTTGCCGACGGTTTGGAAATGCAGGTTTTGGGCAATGCGCTTGACAGCGTTTAGACTTTCGATGGGCACTGACGATGAAATACAGAACCTGGTGTTTTTGCCGCTCTAAACCACGCGCGCACCGTTGAGCGCCACATGCTGGGTTCGGTGGACCGATTTCTGCCGTCGTCCTGTTCCGGTACCAATCGCTGAACACTTGATCGCGGGTGTTACTTCGACAGAGCGGGAACTGGGTTTCGCAGACTGAGCAATCTGCGCAATTCACGGGGACGGGGATGCGCCAATTGTTCTCGTTGAATTACTCGTAGCCGGCCAAGCTAACCGCGAAATCAATCACTTTCCGCAGGGTGAAGCAGAAATCCCGCAAGGCCAGCACTACAACTGCGGATCAGAGCCGCCGGCCTTTTGGTGACCCTGTTTGCGCATAAATAAAATTGTGGTTCTCGGCAAGGTTTGCGGACACAAAGGCAAGTGTTCTGCCTGGAACTTTTATATCAAAAAGCGTGTCCATGATCAATGTGGACTGTACGCTGGCTGATAGGCAGATGATGTTGATATCTCATGGATGCTTTAAAGACGGCTGGATCGGGCCGGTGCGATAATAACTCCCGGATTATGCGTGATGCCTTCAACAATCCCGTTTTGGTCCTGTCTATGATGTTCTATTGCGGGCTGGAAATAGGCGCCTTCGCGCTTTACGTATGCCAGCGCACATACCGAATTACGTGGCCAATGGATAATTGCCATTGTGACTGATTTGGTCTCTGCGGGCTTTACGGAACGCGAGAACCAATGGAACTTTTGAACAAGGAGAAAAACAATGAAACATACCCTGCCTGCATTGCCTTATCCGCAGGATGCGTTGCAACCTTACATCTCCGAGGAGACATTCAAGTATCACTATGGAAAGCATCATCAGGACTACGTAAACAATCTTAACAAGCTGATCAAGGGTACTGAATTCGAGAACGCTACGCTGGAAGACATCATAAAAAAGTCCTCCGATGATATTTACCATAACTCTGCGCAGGTATGGAACCATACCTTTTTCTGGAGCTGCATGAAGCCAAATGCCAGTGCGCCCCCAACCGGGAAGCTGGCCGATGCCATCAACAAGAAGTGGGTCAGCCACGATGGATTCAAGAAGGCGTTCCAGCTGTCCGCTGTAAGTAATTTTGGGGCCGGCTGGACCTGGCTGGTGAAACAGGCGGATGGCTCATTGGAAATCGTCAATATGGGTGCGGCCGGTACACCGCTTACCACCGGCAACAAGGCTCTGCTGTGCGTTGACTTATGGGAACATGCCTATTACATAGACTACCGAAACCTGCGAGCGAAGTTCATTGAGAACTTCCTCAATCATCTGACGAACTGGGAATTTGCGGCGAACAATTTCCGGTAATTGTCCGTTTGCAAGTGTCACAAAACACAGGTGGCCAATAAAGTCATCGCGGTTAAGCAACAAGGGTATTATACGGAAATCAACCCATTTTTTGGCAAAAAGGTGGGATCTGCGGCATGAATGCGACAAAGCATCTGGCAGGCCTGCCGGAAACGCAAACTATGCCTTATTGCAAGATACCTACTACGGCGGTATCCGTGCAGAGCGCCGTATTTGGGGTCTCGGGACATTGTGGTTCCACATTCAAAGTGAGCCTCAATGACTGGTAGGTTTTTGCCATTAATCCGTCCATCTACCAATACCGCAATCAGCAGGGTGTCGATGATTCGTTGTTCCCGGATATCGACTCGCACCACCAAGGGTGGCCGCACGCCAGAGGAGATATCATGAAAGCGACGCAGAAATTGCATAGCCTCGGTAGCCGCCCGTGGCGAACTGGAGAAATGTCATGACTGGTGCAATGCAGCTTGACCAGGAGTGCATCAATACCCTGCGATTTCTGTCGGTGGATATGATACAGAAAGCCAATAGCGGGCATCCGGGTCTGCCACTAGGGGCCGCACCGATGGCCTATGTGCTGTGGATGCGCTGGCTTAAGCACAACCCGCGTAATCCGCACTGGATAAACCGAGATAGATTTGTGCTCTCGGCCGGACATGGATCGGCGTTGCTCTACAGTCTGTTGCATCTGACTGGTTATGACCTTGCTCTGGAAGACATCAAGCAGTTTCGTCAGTGGGGCAGCAAAACGCCCGGGCATCCCGAGCGCGGACGCACGCCTGGCGTGGAAACTACCACCGGACCACTGGGTCAGGGTTTTGGCAACGCGGTCGGCATGGCGATCGCCGAGGTGCAGCTCGCGGAACGCTATAACCGGCCGGGTCACGTAATCATTGATCACCATACGTTTGCGCTGGTCAGCGATGGTGACCTGATGGAGGGCGTAGCCTCCGAAGCGGCGTCCCTGGCCGGCCACCTCAAACTCGGTAAACTTACCTGTCTGTACGATGACAACTATGTCACTTTGGCCGCCGGCACGGACATTACTTTTTCCGAAAATTGCGCGCAGCGTTTCGAAGCTTATGGCTGGCACACCGTATCAGTGCCAGACGGAAATGACTTGGCTGCGATCGATGCCGCGCTGGTCTCTGCACGAGCGCAAACTGGTCGTCCATCGCTGATCCTGGTGCGTACCCATATCGGCTACGGCTCGCCCGAGCAGGACAGTTTCAAGGCGCACGGCTCCCCGCTTGGCGTGGATGATGTCCGAAAAACCAAGCTAAAACTGGGCTGGCCGACAGGACCGGAGTTCCTGGTACCGGATGAGGCGCTGGAAAATTACCGGAAGGCAGGCGAGCGCGGCGCCCTGGACGAAGCGGCATGGAACTTGTCTCTGAGCGCTTATGCGGCTGCGTTTCCGGATCTGACCGCAGAACTTCAGTACCGCTCGCGCGACGAACTACCGCCGGGCTGGGAAGCGGACATCCCGGTATTCTATACCGAAGCAAAAGGTCTCGCCACGCGCGATGCCTCCGGCAAGGTAATGAATGCCATTGCGCCGAGACTGCCCGCGCTGATGGGAGGCTCGGCCGACCTCGACCCATCCACGAAAACAGCCTTGAAAGGCGCCGGTGATTTCAATCCACCGAAATTGAAGAATGCGGACGGGCAAGGCTCCGACAGGGGTGGCTGGAGTTATGCCGGACGCAACCTGCATTTTGGTGTGCGCGAGCATGCAATGGGCGCCATTGTCAACGGCCTGGCAGCTCACGGTGGTTTTATTCCGTATGGTTCCACCTTTCTGGTCTTCTCCGACTACATGCGCCCATCGATCCGGCTGGCGGCGCTAATGGGGCTGCATATCGTGCACGTGTTCACGCACGACAGCATCGCCGTCGGCGAGGATGGCCCAACGCATCAGCCTGTAGAGCAACTGGCGAGCCTGCGTGCGATTCCCGGTCTCATCGTGATTCGCCCTGGCGATGCCAATGAAACTGCGGTCGCCTGGCGCGTCGCACTGGAAACGCCAGACAGACCGGTGATCCTGGTGTTGACGAGACAAGAGCTGCCTACGCTGGATCGCAGTCTTTATGCTGCGGCGAGCGGATTGCGTTGCGGCGCCTATGTGTTGAGCGATGCGCCGAATGGCAAGCCTGATCTGATACTCATGGCGAGTGGTTCTGAAGTCGCGCTGATTGTGGAGGCGCAAAAAAAATTGCTGGAGAAAAATGTCATGACACGCATAGTCTCGATGCCGAGCTGGGAACTGTTCGAAGCTCAATCACAGGCATACCGTGACACGGTACTTCCGCCCGCGATCGGTTCCAGACTCGCGGTCGAAGCGGGTGTGTCTCAGGGTTGGCATCATTATGTTGGCCACCGCGGCGATGTGCTAGCCGTCGATCACTTTGGTGCATCGGCCCCCGGTGAGGTTGTTGCACGTAAGTATGGTTTTTCCGCTGACAATATTTGCCTTCGGGCGGCCGCCATGCTGAAGACGCTACCCTGAATAAACGAATTATTGACGGCTGGGATCGGCGGGTTTTCGCCACATAAATGTTTGCGTGAAGCGCTGTGGCCGAGAAATCAATAGGCATATATACGGTCGGTAGACGAATTCGGTAAAAACCGACGCAAGAAAGGAGCGTAAAAATGCATCTCGGCATGATCGGATTAGGGCGTATGGGCGCAAGTCTTGTTCGGCGATTGGCTAACGATAGCCATCACTGCGTTGTCTACGACTTGAACGAAGCGCTGGTTAAGGCAATGCGAGGTCCTCGCATTCACGGAGCCGTATCAGTTGTCGATTTGGTGGAAAATCTGGCCAGACCGCGCGCTGTGTGGCTGATGGTACCGGCTGGTGTGGCAGGCAAGACAGTCGAGGAGCTGGCAGCATGCATGGATGCAGGTGACATCATTATCGATGGCGGTAACAGCTACTACCGTGACGATCTTTTGCGAGCCGAGGCGCTCAAGCGCAAGGGTATACATTACATCGATTGCGGCACCAGCGGCGGTGTATTCGGCCTGCAGCGCGGCTACTGTCTGATGATTGGCGGAGAGGATTCGATCGTTAAGCATTTGGAGCCGATTTTCAAGAGCATCGCGCCCGGGATGGAAGCGGCGGTGCGCACGCCGGGAAAAAGGGGCAGGCCGGATACTGCCGAACACGGATATCTGCATTGCGGGCCGGCCGGTGCGGGCCATTTCGTCAAGATGGTTCACAATGGAATTGAATATGGTCTCATGGCGGCGTATGCCGAGGGGCTTAATATTCTGCGCAATGCCAACGCCGGCGAACGGTCGCGAGTTAGCGATGCCGAGACCACTCCGATGCGAAACCCGGAGTATTACCGCTATGATCTGGACCTGCCTGCAATCGCGGAAGTCTGGCGTCGTGGCAGTGTAGTGGCATCATGGCTTCTCGATCTTACGGCCGCGGCGCTGGTTGGGAATGCCGAACTGAGCGGATACTCGGGACATGTGTCGGATTCCGGTGAAGGGCGATGGACGGTATTGGCTGCCATCGATGAAAGCGTGCCGGCACCGGTTATCAACGCGGCGTTATTCGCGCGTTTTACGTCACGTGGCCACGCCGATTATGCCAATCGGATATTGTCCGCAATGAGGAAGCAATTTGGCGGGCATGATGCAAAGCAAAGGCGGGATTGACATGGGCAGCAGCGACAAACGCACGAAGGCGGCGGATGCGCTGGTGGTCTTCGGTGTGACTGGCGACCTAGCCCGCAAGATGATATTTCCCGCGCTTTATGCCATGTCAAAACGCGGCGTGCTCCGGGTGCCGGTGGTTGGTGTTGCCGCACCGAACTGGAGTCTGGCGCAACTGCGTAAACATGTGCGAGATAGCATAAAGCAAGCCGGCAGTATTAACGATCCGGCTGCCATCGACCGCCTTCTTTCCTTGCTCCAGTATGTGAGCGGAGACTACAGCGACTCCGGTACGTTCACGGAACTTAAGAAGACACTGGTTCATGCTGAGCGACCTGTGCATTACCTCGCGATCCCTCCCGCGCTATTTGCCAGGGTTATCACAGGACTCAGCGCGGCTGGCCTGACGGATAAAGCGCGCGTCATTGTTGAAAAGCCGTTCGGACGCGATCTGGCGTCAGCGCGGGAACTCAACCGCATTGCGCTGTCGGTGTTTCCGGAAGATTCGATTTTTCGTATCGACCACTTCCTCGGGAAGGAGGCGATCATGAATATTCTTTATTTCCGCTTCGCCAATTCATTTCTCGAGCCGATATGGAACCGTAACAGCATAGCCAGCGTGCAAATCACGTTGTCCGAGGATTTTGGCGTGAAAGGCCGCGGCGCGTTTTACGAAAGTGCCGGATGTCTGCGTGATGTCATCCAGAATCATCTGTTCCAGATTGTCGCATTGCTGGCTATGGAGCCGCCGGCCTATCAGGGGTTTGGTGCCGTTCACAGCGAGAAAGCCAAGGTTTTTCAGGCTATGCGACCCCTGCAACCAGATGACGTGGTGCGCGGCCAGTACGTCGGCTATCGAAAAGAGCCAGGGGTTGCAAAAAATTCGGACATTGAGACGTTCTGTGCCCTGCGGTTATATATTGACTCCTGGCGGTGGGAGGGGGTTCCGTGGTTCCTGCGCTCCGGCAAATGTCTGGCGACATCGGCGGCGGAAGTCATGGTGGAATTAAAGCCGCCACCGCAAAAGCTGTTCGACGATTCTGCGCCGGCGAACGGACGCGCGAATTACCTGCGTTTCAGAATATCTCCCAACTCCGCCGTTGCCCTTGCTGCCCGCGTCAAGCGCGCCGGCAAAGACTTCATCGGAGACCAGCGCGAACTTTACCTGTTGGAAGAGCAGCCCGGAGAGGAAGTACCGTACTCGCGGCTGTTAACAGATGCCATGGCCGGTGATGGTGCGCTTTTCACTCGCGAGGATGCGGTGGAGGCAGCCTGGGCGGTAGTCGATCCCATCCTGGAAAATCACCATCGGGCTGTGCTGTACAAGCCAGGCGGCTGGGGGCCAAAGCAGGCAGATGCACTTATGGCGGCGGCCGGAGGCTGGCACAACCCGAGTCTGGTCGGGTCGTAAAAGTGATGGCGCCGAACGAGATGGTGTTCCTGCTGGATCCGGAGAACCCACTGCTCGATAGCGAATGCATTGTAGCCGTCTTGAGCGATCATTTAGCGCAGCTGTTTAATGACAAAATTCGACGTTACTTTTGGGAAAATTGCGAAGCGCAGCGAGTTAAGCGTGGCTATTTGGACTTATTAGGTGCCTTGAAGCCTAATGATTTTGACACCATGAACGATCCACGCTTGCTGGTGATATCCCTATATTGTGCTGGGCTATGTGTTTGCGCAGAACCTGTATACGGTCGTACTCGTGCCGGCGACTTTTCAAGACAATGAGGACTGACGGCGATTCCGCGCGATCGAGGCAGTGCGGTTCGGCCGTGCAAGGTATGGTGATCGAGTCGGCGGGACGCGGGCGAGAACCTGGTTCTGATGTATTCGCGCAAAGCGAAAGTGCTCGATGCGTTTGAGGAGTGCTATCTGGCCCGACATTACGTCGTGGTTACGGACTTCCCTCGCATTCTGGCTTCGATGAACGAGGTCTGGTAGATGATCTGAAGACCATTTTCCAGCGCCAGGGCCATAATGTGCGGGATTCTGTGATTATTGCGGCCTATTCACCTGCCGACTTGACGATTGCGTGGATTGGGAGCCTGATGAATTGTAATTGTTCTGCCGTACTTGGTTATGCCAAAGTCGGTTCTGGTCAACAGGAGATGAGATGACATCCACACAACAACTGCATGATCTTCGCCAAAGCATCTGGCTCGACAATATAACACGCGGGCTGCTAACGAATGGCACGCTCAAGCGCTATATCAAGGAGTATTCGGTAACGGGGCTTACCTCCAATCCCACGATCTTTGATCATGCCATCACAGAAAACAATTTCTACGATGATGCTATCCGAAAAAAGACGCTTGCAGGAAAATTCGGCGAGGCATTGTTCTTCGAACTGGCGCTGGAAGATCTGATTCAGGCTGCAGATCTTTTTCGGCCGATTCATGAAGGCACAGACGGAGTTGACGGCTGGGTATCTTTGGAAATATCACCGCTACTTGCGGACAACACTTCGGCCACATTCAAGGCAGCGATGGAACTGCATGAGCGCGCACACCGCCCAAATATTTTCATCAAGATACCGGGTACCGGTGCAGGCATTCCTGCAATCGAAGAGGCAATCTTCAACGGCGTGCCTGTCAACGTCACACTGCTGTTTTCGGATGAGCAATATCTTATGGCAGCCGAAGCGTATATGCGTGGCATTGAGCGACGCATTGCGGCCGGCCTTGATCCCGGAGTCGCTTCGGTTGCATCGATTTTCGTCAGCCGCTGGGACGTAGCTGTTAAGGACAAGGTTCCCGCGGCGCTGCGTAACCGTTTCGGAATTGCCATCGCAATGCGCGCCTACAAGGCCTACCGCAATTCGCTGACATCACCCCGATGGCGGAAACTGTCCAATGCCGGTGCCAGGCCCCAACGTTTGCTGTGGGCCAGCACCGGCACCAAAGACCCTGCCGTCCCTGATGTTCTTTATGTCGAAGCGCTGGCGGCTCCGGATACCATCAATACCATGCCTGAAAAGACGCTGCTCGCCTTCGCCGATCGCGGAAGAGTGAGGTGCACTATGCGTTGCGATGGCGGAGACGCGGAAGCAGTGCTTGCGGAATTCACGCGAGAAGGCGTTAATAATAAAACGCTTGCTGCCGTCCTGCAGCGCGAAGGCACCATTGCTTTTGCGCAGTCCTGGAACGATCTGATGCGTCGTTTGGAAGTAAAAAGTGACCTGCTTGCGAAGGCCAATAGTGTTTGAGCTGCCCGATTCTGATTGATTTATAGAACGCAGGTCTGTCTGCTAACGGAATGTTTGGTGTGGATGGTTTTGGGGTCAGGCGGCGTCTGATACCGGAAACGTTGCAGATCATTCTTAGGTTGATTTAGGCACAGCGGTTTCCAAAAAAAGTAATCGTCACTTGCGAGAATGACAGGCATCTAATATTACGGTTACCCATGTTTTTCCACGATGAGCATGCATACCAGAAATTACCAATGACGAGCCAATTGGATTCGTTGCAGCATAGAGGTGGCAAGCTGCGCGTGAGCGGATAAAATAGCGATGCGTTGGATGGGCTGGGCGTTTCTATGCAGGCGATAGAGTGTGCTGCGGCCCTGGTTGTCACTGAACTATCGCCAGTTAATGGTCCAGGAGCGGTAGCGGATAAAGGGTGCTTCGTAACGAAGTTTTGCAGAAAGATCGGCCGATAAGCATAGCGGACCGCGCCAGTCATTTGGCAATCGCTCGGTTGGCATGCCGAGGATTCGTGAGGCGAGGTGTTTGCAGCCTATTTACGGCAGAATCAGGAAGCAGGCGTTGTTGACGTCGAGGTGCAGGGCGCGCTGTCGCTGATCGTCTATGCAATCCTTCAACCGGTCCCGGGATTGCAACTCTCAGGCGCTTACAAAAAAATGCAGGACGGTGATGTATAATTGGGTCGGCGCACACGAAGCAGCGCAGTTATATCTCCGGAGGGGTTTATATCGGAGGTAGTGATGGCGTTACACAGAATCGACTCGGCTTTGCGGAGAACTGGTTAGATGCTGAGAATTGTCAGTTCAAATTGCCGGATATTGTGTATATCAAGGACTATCTGTATGACGTGTGAATAGGGCTGGCGGGCGACGGTTTTCGGATTGCGCGGCGGCGGGGTGATCAAATTATTGGCCTGCAGGCTCGCGAGCGCCGCCCGGTTTGTTTGACACGATGGCCAAGACCAACTTGGTAGAAAGTCGCGTGTGCGCAGGGGTGCGCGCGGCATGGGGTGTTGAATTGAGGGCCGGCGATTACGCTACTATTGCATCTGCTTCGGCTGCCCGAAGGCGTGATTGCGGCTTTCGCGCCTGATCCGGTATAGCGCCTTGTCCGTCTGCGTTACTAACTATCGTGTACTGTGTTGCGGTGCCGGCATCAGGCTTGCCGTACCCATCGCGGGAGAAACAGGATGAAGACATCTTTAATGTGAAAATCCTTAATGAAAGGAAGAATATGAAAATACATTCGAAATATTTTTGTGTTCAGGAAGGGAAGAGGGTAAAACTCGAGAAGCAGCCGACCGTTGTGGAGCCGATCTACCGGTCGAAGCGGCAGTATCAGAAAATCCTGGCAGATCACGTCGCGCAACTGAGCGCATTGCAACAATTGCACTATGCATCAAGCAGTTATGCATTGCTACTGATTTTTCAAGCAATGGACGCGGCCGGAAAAGACGGTGCTATCAAGCATGTAATGTCCGGCGTCAATCCGCAAGGCTGTCAGGTGTTCAGTTTCAAACATCCTAGCACCGCGGAATTGGAGCATGATTTTCTTTGGCGAACCACCCAGTGTCTGCCGGAGCGCGGAAAAATCGGCATCTTCAATCGGTCATATTATGAGGAGGTGCTGATCGTTCGGGTGCATCCGGAGATTCTGCGCAGCGAAGGCCTGCCGCATGAATTGTTCGACGAAAAGGCAGTCTGGGAGGAGCGGTATCGCTCTATTTTAGACTTGGAGAACCATCTCACCCGCAACGGTACGAAAATCATAAAGTTCTTTCTTCATTTGTCCAAGGAGGAACAGCGCAGGCGATTCCTCGAGCGCATTGATGAGCCGGAAAAGAACTGGAAATTCAGCCTTGCGGATATTCACGAGAGGAAGTACTGGGCGCAATACATGAAGGCCTATGAGGCCTGCCTGAACGCGACCAGTACCAATCACGCTCCATGGTACATCGTTCCTGCCGATGACAAGGAGAATGCCAGGCTGATTGTCTCACAAATTATCGTCGATGCGCTGAGTGCGCTTAAGCTGGCATATCCGAGGGTCGGAACAAAACGGCGGCGCGAATTGAAATCTATCCGGGAGTTGCTGACAAAGCGATGATTGTATCGTGATCGCGGGGTTTGGCGGACCACGTAGGTGTCGGGCGCGGATCTATGTCATGCACCGACGCAGTGGAGTGCGCACTTACGACGATGCGTGTGTTCTGCAACAGCCAGAACAGACCTGAAGCCAGTGTCATTGGCGATCAGTTTGTAGTAGCCATGGCGCTCGCAGACAGGAATGCCCGCATCGCCCGGTTGCTGACAAGTTATATCAAACGCAATTATGTGGCGGGTTACGATCCACATTCGCTCAAGTCGGCTGGGTAGTTGGGGGATACCCCTGGTAACGCAAGAACAGACACGAAAGAGGCTCGCTTTACGATGGTTGCGTCGTGAGCTTAGAACTCTGTGAGATTTTGTGCATCCAGCACGTTTTTGTGCTTAGAGCCCGGTCAGCTGGATTCCAGCAGGTACAGAGCACGTCACCGCACTCATGCTAAAGTCCGGATAAATGGGTACAATCTTTACCACTTTGTCGTCACGAGGGAACACTGCCTGACAAGCCGGGGTGGTGGGCGACAATACAAAGGTCGCAGCTACGGATGTCCGAGTAAATCAGTAACGACGTCGCCCGGTACCAACCACCATAATGAGACCGAGTATAAAAATGGTGACAAAGAAAACAAATAAGACTTTGGCAATTCCAGCAGCGCCAGCCGCGATCCCGCTAAACCCGAAGATCGCGGCGATAATTGCGATTACGAAGCATACTGCAGTGTAGAGCATGGCAATCTCGTTAATATTGAGTGCATCTTTCCAGTTAAGAACGGAATCACGCGTCGCGGACATCTATGCGTAACCCGTTTTCCATTAGGAATGTCGTCACTTAACGACAATATCGTTTTCGACGGACTTTACTCCTGCGACGCCATTCGCGATACTTACCGCTTTGTTGGCCTCCTGACTGGTATCAGCAGATCCGGTCAGGGACACAACGCCTTTTGTCGTTTTGACGTCAATGTGGAGGGCGCTCACGTCCTTGTCAGCAACCATCTCGGACTTTACTTTGGTGGTGATTGAAGCATCATCGATGTACTCGCCAGTACTATCTTGTGTTCGCGTAGCCGCACAACCCGCCAGGCCAGCCAGAAACACGGCCATCCATATCCAGGTGCTATTTAATGATGTTTTCATTTATTACTCCTGTTGATATTAAATGCCAAGGTCATGAAAAAGCTTCGCATGGAATCGAAACGCTGCATCAGTTATTCAGTCGTAATCTTGGCCTGTATCTAACCCGGAATTGCTGTGACTGCGTAACCGGATGCGCCGACTCGACGAAATTATCCGAAATGCCAGGGCGAAAAGTGTGTCGGATTTCAATATCCTGCCGTGCTCTTCCTTATTGCATTCCAGCCTCGATAAAATATGCGATGGGAAATGCAAGTGATTCGCGCGGTTTGTGTTCTTGTCTGCTTACAGAGGATATCCTTGCAGCCATACATATTCCGTACGTTATCGAACAGAGAGGCTATCCTTCGTAAGAAGATATGTACCAGTAAGCTGCGGCTTAAACGCCTTCAGAGCGTTGATCTGAAGACATATCTGTCGGCGTCTGCTGCTTCGGCTATAAATTGCCTAATTCCCCACAGACTGTATAGTCACGTGGACAGAGTGATCTTGACGGTCGTCAACAAGGGGGATGGTTTTGCCTTGTCGCTCGACGCCATCCATTGTAATAGTCATCGAGCTGATCTTCTCGCTATCAGCAACGAGAGTTTGTGATACTGCTATATGGTAGACAGTTTCCCGGTACCGATAGTGAAGCGTGAATGCTTTCCAATCCACCGGGAGGCATGGCGTCAAATACAGCTTATCTACCTCCAGTCTGAGACCGAGAAGAGATTCCAGGATCAGCCGATACATCCAGCCGGCTGAACCCGTGTACCAGGTCCATCCGCCACGGCCGGTGTGAGGGAATAGCGCATAAATATCTGCGGCAACAACGTAAGGTTCAGCCTTGTAGGTTGCGATTCCTTCCGGAGTGTTTGCGTGGTTTACCGGGTTAATCATTGCGGTCAACTTCCATGCGCGTTGATGGTCACCAAGCTGGGCAAACGCCATGGCCGCCCATATCGCCGCGTGGGTGTACTGTCCACCATTCTCCCGCACGCCCGGTAGGTATCCTTTTATATAACCCGGATTCAACTGCGACTTGTCAAACGGAGGATCCAGAAGCTGGATTAGTGCGTTGTTACGGCGAACGAGGCGGCTGTCTACCGCGTCCATAGCCTGGTGTGCTCGCTGGACATCGCCAGCCCCTGACAGAACTGCCCAGCTTTGCGAAATAGAATCAATCTGGCATTCTGGATTGGATGCCGATCCCAGCGGGGTTCCATCGTCGAAGTAGGCACGCCGGTACCACGCCCCATCCCAGCCATGCTGCTCAATATTCTGACGCAATTTAACTCCCGCATCTTCGCATCGTTCGGAGAAAGATGTGTCACCCTTCAGTCTCGCAACCACGGCGAACTGTGTAAGAACGGTGTGAAGGAAGAATCCCAACCAAATACTTTCGCCTTTACCGTGGTTGCCAACCAGATTCATGCCATCGTTCCAGTCGCCGGTGCCCATAAGAGGCAAGCCATGCTCTCCAAAACGGAGTCCTCTTTCTATGGCGCGCACGCAGTGCTCGTACAAGCTGGCTTTCTCGCTGGAGCGGGAAGGAAGATCATAATAGGAGTCTTCCTCGGCATTGACAGGTCGGCCCTCAAGGAAATGAATGGATTCATCCAGCACACCAGTGTCGCCGGTAGTCAGCGCATAGCGACAAGTCGCCATGGGCAGCCACAGGTAATCATCCGAACAATGTGAACGTACGCCGCGTCCTGATGGTGGATGCCACCAGTGCTGGACATCGCCTTCCTGAAACTGCCGGCTCGCGCACAGAAGCAGATGCTCGCGAACGCGTTGCGGAACAGTGTGGACCAGCGCCATCACATCCTGCAATTGGTCGCGAAAGCCGAAGGCACCTCCCGATTGGTAATATCCGCTTCGTGCCCAAAGTCGGCATGCCAGCGTCTGGTAGACAAGCCAGCCGTTGGCCAGCACGTTGAGTGCGGTATCGGGTGTTTCGATCTGTACTGCGCCGAGCGTATAATTCCAGTATCGGTAGACAGCTTCGAGCGCGTTGCGTGCGACCGTGGATCCGCGGAATCGATTTACCAGCTTACTTGCGTCATCAGTCTCTCGCCGGCCTGCCAGGCCGAGTCGAAAGATGATTTCCCGCTCCTGCCCGTCGGCCAGATCGAAGCTGACCTGGATTGCGGCGCAGGGATCGAGAGCCGCGCCTGCTTTTCCGGAAAGGCGCGTGCGCGACATTGCCTCAGGATTCTTGAGCGTACCATTGCGCCCGATAAATTCCTTGCGGTCGCAGCTTGTGGTCCGGGCAGAATCGTCGACATCGAAGAACGCAATGAGACCGCCGAATTCTGCGTTATACCGGTTTCTAGCAAAAATCGCGCCGCTATTCGGGTCAATTTCGGTGATTACGTGCATGGCGGATTTTTCGCGCAGGTCTCCCAGTACCCACTCCACATAACCGGTTGCGGAAAGCCTACGCGGTTTGTCCGTATTGTTACGGACTTTCAGGACTGAGAACTTGATCGCGGCAACGGTGTCCACGTAAACTGTCAGCTCCGAACGAATGCCCCCTTCCGTGTGCTCAAAGACACTATAGCCGAACCCATGTCTGGTGATGTAATAGCCGGTTCCGCGACTGGGTAATGGTGTAGGAGACCAAAAGTTTCCGCTGTCCTCGTCACGCAGATAAAAAGCTTCTCCACTCGTATCGCTTACAGGGTCATTGTGCCAAGGCGTGAAGCGGAACTCATGGGCGTTTTCACTCCAGGTATAGACAAGGCCGCTTTCCGAGATGATAGTTCCAAAGTGCGGATTTGCCAGAACGTTCACCCATGGTGCCGGCGTCACGTGCCCGGGCGCGGTCATCATGACGTATTCGCGACCGTCTCGGGTAAATCCGCCCAATCCATTGAATAGAATAAGATCACGACTCGGCAGCGTGGTTTCGGCAGCCGGCGCAGAGTTGTGGCTTAGGCTTGGCTTCAGGCGTGGAATTCGAATTGCGGCCGGATCACGACGACTGATTTGTTCTGCCAGTGTTCCCCGGCTGTCGATGAAAATTGCGCGCGCGACCGATTGCAGCAGGATGCGGTCTTCATCTGATATCTGTTCTGCTGGCCGTACGAAGATGCCGCCTTGTCGATTGATCACGTGTGGTTCGACGCCTGCTGCAATGAGGCCCATGATTTGTTCCTGGAGTGACTGCCGGTATCCGCCGCGGTCCTCATTCCAGATAACCAGGTCAACGGCGAGCCCTTTCAATCGCCAGTACGCGTTGGCCTGCACCAGTTGGCGTACCAGATCGATATGGGCTGCGTCCCCGATCTGAAGCAGCACGATCGGCAAATCGCCGGAAATGGCGTAGCCCCACAGACCTGATTGTCCACGCCGGTTTTTAATGAGGACGGCGGCGTCGGCGCGTAACCAGGGGTTGGCATAGATAATGGAGCCTGCAATACGTCCATATGCTTGCGCATCGGCCTCGGTAGCGTTTATCTGCCGAAGCACTACCTGCGCGTGGGTCCATGCCAGCTCCAGGACGCGATCCGCGATCCGGCGATCGTGGTACTTATCGACCAGACCCAGGGCGGCGGCGCGGGTTTCGCCGATCCCGGAAACAATGTCTATTGTTGCCGATTCGTTCGGATCGAGTGTTATTCGATGGCGGATTGCGACAATCGGATCGAGTACCGAGCCCTGATTACCGGACAGCGCGGCCGAGCTCATCACGGATTGGGGTGCAGCAACGGTGTTGCCGCGGCCTATGAATTGCGCGCGGTCGGTCTCGTAGGATATCTCGCCAACATCCGCGCCATGCGTGGAAACCAAATGAAACATCCATGGCGTTTCCTCCTCAAGCGAGCGAGGGCGACGTGTGCACAGGATTGCCTCGCGCGAATCGATGATCTCGGTCTGTACAAAGAGATTGCTGAACGCTGGATGCAGCGCTTCCGCGGCCGGGGGTGCCAGTACCACTTCTGCGTAGCTCGTCACGTCAATCATTCTGCGCGTTCTGTTGCGGTTGGTGATATGGATGCGACGGAGCTCAATATCATCTTCCGGAGACACAGCGATCTCTGTATGGGTATCGAAACCGTGGTCGCGGCGGCGAAATTCTGCGCGACCTTCCGAGAAAATCGCAGCGTAGCTCTGCGCTCGCTTAAGTGTCGGCTGATGTGCGGTTGACCAGAACTCCCCGCTTGCAACGTCGCGCAAATAGCAGAAGGTGCCCCAGTTGTCGCAGGTACTGTCTTCGCGCCAGCGGGTTATCGCAATGTCCTTCCACTGGCTGTAGCCGCCCCCCGAGTTCGTAACCATCACGTGATATCTGCCGTTCGACAACAACTGTACCTGCGGTGTCGAAGTGTCGGGGCTGCTGAAAACACGAATCGGTGTTTCCGGCGAGGCGCTAACGGGTCGGATGTCGGAAATCTGGGTAGCAGTTGGCAAGAGTGTCATCGCCCTGGGGATTCGTTCCTGCAGCAGCAACAGAGTCGCCTGGACCAGCGGGTCAGAGGTAAAGCGTCTCTGCATCGGACGGTCTTGCAGAAGATACACAAGGGAGAGCAGGCTCATTCCCTGATGATGGGTCATGAAGGAACGAACAACTGTGCTTATTTCACCGCGTCGTTGGTGTGATGGCGTGTAGTCTATGGCTTCGTAGAGGCCGAATTTGCCAGATAGCCCGGTGTCGGCCAGTCTTTGCAGATTAATGCAAGCCGCCTCTGGTGCTACCATCAAGGCTAGTGCTGAGGCGTAGGGAGCAACGACCAAGTCTTCCGCCAGTCCGCGCTTCAGCCCCAGGCTAGGTACACCAAAGGCGCGGTACTGATAGTTAAGATGAATATCAACCATATTGTAACCGGATTCCGACATGCCCCAGGGTACGCCACGCTGCCCACCATATTCGATCTGCCGTGCAACTGCCGCCTTGTATGTCTGGTCGAGCAGTGTGTTCTCGTAGTTTGGCATAACCAAAAGCGGCATCAGGAACTCGAACATTGAACCGCTCCATGAAAGCAGAACCGGATCGCCGCCGGCAGAGGTAAGCAGGCGCCCCAGGGAAAACCAGCTGTCTTGCGGAATTTGGCCTTGTGCAATTGCGACAAAATTGATCAATCTTGCTTCCGAGGCCAGCAGATCGTAGTAGCTCAAATCGCGCCGTAGCTCATCCACGTTGTATCCAATTGCCAGCAGACGCGATGCCTTGTCATAGAGGAAGTCGTACTCCATATGTGCGATTTGACTGATTTGTCGTCCCAGATTCTGGATCTCCGCTATACGTTCCTCGGCACGTAAACCTGCCTGTGTGACTAGCCGACCAAGCTCATTTAGCCACTCACGCTCAGGAGGCGTCGCGTCTGCATCAAGCCGATTCTGGATGGCCGGCAGCCATTCCATGTGACGTTTTGTTAGGTCGGACAAAGTAGGAATTTCGTCGATACCAGGCAAATTGCCGAGCCGGTCGGGAGCGGGCAGCTGCGCACTCCATGGGGCTAAAAACATAAGCTCATCGAATGCGCTCCGACACTGGCCAGCCAGTACTTGCGCCCACCAGCTCGCATCCGTAGAAACACGAGCGTCGAAGCTGCCGGCATATTCCGCGGCGCATACTGTGAGCCGGTCGAGAATTGCATGGACTACCGCGAGCGTAGTTGGGAGCGAATCGCAGACAGAATCCAGATCCTTCTGAAATTGAACCAGCGGAGTCCGGGTAATATTCCCTACGGCATCTTTCAGTATCCAGAGTGTGTCGCGAAGCCCGTCAAACAGTCGCATTTCCAGAATTCGTTGATCTGGCAAAGAAAGTATTCCTGGACGCAATGTAAGCAGATGACCTGCAAGGTTTCCGCTGTCCACTGTCGAGACGTAGGCGGGGTGCAGAGGTTTTAACGACAACGTATCGTACCAATTGAAGAAGTGGCCGCGGTGTCGTTCCAGGGTTTGCATCGTGCGCAATGTATTTTGCGTGCGTTCGATGAGTTGCCCGGCCTGAATGTAGCCAAAGTCGTATGCAGACAAATTGGCCAGCAGGGCCAGTCCGATGTTGGTCGGTGATGTACGGTGCGCGACAACAGGCCCGCGATATTCCTGATAGTTATCAGGCGGTAACCAATGATCGTCCGGCCCGATGAAGGTCTCGAAGAATGCCCAGATTCTGCGCGCAAGCTTGCGCAGAAAGATGAGCTGGTCGGTGCTGAGTCTGGCTTCGCGGCGTGCGAGCGGCCGGCTGATCCACCAGGCGATCGCGGGTGAACCCAGCCATAAGATCAGTATGGGGCCCGCCATGATCAGTGCAGCCGGTTTCAACAGTACCAGGCTCAGCGCCACAGCAACGGCAACAACCGGAGCAGACCACATTAACTGAAAGGAGGCGGCGAGCCCGGTAGCGCCGTTTCGAATCGATTCATCTGATGGATTCCATTCGAGGAGTTTTTTGTGTGTGATCAGCATCCGTCCGGCCGAGCGAACAACCGCATCCAGACTGAATATGGCTTCATAGGGAAGGCACGCGAGGGAAAAACCTGTCTGGGCAAGGCGCCGGCCGGCAGCGTGCATGACGACAGCGAGATGTTGACCCATCAGCACGTCTGGTGGTTTCTGAAACATCTCCAGAATCGAGACAAGCAATGCCGGAATAAGAATGACTCCGATCGCCGCGAGTGTCCAGAACCAGACTGATGACAGGTCCAGCCATGCCAGTAATAACAGGAGCGACAATGCCGCCGGCACAAGACTTCGCCGCAGGTTATCAAAAAGTTTCCAGCGGGACAGTTTGGAAAGGGGATTCTTCTGCCGGCTGCGTTCAGACCCTGGAACCCACGGCAGCAGCCAGCCTGCAAGCTGCCAATCTCCACGAATCCAACGGTGCCGGCGGCTCACATCCGCGCTGTAACGATACGGGTATTCCTCGTACAACAACACATCGCTCACCAGCCCGGCACGTGCGTAACAACCTTCGAGTAAATCGTGGCTGAGAATGCGGTTCTCGGGAAACCTGTTCTTGAGCGACAACTCGAATGCATCGACATCGTAAATGCCCTTGCCAATGAATGACCCTTCATTAAACAAGTCCTGGTAGACATCGGAAACGGCACGCGTATACGGATCTATGCCAGGCTCATCCCCATACAAACGAGCATAGCGCGAGCGGTTCGTGCCCGGAAGGCTTACCGCCAACCGTGGTTGCAGGATGCCATAGCCTTCACAGACGCGTCCCTTGTCGTCGTTGTATTGGGCTCGATTAAGTGGGTGCGCAATGGTGCCGACAAACTGGCGTGCCGAGTCACGCGGTAGTTGCGTATCTGTGTCAAGTGTAAGGACATACTTAACCTTCGATAAGGAACCGGTGTTACCGACAACCAGAGAAAAGCGGTCTTTCGAGCCGTTCAACAGGAACGAATTCAGCTCTGCGAGCTTCCCGCGCTTCCGTTCATACCCCATCCAGATCCGGTCGCGTGGATTCCAGCGGCGCGGACGTTGAAACAGAAAGAACGTGCTGCCGTTTACTCCATGGTGTCTTTCATTAAGTTTTTCGATGCGCACCTCGGCCAGTCGCAGCAGTGGTTCGTCTTCCGGCAACGTCTCGGAGTGCGCGTCTTGAAAATCGGTCAACAAGCCGAAGTGGAGATTATCGACCTGATTGGCCAGGAAGCGGACTTCCAACGCGTCAACCAGATCCTCAATATCCTGGGCACAGGTGATCATCGACGGAATCACTACCAAGGTGCGAGATTCGGGCGGGATTCCGCGCGAGAAGTCCATGCGCGGCAGCGGATGCGGCGATGTCAGCAGTGTCGAAAACCAGTTCACTAGAGCCACTGCCAGTTGACTGGCCGACAGCACGACAAGAAAACCCAGAAGCGAGAGCGCCCAACCCCGCCCGCCACTGCTGTACGCTTTCGTTAATAGCACTCCGCTAAGTAGGACCGTGAGCAGCGTAATCGCGCCCAGATAAAGGAGCAGAGGTATCTGGCTCGCCACTCTTTTAAAATTCCCGGTGGCGGAAAGGCTTGCTTCTACCATCCGTTCGAGTTCGCGTAATCCCTTGTCGATCAGGAAGAAGCCGACATGAGTCGTACGGTTACCATGGTCTTTTCGGGTGGCACCCTGGCGCGCGAGCTGGACCGCTGCCTCGGCGACTTCACCTTCGGAAAAGTGGCTTTGCTTTGCGATTCTTTCTACAACGTGCCGATAGCGATCACGGGTGGCAAAATCCATCAGGCCATAGATTCCGGCAGGATCTTCCCGCAATTTCTGTTCGGTAACGCTCAGCTTTTCGACAAAATCGCGCCAGTCCATGGTTCCCAGGAATCGAAGGCTGCCGATGCTGTTGCTGATGGAAACCTGGTTGGCGGCCTGTTGCTGGTTTTCGGATTGCACCAGCTGCTCAATCGTGCGGCCGGACTCGGACAATAGCTGCTCAATCCAGGTCAGCGACAATGCCAAAGCAGGACTTTGTCCCTGCATGCGACGCGCAAATTCTGATACGAAGGCGGTTGTCATTGGCGGATTTGATCGCGCCATGTCCGCAATCACGAGAATCAGACCCTTAGGGTCTTTCTCGGCAATTTCCAGCATCTTATCTGCCCAGGAGCCAGCTAGATCTCGGCCGAGCGTGCTGTCTGCGCTGAGGGCGGAAACGCGCCTGAGATTTTCGATCAAGGCCAGGCGCAGCATGATAGGAATTGCCCACAATTCACCCAGGTTAAGGAAGGTGACCGTCTGATAAGACGAAATGAAGCGGTGGAGACTTTCGGGGTCCACCCGGCCATCGCCATGCGCGATTATTTCGAGCACGATGTCATATACGCGCGGAAGTCCAGTCGAAGAACCTTGAGCCAGACGTGGCAGTTCGCGGTTGTATCCCTTTGGCAGGTGTCTTTTGGCTGTACGAATCTGGTCTTCGATCAGATAAAAGTTGTCGAGCAGCCATTCGCCAGCCGGCGCGACACGGCGGTTTGCGCTCACCGCTGCTGTAAGCAGCTGACTGACTTCAATCAAGATGCGTTCATTTTCTGCCAGTCGCGTGAGCAGTTTATCCTTGGCTCGTCGCGGAGTCAGTGTGTGCGAAGAGGCAAGACTCATTCCATGCTGCTCCATCTGATCGGCACTGAACAATTCAGATCGCAGCGGTGGTTCATTATCTGCGTAATGAGATGCCACGCGACGTGCGCGGAAGTAAGTTGGTAAATGGAGTAGGTGCCGAGAGGCAGGCTTACTGTTTTCGTTCAAGATATCAGGCTCCACAAAGTCAATGGCATGGGCGTTTTTTGGACGCAAGAACCGCAGCTCGATATTTGGCAAAGCCATCGTGGTGATAAAAATATTGTCATTGTGGCAATTCCGGCCGATCACGTTCAGGCCTTGACGACATGATATCGGAGTAGTTCTGGTCAAGCTCGCCGTTCATGCTCAAGGCAGCCTGTCCTAAACGGAGGGAATCCAGCTATCGGACTGGACTAGGTTGAATAAACTAGTGTAGTGCTTCATTCTGTTTGGAACTTAAGCGCCGATTGGCACGGATG
>VFSW01000870.1_pt1 | contig 44593 bp, 46 predicted proteins | sample 5358111 | NCBI WGS metagenome assembly VFSW01 (sample SAMN11554181, study PRJNA540505) | mine drainage metagenome | isolation source: sediment from site ElyBrook_90M | place: USA: Ely Copper Mine, Vershire, VT | collected 2017
GGCGGCGTTGGCTGGCCTGGTTGGCCCGGCTGGGTGGGGGCAGCGCCGGCGGGAATGTTAGCGGGACTGCCAGCCAGCAGATTATCGTTGGTCTGGGCGCCCGGCGACTGACCGGTTTTGAAGGCTTCGGTCACGCCGCCGGTTTGTTGCAGCGTGTCGCCGGGCGGTACCGCAAAATCGATGTCGGGCTGGCCTTCGAGTGCCGTTTTCATGAACTCATTCCAAATCGGGCCGCATACCGCGCCGCCGGTTTGGTCGTTGCCCAGGCTTTGCGGTTTATCAAAGCCCACCCAACACCCGGTGAGCACACCGGGGGTGAAGCCGATGAACCAGGTGTCGTTGAAATTATTGGTGGTGCCGGTTTTGCCAGCCACCGGCTGTTTGATGCCCACCACGGCGGGCGTGCCGGTGCCGCGAAGCACGACGCCTTTCATCATGGTAATATCCTGAAACACGCTGTCCGGGTCAGCCAGTTGCTGGCCTGAATAGCTGAGCTTCGGCGGCTGGGCGGGGTCACCCGCCACACAATTATCGCACGCGGGGCCGGTGTCGGCCTGATATAGAATTTTACCGTCCGGGTCGGTGACGCTGTCGATCAATGAAGGAGTGACCTGGCGGCCGTATTCATCGAGTGCCGCATAGCCGGTGACCATTTTCCACAAAGTGGTGTCGATCGCCCCGATGGCTGAAGGGTAGTATGGCGGCATCTGGTTGATGATGCCGAAGCTCTCAAAATTCCGGGCGATGTTATCCAGCCCCACGGTACGCGCGAGGTTAAGCGTGGCAAGGTTCATGGAGAGTTCGAGGGCGTGGTAGATCGGCACCGGCCCCTGGAAATTATCCTCGAAATTACCTGGGCGATAGGTGGTGCCGTCGGGCATTTGTTGCACGAAGGGGGCGTCGAGCACCGGCGCATCCGGTTGGATATTTTGTTGCATGGCGGTGAGATACACGAAGGGCTTTACCGACGAGCCGGGCTGGCGCTGCGCCTGGGTGGCGCGATCGAACGGGCTGATATCATGGCTCCAGCCGCCAACCATAGCGAGCACCCGGCCAGTGCGCGGGTCCATGCAGATAAGGGCGCCTTGCACGTTGGGAATTTGCTCAAGGGCGAAACTATCGGGTTTGGCACCGGGTGATACCATCACGAAATCGCCGGGGTTAAGAACCTGGCCCATGGTGTGCGGTGCTGCACCGGGCTGGCCATTCACCCATGGCCGCGCCCAGCGGATGTCTGCCAGAGCTATGGTACCGATATGGGCGGTACTGGCCCCGGCCTGTCCGGAATTGTCGGTGTAACCAAGTCTGGCTGACGTGGGGGTAATGGAAAGCACCACCGCCAGATGCCAGTTTTCGCGCATCCCTGGCGGGGTGGGCTGCTTGCCAAGATCAGCCTGCCAGTTTTGTTCGATGGCAGGGTCGTCAACATGGCCTACCAGCCCGTGCCAGCCGCCGAATTGGTGGTCGTAGCGCTGTAACCCATTGCGCACGGCGGTTTCGGCAGCGACCTGTAATTTTGGCTCTAGGCTGGTGCGAATGATCAGGCCGCCCTGGCTGGCCATATCGGCACCGAAGCGGTCCACCACCTCCTGCTGCACGGCGTCGGCGAAATAGCCGGCATGCTGCACGGTGAGTTTTTCGCCGCCGGCGCGGGGTAACAAAGGTTGAGCCATAGCCGTTTTGGCATCGGCGGCGGAAATGGCACCGTCATCCAACATCCGGCCGATCACCCAGTTGCGGCGCTCTAGCGCTTGTTGCGGATGGCGGAAGGGGTCGTAAGAGCTTGGTGCCTTGGGCAATGCGCCTAATGAGGCCGCCTCGGCGATGGTGAGTTGGCTGAGCGGCTTGTCGAAATACGCCTGCGCGGCAGCGGCCACACCGTAGGAATTACTGCCCAGGTAAATCTCATTCAGGTAGATGGTGAGGATCTGCTGCTTGCTCATGGCCCCGCTGATCCGCACCGCCAGAATGGCTTCCTTGATTTTGCGGGCAAAATTTATGCGGTTATCCAGCAACATATTTTTGACCACCTGCTGGGTGATGGTGGACGCGCCAAGCGGGCGGCGGTCGGAGCCAACGCGCATCAGGTCCGTAAAGCCGGCACGCACGATGGCGACGGGGTCGATGCCAGGGTCAACCCAAAAATTACGGTCTTCAGCCGAGATGAAGGCTTGCGCCACCAGCGGCGGGATCCGGTCGTACGGCACGTAAATGCGGTGCTGGTCGGCGAGTTCCGAGACCAACTGAAAATTACTGGCGTAAACCCGGCTTTCCAACGGTGGCCGATAGTTTTTCAGGGTTTCCACCCCTGGCAGACCGGCGTTGAGGACATAAAAGCCGCCGCCGCCGACCAGCAGCGCCAGTACGATGGCAATGACGCCAAAGCGGTACAGGCCGGTGACGAAAAAACTGGCAAGAAAGCCCAGGAAGCTGCGATGCTTACGCGGCGGGCGCTGCTTGCGCTGCTTGCCGGGCGGTTTAGCCTTGGGGTTACGAGGCGCATCGCCGCGATTAGGGGTGAGGCGTTCGCCAGCGGAAAATGGGCCTATCGGATCAGACATGCAGGCTCATTAGCATCGCCCGGTCACGACCGCGAGGCGCTCAGGCTTAAATTGTCTCAATATTGCGTGCATCGCTGCGCCGAGGATTTAGCTGGTCCGCCAACTGGTTTTATGCGGCTTTGCCTTGTGCGGCGAGGACGGTGGGGCGTGTTGGTCGAAATATAAATCGATGGCGGCGGTCAGGCGCGCGGCCATTTCCCTGCGGTGCGCCGGGCTGCGCAGCAATTTTTCATCCAGCGGGTTGGTTAAGCATCCCATTTCCAGCAGGTTGCTTGGCACCGAGGGGTCTCGCAGCACCGCAAAATTAGCGCTGCGCAAGGGGTCTGGCAGCAAGGGGACCGTGCCCTTGAAGGAATTACGGATATCATGCGCGAAGTTGGCGGAACTGATGCGGGTCGCGCGGGTCTCCAGACTGGCCAGCACGCTGGCAACCTGCGGCGAGACGCCCGGCATGTTGGGGCCGGCAAAACTGTCGGCTTGGTTTTCATCTGAAGCGATGCTGGCGGCCAGGCTGTCGGAAGCATCAGAGGAGAGCGTGAAAATGCTGGCGCCACGCAAATCGGCCTCCGGCAGATGGTCGCAGTGCATCGAGATAAACAGGTCGGCTTTAGCGCCTACCGCGATGGCAACCCGTTGTTCTAAAGCGATAAACTGGTCATGCGTGCGGGTCATGGCCACGCGGTAACGGCCGGTGGCCAACAGCGCCCTACGCAAGGCGAACGCTGAGGACAAGGTGATGGTTTTTTCCTCGGTGCCGTCGGGAGCCATCGCCCCAGGGTCGTGGCCGCCATGCCCAGGGTCCAGCATCACCAGGGGCAGCGGATGGGCGGGCAAGGCCTCAGCTGTGAGTGGCCGCGCGATGGCCATGCCAGCGCCCAGGCCCAAAAGAGCCTGGCCAAAATGCCGCCGTTTCATGTTACAGAGCCTGCACATGGCAGGGCTCTTAACATATTAGCTTCACTTATGGCTATGAATAATTGATATCATGAGGTTTTTTAATTTTTAAGGGTTTAGAAACGCCATAAGCCGCCGCATGCCCAAAATGCCACCCTGCCCGCCCCTTGCCGCGTGGCGGTGGCTTCGGCTATAGGGCCAGCATCGGAGTGTAGCTCAGCCTGGTTAGAGTACTGTGTTCGGAACGCAGGGGCCGGAGGTTCGAATCCTCTCACTCCGACCATTTCCCGCTGTAAAGAATTTTCAGACTTATGAACTATTTGCAACAGAGCCCTTTGCGGTTACTGTTGAAATAATATTGCTCAATTGGGAGATAAAATGTCGGGTACAACTGGGGAAGATCTGTCGCGCGCGCGCAATGTGGTGATTGCGGCGTTTTTGGGGTGGACGCTCGATGCGTTCGACTTCTTTATCCTTATTTTCACATTTGCTGCCGTGGCCAAGGAATTTGGCGTCAGCATTACCTCCATCACCTTTGCTATCACATTGACGCTTGCCACACGCGCCATTGGGGCGCTGATTTTTGGCCGGTTGGCTGACAAGCATGGCCGTAAGCCGATTTTGATGCTGGTAATCGTGCTTTATTCACTTTTCGAGGCCCTTAGCGGCTTCGCCTGGTCTTTCAGCTCGTTCCTGGTCATTCGCACCTTGTTCGGCATCGCCATGGGCGGCGAATGGGGCGTGGGAAGCTCATTGGCCATGGAAACCATTCCCGAACGTTGGCGCGGTTGGGTTTCGGGCCTGCTGCAAGCCGGCTATCCGACAGGCTATTTGCTGGCCACCCTGCTGTTCGGATTTGTCTATCAGTATGTGGGCTGGCGCGGGATGTTCTTCATCGGGGCAACACCGGCTCTGCTGATTTTTTTCATCAATGCCACCGTGCAGGAAAGCCCGGCTTTCCAGAAAATTCATTCCCGGCCGCCGGTGTCTCTCATGCGCGTGCTGCAAGGCAACGCCAAGCTGGTCATTTACGGCGTGCTGATGATGACCGCCTTCAATTTCTTCTCGCACGGAACACAGGATATTTATCCTCTGCTGTATCTGGGTAAGCAGATGAAATTTGACCATGGCACGCTAACCAATATCGTGATCGTGTATAATATCGGGGCGATTTTGGGCGGTATCTGCTTTGGCCTGCTCAGCCAGAAAATTGGCCGCCGCTGGGCCATTGGCCTGGCCTGCACCATGTCGCTCTGCGCGGTTTATTTCTGGTCGCACGGAACCTCGGCGGTCGCCATTGCGATTGCCGCCTTTGTGATGCAGTTCGCTGTGCAAGGCGCCTGGGGCGTGGTGCCTGCCCACCTTAACGAACTATCACCATCGGAAATCCGCGGCGTGTTCCCTGGCTTCGTCTATCAGCTCGGCAATTTCATCGCCTCATTCAACACACCTATTCAGGCCGGGATTGGCGCCAGCCATGGCGGCGATTACGGATACGCCCTGATGCTGGTGGCATCGACCGTGGCGGTGGTGCTGATCGTTCTGATGGTGTTCGGCCCTGAGAAGCGTAACGTCGCCATGGAAGCGAGATCGGTGGCCTAAGAGCCCGGGGGCTTGGCCCGCGGCAAAGCCCCCGCGCAGACCACATTCTGACTACTTAATGAGAGGCTGATTCACACTTGCGGTTGCTCCGTAATGGGCGGCCACCGCATACGGCCAGGCGCTAAATAAGGGGCCGCTCCGAGGTGTTGCAACACTATTGGGCGGCCGCTTTTTGTTAGGTTCATTTTAACGCACTCGCCGCCAGGTAGATGCTGCCGCTCAGGGTGGCGATCCAGAAGCTGGCGGGCCAGTCGGTCGCATAGGAGAGGGCGATGCCTGACCAGGCTTCGGCGAGGGCGATGCCGGCGGCGAGGATGAGGCCGGGGGTGACGCGGGTGGTGAGACGTTGCGAGGTGGCGGCGGGGCCGACCATCAGGGCAAAGACGAGGAGAACGCCGACAATTTGAGCGCAGGCCGCCGTGGTGAGGCCGACGAGGCCAAGGAAGATGAAGCTGTAGGCCCGCAAATTGACGCCTTTGGCTTCAGCGAGTTCAGGGCTGATGCTTGCGAACAGCAGCGGCCGGGAGATGGTGCCCAATATGACCAGGGTGATGAGCGAGAGTGCCAGCAAGGAATAGATGGTGGCGAGCGAGACTCCGAGGACGTCGCCAAACAGCAAAGCGGTGGCTTGCGTTGCGTAGGCCGTGAAGAAATGCAGGAACAACAGGCCAAGGCCAAGCGACATGGTGAGGATGACGCCGATCGCGATATCGCGCTCTGCCAGTTTTTCGCCAAGTGCCCCCATGAGCACCCCGCCGATGGTGGTGACGGCGAGCATACCCACCAATGGTGAGGCGCCGATGAGCACCGCCCCGGTGGCGCCGGCAAAACCGACATGCGAGAGCGCATGACCGGCAAACGCCTGGCCGCGTAGAACCAGAAAATATCCGACGAAGCCGGAGAGCACAGCAACAATACCGGCGGCGGCGAAGGCATGGCGCATGAAGTCGTAACTAAGCATGGTCATGACCGCAGGCGTGGTGGTGGTCCGGGCGGTCGGAGAGCACGAAAATGCGGCCGGCGGCGCGCAGAACCTCGATGTCAGCGTTGTAGAGCTTCGAGAGGGTTTGGGTGGTGATGATGTCGTCCACTGTGCCGAGCGCTGCATTGCCGCCGCTGAGATAGAGCACGCGGTCCATCACGCCGAGCAGCGGGTTGATGTCGTGCGCGGCGAACAGCACGGTGAGGCCGTGGGTTTGCTGCAAGCGATGGATGAGCGCGATGATACTGGCTTGTGCTGCGGGGTCGAGGCTGATGAGGGGTTCATCCAGCAGCAGGAGTTTCGGCGCACCAAGTAAGGCGGCGGCCAGCAGCAGGCGCTGGCGCTGGCCACCGGAGAGAGCCGCGAGCGGGCGGGCGGCCAGGCTCTCGGCATCAACCGCTTTCAGCGCCGCAGTCACTTCAGTTTTGATGGCCGGGCTGATAAGCGGCAGGCCAAAATGATGGCCGGTGGCGGCGTTGGCCAAAACGTCGAACCCGCAGAGACTTTGGCCGGATTGCCCAGCCCGGGTTTGCGGCATGTAGCCGATGGCGGGGCTGCCGCTGGTAGGGGCCGCACCAAACACGCTGATGGTGCCGCTGCCGATGGGTTGCAGGCCCAGGATTGCACGAAACAACGTGGTTTTGCCGGCACCGTTGGGGCCCAGCACGCCGATGAATTCACCAGGCCGGATGGCGAGGCTGATGTTGCGCAGCACGATGTTGCCGCCGCGGGCGATGGTTACGTTTTCAAGGTTAATCATCATCTAAGGCGTGAGTGCCTTATCAACCGCGTCAAGTCCATTGTTTAGCCAATTTTGATAGCTGATGCCTGCTGGTTCGGTTTCAGTGACACCCACCACGGCGACACCGGCGTGGTGGGCAAGGCCGAGCATGGTGGTGGTGAGGTCGTCAGTCACCTGAGCATTATAGAACATGATTTTAACCGCGTTGCGGCGCAAATCACTCTCGAAGGCCGCAACCTCAGACGGCGCGGGTTCAGTGCCATTCATCACCGCCCGCTGGAAATTCTGGTTACGCATCTCAAAGCCCAACGCCGCCGCCATGAGGCCGAAAACGGGCTCGGTGGCGGTAACTTTGGTGCCAATATATTTGGCACGCATGGCAGAGATCCGGGCGTGGATGGGGGCGAGCGATGTGAGGAGCCTGGCGGCGTTGTGCTGATAGAGGCTGGTGTTGGCGGGGTCTTTGGCGGTCAGCACGGGGGTTAGTGCCTGCGTGAGGGCCGGGATGGCAGCGGGGTCGTACCAGAGATGCGGGTTGTCGCCGGGTTTGCGGCCTAATAGGTCTGATACGGTAATGACAACGCGGTTGGGTGTGGGCTGGGCGGCCAGCAGGCCGGCCATCCAGGGGTCGTAGTCAGCGCCATTGACGATCACGATATCGGCGACCGCCAAGCCGCGGGCGACCGAGGGGGTGGCGGAGAACAGATGCGGGTCTTGATTGGGGTTGTTGAGGATGCTGGAGACGCAGACCAGCGGGCCGCCGAGTTGGGTGGCGATGTCGCCGTACATGTTTTCCGCCGCGACAACGTGAAGGGGTGAGGCCGCGCAAGCGAGGCTTGGCAGGCTGAGGGCGGTGATGAGCAAGGTGCGGCGGGAACATTGCATGGGCTGCCTTGAAACATGGGCTGCCTTAAAAAATGCGCAGCATGGGTGGTTGGTGTCAAACCAGATGAATGAGGCGCAAACAAAAAGGCTGTGAGGTTTCCCTCACAGCCTTCAATGTAAACGACTGTTCGAAGTGGATTAGAAATCCATATCGCCCATGCCGCCCATGCCGCCCATGCCGCCGCCTGGGCCACCTTGAGCTTTTTTCTCGGGGCGCTCAACAACACCGGCTTCGGTGGTGATGATCAACGCGGCCACGGAGGCGGCGTCCTGCAGGGCGGTACGCACAACCTTGGTCGGGTCGATAATGCCGGCCTTGACCATGTCCTTGAACTCACCGGACTGGGCGTCGAAGCCGTAGGAGTATTCGTCCTTGTCGAGCACCTTGCCGGCGATAACCGCACCGTCTTCACCCGCGTTTTCAGCAATCTGGCGCAACGGCACCTGGATGGCCTTACGGATGATTTCGATACCGACGCGCTGGTCTTCGTTCTCAGCCTTCAGCTTGGCGAGGATGAGCGAAGCGCGGGCCAGAGCCACACCGCCGCCGGGGACGATGCCTTCTTCAACGGCCGCACGGGTGGCGTGCAGAGCGTCGTCAACGCGGTCCTTGCGTTCCTTCACTTCAACTTCAGACGCACCGCCGACGCGGATGACGGCAACACCACCGGCCAGCTTGGCCAGGCGTTCCTGCAGCTTCTCACGGTCGTAGTCCGAGGTGGTTTCCTCGATCTGCGCGCGGATCTGGTTGACGCGGCCGGTAATGTCGGCCTTCTTGCCAGCGCCTTCGATGATCGTGGTGTTTTCCTTCTCGATGAGAACCTTCTTGGCCTTGCCGAGCATGGCGAGGGTGACGGTTTCCAGCTTGATGCCGAGGTCTTCGGAGATCACCTGGCCACCGGTGAGGATGGCGATGTCTTCCAGAATGGCCTTGCGGCGGTCGCCGAAGCCAGGCGCCTTGACGGCAGCGATTTTCAGGCCGCCGCGCAGCTTGTTCACAACCAGGGTGGCGAGGGCTTCGCCTTCGACGTCCTCAGCGATGATCAGCAAAGGCTTGCCGGTCTGCACGATGGCTTCGAGCAGCGGCAGCATGGGCTGCAGGCCGGAGAGCTTCTTCTCGAAGATGAGGATGTACGGGCTGTCGAGGTCCGCAATCATCTTTTCCGGGTTGGTGATGAAGTACGGGGAGACATAGCCACGGTCGAACTGCATGCCTTCAACAACGTCGAGCTCGGTCTGGATGCCCTTGGCTTCTTCAACCGTGATCACGCCTTCGTTGCCGACTTTCTGCATCGCCTTGGAGATCATCTCGCCGATTTCGGTCTCGCCGTTGGCGGAAATGGTGCCAACCTGAGCGGTTTCGGACGGGGTGGTGATCTTCTTGGTGCGCTTCTTGAGTTCTTCGACAACAGCGGCAACCGCCTTGTCGATACCACGGCGCAAATCCATCGGGTTCAGGCCGGCAGCAACTGCCTTCACGCCTTCACGGACGATCGACTGTGCCAGCACGGTGGCGGTGGTGGTGCCGTCGCCGGCGAGGTCGTTGGTCTTGGAGGCGACTTCGCGGATCAGCTGGGCGCCGAGATTTTCGAACTTGTCGGACAGCTCGATTTCCTTGGCAACGGTGACACCGTCCTTCGTGATGCGCGGGGCGCCGAAGGATTTTTCGATGACAACGTTACGGCCTTTCGGGCCGAGGGTAACTTTTACAGCGTTGGCGAGAATGTCCACGCCGCGCAGCATGCGGTCACGGGCATCGGGGCCAAAACGTACGTCTTTAGCAGCCATTGGTTGAAACTCCTGGGTTAAGCGTCCTGATGACGGAGCGGCGAAGCCGCGAAGTCTGAATCAGGCCGCGTTCTTCTTCAAAAAAAATTACGCGGCTTTTTTCTTCGGGGCCGTGGTGGCCTCGATGATGCCGAGAATGTCAGATTCCTTCATGATCAGCAGGTCTTCACCGTCGATTTTGACTTCGGTGCCGGACCATTTGCCGAACAGAACGCGGTCACCGGCTTTAACTTCCAGTGCCACCAGATGGCCGGTTTCGTTGCGGGCACCGGGGCCGGCAGCGACGATTTCGCCTTCCATCGGCTTTTCTTTGGCGGTGTCGGGGATGATGATGCCGCCTGCGGTCTTTTCCTCGGCATTCAGCCGACGGACCACGACGCGGTCATGCAATGGGCGGAATTTTGCCATATGGATCGCTCCTAATCAGATAATCTTGCAAGACTACCAGCCTGTCCGGCCCTGAAGCGGCACCGCGGCTGTTAGCACTCCCGTTTGGAGAGTGCCAAGGATTTAAGGCCAGGGCGGATGGATGTCAAGAACGGCAGCACTCCCGGTGGGTGAGTGCCAAGTTACTGATAACACGCATTTTTTTGTTGATTTGGGGGCGGGGTTTCGTGGCAGATTTGTGAATACGGGGAAAGACGCCATCGGAACCTGATGGAGAGTGATAATGAGCCTGGCCTTACAATTAAGCGACTACCGGCTGACCACCGCCGAAATTTTGTACCATTTACCGGACCATCCGGCGGTGCTGCAGAGTTACATATGGCAGGATTTGGATTTGGCCCCAAAGTTTCCGGAGTTGCGGAAGTTTCTGGATTTTTGGAGCCGGAGTTTGGATGGGAAATTACATTCGGTGCGGGTGGGAAGTGCGACGCTGATTACGCCGCCGCGCTGGAGTGCGCCGACGGTGCTGACGATGCAGTAGGGGACGATGGGATAAGATTATTATTGCCGGTTACAGCCGCTTACGAAACATAAGCCCCCAATAAATCCGCCATGTCGCTGGTGTGGTCTTCCTCGTCGCGGATGATGTCTTCCAGCATGGCGCAGGTTTGCGCATCGCGGGGGGCAAAGTAGGTGATGAGGTCGCGGTAGTGGGCGATGACGGATTGTTCGGCTTCAAGGTTTTCATTCACCCGTTTAGCGAAATTGACGTCATAGCTGCCGAGGCTAACGGCGCGGGAGGCGAGACCCGGCGGGTTGAAGTTGGGAGTGCCGCCGAGCTGCTGGATACGCGTGGCGGCCATGGCCATGTGTTTGCGCTCGTCATTGGCCTGTTCCTGGAACTCGGTGCCGATCCAGGCACTTTGCAAGCCGTCTTGCGAGACTGAGATCATGGTGTAGCGCAGCACGCACAGAATTTCCGCCGCCAGTACGGTTTGCAGCAGGGCGATTGCGGGCGTGGGGTCTGCCGGGGGCGGTTCGGCGACGAGGTAGGGCTTCACGCTGTCGCGCAGGGCATTGACATCCTTCAGGAAAAAATTTTCGGCGACAATTTGCTGGTTGAACATGGTGGTTGGTCCCTCATCACTCGCTTTATTGATAATGATAATCATTCTCAATTAAGACTCTATATTTCATGAGTCCAGTGTTCAAATCAAGTGATTATTGCAGGGCAGGCCACATGGCAGTGCTCTCTGCCCTTGTCTTTGGAAGGGAAACAAGCAATCTATTGGGCAACCGGACCTGTTCGGTCCTGATTAGTCAAAGGGATAGATACCATGTTCATCGAGACCGAAGGCACGCCCAACCCGGCGACACTGAAATTTCTGCCGGGGCGGGACGTTTTGGTAGGGCACACAGCGGATTTTGCCGATGCTGATGCGGCGTTGATCAGCCCGCTGGCGGATGCGCTGTTTGGCCTCCCCGGAGTCGCGCGGGTGTTTTTGGGCGGTGATTTTGTGACCATCACCAAAACCGGCGAGACCGAATGGCAGGCGTTGAAGCCGCAAGTGCTGGGCGTGATTATGGAGCATTTTGTCGCCGGCAAGCCGGTGATGAGCGCGTTGGCACAACTGGTGGCTGAGGATGTGGCGCCGGAAGATGTGGAAATTGCCAACCAGATCAAGGAATTGCTGGAAACCCGCGTGCGCCCGGCGGTGGCCGGCGATGGCGGCGATATTATTTTCCGAGGGTTTCGCGATGGTGTGGTGACTTTGAAAATGCAGGGCTCCTGCGCCGGGTGTCCCTCATCCACCGCCACGCTGAAGCATGGGATTGAGAATCTGCTGAAACATTATATCCCTGAAGTGCAGTCGGTTACCCAGGCTGCCTAAGGGGGTTTTTCCATGGCTTTAAATGATAATGCGCTGGACGTTCTGTTTCGTGATGCCCGGACCAAGTGGGAGTTTACCGACCAGCCGGTGACCGATGAGGAGCTGCAGGCGCTTTATGAGTTGGTGAAGCTTGGGCCAACCTCGGCCAACTGCTCGCCGGGACGCTTTGTGTTCATCCGCACGCCGGAGGGCAAGGAGAAGCTGAAACCGGCGTTGAGTGCGGGCAATATCGATAAGACCATGGCCGCCCCGGTGAGCGTGATCGTGGCGCAGGACTCGCTGTTTTACCAGCATCTGCCAAAATTGTTTCCGCCCGCCGATGCGAAGGCTTGGTTCTCCGGCAACCCGGACCTGGCGGAGGAGACGGCGTTTCGCAATTCCACCCTGCAGGGCGCCTATTTGATTATGGCGGCGCGGGCCATGGGGCTTGATTGCGGGCCGATGTCCGGGTTCGACAAAAACAAAGTGGACCGGGCGTTTTTTGGGCAGAGCGGCTGGAAGTCGAATTTTTTAATCAATTTGGGCCACGGCAAGCCCGAACATCCATTCCCGCGGCTGCCCAAGCTGGCGTTTGAAGAAGCCGCTATTTTCGCGTGAATATACTGGCGCTCGACGGGGCGCTGAGCCGTGCCGGGGTGGCGGTGGTGTCATCGGACGGGGTGGTGCTGGCGCGGCAGTTTGCGCCGGGCCGTCCGGGGTTGATCGAGACACTGCCGGAGCTGGTGCAAAGCTGTCTGGCGAAGGCAGACGTACCGATTGGCGCGGTGGCGGTGACCATCGGGCCGGGGAGCTTTACCGGGCTGCGGACCACCATTGCCATCGCGCAGGGCTATGCAGCGGCGGCGGGCGTGCCGTTGCTGGGAGTGACCGTGGCAGAAGCGTTTGGCGTAGCGTTCCCGGTGCTGCAGCGGCCTTTGTGGGTCGCCATCCGGGCGCGGCGCGAGAAGATATTCCTGGTCAGGAACGGCGTGGCGGAAGGTTTTGCCGATGCCGATATTCCCATCGTCAGAACGCCGGTGGCGATGGCGGGCAATGCCGCCAATGAGGTGGCCGCCCATATTGCGGCGGCAGGCGGCAATGTGATTTTGACCAACGCCAGGGAAATCGACCCGGCGTGGGTGGCCACCGCGGCACGGGCGCGCCTTGAGGCCGGGCTGGCGCCGCGGGCAGCGCAACCGGTTTATGTTGATCCACCGGAGGCCAAGCTGCCGGCCGGCGGCTTACGGCCTGAGCCAGTGTGATTACCGCCAGCCCGGCGCATGCCGATATTATGGCGGCGGTGCATGGCGCGGTGTTTCCTGATGAACCTTGGGATGCGGCCAGTTTTGCCAGCCTGCTGGCGCAACCCGGCATGTTCGGCTGGCTCGATGAGCGCGGCGGGCTGCTGCTGTTGCGGGTGGTGGCCGATGAGGCGGAAATTATCACCATCGGGGCGGTGACCAAGCGGCGCGGCATTGGCCAGGCGCTGCTGCAGCTAGGGCTGGAGACGGCGCGCAGCCTGGGGGCCGTAAAGATGCATTTGGAGGTGGCGGCGGGAAACACCCCTGCCCGCGCCTTTTATAATAACGTTGGTTTCACCGAAGCGGGGCGGCGGCGGCGCTATTACAGCAATGGCGAGGACGCCTTGCTGATGGTTGTGGACATTTAGCCCTTCTGTAACACCAGCAGCCAGGTGCCGTCGGGTTGTTCGAGCAAATCCAGGGGGTCGTGGCCCTGGTCGGCGGCGGCGCGAGGGACGTTTTTCAGCGGGTCGGCCCCCGCCAAGCGCACCAATAATATCTGACCGGTTTCCATGGTATCAAGGGCCAGGCGAGTCCGCACGAAGGTCATCGGGCAGGTTTCCGATGTAATGTCGATGGCTTTGTGGTGGGTTGGCAATGTGATTGTCATCATAGGTTCTCGGTTAAGGCTGGACCGGACAAAAAACTTGGGCCACAAGGCATTTTAATGGATACAAGCATCGAGCGCCTGTGCATAGAGAATGGGCTTAAGATGACAGGTCCGCGCCGGGTGATAGCGCGGGTGTTATCGGAAGCCCATGATCATCCGGATGTAGATGAACTGCATCGCCGGGCCAATCAAGTTGATGAACGCATCTCACTGGCAACCGTGTACCGCACCGTGCGCCTGCTGGAAGCCAAGGGGATTTTGGAACGGCGTGATTTGGGCAGCAAGCGTGCCCGGTACGAACCTAGCGGGGATCGTAATCATTTTCACCTGGTTGACCAGGACAACGGGAAAGTTGTTGAATTCTCGGCACCGGATGCTGAGATATTGTTGCGAGAGATCGCCGCCAAGCATGGGTTTGATGTGGCGTTGATTAAAATTGAGCTGTTTGGCCGTCGGCAAGCGGGGCAACCGGTAGTCGAAAATGCCGTGAATGACCACGATATTGAAAGTTCAGCCACGTGAATACTGGAACAGCGCCCGAGTTACCGCGTTTTGTCATCGGTAACGCCGCACCGGGTTTTGCCGAACTGCGGGCTGGCAATTTAGGGGTGCGACTGGCGGTCACGGCCGACGAGATCAAGGCGGTGCAGGGGCTGCGCTACAGGGTGTTCTATGAAGAACGCGGCGCCAAAGCGGACGCCGCTACCACCGCCAGCCAGTGCGACTGCGATGTATTCGACGATGTTGCTGACCATTTGCTGGTGGTTGACCATCATCTGGGCGAAGGCCCGAAAAGCGTGGTGGGCACCTACCGGTTGATCCGCCAGGTGGCGGCGGCCAAGCTGGGTAAATTTTATTCGGCTGACGAATATGATATTTCAATGCTGGAGCGTTTTCCCGGCCAGTTACTGGAATTAGGGCGTTCATGCACCGCTCCGGCCTATCGCTCGCGGGCGGTTCTGCAACTGCTATGGCGCGGCATTGCGGCGTATGTGTTCCATTATGGCATCGACCTGATGTTCGGCTGTGCCAGCTTCCCAGGCACCGACCCCGATGCCCTGGCGGCCGAATTGACATATTTGAATAGCTACCATCTGGCGCCGGAGGCGATCCGGCCGAAGGCGCTGGACGGGCGCTATGTGAACATGCAGCGCTGCGACCCTGCCAGCCTGGACACAAAGCGCGTGCTGATGACATTGCCGCCCCTGATTAAGGGCTATTTGCGGCTGGGTAGTTTTGTGGGTGACGGTGCGGTGATTGATACGCAGTTCAACACCACCGACATCGCCGTGGTGGTGCAAACCGACCTGGTGACGGAGAAATATTACCGCCATTACGAGAGGGAAGCCCGCGAGATTGCGAGTTAGGTTTCCGCCGTATTTGCCGCATGCAGGTGACTGGGTTATGACGCCGCATTGCGGAGCATGATGAAGAATGGCTGAAGACGACACCCCGATCCCCGATAGCTTGCTGCCTTACGACACCTGGACTCAGGAAGCCCTGCGCCATGTGGTCGTGAGCGCGATTGCCCATGCTGCGCATGAGGGGCTGCCGGGCGGGCACCATTTTTATGTGACCTTCAAGACCGGCTATCCGGGCGTACAAATTCCCGACCGGTTGCGGGCACAGTACCCTGATGAAATGACCATCGTGTTGCAACACCAGTTCCATAGTCTGAGTATGGACGAGGTGGACCAGGTGATGTCGGTTGGGTTGTCGTTTTCGGGCATTCCCTCGACCCTGATTATCCCGGTGGCGGCCATTACCGCGTTTGCTGACCCGGAAGTGCAGTTTGGGTTGAATTTTGAAGTTGAAGTGCCGCAAATTGTGCCGCTGGCGGAACTGCCCGCGCCGGAGGGCGATGATGTGCCCAGCCGCAATTACGATGGCCCCGCCGAAGTGGTGAGCCTGGATGCGTTTCGCCGCCGCACGCCCAAAGAGTAATTTCCACCGCTGTTCGAGGATAAAATATGAACGCGCAAGCCAAGGTTCCCCCTGCCTTCAGCTACACGCCGATGTTTCCGCAAGGCGAAGACACCACCCCCTACCGCAAGCTGGATATTGCCGGGGTTTCAGCCATTGAGGTTGATGGGCGTTCCATTTTGAAAATTACGCCTGAGGCACTCTCGGCTTTGGCATTTGAGGCATTCCACGAGGTTTCGCATTTGCTGCGGCCGGCGCATTTGCAGCAATTGGCGAATATTTTGAAAGACCCGGAAGCCTCGGGCAACGACCGCTATGTGGCGATGGAATTTTTGAAGAACGCCAATATCGCCGCTGCCGGGATTTTGCCGATGTGCCAGGATACCGGCACCGCCTTGGTGTTCGGCAAAAAAGGCCAGAATGTTTGGGTGCAGGGCAATGAAGAGGAAGCCCTGAGCCACGGCGTGCACCGCACTTATACCGAGACTAATTTGCGATATTCGCAGATGGCGGCTTTGAATATGTATGACGAGGTGAACACCGGCAATAATCTGCCGGTGCAGTTCGACATAATGGCAGCGCCCGGCGAGCATCATGCCGATGAGTTTCATTTGATGTTCATTGCCAAGGGCGGCGGCTCTGCCAATAAAACCTATTTGTATCAGGAGACCCGCGCGGTTTTAACGCCGGAGAAAATTCTGGCGTTTATCGAGGCCAAGGCGAAGACCTTGGGAACCGCCGCGTGCCCGCCGTATCATTTGTCGATTGTTATTGGTGGCACCTCGGCTGAATTGACATTGAAGACGGTGAAGCTGGGTTCGACCAAGTGGCTGGATAATTTGCCGACGCAAGGCAGCAAGGCCGGACATGCGTTCCGCGATTTGGAGATGGAACGGCGCGTGCTGGAAATGACCCAGAAAATTGGCATCGGCGCGCAGTTTGGCGGCAAGTATTTCTGCCATGATGTGCGGGTGATCCGGCTACCGCGGCATGGCGCGAGTTTGCCGATTGGCATTGGCGTTTCCTGTTCCGCCGACCGGCAGATCAAGGCTAAAATCACCAAGGATGGCGTGTTCCTGGAGCAGTTGGAAACCGACCCGGCGAAATATCTGCCGGAGGTGGTTGATGAGCATCTGGGCGGCGATGTGGTGGCGATTGATTTGAATCAGCCGATGGCGGCGATTTGCGCTGAACTCTCCAAACACCCGATTAAAACGCGCGTGGCGCTGACCGGAACCTTGGTGGTGGCGCGTGATATCGCGCATGCCAAGCTGAAGGAACGGCTGGATGCCGGGCAAGGGCTGCCGCAATATTTGAAGGATCACCCGGTGTATTATGCCGGCCCCGCCAAGACGCCTACCGGCATGGCGACGGGGAGCTTTGGCCCCACCACCGCCGGGCGGATGGATAGCTATGTTGCGGCGTTCCAGGCGCAGGGTGCTTCGTTGGTGATGCTCTCGAAGGGCAACCGCAGCAAGGATGTGCTGAATGCCTGTCAGAAATATGGCGGATTCTATTTAGGTTCCATCGGCGGGCCGGCGGCGGTGCTGGCACGCGATAACATCACCAAGGTTGAGGTTCTGGAATATCCGGAACTGGGCATGGAGGCGGTGTGGAAAATTGAGGTGAAGGACTTCCCGGCATTTATCGTGATGGATGACAAAGGCAACGATTTCTTCAGTGAGTTGGTCTGATGAAATTCACTGTTGATCGCATCGATCATATCGTGATGATGTGCCAAGATATTCAGATGACTGCGGCCTGGTACCAGCGGGTGCTGGGCATGGAGCGGGAAGAATATGGCGGCAAGAACCGCACGGCGCTGCGCTTTGGCGCCCAGAAGATAAATTTGCATGAGCAAGGCAGCGAAGTGACGCCACATGCGCGTTTGACGCAGCCTGGCTCATTGGATTTATGTTTTGTCATCGCGGTGGGGCCAGATGATGCGATTGCGCAGTTGCATGCCTGCGGTGTGGCAATTGAAAATGGGCCGGTGACGCGGATTGGGGCGCTGGGGGATATCGTTTCGGTTTATTGCCGTGACCCGGATGGTAATCTCATCGAGCTGGCCTCGTATCTCGGCGCTTGAGACTCGAAGATTTCGGGTATGATCTGCCCGCCAGCCATATAGCGACCGAACCAGCGCGGCCGCGTGAGTCGGCAAAGTTGCTGCATGTGAAGCCTGATGCGTTGGGTGATTACCAGGTGCGTGATTTACCGGATTTGTTGCGCGCAGGTGACCTGCTGGTGGTCAATGATACCAGGGTGATCCCGGCGCAGTTGACCGCGATGCGCGGGGCGGCGCGGATTGGGATTACGCTTGATAAGCCCAACGAACATGGTGACTGGCTGGTGCTGCTGCGCAATGCGCGGCGCGTGCGGGCGGGTGATATGCTGCAAATCGACGAGGCGTTTTCGGCTGAGGTTATGGCGGTGCATGAAGGCGGCACGGCAGCGTTGCGGTTTAACGTGAGCGATGCGGCATTTCTGGCGGCCTTGGGCCGGACCGGGGCGCTGGCGCTGCCGCCTTATATCGCCCGGCCTGAAGGCATTACTGAGCAGGATAAGGCGGATTATCAGACGATGTTTGCTGAGCATGACGGCGCGGTGGCAGCCCCGACGGCGGGTTTGCATTTTACCCCGGCCCTGCTGGAGGCTTTGGCCGCCAAGGGCGTTGAGACGGTACGCGTGACGCTGCATGTGGGGGCGGGAACGTTTTTGCCGGTGCGGGTTGAGGATGTAACCACTCATAAAATGCACGCCGAGCGAGGCATTGTTTCGGCGGAAGCGGCGGCACGGATCAATGAAGTGAAGGCCCGCGGTGGCCGCGTCATTCCGGTTGGCACAACGGCGCTGCGGTTGATTGAATCAGCCGCGGATGATGACGGCGTGGTGAAACCGTTTGTGCGGGAGACCGATATTTTCATTTTGCCCGGTTACAGGTTTAAGGTGGCTGATGTGCTGTTCACCAATTTTCATCTGCCGCACTCCACCTTGCTGATGCTGGTTTCGGCCTTTGCGGGGATGGCGCGGATTAAAAGCGCGTATGACTACGCCATTGCGCATGACTACCGGTTTTACTCATATGGCGATGCCTGCCTGCTGGAGCGCCCATGAAATTCTCCTATGACCTGCAAGCCACCGACGGCGCGGCGCGGGCGGGAATGCTGCACACCGCGCATGGCGATGTGCCGACACCCACCTTCATGGCGGTGGGCACGGCCGGTACCGTGAAAGCGATGACCGCCGATGCGGTGCGGGCGACGGGTGCGAACATTGTGCTGGGCAACACTTACCATTTGATGCTGCGGCCCACGGCGGAGCGGGTGGCGCGGTTCGGCGGATTGCATAAAATGATGGATTGGCCTGGGCCGATTCTCACCGATTCCGGTGGGTTCCAAGTGATGTCGCTGGCGAAATTGCGCAAGATGACCGAGGAGGGCGTGACGTTTCGCTCGCACCTGGACGGCTCGAAGCATTTTCTCTCGCCCGAACGCTCGATGGAAATTCAGCATTTGCTGGATGCCACCATCACCATGGTGCTGGATGAATGCACGCCCTTCCCCGCGACCCACGACGAGGCGGCGATTTCGATGCGGATGTCCACCCGCTGGGCGAAGCGCTCTCGCACTGCGTTTGTGGCGCGCGAAGGCTATGGCCAGTTTGGGATTGTGCAAGGCGGGATTTATGAGGATTTGCGCCTTGAGTCGGCAACGGCGCTGCGGGAGTTGAATTTTGAGGGTTACGCCATCGGCGGCCTGGCGGTGGGTGAAGGCCAGGAGATGATGTTTGCCACCCTCGATGTGACCACGCCGCATCTGCCGGCGGAGACGCCGCGCTACCTCATGGGCGTGGGGACACCGGATGATCTGCTGGGGTCGGTGGCGCGCGGGGTGGACATGTTCGATTGTGTGATGCCAACGCGGGCCGGACGCACGGCGCGGGCATTCACCTCGAAGGGGATTTTCAACTTACGCAATGCGCGATTTATTGATGACGGCAAGCCGCTGGATGAAAATTGTGCCTGTTTGGCTTGCAGCCGTCATGTGCGGGGTTATTTGCATCATCTGTTCCGCGCCGAGGAAATGCTGGGGCCGATGCTGCTGACGATCCACAACCTCACCTATTATCAATCGCTGATGCAAGGCGCGCGCGCAGCGATATTGGCGCGGAATTTTGAGAGCTATTGCGCCGGGACCCGCGCCGGTTGGGCGGCGGGTGATGACTGATATCAAAGCCGCCATCATCGCCCGTGCGGCAGCACTTGGCTTTGATGCGGTGGGTTTTGCGCACGCGACGCTGACCGAGACGCAACGCGATGGATTACGAGATTACCTCGCTGCCGGGCATCATGGCGAAATGGGCTGGATGGCCGAGCGGGCGGCGCAGCGGGCTGACCCGCAAGCCTTATGGCCGGAAGCGGTGCGTGTGATTTCGCTGGGGCTTTCCTATGCGCCCACAGGCGATGCACTAGCCACCACGCAACGCCCCGAGGCGGGCAATATTTCGGTGTATGCCCGCAACCGGGATTATCATGATGTCATCAAAGGCAAATTGAAACATCTGGCGCAGTTTATCGCCGCACAGGGCGCGGGCGTGAAGGTGTTTGTGGATACCGCGCCGGTGATGGAAAAGCCGCTGGCGCAACAGGCGGGGTTGGGCTGGCAGGGCAAGCACACCAACCTGGTTTCGCGCCGCCATGGCTCATGGCTGTTTCTGGGGGAGATTTTCACCACGCTGACGATTGCAGCCGACGCGCCGGAGACGGACCATTGCGGGTCGTGCCATGCGTGTATCACCGCCTGCCCTACCGAGGCGTTTCCGGCACCGTATAAGCTCGATGCCAGGCGCTGCATTTCCTACCTCACCATTGAATATGCCGGGCCGATTCCGGAGGAATTTCGCGCCGCGATGGGCAACCGGATTTACGGCTGCGATGATTGCCTGGCGGTGTGCCCGTGGAACAAGTTCGCGGTGGCGGGGCATGAGGCGAAGCTGGCGCAGCGGGAGGATTTGACCGCGCCGTTGCTGGCGGAACTGGCCGGCCTGGATGATGCGGCCTTCCGGCAGAAATTTTCCGGCTCGCCCATAAAGCGGATTGGCCGTAACCGGCTGGTCCGCAATGTCGCCATCGCCATCGGCAACAGTGGTGCCGCCGGGCTGCTGCCGGTGGCGCAAACCCTGGCGGCGGAGCCTGACCCGGTGGTGGCGGAGGCTGGTTCCTGGGCGGTCGCTTCCCTTAACCGCGCGAAACGGGTAATTTCCGGGGCATGAATTGGATCTCAGAATTTGTCCGCCCAAAAATCCGCACCCTGCTTGGCCGCAAGGAGGCGCCGGATAATCTGTGGCACCAGTGCCCAAAGTGCCAGCAGATGATTTTCCACCGCGAGTTGGAGGCCGGCAAAAAGGTCTGCCCGCATTGCGGCCACCATATGCGAGCGAGTGCGGCTGACCGGCTGAACTGGACCTTCGATGAGGGCAGCTTCACCCGCATCGACCTGCCCAAAGTGGTTGCCGACCCGCTGAAATTCCGCGACCAGAAAAAATATGTGGACCGGCTGCGTGAGGCGCGTGAATCCACCAAGCACGAGGATGCGCTGATGGTGGCGCACGGCACCATCAGTGGCCACAAGGCGGTGGTGGCGGCGATGGATTTTGACTTTATGGCCGGCTCGATGGGCGCTGCTGTCGGCGAAGGGCTGGTGGCGGCGGCTAAGCTGGCGGTGCTGCAGGCTGCGCCGTTGATTGTTTATGCAGCCTCTGGCGGGGCGCGGATGCAGGAGGGGGCCATCAGCCTGATGCAGATGCCACGCACCACCATTGCCGCGATGATGGTGAAGGAAGCCGGACTGCCGTTTATTACCGTGCTGACCGACCCGACGACCGGCGGCGTTACGGCGTCGTTTGCGATGCTGGGGGATATCCAAATATCGGAGCCGAATGCGCTGATCGGGTTTGCAGGGGCCCGGGTGATTGAGCAGACGGTGCGCGAGAAACTGCCGGAAGGCTTCCAGCGGGCGGAATATCTGCTGGCGCATGGCATGATCGACATGGTGGTGAAGCGCGGTGAGCTAACCGCGACCTTGGGCAAAATCATCGACCTGCTGACGGCCAACCATAAGGCCGCAGCTTGAGCGGATATGATACCAGCCGCTACCACGCAAGTTTGGATAGGCTGCATAATCTCTACCCGAAACTGATCGATTTAAGCCTGGGGCGGCTTGAACGCCTGCTGGCGGATTTGGGCAATCCGCATTTGCATCTCCCGCCGGTGATTCATGTGGCAGGCACCAACGGCAAAGGCAGCGCCTGCGCGTTCATGCGGGCAATCGCCGAGGCGGCGGGGCTGAAGGTGCATGTGTTCACCTCACCGCATTTGGTAAAATTCAACGAGCGGATCCGGTTGGCGGGAGAGTTGGTCTCCGATGAGGCGCTGGCGGAAGCGCTCGATGAAATCGAGAACCAGAACGCCGGGAACCAGATTACGGTGTTTGAGGCGATTACGGCGGCGGCGTTTTTGTTGTTTTCGCGCGTGCCGGCGGATTTATGCATTCTGGAAGTGGGGCTGGGCGGCAGATTGGATGCCACCAATGTCATTGCCGCGCCAAGGGTGGCGGCGATTACCTCGATCTCGATGGATCATCAGGATTTTCTGGGCGACCGGCTGGCCGTGATCGCCGCAGAGAAGGCCGGGATTATCAAGCCGGGCTGCACGGTGGTGACGGGTTTGCAGGCGCCGGAGGCGATGGCGGTGATCATGCGAACGGCGGCTGAGGCGGGGGCGCCGTTGCTGATGCGCGGGCGCGACTGGGATGTAAGCGACGCGCCGGAGGGTTTGTGGTTTGACGGCATGGCGCTGCCCAAGCCCTCGCTGCTAGGGGCGCATCAGGCGGATAATGCGGGTATTGCGATGACGGCGATGCGGGCCAGCGGGTTATCGATTCCTGATGAAGCCTATGCAACGGGATTGCGCACCGCCGAATGGCCGGCGCGGTTACAAAAATTAAATGGTGCGCTGCTGAAGCGGCTTCCCGCTGGTTCGGAGCTTTGGCTGGACGGTGCCCATAATCCTGGCGGCGGTGAGGCGCTGGCGGCGCAGCTTGATGCCTGGGGCAGCCCGACGGTTTTGCTGGTGGGGATGAAGCAGTCGAAGGATGTGACGGAGTTTATTGCACCGTTGCTGACAAGGGCTGCAACAATTTTCGCGGTGGTGGAGCCGGGGCAGCATCTAGCACTTCCGATTGAGAAGATTATGGAAGCCTCGGGGGGCATCGCGGTGCCGGGGCCGGATGTGGCGAGGGCGCTGGCGCAGATTACCGAGCCGGTGCGGGTGTTGATCTGCGGTAGTCTTTATTTGGCGGGTGAGGTTTTGAAGCTGGACGCCAGCAGCCCGCCGCCGCCGACCAGCACCGCCGCCAGCCCGAGAGCCCAGGAAAAACCAGCAAAGCCATACAACACCAACAGCAAGGTGGATGCGACCGGGGTGATATAGGCGAGCGTGCCGATCAACCGCGGGTCGCCCTGCTTCATGCCGTAGTCCCATAAGTAAAACGCCGCCCCCAGCGGGCCTAGACCCATCAAGCAAGCCACCAGCCAGTTGGTGGCGGTGGGCGTGAATGAGGGCTCAAACAATATGTGGGCCAAAGCGGCGAGGATGGCGGTGGCGAGACAGAATCCGGCCAGAGCCCCGGTGGGCACCGCCACTGACCATTTACGCGCCAGCACTGAATATAACGCCCAAACGAACGCAGCCCCGACGGCGGCGAGATAGCCGGGGATAAATCCCGCCGAAAACGCTACCCCCTGCCCTAACAACATAAACGAGCCGACCAGCCCCAGCCCAATGCCCAGCCAGTGCTGAAGGGAGAGATGCAACCCTAGCAGCCAGGCCGAGAGCAGCACGATGAGCAGCGGCCAGAGGTAATTGAGTAAATTCGCCTGCGCGGCCGGGGCGTGCGAAAGCGCGAAGAAATACAGCGCATGATAACCGAACAGCCCGCCCACCCCATGCGCCCAGGCGCGTGGCGGTTGGTGCAATACCGAAATTTGTCCTCTGGCCAATAGCCAACCCATCCCCGCCAGCCCGGAAACACCAAAGCCAATAGCTGTGAGCAACAGCGGCGGCACCCCCGCCTCTGCGCGAGCGCCCAGAGCCAAAAACGCCCAGAGGGCAATGGCCCCGATGCCGGAGAGGGTAGCGCGATTCACCTTTAGTGAGTTCCGGCTCGAAATTGATCGTTCAAAATTTGCTCTGCTGAATCAGTTGGCGTGGCGTTAGAGAACCGGTGCGGAGTGTACGTTAAGTACGTGAGCACCTGAAGTGCAGAAATCCGCGCCAAATGACCAGCAGAGGATAATTTTCAACGATCAATACATATGCTGACCGCCATTGATGGACATGGTGGAGCCGGTAATGAAGTCGGCTTCATCGGCGGTGAGGAATACCACGCCGCGGGCGATGTCCTCCGCAGTGCCCAGGCGGCCGCGTGGGATTTTGGCAATGATTTTCTGTAGAACATCCGCAGGGACGGCACGCACCATTTCAGTGTCCACATATCCCGGTGCGATGGCGTTCGCCGTAATGGAAAAGCGTGCGCCTTCCTGAGCCAGTGCTTTGGTGAAACCATGGATGCCGGATTTTGCGGCAGCGTAGTTGACCTGACCATACTGGCCGGCCTGGCCGTTGATGGAACCGATGCTGACAATACGGCCAAATTTTTTGTCTTTCATGCCCTCGAAACAAAGCTTGCTAAGGTTGAAGCAGGAGCCAAGGTTGGTATCGAGCACCGCATCCCACATGTCGCGGGTCATTTTGGCGATCGTGGTGTCGCGCGTGATGCCAGCATTATTCACCAGAATCTCAATCGGGCCATGTTTAGCGGCGATTGCGGCAACGGCTGCGGCGCATTGTTCGTAGTCCCCGGCGTCGAAACGAATGGCCTCGATGCCGGTTTCCTTGGAGAAGGCTTCGGCGGCCTCAACATTGCCGGCGTAGCTGGCAATAACATGACGCCCCGCTTTCTGGAGCGCGATGCTGATGGCGGCACCAATGCCGCGTGTGCCGCCGGTAACTAATGCAATTCTGGACATTTTATTTTCTCCCTAGATTTCCAGAAATACTAAAACAAAATTGCAGAAGTGCAAAATATTGAATTTACCAATCGGTAAGGTGGGTTTTTTCTGCTCGCGCAATAACGAACCAAAGCCATACCAACTGCACCAACAGCGGTACAAACAATATCGGTAGCCGCCACGACGGCGTGGCAGCCAGAAAGCCAACAGCCGTGAGACCACCCAGAATGGTAAAGCCCCAATGCAGCAGCGCGATGATGCGTGCGTCCACCCCCGTCCGGTGGGCGAGCTGGTAGAGGTGCCCGCGATGCGCTTTGGCGATGTTGTCACCCGCCGCCAAACGGCGGACCAGGGTGAACGCAACGTCGAACAGCACGCCCGACAGTAACAACGGCACCAGGAGGAACGAGAGCGATTGCGCGCCGTAGCGGGCGGCGGCAATGCCGAATAACGCTAACATGAAGCCGCAAAACTGGCTGCCGACATCGCCCATGAAAATTTTAGCGTTTGGAAAATTGAACGGCAGAAAACCCAGCACGCCGCCGGCCAGCAGTAAAGCCGCCGTATAGACGAAAAACCCGCTGTACGCGGCCGCGATGACGGCCAGAAACAGGCAGGATATTAACGTGACGCCAGCCGCGAGGCCGTTCAGACCATCGATAAAATTCATTGCATTGGTGACGAACAAAATAAACATGAGCGTGACCGGAACGCCGAACAGGCCGATATCGACCGGGCCAATAAACGGCAGAACGAAGATTTGCACCCAAAGCCCGGCGAACACCGCCACCGAGGCGGCGACGAGTTGGGCTGCGAGCTTGATGAGAAAAGAAACATCGAACAGGTCATCGATGAAGGAGACAGCCGCCATCAAAGCCGCCCCGCCAATAACGCCGAGGAAATGCCCCTCGGACAGGCGGGAGACCTGACCATAGCGATACAATAACAATACCCCGAGCAGAAACGCCGCCACGATGCCAACGCCGCCGGATTTTGGCGTGGTCACACGATGGGCTTTGCGGGCGTCGGGCCGGTCAGGCACGCCAACGGAGATCATCGCCCGCACAATAATGGCGGAAAACATGGCCAAACCGGCCATCAACGCCAAATGGCGCGGGAGCGAGAGGTCAGGGAGTGCCGGTAGATGTTCCATTGCGCCGGACCATGGCTGAAACTTCAAAGGTTTTGAAGGTGCTGTCCCTCTATCCGGGTTGCCGTTGGGGTTGCACGTAAGCACGGCTCGCGCCAGAAGCGGAATTATCGGCATGAGCCAGGAGCTTGGATTGAAAATAGCGATCATCGGTGGCGGTTACGTGGGCTTGGTCTCCGGTGCCTGCTTTGCCGAGTTCGGGGTAGAGGTTGCCATTTACGAGGCCGACACGCGCAAGCGCGAGATGCTGATCGCAGGGCAGATACCTATTTATGAGCCGGGGCTTGACCGGTTGGTGGCCGATAATGCCGCAGCTGGCCGGCTGACATTTCCGTCTAGCCTGGAGAGCGGGATTGCCGCCGCAGAGGCAATTTTTATTGCTGTGGGCACGCCCACCCGGCGCGGCGATGGCCACGCCGATTTGACCTTTGTGTTCGCAGCCGTGGAACAAGTGGTGACGTGCCTGGATCATCCAGCAATTATTGTCACCAAATCAACCGTACCCGTGGGTACCGGACGAAAAATTGCCGATCTGGCGCACCAATTGCGGCCCGACCTGGAGATCGAGGTGGCCTCGAACCCGGAGTTTTTGCGCGAAGGCAGCGCCATTGCGGATTTTATGCGCCCCGACCGGGTGATTGTGGGGGCCGACAGCGAGCGCGCCAAGGATGTGCTGCGGCGGCTGTACCGGCCATTGTACCTGATCGAGACGCCGATTGTGTTCACCGGACTGGAAACCGCCGAATTGATTAAATATGCCGCCAATGGGTTTCTGGCGATGAAGATCACCTTTATCAATGAGATGGCGGATTTGTGCGAGATGGTGGGGGCGGATGTGAATGATGTGGCCCGCGGCATTGGGTTGGATGGCCGGATTGGCCGGAAGTTCCTGCATGCCGGGCCTGGATTTGGCGGCTCCTGCTTCCCGAAGGACACCCTGGCCCTGATGCGGATTGCCGAGGAGGCCGGAGCACCGAGCCGGTTGATCCAGTCGGTGGTGGCAGTGAATGACGCCCGCAAAATTGCCATGGCGGCGCGGGTGATTGCGGCCTGCGGCGGTGATGTGGCCGGCAAGCGGATTGCGGTGCTGGGACTGGCGTTTAAGCCAGAGACCGATGATATGCGCGAAGCCCCGTCGATCCCGCTGATTGAAGGGCTGCTGGCCGCTGGTGCGCACGTGGTAGGGTTCGACCCGGTAGCGATGCCGGCGGCCAAACTGTTACTGCCAGCCAGCATGGAATTTGCCAGCGATTCCCGGGCTGTGGTGAAGGCGGCGGATGCGGTGGTGCTGGTAACGGAGTGGAACGAGTTCCGCGCCCTGGCCCCGCGCTGGTTGGCCGAACAGATGCGCGGCCGGGTGATCGTGGATTTACGCAACGTATTTGACCCTGCCGCGATGCGGACGGTTGGACTGCGCTATCATGGGATCGGCCGTAAACAGATTTTGACGAGCGTTTGATGAGATTACGTCGTAAGGCATGTGACCATGGATCCTGATTCCAACCCGGTCGTGCTGCCCGAACAGCCCAAGCATCTGGCGCATCATGTGCGCTACCCTGACTACGCCAATCCGGAACTACTGGAAAAAATCCCGCTCAACGCGCGAACCGTGCTCGATGTAGGATGTGCACAAGGGGCTCTCGGCGAAGCCTATTTGCGACGCAACCCCAGCGCCCGGGTTTTGGGAATTGATATCGACGTGGAATCGATCCCGCACGCGGCCACCCGGCTCACTGAGGTGGTGTGTGCCGATGTAGAGGCCGACCCGATGCCGTTTGCGGTGCCGGATGGGATTGATTGCATCATCTACGGCGATGTTCTGGAGCATATGAAAGACCCCTGGACGCTGCTGCAGCGCCATGTGGAATATTTGGCACCAGGCGGCACCGTGCTGGTGTGCATGCCCAATGTTGAACATTGGTCTTTGGTGCTGCGGTTGCTGCAGGGCAATTTCGATTATGAAGACATGGGCTTGCTGGACCGCACGCATTTACGCTGGTTCACGCCGCGCACCATGGCAGCGGCACTGAGCGCGGCGGGGCTGGAATTGGCTGATGTGGCGTCCCGGCCGATCGATACGGAGCGCGTACGGCAATTCACCCAGGCATTAGCCCCCGGCCTGCGGGCGATTGGGGTTGACCCCGCGGAATATTTAAACCGGGCTGGACCGTTACAATTTATCTGGCGAGCCCGCAAATTGGCCCCGGAGCGCATGGTTATCAATGCAACCATGCTGGAACCCCAGGGAGGAGTAAGCGACGTGCGGGTTGTCGAGCCGGTACGCGCTCTTCGCACCGATAGTGCGGTCGTGGCGGAAATCATGGCGGAGCCGGATATGCGCCCGGCGCTGGCGGATGTGCCGAAGATCGCCATTTTGCACCGCCCGCTGCTGCTCAGTGACTCAGGCCTGGACCGGCTGCGCAAGTTACTGCGGCAAGGCTATATTATTGTCTCGGAATTTGATGACCACCCGATATTTATCGAACAGCGCGGCGTTAATCTTGCTGAACTGCTGACTTTCAAGGGTGTTCACGCGGTGCAGACCAGCACGCCGGCGCTGGCAGAGGTGCTGCGTGCGGAAAACCCGGAAGTGATGGTATTTAAAAACGCGGTTTTTGAACTCCCCGAGATCAGGAATTTCGCCGACCCGGACCAGCTCACTTTGTTTTTTGGCGCCATCAACCGTAGCGACGACTGGGCACCCTTGATGCCAGGATTGAATGAAGTGGCACGCGCTGTGGGCAAGCGTCTGCGGTTTTCGGTTGTGCATGACAAGGCTTTTTTCGACGCTCTGGAAACGCCGCATAAAATTTTCACGCCGATGTGCGCGTATTCACGGTATCTCAATCTGCTTGGCCAAGCCGACATCGCCTTCATGCCGCTGGCTGATAATATTTTCAACCGGGCAAAATCTGATTTGAAATTCATCGAGGCTTCAGCTTGCCGGGTGATAAGCTTGGCCAGTGATGTCGCGTACGGCCAAAGTATTATTGAAAACAAAAATGGCTTGGTGTTTCGCAGTTCAATGGAATTGCGCGCCCATTTATTGCGGGTGCTGGCGTACCCGGAAGCGGCGCGAAAAATTGCCGATGCGGCGCGGCTTTATGTCATGCAGGAGCGGATGCTGGCATATCAGACCATTGAACGGATCGCATGGTATCGCTCACTTTGGGACCGCCGCGAGGCGTTGAACACCGCCTTGCGGGCGCGGGTGCCGACTTTGTTTACCTCATGATTTCAAGTGAAAGAATAGCGATATCATGACCAGTATCGTGCGGCGGTTGGTGCGGTTTTTAGTATCAACCTTGCGGTTGCTAGATATGCTGTTTTTTACATCGGTGCTGGTGGGACTGGGGCATTTGCGGTTCCGCCGGCAGATCAAGTCGGTTTGGCCTGTACAGCCGGTTATGCTCGGCCCGAAGATCGTGCTGTTCATGCATTTTGATAAATACGGGAATGTTCGTCCACAGATTGTGGATTACGTTAAAAAGCTTGCCGATAGCGGTCGCTCGGTGGTTTTCATTACTAATTCTGGCAAGCTGCGCTCGAAAGCGAGAACGATTTTGCAGCCTATTTGCGCCAGCATCATCATCCGTAACAATGTGGGGTATGACTTCGGCGCCTGGCGCGATGGGATCGCCCATTACAAGCTGCCCCTGGCTGACACCGAAGAATTGATCCTCGCCAATGATAGCGTATTCGGGCCGTTAAAACCTCTTGATGAGATGCTGGCCGCACTTGATTATACCAAGGCCGATATGTGGGGCCTGACTGATAGCTGGCAGCATCTATATCATTTGCAATCATTCTTTCTGGCGTTTGGCAAAAAAGCGTTGAACGATAAGGCATTTAAAAAATTCTGGGCAACGGTCCGACCGGTACCGTCGAAGCCCTATATCGTGAAAAAATACGAGATCGGAATTACGCAATATATGCTGAAATACGGCCTCAGCTGTGCGGCGGTGTGGCCCTACGACAAATTGATTTTGATGATCGACCAGCTTGAGGTTCATAAACTGCTCACATTCAAGAAAAATGATTACCGGAAAATCGACCCTGTGAGCATTACGCGAAAAACACATTTACTACGGCTGCGGCACGCCTTGGCGCGGCGGGCACCGCTGAACCCATCAGCGGAGCTATGGCGGCAATTGCTGCTGTCGGGCTTTCCGTTCCTGAAGCGTGAATTGCTGCGCGATAACCCGACCAAGGTGGAAGATGTGCACGAATGGATTTACACTGTGCGACACGAGCTAGGGCTTGATCCTGAACCCACGCTGATTGAGCTGCGCCTAATGCTGAAGGGCAATGCGCCGTAAAATGGCAGGACGCCTCCGCATGATCCTGCGGCTGGTTTTCGTGCTGGCCTGGACTTTGCCCTGTATGCCGATACAGGCTGTTTTTCTGACACGACCTGGACTGGCGAAAGTGCGGTTTGCACGAACCTATTGGCGCGGTGTGGCGTTTATTATGGGCCTGCGGATTACCGTGAAGGGCGAGGTCAGCCCACAGCGGCCGATTATTTTTATCGCCAATCATTGCACCTGGCTTGATATTGTGGCGCTTGGCGCGGTTTTGCCGGGCTGCTTCGTCGCCAAAGCCGATATCGCGCGCTGGCCGTTTGTCAGCTGGATCGCCAAACTGGGGCGTACGGTGTTTGTTTCTCGTAACAAAGCGACGCTAGAGCGCGAGCGCGATTATCTGGCGGCACGGTTGGCGGCGGGCGATAATATTATTCTGTTTCCCGAGGGTACCACATCAGATGGCCGGCGGGTGTTGGCCTTCCAATCGTCATTTCTGGCGATTGCACAAGCGCCTGCAAACCCAGTGATCCAGCCGGTGACGATTGTGTATGACCAACTCGACGGCCTACCGGTGCAACGCTGGGACCGGCCGGTAATCTCCTGGTATGGCGACATGGACATGGCGTCGCATTATCCAGGCGTCGGCAAACGCATATCGGTGGGCGCGACCATAATTTTAGATCCCGCCATCCCGGCGGGCACATTTGCCAACCGCAAACTCCTCTCCGGCGCATTGGAAGCCCGACTGGCAGGCAATGCCGCCAGACTGCGGCAAGGGCGGGGTGCCGAGCCGCAAAAGCTGGTGCCCTGATTGCCTACAGCGGCGTTTTGCCTGATAACCCGCCGGAAATGCATAAAGTCGCGGCTTTTTACCAGTTTTTGCCTATCCCCGAGCCTGCCGACCAGGTGGGCTTATTGCGGGCGTTTTGTGCGCGACTGGATTTGCGCGGCACGGTGCTGATTGCGCCCGAGGGGATTAACGGCACGCTGGCCGGCCCGGCGGCGGGAATTGACGAACTGGCCGCCGCCCTGCGCGATGGCAGCATCATCCAACCGGCTTTTGAGGGGCTGGAGTTGAAATTCTCCACCGCCGATGCTGGGCATTTTGACCGGCTGAAAATTAGGCTGAAACGCGAGATCATCACCTTTGGGCAACCCGAATGTGACCCGCTGAAACAGGTGGGAACCTATGTGGCGGCGCAGGACTGGAATGCGCTGATTTCCGACCCGGACGTGATCGTGCTCGATACCCGCAATGATTTTGAGGTTTCGATGGGGGCGTTTAAGGGCGCCCTCAATCCCGGCCTGACCAGCTTCAGCGCGTTTGCCGGGTTCGTGGAGGAACGCCTGCCGAACCGCCAGAACACCAAAATCGCGATGTATTGCACCGGCGGCATCCGCTGCGAAAAAGCCAGCTCCTATATGCTCGCCAAGGGGTTTGGAGAGATTTATCACCTACAGGGCGGAATTTTGAAGTATCTGGAGGAAATTCCAAAGGCTGCAAGCCTGTGGCAGGGCGACTGTTTTGTGTTTGACCGTCGGGTGGCTTTAGGCCACGGACTGGTGGCGCACCCCGAGGCTATAGTGCCCGGCGTACCCCTTAAGGATGGCTGAAACGGGACGGCAAACCGGCAAACTGTCATGCAATTTCGCTTGACTCGGCGCGGTGAAGTGACGCGGAATGATGAGGAGTTGAGGAGGTTACATCAGAGTTTGATCTTGACCCCAGCCATCCAAACGCGCTTCTCCGTCCGGAAACACCGGATGGACTTAGACGTATGACATTGGGCACACCAAATACCCGTAAACTTCATGTTGTGACTCACGGCTGTCAGATGAATGTGTATGACAGCGCCCGCATGGCCGATTTGCTGGCTCCGTTGGGCTACACCACCGTCGATGCACCGGAAGGGGCCGACATGGTGATTATGAACACCTGCCATATCCGCGAGCGGGCGGCTGATAAAGTATTCTCGGCCCTGGGCCGGTTGCGCGTGCTGAAGGAAGAAACCGGCGGGCGGATGATGATTGCCGTGACCGGTTGCGTGGCGCAGGCCGAGGGCGAGGTGATCCTGAAGCGCGCCCCTTATGTTGACCTCGTGGTGGGGCCGCAAGCGTACCATAAGCTGCCGGAACTGATTGCCCAGGTGCACCGGACCAACAAATCCGTGCTGAACACCGATTTCCCGACGGAGCAGAAATTCGACTTTTTGCCTGATGCCGCGGCCAGCCAGGGCGTGATTGCGAATCTGACGATTCAGGAAGGCTGCGATAAATTTTGCTCATTTTGCGTGGTGCCTTATACGCGCGGCGCTGAGGCCTCGCGCCCGGCGGCATCCATCTTCGCCGAAGCTACCCGCATGGTAGCAGGCGGCACCCGCGAGATTGCGCTGCTCGGCCAGAACGTCAATGCGTATCATGGTGAAGGGCCGGATGGTTCAGCCTGGAGCCTGGCACGGCTGCTGGCGGAACTGGCGGAAATTCCAGGACTGCTGCGGCTGCGTTATACCACCTCGCACCCTTCCGATATGACCGAGGAATTGCTGCTGGCGCACCGGGATAACCCTGCGCTGATGCCGTATTTACATCTGCCGGTGCAATCGGGTTCGGATAAAATTCTCAACGCCATGAACCGCAAGCATAAGGCCGATGATTTTCGCAAAATCATTGCGCGGCTGCGGGAATTGCGCCCCGATATGGCGTTCACCTCAGACTTCATCGTGGGCCACCCCGGCGAGAGCGATGCGGATTTTGAGGCCACCATGGCGCTGGTGCGCGAGACCCGCTTTGCGCTGGCCTACAGCTTTAAATACTCCACCCGCCCCGGCACGCCGGCGGCTGGCTTGCCGCAACTGCCTGAAGACGTGAAGGATGCGCGGCTGTATGAATTACAAGCCGAATTGCGCCGCCAGCAGGATGAATTCAACGCCGCCACCGTGGGCCTGACCACGCCGGTTTTGTTCACCGGCACGGGCCGCTACGGCGGACAGATTGCCGGAAGATCGCTCTACGCCCAGCCGGTGGTGGTAGAGTCGCCCGTTGAACTGACCGGCGAAATCCATACCGTGACAATCACCCATGCCAACCCCAACTCCCTACTAGGAACCCTCATCCAATCAAAGGAGACAATCGCAGCTTGAGCCAGATCCTCGCATCCTCGGCTACCCCATCCTCCTCCCTTCCCCCACGGTCATTGACTATGACCTTCAGCAACAACGCGCTGTTGCCGTTGTTGCTTGGTGATCATGACCGGCATCTGGCGCGGATTGAGCAAAAGCTCGGTGTGCGGCTGGCCTGCCGGGGGAACCGGATTTCCATCGCAGGGCCAACCATTCAGGTTGCCGCTGCCGAGGCCGCCCTGGCGGCTTTGTACCGGCAATTGGAGCGCGGCGAGTTGATTGATGGGCCGAAAGTGGATGCGGCGATGCGTTTAACCGACCCGACCACCGACCCGAGGCTGCCGCTCTCTGATTTACCTGCCATCCGCACCCGCAAAGGCGCGATCGGGCCCCGTAGTGCGGCGCAGACAGCTTACATTGATTTGCTGGCCCGCCATGAGATGGTGTTTGCGCTGGGACCAGCCGGAACCGGCAAAACTTACCTCGCGGTGGCGCAGGCGGTGGCGATGCTGACCTCCGGTAAGGTGGACCGCATTGTGCTCTCCCGCCCGGCGGTGGAAGCCGGTGAGCGGCTGGGGTTTCTGCCTGGCGATATGAAGGAGAAGGTGGACCCGTATCTGCGCCCGCTTTACGACGCGTTAAATGACATGCTGCCAGGCGACCAACTGACCAAGCGTATGGCCACCGGCGAAATTGAAATTGCGCCGCTGGCCTTCATGCGGGGCCGCACGCTGGCGCATGCGTTCGTGATTCTGGATGAAGCGCAGAATACAACGCCGGTGCAGATGAAGATGTTTCTCACCCGCATGGGTGAAGGTACCCGCATGGTGGTCACCGGGGATTTAACCCAGATTGATCTGCCCGCCGGAACGCGCTCGGGCCTTGCCGATGCGCTGGAGACTCTGGAGGGTATTTCCGGCATCGGCGTGGCGCGATTCAATAATTGCGATGTGGTGCGTCACCCGTTGGTAGGAAGAATTGTGGAAGCCTACGACCAGCGCCACAACGCCGTGAAGGAACATATCAGGGAACGGCATAGCTGATCATGGAGCCACGAAGTCTTAGCGCCTCCGGTTTCGGGGGCGAGATTATCATCGACCACCGGCTTTGGCGGGTTTATGTGCGTGATGTTGAGACTGTGGTACGACGTGCCATGGATGTCATGGATTGTTACGCCAATGTGGTGCTCACCGATGATCGCACGATCAAACGGCTGAATGCGCGTGACCGTGGCAAAAATAAACCCACCAATGTTTTGACCTACGAACAACCGCCGGAAATTCTGCTGGGGATTGGCGTGGTGCGGCGGGAAGCGCAGGCGGCGGGGAGGTCGGTGGCGGCGCATCTCTCGCATTTACTGGTGCACGGGGCGCTACATCTGGAAGGCTACGACCACGACCACGCCGGGGCGGCCAAGCAGATGGAAGCCGAAGAAACGTGGGCGCTGGCAAGGTTGAAGATTGCTAACCCGTGGAAAAACCAATGAGCTCGACTCTGCAACGATTATTGGGGCGGCTGCGCAACACCGAACAATCGGTCCGCGATTCCATCGCAGAGTTGGTGCAGGAGGCCGATGCCGAGGAAGCCGCCGGGCACGCGCATGAGCCGGCAGGGTTGGACGCGCATGAGCGGGCGCTGATTGCCAATGTGCTGCGCCTGCGCGAAATCACCGCCGATGATGTGATGGTGCCACGGCCTGATATTATCGCGATGCGGGCGGATGTGACGTTAAGCCAGGCGATTGCCCAGCTCCGCAAGGAAGGCCATTCACGGATGCCGGTGTATCGCGATAATCTCGATGATCTGGTCGGCATGGTGCATATCAAGGATGTGTTTGCCTTCACCGGCAGTGAGGCGGAATTTTCGGTGGAAAAGATCATCCGCAAACCGTTGATGGTGGCGCCGCAAATCACCGTGCTGGATTTGCTGCTGCAAATGCGTCAGACGCGCACGCATTTGGCCCTGGTAGTGGATGAATATGGCGGGATCGACGGGTTGGTGACGATTGAGGATCTGGTTGAAACCATCGTCGGTGACATTGCCGATGAGCACGATGAAATTGAAGGTCCGATGCTGGTGGAGCGCCCCGATGGCGCACTGGATTTGAATGCACTGCTGCCGGTGGAAGAATTCGAGGCCAAGCTCGGCCCGGTGCTCTCGGAAGATGAGCGCGACGCCGATATCGAAACCGTAGGCGGGCTGGTGTTTAATTTAGCGGGGCGCGTGCCGACCAAGGGGGAGATTATTCCGCACCCGTCCGGTATTGAATTTTTAGTGCTGGAAGCTGATGCGCGGCGGATCCGCCGGCTGCGGGCGCGGCGGACCATCACCCCGGAGGCTGAAGAAATTGCTGCCAAAGACGAATCATAAAACCAATTTTAGCCTGGATAGATCATGACAAATACGAAGACGCCAATTCACCTGGAATATATTCTGGGCCTCACCGCCTTTGCCGCCGGGTCGGTGGATGTGATAAGTTTTGTAAAACTTGGCGGGGTGTTTGCTTCCGCCATGACCGGTAATTTGGCGTTTCTGGCATTGTATCTGGCCCGCGGCTCGTTTCATGCGGCCATCGGGTCACTCATCGCGCTGGTTGGGTTCATTTTGGGTGGCGTGCTCGGCACATTGCAAACGCGCGGTAAAAGCAACCATGACGCTCTGAATACTTTGCTTGAAACTGAAACAATTTTGCTGCTGCTAATCGCTATTCTCTGGCTGCCAAGCACCCATACCCAGGGAAGTTTTGTAACCGACATGCTGATCCTGATGCTATCTCTGGCCATGGGATTACAAAGTATTATAGGTAAAAAGGTCAATCTTTCGAATATTCCAACTGTGGTATTTACCAGCACCCTGACCAACATGGTGATTGCAATTACCGATTCATTGGCGAGCGGCAAGTTCTCATTACCCAAAGACACTAAACGGCAGAGCGCGTCGTTCAGCCTCTATTTTGCAGGGGCATTGTGTGCTGGAATTTTAGCGACATTGAATTGGCAGGTGATTATCGTTCTGCCGTTTGCGGCGGTTACCTGGGCTTTAATGCGACATTTGCGCGCCAAGCCTGAATAACCGCCGTTTGAGATCAGCCGTTATGGGTTGGTGTGCGACTGGGTCGTTTGCGTTGTCGTCGTGCTGCTCATCGGCATTGGTGCTGGCATGGCAGGCGAGACGGTGGTGGATGACGACGTGTTGGTGGTGGAGCTTTGAGTAAAGGCTGGGCCTGACATCAGGACAGGCAAGGCCGCGCAGGAAAGTAACTGCGTTTTCATGGTTTTATTCCTATTTATATGCTGGCCGTTGCTGCCTGATGAAATATCCGGCGGGATTTTATGATCATGCGCTACCGGTACGGGTTAGTGATAAACACCAACGCCACCCAGCAACCAAACCACAAGCAGAATAATCAGAACCGTCCCGAGCACGCCACCTAGGCCCCTGCCACCATAAGAACGATGTGCATAGTAGCCCCCGCCGCCACCGAAGATGAGTAGTAAAATAATAATGATGAGTATCAGCGACATTTTGTGTCCTCCTGCAAACTGTAATGCATTGTCATTAGGTTGTGAGCCAATGCATCATCGGAAAGACCGTGAAATATTAATACGCAGACACCACCTGGCCACGAATAGCGGCAAAAGCTGTTATTCTACTTGAATAATTGAAAATAAATCGCCAGGTACTGACATGAGGCCGCGATCAAAATCAGAAAATGCCAGATTGGATTGTGAAATTTCAAGCGTGAATGTGTATGGAGGGCAGCGCCAAGCGTGTAAGCGATGCCGCCTGCGAAAATCAATATCAGAACATCAGTGCGCAGCAACGCAAAACAATAATGTATCAGTACCAGCAGCATCCAGCCCATTACCATATACAGCACCAGCATAATGCGCTCGAAACGTCGTGGAAATTTTAGTGTAACGAAAATGCCAACGACAGCCAATAGCCATTGAATACCACATAATATGACGCCGCCCTGCCCTGCCAGAATATCGACACTGATGGGGGTGTAGGTTCCGGCAATCATCACAAAAATCATCGTTCGGTCCAGCCGCCGCAGGCGGTCCTTGAACAAGCCATGCGGGCAAAGCTGATAAGCCGCCGAAGCCGCGAGCATACCGATCAGCCCCGTTGCATAAATGATGATCGAGATATGAAAGGCAAAACCACCACGCAGCAGAGCCTGCGAAACCAGCCAGACACTTGCAACTACGCCAGTGGGCACGCCGATCAGGTGGACAGCGAGATCAACCACCCGTTCGGCCTTGGTATAATCCGGGAAGCTCAGCGCTGCCGTTTTGCTTTGGGTTTTTGCCACAACCACACTCCACCTATGTGTTGAGCCATATTTGGCCCACAGCAACGCCGGCGCAAGCTGTAAATCGGCCATCATGGCGGCTTATGCCGATTATGCCTTAGCGGGGAGGCTCTTCGGCGGGGTTACTTTTTTCATCAATGGCACCAAGCAAGTCGCAATGACAAACGCCAGCATGATCGTGCGAAACGTATCGGCATACGAGAGTGTTTGCGCCTGGATATAGGTGATGCGCCAAAGATTGCGCAGAGCAATTTCATGGTCAGCGATGGACGACCCCAGACTTTGCGAGACCTGAAAATTCATGTCGTGAAGCCACCGGAGCATCGGGGCGTTTTGGGCAGTCAGATGGCTGGCTAAAGCCTGGAAGTGCAGATTAGTCTTGGCGTTCAGCACGGCGCCGCATACCGCGATGCCCACCGCGCCACCGAGATTGCGCATCATGTTGAACAACCCGCTGGCATATTTCAGCCGCGCCGGAGACAGGCTGCCCAACCCCAGCGTGACCGAGGGGGCCACACAAAACACCTGCGGGAAACCGCGAATGATTTGGGGAATAAGCAACTGGCTGCCGCCCCAGTCACTGGTGATGAACGAAAAACTCCACATCGAAATTCCAAAGCAGGCGAGACCAAACATCATGATCCAGCGCAGATCGAACTTGCGGGCGAGGATGATATAGACCGGCACGCCCGCGATTGAGGCGAGGCCGGTGGAGAAAACCGCAACGCCGGTCTGCCAGGCGGAAAACCCGCGTACATACCCAAGAAATAAGGGGGTGAGGTAGATGGTTGAAAATATGCCAATTCCTGTAACGAACGATAGGAAACAGCCCAGCGCGAAATTGCGATTACCCAAAGCGCGGAAATCCACCACCGGGTTGGCCACCGTCATGCTGCGGATAATGAAGGCCGCCAGGGAAAGTCCGGCAACCCAGGCGCACGCGGTGATGGTGGAATCGCTGAACCAATTCCAGCGTGTGCCTTCTTCGAGAAAATACTCCAATGTGCCAAGGCCAACCGCCATCAGAATGATGCCCAAATAATCAGCCTGTTTCAGCAACGATAAATCAGGCTCGTCGATTTTTACGAGCAGCGGCACCAGAATCGCTACCATCAGGCCGGGCACCAAATTGATGTAAAACAGCCAGTGCCAGTTCAGCGCATCGGTAATATAACCGCCGATCACTGGCCCGAGCGTTGGCGCCACCGAGGCGATGGTGCCGATTACCGCCGCGGCATAAACCCGTTTGGCACCCTGGAAGTAATGGAAGGATGAGGTGAACACCGTGGGGATCATCGAGGCGCCAAGCAGCCCCTGCAATGCCCTGAATATGATCATGCTGTCGATATTCCAAGCCACCCCGCATAGCATGCTGGTCGCGGTGAACCCCACAGCCGAGGCGGTGAACAGCCAGCGCGTGGAAAATACCCTGGTCAGCCAGCCGGAAAGTGGGATCACGATGATCTCGGCGATCAGATAGGCGGTCTGCACCCAACTGATCTGGTCCTGCGCGGCTGAAAGTCCGCCGCCGATGTCTTGCAAGGATGAAGCCACGATCTGGATATCCAGCAATGCCATGAACATGCCAAAGCACATCACCGCAAACGGCAGTATCGCCATCATTTGGTGTTAATATCCGCAGTGACCGACAAGCCGGGCCGCAAGAGGCCAAGGTGAGCGGCATCGCCATCCAGCACGATGCGCACCGGGACGCGCTGCACGATTTTGGTGAAGTTCCCGGTGGCGTTTTCAGCCGGCAGCACGCTGAATACCGCGCCTGTTGCTGGTGCTAAATTGGCGACATGGCCATGAATTTTGACGCCCGGATCAACGTCGGCCTCGATATTCACATTTTGCCCGGATTTGATATGTGCCAACTGGTCCTCCTTGAAATTGGCGTCCACCCAAAGCCCGTGGACGGGTACGATGGTAACCAGTTGCGCCCCGGCGGTGGCGTAGGCGCCGAGATGCGCACTGCGGTTGCCGATAATGCCATCAATGGGGGCTCGAATTTGCGTATAACCAAGGTTGAGCTGTGCCGTAGTGAGATCGGCCTGCGCGCCCACAAGCGCGGCATCGGCCCGCTGGGTCTCGGTGCCGATGACCACCAATTGCGCTCGTGCGGCGGCCAGCCCCGCTTGGGCCTTTACCACTCCCGCCTCGGCCTGCTGCAAGTTTGAATCGGCGGTTTGTGAATCCTGCACTGATCCCGCTTTGCTGGCAGCCAGGCTGCGGTAGCGGGTGCGGTTAAGCTGCGCGAGATTTGCTTGCGCCGCCGCCTGCTGGCGTTGCGCCTGCGCCTCGGCGATCAATGAGAGTTGCAGCGTGCGGGTGGCGCTTAAGTTCGCCACTTGGGCTTCATCACCGGCGACGGCGGCCTGGGCCTTCGCTACAGCGGCTCGAAAATCCCGGTCGTCGATCGTAACCAGCAAATCGCCTTTGTGGACCAATTGGTTGTCAGTGACCGCCACATCGGTGATCAGGCCGCTGACCTTGGGCGCGAGGTCGGTGACATTGCCACCCACGTAGGCGTCATCGGTACTCACAATATAGCGCCCGGAGGTAAACCAGTCATACCCCGCCCAACCCAAAAAACTAATGACTACAATAGCGGTTCCACCGATCAGGAGGGGTTTCAGTGACCAGCGCTTACGTTGTTTGGTGGGCCGGGTTGCCAGCGGCAGAGTGTCGGCATCGGCTAATAAAGCCCGGCTCATCGGGCCAAAACCAGCTTGGGCGCTTCGCAACAGGCCTGACATCTGAAACTCCTATGGACAAATGCAGGCTTATTGTAGTATATTCATCATATAATATGTCAATCATAATTATATGATGTTAGAGGTTGTCAGTTATGCGATTTGAAAAGGGCCATAAGGCCGCCACTAAACAGCGAATTATCGATGTCGCCGCCGCCAAGTTCCGCAAGGAAGGGGTTGCGGCGGTGGGTATTGCCGGGCTGATGGCCGATGCCGGCCTCACCCACGGCGGGTTTTATGCGCATTTCAATTCCAAGGAGGTTCTGGTCCGGGAAGCGATGGAAGCCGCGCTGGACAGCACCCGCGAGCGCATGGACCGCGCCGCCAGCAAGGACGGCGCCGGCCTGGAAGGGTTGGTGCGCCGGTACTTACGCCCGGCTCACCGGGATACGCCCGAGCAAGGCTGTGCCATCGCTTCGCTGGCCGCCGAGATTGCCCGCCATGAGATTTCGACCAGAGCAGCGTTCAGCGAGCGTGTGTCGGCGTTTCTCGCGCAGATTGCAGCGCAACTGCCCCCTGGCATGCCCGACGAGGTGCGGCAATCAACGGCGATGAGCATTCTTTCAGTGATGCTGGGGGCGCTGCAATTATCCCGCGTGGTCACTGACCATGCATTATCTGATAAAATTCTGAACAGCGGGGTAGATGCGGCGTTGCGGATTGCGCAACCGGCGCAATAACCCGTGGGCAGATAAAACATCATCTTGGGAACTCATAAATGAAACAAAGCCTATATCTGGAAGACCTGCATGTTGGACAAAAATTCACCAGCGGTACGACATTGGTGACAGAGGAGGCGATTAAGGAATTTGCTGGCAAGTACGACCCGCAGCCGTTTCACCTTGATGATGATGCGGCCAAGTCCACGTTGTTCGGCGGTTTAGCGGCCAGCGGTTGGCATACCGCGGCTATAACCATGCACCTGAATGTGAGCAGCGGCCCGCCGCTGGCCGGTGGTATTGTTGGTGGTGGTGGCGAGATTCATTGGCCGACGCCAACGCGCCCTGGCGATATCTTGCGGGTTGAAGGAGAAGTAAAGGAAATAACTCCTTCACGCTCAAAGCCCGACCGCGGCATGATTGTGATGCGCATGGAAACCAAAAACCAAAACGATGAGGTTCGGCAGATGATCGTGATGAAGCTTATTGTGCCACGCCGCCCAGCAGCGACCGCGTAATTTAACGGGCGGAGCGCTGGCGCACCGGCAAGGTGATGATGGAAGCACTGGAGCGCTCCGGCCCGGTACGAAATTGTTGCAATCTCTCGCTCAACTCGCTGGCCTGACGCGCCAACTGGGTACTGGCCTTCATAGTCTCCTGCACCATCGCGGCGTTACGTTGGGTTGACTGGTCCATCTGGTTCACCGCCAGATTAACCTCGCTGAGGCTGGAAGCCTGTTCCTGCGCGGCGCCGGCGATATCATTCACGAGCAGGCTGAGGCGGTTCACCTGCTCCACAATGCGCTCCAGCGCACCGGCGGCTTCATCAACCAGTTTGACGCCCTGCCCCACTTGCTGGCCGGAGGTGGCGATTAACAGTTTGATCGATTTTGCAGCATCTGCCGAACGTTGTGCCAACGCGCGAACTTCACTTGCCACCACCGCAAAACCACGCCCGGCGTCGCCCGCACGGGCTGCTTCCACGCCGGCATTAAGCGCGAGGATGTTGGTCTGAAATGCGATATCATCAATCACGCCTATAGTATTGGTGATCTCCCTTGACTGAGCGGCGATGCCTTCCATGGCGGTGACGGTTTCACGCAGTACCTCGTTGGAAGTTTGTGCTTCCTCATGGGCCAAAGTGACAGCTGAGCGGGCTGTCAATGCGGCGCTCGCGGTCTGGCGTACCGTGGATGTGATCTCATCGAGCGCCGCAGCGGTTTGTTCCAAGGTGGCAGCTTGTTGGGCGGTGCGGCCTGACAAATCATCCGAAGCAACTCTGATTTCCTCAGCACCTTTTCCAACATCGTGAGTGTTGGAGCCCACAGCTTCGATGGTGACGTTCAACTGGGCAATGGCGGTGTTAAAGTTATCGCGCAATTTCTCGTAGTCAGACGCGAGCGCCGTTTCAAGGCGAAATGCCAGATCACCCTTTGCCAGATGGTCAAGCGCATCCGCCAACGCTATAACCGCCTCACTCTGATGCTGTGCATCTCTAAGCCGTTGAGCGTCAACAGTTCGTCGGCTATCCTCGTAATCCTGTCGTTGACGTATTGCTTGCTGAGCCGTTTCTGCCTGCGACTGCGTTACCTGATCCAACGCTGTGATACACGCTTCAAAATCGCGTGGCGGTGCGGCATCCTGACGGCTCGCGATATTTTTAACCCCCGTGAACAACATGCCGATGACCGAACCATCCGCAATGATCGGCTCATACACTGCCACGTATGACTCCCCCAAGATAAGGGTGTCACCACGATACGAAAGGCCTTGGCCCAATACCCGGTCATACGCCGGGCCTGGGGCTAGTTTGGTGCCGAGAGCGCGACTGCCGAATGCGGTTTGGACGTTGGTTGCTACCCGCTCATCGCCCAGAAAAATAGTAGCAGTGCCGCCTAAAACAGATTTTACCTGATCGACAATCTCACAGTCACCATTCAGACATCGGTTGCCAAAATATAGCATATCCCCATCCCGGCGCGGCGGACCTAGTGCCAGCAAACTGCTTCGCAACATGTCCAAATTTTGGTCCAGGCCATTTTGCGCAATCATCGCAGCATTTTTTTCCTGCGCCACCTGGACCGCGCGCTCCAACCGCCGGTTCAACCCAGCCAGCCGGTTGAAATGCCACTTCACCGCCACGCCCATCATCAGGGCAATGAAGGCCAGTATGGGAACCACCAGAAAAACCATCGTTCTATCTCACTCTGCGTAAACGCAAACCCGCTCATTACTAAGACTAGGCCAGGATTCGTTAACGAAGTATTGTGTTTGCCTGACAAACCGTTCGGCCAGCCTCTTTATGTTCGCCGGCACCGGTGTATATTTGCTTTCGCCCCTGCGCCCAAGGCGCGTCATAACTACAATAGGACCAAGCAACCAACATGGAACATGATGTGATGACAAATGAAGTCCGCAAACATTTGGGCGAGATGAGTGATTTCACAGCGGTCACGTCGTTGCTTGCGTTAGCGGGATTGAGCGTGGTTGATGTTGGATGTGGTCCCGGCCATGTGGCGCGCGAACTTTGTGAAAGCGGCGTCACGGTTTTGGGCATCGAGCCAGACCCGGTGCAAGCGGCTAAAAATCGGCTTGCAACGCCGGTGACAGGTCTCACATTTGTGGAAGCGCGCGCCGAAGCCTTGCCGGTAAAGAGCGGGTCGGTTGATGGTATATTTTTCTTCCGCTCTTTGCATCACGTACCGGTGGACCAAATGGATACGGCTTTGGCCGAGGCGGCCCGCGTGCTGAAACCAAAAACCGGCTTTTTATGCGTGGTGGAACCCGCTATGACCGGTAGTTATTTTCCAGTCATGCGCCCCTACAACGACGAAACAAACGTGCGCACCCACGCGCAGGCTGCTTTACGACGCACCGCTGACGAAATTTTTTCGGACGCTGCATTTTTTGAATATGTTCAGCACCCTAGTTATGAATCATTCGCCAGCTTCGTCACGCGCGTCACTGGACAAACTTTTAATAATATCAATCGAGATCAAGTAGAAACCAACGAGGTACGGGCATTGTTTGAAGCCGGTAAGGTCGCTGATCGCCGATATGTGTTCGAGCAGCCGTTCCTATTGAACCTTTATCGCCATCCCAAAATCTGAAACGGTACTATTTGAGTTATCGTGGTACCGTCTTTGCAATCCATTCCGCACTTAAAAATGTCGTTGTAAACACCCATCCATATTGTATAAATCGAACAGTTAATCACCTGAAAAACGAAACTGAGGAGAATCATATGTCGGAAAAAAACTACACCGTAAATCGCCGTGATGTTCTGAAAAATGCGACCACTCTTGCTGGGCTAGCCGCTATCGCGGGCATTGCCTCTACGCAAACCGCGAAGGCCGATGGTGGCTCAATGGCACCGTCCTCGGTTGGTTACGTCGATCATCCGAACGGCACCCACCAATGTTCGAATTGCTCGCTTTATATTCCGGGCACACCGGCCACTGCGAATGGTCTCTGCAAGGCTGTCGCAGGCCCGATCAGCCCGACTGCCTGGTGCCAGATATGGGCGCCTGCCTCGTAATTCTTTCCGTTTACTTTCTAAAAAGCGCAGGTTTTATTGCCTGCGTTTTTTTTATGGCCGGTCGAGAATGTAGCCTTTTTCGACGAGTTGCATGATGCGGCCAACGCCATAGGGAACGGGGATGGCTTTGG
>VFSW01000871.1_pt1 | contig 44592 bp, 37 predicted proteins | sample 5358111 | NCBI WGS metagenome assembly VFSW01 (sample SAMN11554181, study PRJNA540505) | mine drainage metagenome | isolation source: sediment from site ElyBrook_90M | place: USA: Ely Copper Mine, Vershire, VT | collected 2017
CACGAATTGCACTCAGCACCCCCTGCAGTTTTTTGAAGTTAGATTCCGCGCCAGCTTGTCGGGAGACAACGAAGCGGAACGAGCCGGCAATGCCGCTACCAGATCGCGGATGGCAAAGGCGCGGTGGTGCACCTCGTCACAAATATCCCTGTTTGGATGTCTTTGCTTAACACGGCTACCTGTTGGTCTATTGCTTGCCAAATGGCAGAACTTGTCGCAGGTATCGGCACTGGTACATCTTCGCTGGCTTGTGCTGGCGAGATAACGGCTGTGCCGCAGAGCAAGAGGGCAGTGAATACTGTGGTACAGATTTTCTTAAAGTTCATGGTGCTTTCTCCATTGGCTGATAAATAGGGGAAGTCCCGGTCGCCAGCGCGCTAACCGGGACTTGGCGTTGTTCACGCCAGTGTTCGATACGGTTGTAAATCGTGGGCACAACAATCATGTTCAGGAAAGTGGATGTCACCAGACCGCCCAGTACCACCTGCGCCAGCGGTTGCTCCAGCTCCTTGCCGACCGGCGAGCCCAACAGCAGTGGGATCAACCCCAATGCTGCGGTGGCTGCCGTCATCAAGACGGGCACCAGGCGGTCGAGGGTGCCTTGCACCACGACTTCCTGCAAAGGTATTCCTTCCTTGCGCAGCTGGTTGTAATGTGAGACCAGGATGATCCCGTTGCGGGTGGCGATGCCGAACAGCGTGATGAAACCGATCACTGCGGCTACATTCATGTTTGCCCCGGCGAGATACAGCGCAACGATACCGCCGATCATGGCGAGCGGCAGATTGAACAGTACCAGCAGCGCCTCGCGGAATGTGCCGAATACCTTGTACAACAGGATCACGGCACCAAGCAGTGCCAGTGCGCCAAAACTTAATAGGGTTTGGTTGGCTTGGCGCTGGCTTTCAAACTGACCGCCATATTCGATGTGGTAGCCTGATGGCAGTTTTATCTGTGCATCAATCTTGGACTGCGTGTCCCGGATAACGCTGGCCAAATCCCGCCCCTGCACGTTGAAGGCGACGACAATCAAGCGCTGTACGCTTTCGCGGTTGATGGAATAAGGTTCGTCTTGTACCGCCACGTCAGCCACTTCCCGCAACGGTATCTTGGCCTTGCCATCGGGATTAAGGCCGGGCGCATCCACCAGGAGGTCGCGGATCGCTTCGACGCTGTCGCGTGCGGCAGGCGCCAGTCGCACGGTCAGATCGAAAGTACGGTTACCTTCCTGCACACTGGACAAGGTTTCTCCGTTCAATGACAACTGGATATCTTGTGCGATATCTCCGACTGCCATGCCATAACGGGCAGCCTTGTTGCGGTCGATCTTGATGGTCACTTGTGGTACGCTGATCTGCTGTTCCAGATTGATATCGACTGCACCAGGTATGTTATGCAACACCTGCTGGACATTCTGCCCCAGTTGGTACAGCGTAGACAGGTTGCTGCCGAAAATCTTGATGGCAACCTGGGCGCGCACCCCCGATTGCACCTCATCCATCCGATGCGCGATGAACTGTCCAACGTTGAATACGACACCCGGTATGTCGGCCAGATCCCGGCGAATTTTCTCAAGCAGGATTTCTGCCGGCATATTCGGATTTTTGGAATAATCAAGCCGAACGTCAAATTCACTAAAATTGGGTGGCTGTGCATCATCGTCCAGTTCGCTGCGGCCCGCGCGTTGATCGATCGAGATCACCTGAGGATATTTGAGTAAATCCTGACGCACCAGAGCGCCCAGCCGCATCGATTCTTCCAGTGAAGTGCCAGGCAATGTGGTCATGGCGATGATGTAATTGCCTTCGCGAAATTCGGGCAGGAATGACAGACCGAAATACGGCAGCAAGGCCAGCGACGATATCAATGCAACCAGCGACAGCCCGACTACCCACCAGAATTTGCGTAATGCCAGGTTCAGGAGGCGCAAAAAATGACGTTTCAGCCAGAGCACAAAACGGGTCTCCCGTGTGCCCGGACAAAAGCTTTTCGTCTGTTCCCCGGCTTCATTCGCCGAGGTGGTATCAGTATGCAATTCGTGACTATCCATGACTTGCAGCACCACGCCTTCATCCTGCAATTTTTCATTTTTTCGCACCAGCAACAGATAACATAGGGCCGGTGTCATGGTCACCGCCACCACCAAAGAGGCCGTCACCGAAGCGATATAGGCCACACCCAGCGGACTGAAGATGCGTCCGGCCAGCTCTTGCAGGAAGAATATGGGGAGGAAAATCATGACGACAATTAAGGTCGCGTATACGACCGAATTACGTACCTCCTGCACGGCGTCGAACACCACCGCTATCGGTGGCAACGGACGTGTCGCATTGCGGTTTAAGCGCAATCGCCGCACTACATTTTCCACCGTAATGATGGCATCATCCACCACTTCACCGATGGCAATCGCCAGACCACCCAATGTCATCGCGTTAATGCCGATGCCAAAAGCGTGCATCACTAGGATGCCCCCGGCAAAAGAAGCCGGCATGGACAAAAAGGTGATCAGCGAGGCGCGCCAGTTCATCAGGAATACGAACAGGATAACAATGACGATGAGCGCCCCTTGCAGCAGCGAGAGGTTCAGATTGTGAATCGCCGTCTCGATAAAATTCGCCTGGCGGAACACTTGCGCATCCATCTGGACGCCCGCCGGTAACTGTTTTTTTATGTCGCCAAGCGATTTTTCCACCTTGTACGTCGTGGTAAGAGTATCTGCGCCGTAAGCCTTGGAGATAGTTCCTATCACCGCATTCTTCATCGCGAAGGCGCCGTCTCCACGCTTGATTTCTCCACCGAAGGCGACTTCCGCAACGTTGCCAATCGTAATTGGGGCGCCATTACGCATGACGATAATGGTATTTTTCAGATCGTCCAGCGAGGTAATGCGCCCGACACCGCCGACGATCAATTCCTGCCCGGGCTGCTGCAGAAAGGCACCTGGTACGTTGGTGTTGGATTTTTCCAATGCCTTGCGCACTTCGTCGCTGCTGATCTGATAGGCAAGCATCCGGTTTGGGTCCAGGCGCACTTGATATTGCTTGAGCTCACCACCAATGGATACCACCGAGGCGATGCCGCCCAGCGCCAGAATACGCGGACGGATTTCCCAGTCAGACAGCGTGCGCAGCTCCATCGGGGATAAGGTGTCGCTGGTCAGGGCATATTTTACAAGCCATCCCACTGCCGAGGTAACAGGCAGCATCACCGGCGGTTTGGTTCCCGCGGGAAGTCGGCTAAATACGTTCTGGATACGCTCGTTAATCAGTTGGCGATCCAGATAGACATCGGTTTTTGCGCTGAATATGACGGTAATGGTGGACAGACCCACGGAGGTTTTGGAACGCACGTCGCTTACACCCGGCGTACCGTTGATCGCACTCTCAATCGGATAGGTAACCAATAATTCCACATCCTGCGGCGCCATTCCGGGCGCTTCGGTTTGTATCACCACCTGTGGGGGAGCGAACTCGGGAAAGACATCTACCGGCATCCGCTGCAACGAATATCCACCTGCGACGAATAAGACCAGCGTGATAGCGAGGACGATCAGGCGGTTGTGGAGCGACCAGGCAATAAGGCGATTGAACATGTTTAATCCTCTGCCTTCATTTGTCCGCCGGTAAGCCACATCGTGTAGATTTCACGATTCCCTTGTGTCACAACTTCATCACCCGGCACCAGGCCAGCGGTGATTTCGCTGTATTCGTCATCTTTGGCGCCTATGCTTATTTCCACACGGTTATATTTTTCTCCATCGCGTACGAACACGAATTTCTCGCCGTTGGCTTCGATAATGGCGCTGTTGGGTATTGTCAGTGCCGCCCCGTTAGCCCGCAAAATAACGCTGGCACGGGCAAACATGTTAGGTTTGAGCAAACCATGCGGATTGGCCATCTGTATCCACACCTTCACGGTACGGTTCGACGGGTCCAGATTGGGATCGATCAAAGTGACCTTGCCGGTGAACACCTGCTTAGTATCGCTCAGTACCCGGACGCGAGCTTTCTGCCCTAGCTTGATCTTGCTTATATCTTCTTCATACACTCGCGCGACGATGGCAATCTGCGACCGATCGCTGATATGGAACAGTGCCATGTTGGGTTCCACAGCTTGTCCAACGACTACATTGCGAGCGTCGATCACACCGCTCATGGGCGCACTAATGGTTACGCTGGGCGGCGGATCGCCTACCAGACGCGATTGCACCAGCGCTAAACGCTGACCTGCCCTAACCGTCTCTCCCAGGTTGGCGTACAGTGCTTTGACCTGGCCGCTGATGCGCAGACTGACATCGGCCTGGTGATCAGGCAGCAACTGTACTTCGCCGTTAAGATTCAACTCAGTGGAGAGTGGACGCAGACTGGCCGATACGAGCTGCAAGGCGATCGCCTTCTGCTGTGCGGCACTCAATTGCACCGGCCGGCGTGCTCCGCCGCCAACTTCGATCTCCCCGCCATGCGCAAAGGCAGAAGGTAATGCGCCGGGCGCAACAAATAATGCCAAAAAAAACAGCCTGCGCAACTGTGCAAACAGATGTTCGCTCATAGGTAGTTTCGTAAAATATCGCATATTATTTCTTTCAAAATGATTGAGAGTTAACTTGGACATCGCGTAGAGATACCTTGTCATTCTCCCCCCGCTTTGGGGAGAGCAGGAGAGAGGGAATGGGCAAGGAGGCTGCGACGTTCATAATCTAGTGTGGTGCTGGCACCATGTCCGTCATGGGTGTCTTTTGGTCGGCCACATATCCGACATAATCCCCGGTAGCTATATGCAATCTCGCCAATGCCTGCAGGTACTGATCGAGCGTATTCAGATAGGCAATATTTATCTCTCCCTGTTGATGCAGTACCAGAACGACATCACCGATAGGAATCAGCCCCTGGTTGTATCCCTGCTGGGCAAGACGTACACTGCGCGTGCTTACCGCCAACATATTGTGTTGGTATTCCGACAGGACCTGCTGCAAACGCTCGGTTTCTGTGTAAACGCTGGCCACCTCGTTGCCAATACTGAGCTTAAGTGCTTCAATACGAGCGTAGGCTTGTGCTCCGCTCGCTGCCGCTTCAGCAATGTTTCCCTGGTTCTTGTTCCACAATGGTAATGGAATTGACAGGCTCAACACCAACAAGCGGTCGGCTCCTTGTGGTGGTGCCCCGTTGATTACCAGAAGATCTTGCATCAGCCCCACGCCCACAGTCCAGTCTTCCCAGCGCTGCGCGTGCGCCAATGCCTGGTTAGCCTTGGCTCGATCCGCGTTTAGCATGGCAAAACGCAGGTCGGGACGTAACAACAACGCCTGGCGTTGCTGGTCCGCCAGACCAGGCAATGATTTTCTGTCCGGCAGGGTATCGTCCAACTCCAGAGCTTGTGTTGCAGATCTTCCGAGAAGTTGATTCAACTGGGCCAGTTGGGTTATCCGTTGACTCAGCAACAGCGCACGCTCCTGAGTTAAGCGCTGTAATTCAAGTTGAGCTGTGTTGACGTCAAGCTCGGAAACTTCGGCAGCCTTGAAACGGTTACGTGTACCCAGTACCAGTTTTTGATCGACATCAATCAAGCGTTCGCGTACCTCGATCTGCCGATTCAGCGCCAGCAGGCTATAAAATCGGGACGCGACATCGCCTGCCAGCTTGAGTTCGGCTTGTCTGATCTCGGCCAAAGCCAAGGCCACATCCACGCGCGCAACATCTTTTTGATGGGCAATACGGCCCGCTACTGGGAACGGCTGGCTGATGCCAATGCTGTTAGCGTACTCTCCCTGGTTTCCAAAAACGCGATCATTTCCGGCGGAAATATCCAACCGTGGATTGGGCGGTAATCCTGCCTGCAACAAGCGCGCGCGTGCCTGTTCCACGTTATAGCGCGCGGCTTGCAGATCTTTATTGCTTTGAATAGCGCTATCGATTGCTTGGGGTAGTGTCATTCCTGCGGAGTTGGCTGGCTGGCTGAGTCCGCCCAACAATGCACTACCCACAAAGAAAACCAAAAAACGCCATGACACCCGGTTGCACCAAGGTAATGACATAAATGTATTCCTGAAATTATTTCTGTACGAAACAAAACGGGGGAAGGCAGCCTTGGGGAAAAACCAGAAAAAACACCAAAGGTGAAAGCCTTCCCGATCTTTAAGATAGGGAAGGATTCAGCGGGGAGGGGCGTTGGGCCAGAGAACGTTAGCCGTTAATAAGTTGCAAGGTTTTCCCGGGGGACCCGGGCAAACAAACTGAACGCTGGCTGTGACCAGTAAAGCGGTTTGGACAACAAAAACATATGGGAGCAACACATACATCAGGTTTTGCAGAGGCGCCTCGATGTTACTCACCTTGAAAAACGGGGGAAGATTTTGCAGTATGGTGCAGCAAGCATCAGTGTCCTGTGCAGTGTCGCTATGCTCTAAGCCATTATGTTCATGTGCAACTGAAATATCCTCAACTAGATTTGTCGATGATTGGTGAATGTCGCTGTAAAAACAGACCACCAAGGTAAATAGCCAGCTTACCAGGAGTATGCGCGCAAGACCCTGCATGCCAACACCTGCTTTCCCGCGCTGCGGAGAAGCCGATAGGTCTGGCATAAAGTTCGACAGGTCTGACATCAAAGTTCCAAGTATAAGAAATTTAACTGAACGCGACAAAGTATCCTCGCCGTATATGCCTTTGTCAACTCTCTCTACTACCCGCTCTCTGTCGCTCAATTATTCGATTTGCCTATCCGTCTTCCGGCGAGGGTGAGAATCGTGCAGAGCATGTGAAGACGCATGGGAATTTCTCCTGAAGAATTAAGTTGAGGCATCCTTGATTGATGTGCAGTGATCATTTCGAGCAAATCAGCGGGACAGCCAGTGTGTATGGGGTGTGACAAAGTGGTGAGATAAAGCCGAGCTAAAGCATTTAAATCATGGTTATTACTTTTTACGCATGATCGCAAAAATTCCAGCAATGACCAAGACCAAGATCAGCACCATCCATAATCCGCCCCATCCGCTCATGTAGCCGGTTCCCCAGCCGCCCATCCAGTTGCCTTGCATCATGATCATTACCTCTTGTTTATTGGGATTGCCGCGTATCTTTACGGCATGTCACGACGATTATCACCTTCCCTGCAGATAGCTCCGTGCGCTGGCGTACATAAAGCATGAAAAGGTCGATTTTGCGCAGTGCAATTGACGAGGATCTGGGCTTGTCGTAGAGATATCTAAAAGCTGCCGTTCGGTGGATTTATGGCCTATGTCCGGTAACGAATCCATACCTGCCCTTGGAAGCGGTACATCTGACTGACCGCTTTACAGAAAGCGGAAGTTGAAAAGTCTATGAAAGAGGGTGAAATCCAACATGTATTATGACAACTGGAATGAGTCATTGTTTTTGATTCACTCGTTCGCGCAATTTTTTTCCGGCCTTAAAATGAGGCACATATTTGGCTGGCACTTTCACCTGTGCACCCGTTTGAGGGTTGCGCCCGTTATGGTGCGGTCTGTAATTCAGCTCGAAACTACCGAAGCCACGAATTTCAGCACGTCCACCCTCTGACAGGATGTTCGACAACGCTTCGAGTATCACCTTAACCCCCAATTCGGCATCTATAAGTTTAAGCTGGGGATTCAACTCAGCCAGTCGTTCAATCAATTCGGATCGTATCATTATTTTTTTTGCGATGGTTTATGTCGGTATTCTACACCGTCCAAGATACCTACTGAAACAGCAAACGGTGAACGACGACCTTGTTGCATCCGAAGTGCAGAGATGTCACTGAAAAAGCCAGGCAGTATATCCGTCTGATAGGCTATGAGCATGATGTTGGGTTTTCCTGTGAGTTGGAGTTGCGCACGATCGGCCTGGGTCAAAAGCGCTTGCCCTTCGTGTCAGCCGGGGTGAGCCATCTTCGCGCATGATGTATCGCATCACCGGATCGAGATCTTTGCCGCCGCCGCTGTGTGTTTGCGTGATGGCCTTGGCGATTATGACCTGCTTCCACTCTGGATGCTGCGCGCAATCTCGCGCAGCTCTTCAGCAATCCGTACAAGGTAAGTGATGTAGGATAATTCGATCACGTTTGCGACGCGATCGAACATGTCCACATCCCCACTTGCTCAGGCTCCGCCCGACACCCGATATTCATTCCGCATCTTCCGTGCAACTGGAATGTGATGCACGCAGTGTTCTCCGCGGCTCCCTTGTCGCCTGGATAAAACATACAACAACACGGGTAATGATCTCTTCTGGGTCTTTCTGACGTGCTTTTTGGCATGCCTTGTCACGAAATATATGTTGCGTATTTCACCCGAACTGCACAGCTCAGGATAGAATCAATGGCAGTAATCAGTTTGAAGATCCGAGCTTACAATATTGCATCGTCATGGGTGGCAATGTGCATGAAGCAGAGAGCCGCCGCGCATCATCGGCAGATGCTGCTTACACCTCTTCATAAATCACATAAAAATCCAAAATGAAATCCAATAGAACTGCCCTAATTGCCCTGCTGCTCTGGATTGTCACCATTGCAGTGTTTGCATGGTTCTTCATTCGTGGTCACACCACTGCGGGAACAGATGGTCGAACCGCAGTAGTGCTGCAAGCAAATGAGCGTGATTTAGTCCTATCCGAAATGCGCGGAATGTTAGCTGCAACCCAAGGTATTTTGGAGGGTGCGAATAAAGGCGATATGCAGGCTGTCATCAGGGCTGCAAGTGCTGCGGGCATGGGGGCTGCTGCTGATGTAAATCCGGCACTGATGGCAAAACTGCCGCTGGACTTCAAAACACTTGGAATGAGCGTTCACCACGACATGGACGAAATAGCTAAAGCCGCCGCAAGTGGAACGCCAGCCCCCGAAATTTTAAATATGGTGTCAAACACATTAACAAAATGTATTGCCTGCCACTCGGCATGGCAACTACAAGCAGCGAATTAGACCGGGTAGCTCACTCTGTCGTGAACACCGTTTCTGTACACGATGTTCAGGAGACTCAGGCTAGGGGGACGGCAATCGCCGTTCCCTACCCTATCCATTGGCGCGAAGCAGTCATTCGCGTTTCCAGAAAGCGGCCGTTGACAGAGGATTTGTTATCCCCGTTCTTTTTTGTTACCTATCTCACCGACGGCTCAAACGCAGCCGTTGCGCCGACCCTAAGTTCCTGAAGGGGTTTTACGAAACTGCTGTGAAGTACGTAAGCGCTTGTATTCCAGCCAAGTGAGTACAATAACGAATATATCAAGAATCGAAAGGGCCAATAGCCACACTGAATGAGTGTGCGAGTAGCGATAGACCTGGTACGCAAGAAACCACCCGAATGCCACTATTGCAATTGGATAGGCCCACAAATACTTGCGGAACAATGCCCATACAAGACCGATCTTGACTACCCCATGCCACAGCAAAAAGAACGCGGCGAAGACTTTGGTGTCGACTGACAGATGCTGTACGGAGTGCAGGAAAAGATTGGCGAGAGCATCATGCGAATCCTCGCTGAGTTCATGCTTGGTGAGAAACCTCAACATTCCATTGATTTGGTCCGGATTCACAAAGAACAAGACGACACCACCGATGACTTCGAGCACGCCGTCCACAGCCTTGCCAATCAGACTGATATCGAAAAGGATGTGAACCGTCTTATCTCTATCGCTGTGTTCCATTTTGGTCCGATTCCGGCCTAACAATCAAGCTCACCGGCGGTAATGAAGCGCGGAGAAAATGTTGGAGCAGATGCTTGTTAGGCACGATCACTTCAATTGGTCTTCACTTGTGCATTTGCGCAGCCTAGCTGACAATATCGCGTTTCCTTTGGTCGAACTCGTCTTTGCTAATCTCGCGCCGGACATAACGTTCCTTGAGAATATCAAGGGCGGTTTTCTCACCGGAGCCAAATCCGGGTCGTTTGGTCAAAAAAACAATGAGCGCAACTACCAACACGATAGGAATCAGCCACATCAAAATCATGGCTAAGCCACCACCAAACATTCCTGAACCATGCATCCATGAATCATAATCATAATCAGAACCATACATTGCCATTCCTTTAACGGTAAATACTGCGCACATTTCACCTCAGTCATTAGCAGTTCTACGCTTTGAGGCAGTCTCAAACCTGTAACTGAATACCATAATGCGCTTATCTCAAATCAATCACTGTTCGGTAGCCAACATAGAAATGCCATCGCCGCGAGACTGCCAAAGAGGTTAAGGTGATAAAATGAAGGATTGACAGTGCTCTGATTTGCCCGAACCGGAGACCTCAATTCACGCGGGAAGACATAGCTCTGTCGAAACATCCGAGAGCCTGCCATTTCGCTGCCTAACACCTGTCGTTCGCAAGTATCGGCAGCCGAGAAGCGTAATTCGCCGAACTCTTTGTTACGGTCTGGACTTCGGCCAATGCTGACGGTCACTCTCCCATCGCATGGGCGGCAAACGCGTTTTCCTGTAACACACCGCAGGGATTTTAGCGACAGTGCATTTCTGAATTGTCTTGAAGAACAGAAAATACATTGCGTCATCGCGTTACGCCAGAAGCAACCTCTGCAACGCGCGCTGGTTGACATTAAAGACTGGTGGAGCTTGTATGACCAACAGAAGCGGCGCTGAATTCGGTCATGTTGACCTATAACCCGATGAGCTTTATGCGATGTTATTGCTACCCCTGTGCAATCAGCAACTTCTCAAATTCTGCTGGGGGGACGGGATGTGAAAACAAATATCCTTGCGCGAAATCACATCCAGCGGCGGCCAGAAAATTGCGCTGCTCTTCTGTCTCTACTCCTTCTGCAATAACCTTGAGCCCCAGCTTGTGCGCCATCACGATAATCGCCTCGGATAAAGCCATGTTATCCGGATCTGTCTCAAGGTTATTCACAAACGACCGGTCAATTTTTAGATAGTCAATATCAAATTTTTTGAGATAGGAGAGTGATGAATATCCGGTACCAAAATCATCTACCGCCACCTGAATCCCCGCATCGCGAAACTTGAGCAAAGTGTCCACAACTTCTGACTCGACGTTCAACAGCAGTCCTTCCGTGATTTCAATAACGATATTTTTTCCGGAAAGGCCCAAGGCGGCCAAATACTTTCCCCACTCATTGCACAGCCTGGCGCCTTGCTGAAACTGGATGGGCGACATGTTGATACTCATCTGGCAATCATCCTTGCAAACTTTGTTCAAAATACTCGCCCATCGGGCTGTTTCTTTAAATACCCAGCGCCCTATTTCGTCGATGAGACCTATTTTTTCTGCCAACGGAATGAATTCTGCCGGGCTGACCATACCCCGCTCGGGATGTTGCCAGCGGATCAGAGCTTCCGCCTTGCGGATGCGGCCTGTTGACAGTTCCACAATCGGCTGAAAATGGACATTGAATTGTCCGCCCTCCAATGCGCCTCGCAAATCATTGATTAGTCGCAACCGTTTCTGAGCCAAATCCTGCAACTCGGCGGTGAAGTAACTGAAACGGTTGCGTCCCTTGTTCTTCGACACATACATCGCCTGGTCGGCGTTCTTCATCAAAACATCAATGTCGTCGGCATCGCTCGGGTAAAAAGAAATGCCGATACTGGCCGATATATAGACAATCTCGCGCCCCAGATGGAATGGCTCGGCCAGTTTAGTGATAATTTTCTGCGCGACATCCTCGATGTGTGTATTATCTGCAACCGCTGATATCACGATTGTAAATTCGTCCCCGCCTAGGCGCGCCACCGTATCCGATTTGCGCACACACGCACTAATGCGTCGCGCTGCATCTTTCAACAACATGTCGCCCACGGCATGTCCAAGCGTGTCATTCACTTCCTTGAATTGGTCGAGATCGATCAGGAGTAATGCCAGAGGAAGCCCGGCTCGGGTCGAATTTTTCATTTCCTGTCCCAGCTTGTCGCTGAACATGTCGCGGTTGGGCAGTCCGGTCAGTGTGTCGAAGTTGGCCTGTCGCCAGATCAGCTCTTCAGACTTCTTCTTTTCGGTGATGTCGGAGAACAGCGCCACATACCGATGCACCGATCCATCATCACTTCGGTTCGTATTGATGGAGAGCAATTTGGCATGAATCTTCCCGTCCTTGCGTTTATCCCATATCTCGCCCTGCCATTTACCATGCGAGACAATTTCTTTCCACATTGCCCGATAAAATTTCTGGTCATGACGGCCGGATTTGAACACCTTCGGATTCTTTCCCTTCACCTCTTCAAAACTGTAACCCGTTATGGCTGAAAAAGCCGGATTTACAGAAATAATTTGATTGTTTTCGTCAGTGACCAGCATTGCTTCACTGCTGTTCTGGAATACCATCGAGGACAGCTTCAGCTCCTCTTCCATCAGCTTGCGCTTGGTGATGTCCCGGGCAAAGCCACAGTTATATTCCTCATCCCCAAAACGCATATAATTGATCGAAACTTCCACCGGATATATCCTTCCGTCCTTGGTGCGATGTCTCGTTTCAAATGTATGAGAACCGTATTTCTTCAGTTCCTCCCAGTGTTTCGGCCAAACCTCAGCCGGAAAGTCCGGATCAAAGTCGGGTATTCTCATCTGCAGCATCTCTTCCATCGTATAGCCAAGGGAGTTGCAGGCTGCCAGGTTCGCGTAGACAACCTTTGCCTCGGAAGTCACCCAAGTCACTTTATCCGCCATGTGATCCATCGAGAATTTCATCATTTCCATCATGCGCTGGTTACGTTTGCGTGCGGTGATGTCGTGAGATATTCCAAACGTGCCGATAATTTTTCCCCCATCTCGCCGCATCGGCCCCTTGGTGGTCTGGAAAGTGCGCGGTTCTCCACCTACTGTGATTTGTTCCTCAAAAGTATGAGTCTCGCCGCTTGCAACTATGCGGGCGTCCAGCTCCATCACCTTGCGCGCTTCTTCGGGAGGAAAAATGGTTCTGCAGTCCTGGCCAATTATCGCTTCCTGCGGTTTACCTACGAGGCGCATAGCAACATCGTTGATGAACTGATGCCGACCTTCTCTATCCTTGACAAAAATAACGTCCGGGAGGTTATTCACGACACCAGAAAGAATGGCATGACTATCAACGAGTGCCTTCTCGGCGTGCAAACGTTCAGTATTGTCATGCACAATGGCGCAGTAAAGTTCCTGATCGTTATATACGATAAGGTTTGAAGTGATTTCGACATTACACAGACTGCCGTTCTTGTGTCGCTGGACGCTATCAAAAGTCACTGAGTTTTGCTTCCGAAGCAATTCCCAGTGTTCAGGCCATTGTTCAACTGGGAAATTCGTGTCCAACTGAGCCACCGTCATGGACATCAGCTCCTCGCGATTATAACCAACCATCCTGCACGCACCCTCATTCACATCCAGAATCCGTGCGTGTGCGTCAATCCAGTAAACGCCATCTACCATGTGATCGATCACGTACTGTTTTAAGTCGATATTCCTTATTGATTCTTCGTAGCTCTTCATTTGGTCATTTCAATATTGGTTATATAGTCATGGTCTCATCTTGATACGAAGGATTCCTTAGGATAAATTGGGCATCAAAATGAAGTTGGTTGCATGAAGCAAATATAACACTCTGCTATTTCATTGCCTGAAACGGAAAGGAGACAATCGCGGAGTGCAGTAATTGGCCGACAGCAGGCTGTCGTTCATCAACACGCGAACGACCGGTTTGTGGCGGAAAGCGGCATGTCAAACTGAGTCACGCGAGTATCGGCGTCTGGCACGCTGCCGCTATACGACCTTGCCAATATCATGCCACAAAGCGGGCATTCATTGCCAACAATACCGGATTGCCCGTGACGGTCCGGTTAGGCCGAGCACTGGACGGTCACCCAAGTGCTAATTTAACTTCACGACCAATTTCATCAAGCAGCGCTTTCGACTGATCCAGAATACCGGACATCCAGGCGAATCCGTGAATCGTGCCAGGGTACAGGCGGAATTTCACCGGAACACCGCTGGCCATAAGCTTGTCAGCGTAGTTGCGGCCGTCATCGGAAAATGGATCAAACTCTGCCGAAATTATGAATGCCGGCGGTAAGTCGAGGTGGTTCTTTGCTGAGAGTGGCGAACAGTACGGATTCAGTCCGTCCATCGGGCTGCTTACGTAGTGGTTCCAGAAGTATTCCATGCTGGCTCGCTGGAGCAAGAAACCCTCCGCGTTTGACAATGCAGATGGCGTGTCCCAACCGTATTGGACCGCCGGATAAATTAGCACCTGATAGGCGAGTTGTGGACCTTTCTCGTCGCGTGCCCGTAACGCCACTGCGGCGGCAAGGTTGCCCCCGGCACTGTCACCGATGACACCAATTCGACCACTATCAAGTCCCAATTCAGATGCATTGTTGAACACCCATTGCGTGGCCGCGTAGCAATCATCCATCGGAACGGGGAACTTGTGCTCGGGGGCCTTCTGGTAGTTGACGGCGATGACTACGCATCCTGTGCGGTTGGCAAGCGCGCGGCTGAAAGAGTCGCAAACCTCGATGTTGGCGGTAACCCATCCACCACCGTGAAAGTAGACAAGTCCCGGCATTAGCCCAACACCACCGAGAGCTGGTCGATAGATTCTTACAGGCAGATCGGCCGTAGGGCCTTGAATAAAGCGATGGTCGATGCTTGCGACGTCCTCAGGCTGACCTACAAGGCCTTTGAAGCCCAGTACTGCGATGCGACACTCGGCAGGTGACATCGTCTCGAACGGCTGCGCCCCAGCATCTTTGAATTTTTTTAAAAGCGCCTCTACTTGTGGGTCAAGCGGCATTTTCTATCTCCTTTTTTCTAGTTTAGTTAATGGCATACGCCATATTTACCCTTCAATTTTCTGTTTATAGGGGTAATCAAGTGTTGTTTTCCCGTAGATTCATGCACAACATGCATTGAGTTTCACTATAAGCGCTGGCACAATATGATCAAGATCATATTTTATGAGCATAGATTATGCCTTGGCCAACTGAACAAAAACAAATGACTCGTGAACGGATTCTTGGAAGCGCGGTGAAGCTATTCTCGGCTCGCGGGTTTGATAACGTAACAATTAACAACGTAATGCGAGATGCACAACTTACTCATGGCGCTTTTTACGCCCACTTCAAGTCGAAACATGAACTCTATGCAGGAGCTATTACTGCAGCAACCAAAAATAGCATTCTAGCAAAAGCGCAAGAGGAAGAAGGTTGTGAAAATCTAAATGTAACCAATCTTATAGCTGCTTATTTAGACATTGATCACGTTCAACAAAAGACTCCTCCTTGCCCACTGGCTTTTCTTGCAACCGATGTTGCCAATCGTGAAGAAGAGGTGCGACTTGCTTATACGAAGGTCTATAAAGATTTGATAACTATCCTTAACAAGCAACTAAACCATTTACCATCGAGAAAAGGGCGAATACTTGCGCTTTCAGCGTTAATGATTGGTGGTGTTGCGATCTCGCGCGCACTTTACGATGAGCAAGTAGTAATGGATTTGCTTGGTGCGTGTAGGAAATATGGTGAAGAACTGCTTGATGAGGGTGATGTTGAAGCCTAACGTCCAGCGACCGAAGTGGGCGAGGTTGAGCGACGGGTTCTTGCAGGAATGGAAATTGTGCACAAAGGGAGCTGTAGTAATTTGCGAGAAGCGCCTTCGCGTGCCTGAATTGACATACCCTGGCGCGGCTTCGCGGCGGCGCCAGTCCAGTTGAATAACGACATCAACTGATCACACGGCATCTCGCCGAAACCAAGAGTGATGATTAGGCAACACAAAGCACAGCAAGCCAAGGAAAAAATAGTCAAGCATTTCATTAACAGATGACCACTCTTGCAGGATGTAGTGACCAATGAGAAGGCTCAGCATGAATGCAAACCAACCGTACACGGCAAGCAATTTATGCCGATTGCTGAGAAGTGCGCAGCCAAGCCCGATTTCAATAAACGGTATGACTTGCAGATAGAAGTTAATGAGATATGCTGGTATTCGAATTCGTAGGTCTCCCTGAAACAACTTGGAGTAGTACTCTAAGAAACCGCCGTGACTAAAGAATTTGCTTGTTCCTGCGGTAATGAGAATTGTCACCATCACAATTCTCACAATCCGCTCAGCATCTTTAAGGGTGGTTCTTTCAATCATCTTGGATCTCCTGTGAGTAACGACCTTCAAGGTGGAACTTCTGAGCAACCGCTTTACTGCTGGAACCTGTCGCTCAATCGGACGAAAATTCGTGAGATTGAACGACTGTTGCTGGCCGAGATGCGACTTTCATATATTTTACTCGCCAATGATCGCTTTGCTGATACCGGTCGTTGAGTTTGGTATGTGTAAAGTTCCTCAAAATGGCACACTGCGGCTGAAGCATCTTGCTAACAGCCTACCACAAAGCAGACCCCCAGAGTCAAATCAACCCAGACTGGAGCGACGGTCCACAATGGCCGAAAAAAGTACAGTCAGGTTATCGGCTTTAACCGCTGTTTTTGTTGCGCCACCGCCGCTGCCTGGCATCGAACGCGACCGACGGCATCGCCAGATGGACATGCGAATGGAAATCCAGACGGCGTTTGTGTGTGTGCAACATCCCTCCCCCACTTCGACGATGAAGCAGTCGCCGCTACGCGGAAAGGAAGTGGCTTCCACACAGCAAACATGTTCCTTCATGCCCATCGAGTGCAATCATGAACTCGCCATTTCATCCCCCTCGTGAACGGTGGGGGTTTCACAACCCTGGCGATTGATAAACGGTAGTGATATTTTTGCTTTTTTGAGCTTTTGTTTGACTTGGCCTTTGCCTTTCCTGTTTTTTCCGCCTGCACTGAATACCTGTATCGCGAACGCTCGCGGCTCAAAAATACAGGGACAGCGCAATGAGACTTTTAAACGAATTCCGCACCAAAGCTTATGGACTACCAGATCTGCTGCCATGGGCCGCCCTGGTGGATGATGGTGTCATATTAACCAAAGCCGGTGGTTTAATTGCTGGCTTCTGGTACAGCGGCCCTGATCTTGATTCCGCCACACCCTCAGAATTGGGCAACATGGCAGCACGCATCAATGCCTCACTGAAGCTTGGTGATGGCTGGATCGTGAATGTCGATGCAGTCCGCGCACCAGCTCCTGGTTATGCAGTTCAAGGTTCCTTCCCTGATCGCACAACACGTCTTATTGATGATGTGCGTCGCAAATCCCATGAAGGCACTCAGGCCGGATTCACAAGCCATTTTTCTTTAATCGTGACTTGGTTCCCCGAGTCCGATACAGCCAACAAAACCGCCGACATGTTTGTTGATGGTCGCGCCAAGGGTACAGCCGCACGCAACCTTGAGCGTTTTCAGGCCGGAATTCGTGAACTCCAAAGCCGATTATCGGGTGTAGTCAAAATCCGCAGGATGGCTGATTCTGTTGATGAGCACACGGGAGCCGTAACAAGTGAGTTACTGGGTTTCCTTGAGTATTGCGTCACTGGCACGCTGCGCCCGTTCCGCATGGCTGAAGTACCCATGTATCTTGATGCCGTGCTGGGTCGTCATGACTTTGTAACCGGCTTCGAGCCGCGCATTGGCAAGAAGCATGTTGCCGCATTGGCAATCGATGGCTTTCCAGGATCGTCATTCCCCGGGATTCTGGATTTTTTGTCTCGCCTGCCAATTGCTTACCGCTGGTCAAACCGTTTCATCTTTCTTGATCCAAATCAGGCTGAAAAAGTGATCAACGGCTATCGGTCAAAATGGGCTCAAAAGCGCAAATCGATGATGAACGTGGTGCGCGAGCAGTCTGGTGGTGCTGCAACTCATATCAATCTTGATGCGGATGGCATGGCAAATGACGCTGTAGCGGCTATTGCCGAGGCGAACAGCGGGCAGGTGCGCTTTGGGTATTACACCAGCGTGATTCTGCTGTCTCATGAAGATCCGGAACTGCTTCAAGAAACAGCGCGTGAAGTGGCGAAGGTTATTCAGAACCGTGGGTTTGGTTGCCGGATCGAGGATCTGAATGCAGTTGAAGCCTATTTGGGCAGCATGCCAGGCGACACAAAAGCAAACGTGCGCCGTCCAATTATCAACACAATGAACCTGTCGCACTTACTGCCGTTCACGGCGGTTTGGGCTGGCCCTGAAAAGCATCCCTGCCCTTTCTATCCAGCCAATTCCGCACCGCTGCTCTATGCCAAAACAGACGGTTCCACGCCATTCCGTTTGACACTTCATGCCGGCGATTTGGGGCATACCGCAATCATTGGCCCAACAGGCAGCGGCAAGTCAACGCTGCTGGCGACATTGGTGGCGCAGCAATTCCGCTTTCCAAGTGCGCAAGTCTTTGCCTTTGATAAAGGCTATTCGATGTTGCCATTGTGCTGGGCGGCGGGAGGTCAGCACTATGACATTGCCGGTGAAGAGTCCTTAGCGTTTTGTCCACTCGGTCATATCAATGAGCCCTCTGAACAGGCTTGGGCAGCTGACTGGATTGAGTCCATGGCGGTCATTCAAGGGGTGTCAGTCACTCCGCGTGATCGTGATGATATCTACAAGGCGTTGGTGAACTTGGGGCAATCCACAACTGAGCAAAGCCAGCGCACGCTAACAAATTATCTGGCAGTACTGCAATCGCATCATCTGCGCGATGCGCTTAGGTATTACACGCTGGAGGGAGCAGTCGGTCATCTACTGGACGCAGAATCCGATGGATTAGACGAAGACAGCTTTCAGGTGTTCGAGATGGAACACTTGATGAACCTAGGTGACAAGGCTCTTCTGCCGGTTCTGACATACCTATTTCACCGGATCGAACAACGCTTTAAAGGCCAGCCAACATTATTGGTGCTGGACGAAGCTTGGGTGATGCTGGGGCACCCGGTATTCCGCGCAAAAATTCGAGAATGGCTGAAGGTGTTACGCAAGGCAAACGTAGCCGTGGTGTTTGCTACGCAAAGCCTTTCTGATCTTGCTAAATCAGGTATTGCAGATGTGATTTTTGAATCATGCCCAACGAAGATTCTACTGCCAAATCCGGAAGCGATGACGGAGAACAGCCAGCCGTTTTATAGGCAAATCGGCCTGAATACTCGGCAGATACATATTTTGTCAACGGCAACGTCCAAACGCCAATATTACGTAATTCATCCGGATGGTCGGCGCTTGTTTGAACTTGGATTATCTGGTGCTGAACTCGCTTTTGCGGGCGCGTCAGGCAAGGAAGATATTGCGCGGATCCGCGAATTGAAAGATGCAATGGGTGATGCATGGCCTGCTCAATGGCTGCGTGAGCGTGGACAAGGTGAAGCAGCAATGATGTGGGAAAATTATTAACAAAAGGAGAATCAAGATGAAAAATACCATGGTATCAGCAAGAATCAAATATTTAACTTTAGCTTTGGCACTGTCGTTTGGTACTAATGCACACGCAGGGGGTGTTGCAGCGGCTGTGGTTATTCCCGGCGCTAATTTGCCCGAACAAATTGTCCAGGAATTGACGCTTGCAGACTCGCTTGTTCAGCAGGCAACGCAGGTTCAACAGCAATTAAATATGCTGCAAAATCAGGCTAGAAACCTGTCGTCACTTCCTTCACAAATGTGGCCTGAGGTATCCGGCCAGCTTACCCAGCTCATCCAAATCAGCAGGCAAAGCCGCGCGCTGGCATATAGCGGCGGCGATATGATTGCTTCAGTTCAAAGAACGTATGGCAATGCTGGTCAGACACTGACAAATGCTGCGCAATCATATAAAAATTGGAATGACAACTCGAATCAGCAATTGGCTTCGACGCTGCAAAGCTACGGGATGCAAGCCGACAACTTCGCAACCGAGCAAGATGCGCTCGCGGCTGTGCAGGCGGCAAGTCAGTCGGCAACAGGTCGTATGCAAGCGCTTCAGGCGGGCAATGCCATTGCCGGAATGCAAGTAAATCAAACTCAACTGCTCAGGTCAGCAGTGATGGACGGAAACGCTGCAATACTGACGGCAACAACAACCCAAGGAAACGTACAGCAGCAAGAGAAAAACATCCAAAACGACTGGATGAAGATTCCGCCCAAAAGGGGGGTTTGGTAGTTAATTTTTCCGCTTCGTCTGAATAGGGAGTACCGACGGCCTCTTCGTGGGGCCGTTTTCTATTCAGGAGATTGCTATGCTAAAAAACCAGATTCATTTGAGGTTTATTTTTGCCGTCATGTTTGTGCTGCTTTTGCCAGATGCAGCCTGGGCGTATGGCCCAGCCCTTCAGCCTGGCACCGTGTTTGACGGACTGACGAGCACATTTAAAAATTCATCCGCAGGATGGATGTCTGCTGCCCAAGGGTATGCACAGCATCTTTTTTTGTCGCTGGCCGCAATTGAATTTACGTGGGCGGCTATTCAGTTGACAATGAAGAAAGGCGAATTGCAAGACATGGTCGCCTCAACAATGATGAAGGTCGTCGGCATCGGTTTTTTCTACTCACTGCTGATGGTAGCGCCAACATGGATACCCTCAATCATGGACTCGTTCGGCATGGCAGGTGCTGCGGTCGGCACAAGCGGTGGATCTGCCGCGATGCTGTCGCCATCTGGTATTTTTGACCAGGGTATTAGTGTCGCAGGGTCTATGGTATCGGCGATGAACGCCAGTAACTCGGGAAGTTTAAGTGCTAGCAGCCTTATTAGTTCTGGCGGCGCTTCAATCGGTAGTTTTTTATTTGGCGCAATTGTGACCGGGCTATCTGGATTACTGACAATCATTGCGTTCACGTTAGTCGCCGTGCAGTTGATGGTGACACTGATTGAGAGCTACATCGTAATCGGCGGCGGCATGCTAATGATGGGATTTTTGGGTAGCCGTTGGACGTTGCCGTTCGGAGAACGGTACTTCGGTTATGCCGTTTCAACCGGCATAAAACTGTTCACCCTGTATTTGATTGTCGGCCAAGGTCAAAACGTAGCAAATCAAATTATTCAAGCACTCACTGCTTCCGGCGCTGCTCCAGGGCCGGTTGATTTTCTGGGCGCAGGGGCTTCAAGCTTGGCGTATGGCGCTATGGGCTATATGGTTCCTGCTCTCGCCGGCTCGATGATGAACGGTTCTCCCAGCCTGTCGATGGGCAACATGGCTGCGGCGGGCGGTGGTATCGCCGGGTCAATGGTTGGTGCGGCTGCGATGGCTGGCGCGACGGCATTGAGCGGGCTGAGTGCTGCGTCAGGCATATTTAATCAGACAAGCAAGGCCGCTGGAAGTATAAGTGGTGAGACTCTTGGTGCGGGAGGAAGTATCAGCGGCAGCATGCCTGGCAGCACAAGGACGACCATGGCCGGCGCTGGCAGTGCTGGTTTTAGTGGAGGATCGTCAAGCCCAGTGGCAGCCCCTCCGGGAATGACTACTGGCATTGCTGGTGATACATCCGGTGCTACGGCTCAACCGACGCCTGCTCCGGCTGCAATGGCGGATGTAAATTCGTTGCCCGCGACTGGCACTGATGGTGATGCTCCGGCTGGTAAGTCTGAGAGTACGGCTGATACCAATAAACCTGCGCAAAACGAAGTGTCAAAGCAAGGATCGGCAAACCCGTCGCCGTCTAGTGGTGCACAGACGGAGCATGAAGCAGCAAAAAACGTCTCATCAAGTGCTGATGTTCATAGTAAGGGGAGCGTGGATGCTGCTGTCAGCACTAAAAAAACTGGAATCGATCTTTCCAAACGTGCTGATTCGTTAAGTGACATGGCTCGCAGAATGGATCGGTTGCCGGTTAATGACGGGCACAGCGGCGGTATCAGTATCAAACTTAATCACATCGAGTAACTCTCGTAAAACAAAGCCGGTGCTGATTTGATAGTCAGTGCCGTTTTTATCTTTTCTTATCGTCAGTAATCGAAACAGTTCACACAGTTATCCCCAGTATTTGTGGGTAACATTAATAGACGTGAATCTCGATCTGCCGCCCCAACGCACTAGCTGCCGCTTCAAGCTGGTCCATCTTTGATGCATGCTTTAAATCAAATAGTCGGTCAACCTGCGGCATGTGCCAACCTAAGCGGCGAGCCAATTCAGCTTTTTTAATTCCTTGCTCAGTCATTGCCTGATACACACCAAGCTTTGCGCATTCCAGCGCAGATGGACGCACTGTCTTTTGTCCTTGTGCCGGTTGGCTGACAGATGGCAAGGGCTTACGTGCATCCACATAAAATGATAATGCTGTTTCCAAAGCGTCGACGGCATACATCAGAGCCTCATCCTCATCCACACCGAAGGTAATCGCCTCAGGCACATCGGGGAACGTAACCATTATCGTTCCATCATCTGGCGTTAGGACAACTGGGTAATCAAACATAACTTCTCCTTATTTTAAACCAAGCTGGCGCTTGATAGCGGCCTCAAGTCCTTTGCCTAGTTCGGTCGTGCCGTGCATGGGTAGTGATGACTGCTTGCCGTTCAAAAAAACCTTCAAGTGCAAACCCTTGCCGGCTTAAATGGTCGCGCTCTGCTGTTTCAGCCATTTTTTCAATTGCTTTGAGTTCATGAGGCAATACTAAACACTTATGTTGTGTTTATCAAAAAAATAATAACGGCCTCCATCTGACACATCGCTTTTACTTTCGCATTTGTTCCGCCCTTCCCTACCGAAATTTCCGTCTCAACACAATCACTATATAGGGTGATTTTCGGAGAAGGTTATGGCAAGAGAAACCGAACAGGATTTTAAGTCCCGCATGCTGGATCAGATGCGAGATTTGGGCTTTGTCATCAACGCCAGCATAGATGCTCACGATGGTAAGTGGGTTCGCATCCGTGATTCGTCGGTGGATAAGGCGTGGGAAAAATCCGGCGCGTTCAAATTTGACACTGCGAGGACAACCGGGTCACCAGTCTGCATGTTCAAATCAATGAAGCGTGATCTGCCAACAGATTTTAAACGTGGCGACATGTCAATTGAGTTCGCTCGCGGTTCATACGACAAATCGGTTGCTCGTCCTGTCGTGGCATACAAGCCGCCTATATTGGCTGAAAAGCTAACTGTCCCCGCTGAATATCGTGCTGATATGCAGCAAGCTGTCAGCCGAACAAAAGACTTATGGGTTTCCAGCTCATCTGTAGATAAGGCAGGTCACGGTTATCTGACAAAGCCTGATCTTGATCCGGCGCGAATTCGTCAAACAGTTGACGGCAAGCTGCTTGTCCCTGTTTTTCGCCCTGCCGCACCCGATTTATCAAAAGTCGAACTGGCCGGCGCGCAACTCATATCGTCCAACGGCTTCAAGCAGTTCATCCCCGGCACCAAGTCAGGCGGTGGATTTTCGCTCATTCCTGCGCATCCTGATCCAAATAAATGGCTTGATCATCTACGCAAGTCCGACAAACCTCTTGTGCTTTGCGAAGGCGTTGGCACTGCCTTGGCTATTCATCAAGCAACCGGCCTACCGGTTATGGCTTGTCTCACGGCCAAAAATCTTCCGACTGTGGCGGAGTGGCTGAATCATGAAGGCTACACAAATAATCGTGCAGTAAAGATTTTTGCTGACAACGATTTGGCGCGTGATCGAGAAGTGGATTCCTACATAGGAATCAAGGAAGCCTGTAAAGCGGCTGACATGCTCGGTGCCAAGGTTGCATTGGCAGACAACGACAAGCGTGGTTATGACGCACGCGATTTGATGCGTGATGGCGGGACAAAAGCCGTTGCAGCACTCATCCATGACGCTCGCTTTGTCGAGCGAGTGAAGTTGGATCGTGCTGAAGTTTTTAGTCACCAACAAGAACTGCAACAGCGGGTGCCGCAAGAGCAGGAAATAGAGCAAGAGCCGGAATTGGCTCGATAACCCCTTTGATACAAAATAGAAAGAAGGAAAGAAATGGAAAAGTTTCATACTTTAATAGCGCACGGGGTAGCTCCTTATCAGCACAATGAGAAAAACACGGGCAGTTATTTCGCAACGATTCAAAACAAAAGCGGGAAGAAAAAGACTGTTTGGGGAGTCGATATTCAGCGAAGCCTGGAAGCAGCAGGGGTAAAGATTGGCGACAAGATTGAACTGTTGGCTGGTGAAAGCAAAGCGGTCACTGTTCAAGAAAAGCAGCCGGACGGCACGACCATCGAAAAAACAGCCAAACGTATGGAATGGATCACCCATAAAAAACAGCCTGAAATTAGTAAAACTGTTGAGGTTGATGAAGTAGCGCCAGAAGTTGCAGATTTTGCAGCAACCAAAACTATTGAGACCGAACAAACGCCCGAACAATCCAGACGTGCTGCACTGGCTGAAGAATACGAAATGGAAATTGCACCTGCTCGCGACGCACGCAATATAGCAATCGAAGCGCATGAAAGGAAATTTGCTGATAAATGGGCCGCACTTCAAGGTGATATTGAAAAAGTACGAACAACCGTGGGCGAAAAGTTTGAGATTGATAATATCCCGCAAAAGCAGCGAGACAATATTCTCGCCATGGAAACAGCCAAACTCATCGAGCGTCATGAAGTGTCAAAACACGAGGCTACTCTCAAACTGGACACAGAGTTGCCAGCGGTAAAAAAGTGGGTGGATTTTCTGGAAGAAAAATCCATTAGCAACGATCCCGCCGTTTTGGATTTGCTTGCTGAAGCAAAAGAAGTTCCTGAAGCCTCCATGACAGGCGTTTCGGATGGGGTGCCTCGTTCTGTCGTCATGTCAGACTTGTCGTTCAAAGCTGACAAAAACAGCGTGAAATATCTTCGTGGAAAAGACGAAATCATTATAGATCGCGGTCATCGTCTTGATGTGAAGCGTCTTGACGATCGGGATATTCAGGCAGCACTCCAAATCGCATCCCAAAAATTCGATATGGGCAAAGGTCTGGTTCTATCCGGCGATGTGGCCTTCCGCACCCGCTCTGCTGAGCTTGCTGGTCGCATGGGGTTTAATGTCCAAAACATGTCGCCTGAAATGCAGAAGGCTTGGGATCGCGGACAGCGTAGCACGACTGTACTCAAGCAGCATGAGCGCCCCAATATCGCAAACAGTATCAGCGGCGATGTGAAGCGTCTCGAGCATGTCTTACTGAAGGTTGACCCGCGCATTGATATTCAAGCATTGCTGGAAGGCGGTGCCGGATTGAAGGCTGGTCCCAGCGTCAATTCTCTCTTAATGAATCCTGAACAGTATATGGGTGCAATGGATGCGTGGCGCAACACCGATTTCAAAACGCTGGAAGCGCTGGCGCATGCAGACATTAATAAGGCTGATGGTGGTCTGGATGTGACTGAAATTGTCGGGGTAGCGCCGGAGTTGGTCGAAGGAAACAGCTTGTCGCCCTTGGCAAAAGAGCTCGTGTTGGTACGCGATGCGAAGGCAATGGATGCGAGGGAACTGGCTAAAAACCCTTCCATTTACAAGACTAGCCAGGATCATGTTGCGGAAGACAAGGCGCAGCAACTGCAAATAGACAAGTCGTTGAACGTCAGAAATATCGATGCTCAGGATACAGAACAGGCCAAAGAAAACGAGAAGACACGTACTGAAAAAGCCAGGGAGGTTGAACAGAAAGAGGTAACGGCGCTGCAAGAACACGAACAAGAACATGAGCCTAAACACGGCATCGGTTTCTAAATTCACTCAGGGTATCCGCATCACATGGATACCTTTTTTATTCAAGGAGAAGCACATGAATCACGATGACGAGTATGTAGAAATTGAAATCCAGAAATCGGATGCCGACAAATTCGGCGTGGATGTTCGTCCTGACAGTGAATTGGTGGTTAATGAAGGCGAGGTGAATCATGACTAAGCCGGATGAAGTAAAAAAGGATTTTCGTCAGGAGTTGACTGACAAGTTTGTTGCGGCACTTGAAGAGGGCCGAATCCCCTGGCAGCGCCCATGGAATGAATCTTCCACTCCACTTTCCGCGCCAATTAACGCAATCAGCGAAAAGCCGTATCAGGGTGGCAATCGGCTTGTTCTCACACTGATGCAAATGGACAAGAATTATGCTGATCCGCGCTGGGTGACTTTCAATCAGGCCAAAATCCTGGGCGGTTCTGTAGCCAAAGGAGAAAATGGCACGCAGATTGAATTCTGGCGCGAAAAACCGTTTTTCGAACGCAAAGATGTTGATGTAAAGCTGGGGGGTGCGATGGTCAAAGTGACAGGCGAGAAGGATGGTCAGGTTACGCTGGCTGGTGGTCGTACTGCACCGGTCAGTGCATTCAATATTCATCATGATGGTAAGGAATATGGATGGGGACAGGCTGAACGTCGCCTGAACACGCTGGTCGGTCAGACGCACACGATTTTCAATGTGAGTCAGTGCAAAGATTTGAAGATTGAGCCTCTTGCACCCAAACCTGAAACATTGATGCCTATGCATGAACGGGGCGAATTGTTTTTGAAAGGCATGAAGAAAGACGGCGTGCGTTTTGTCGAAGCGCCGAATAGTGCGTTCTATCGGTCGGCAAGCGATACGATCAGTCTACCATCACGTGATGACTTCAAATCAGAAGCGCTGTTCTACGGCACCGCACTGCACGAATCAGCACATGCAACGGGTAATGAAAAGCGCCTGAATCGTGATGTCGGCAAAAATGAGTTTGGCTCTGAAGGCTATGCCAAGGAAGAGCTGGTGGCGGAAATGACCAGTGCGTTTCTGGCGGCTGAAACGGGCATTCCGCATGACATGGAAGACCATAAGGCTTATATCCAGTCATGGGCGCAAGCACTGAAAAACGATAAGAACGAAATTTTTAGAGCGGCCAAACTGGCGGATCAGGCTGCGAATTACATGCATGATCGGGCGCATGAAGTGCAGCTTGAAATGACGCAAGAAAAAGTGCAGGAAGTATCGAAAGAAGCTGAGTTGTCGCACGAAACTGCACTTCGTGAGATATGGACTGCAAAGGGTATTTCGACTGAAAAGCAAGATGAGTTACTCCAGGGAATTGCGGCAAAAGCAATGCCAGGTGCTATGGTTGGACCATTTAAAATCGGTAGCTTGCCGGGGGGTAGGAATTATTTGCCCCCTATCTTTGGCTCACTTCCATCGCACGATCTGGCGGTTGAGTTCCAAAAAGAATTTGAAGCAGGCCTAAAGGATATTCAGGATCGCCGCAAAGGCGGTGCGAGTACCAATATTCAGGTACGCGAGTTAAATTCACTTGTCAGCGACAGCAAAATATCTGGCTACATAAGTGAAAGAGAGATGAAGGAAATGTACGAGCAAATTCGTCATGCGTCCTCTCCTTCTATCGTTATTGATGTGAATGCGATGCTGGCAAAAGATCGTGCTGCGATGGAGGCTGGCACAAGGACGCGAATTTCTGAAAGCGTCATGGCTCGCGCTGATCGGGAACTGGCAAACGGCAAGATTGATCAGGCGGCGCATGATCGTGTTACTGAAACTCATAAAAAGCCCGTTATGTCTGGCATGGACGAATTGTCATCGTATGAAGTCCTGATGGGTGATTACAAACCAAGTCCTGACAGCCGGGTTTATGTCGAGCGTGGAATTCTGACGATTGATCACAATGATCAAAAAGTCTCGTTTGGTAGTGCAAAAGCATTGGAAAATACTTCTGTTGAATATGGCTTGTCAAACAAAGACATGCTGACTGCCGATGCTGTGCAATTAAAGCAAGATGAGGCTCGCGAAGCGGAAATAGCTAAGAGCAAGGATAACGAAGGTCGTTTAGACGTGCTTGAAACTGAACAAGAACCGGAAATGGATATATCCAGATAGCCATTTTTTTCCGCGTACACAAAATAGTATCAACCGACGGCCTCATTCGTGGGGCCGTTTTTTATCAGGAGAATTTTATGGCTGCATCATCCCCTCTCTACAATATTCCGAAAGCCCAAGGCGATATGACGAAAGTCGTATGGCCGGCACTCGGCCTTTTTTTAATGATCGTCCTGATATCTAGTTGGATTTCAACAGAATACGCGGCGTGGAAGCTTGGATGGGATGCGCTGTTGGGCGCGCCAATGCTGACTTATGTCTATGAACCATGGTCGATCTTGATCTGGACCTTCAAATTCAATTCGATGAAATACGGCCAGTCAGTGTTAGACATATTCGAGGTGGCGCATCTGATTATGGCCGGTGGTGGCCTGGCGGCATTATTGATACCGGTCAGCTATGCTTTTTATCGTACCAAAAAAGCAGGTAACGAGAAAAATGATCTTCATGGATCGGCGCACTGGGCGACTGACGAAGAGATCGAGGCAACGAAGCTGCTGCCGGATGAAAAAAATCGCGGTGGTGTATTTTTTGGCGCATACACAGCAACGGATGGCACGCAAAAGGGAAAGACAAATTATTTGCGTCACAAGGGTCCTGAGCACATGATGGTGTTTGCGCCAACTCGCTCCGGCAAGGGTGTCGGTATCGTGATTCCAACATTGTTGTCGTGGGATGAGTCGGTATTGGTACACGACATCAAAGGCGAAAACTGGCAACTGACTTCGGGATTTCGCGCAAAAATGGGGCAGCGCTGCATCAAGTTTGACCCGACTGCGCTGGATTCTGCCCGGTTTAATCCGTTGGCTGAAATCCGAATCGGCACAGAGTTTGAGACACGGGATGTCCAGAACATTGCGACGATGATTGTGGATCCGGATGGCAAAGGCTTGAACGATCATTGGGCTAAAACCGGCTTCGATTTACTGACCGGTGTGATTTTGCATGTACTTTATGTTGAGGACGACAAGAGCCTCGCACGGGTGCAATCGCTGTTGTCAGAGCCGCCGCCGACCGACTTGGAAGACAAGAAAAAAACCGGCATTCAATTCGTGATGGAAAAAATCCGTGACACGAAACATCTTGGCAATCGTCCTCACCCCGTCGCACAACAATCCGCACAATCTTTCTTGAATAAGGCCGCGTCTGAAGCGTCTGGTGTGCTGAGTACCGCCCTGTCCTTCCTCTCCTTGTACAAAGATGATGTGGTCGCGGCAAATACGCGAGTGTCCGACTTCACGCTGACAAGCATCATGAAGCAAAAAACCAGTCTATATCTAGTGGTCCCGCCATCTGACAAGGATCGCTTAAAACCTTTGATCCGCCTGATCATCAACCAGGTTACGCGTCGATTGACCGAAGGCATGGAATTTAATGCCGATGGGTCTGGCAAATCGCGCTATCCGCATCGGCTGTTGATGGTGCTTGATGAATTTCCATCGCTTGGAAAATTGGACATATTTCAGGAGGCATTGGCATTTTTAGCGGGTTATGGAATCAAGGCGCTACTCATCACTCAGGATTTATCACAGTTATACGCGATTTACACAAAAGACGAATCAATCATGTCGAATTGTCATATCCGTGTCGCGTATGCACCGAACAAGATTGAGACGGCCAAACTTCTATCAGAAATGACTGGCAAAGCAACGGTGACTCACACGCAACGACAATATTCAGGCAATCGTCTGGCTGTGGTTCTCCAACATGTGAATACCAACGAGCAGATTGTCGGTCGATCACTGCTAGAGCCTGATGAGGTGATGCGGCTGCCTGCGGATGATGAGATTGTTTTTGTCGCCGGTCACTCGCCTATTTACTGCCAGAAGATCAAATATTATCTTGACCCAGCTTTTGCTGAGTGCATCAAGATCAAGACTCCTGCAACGGGCCGGAATTTGAACGCGTAATCATGTTGCCGTTGATACTGCTTGCGACTTGTTCGCCACTGATTAATCCGGTCACGATGTCGGCGGTTGTGCAAAACGAGTCCGGTGGGAACCCGCTGGCAATACACGACAACTCAGACGGCAAGTCGTATTCCCCGAAGTCCCTTGATGAAGCCGTGGCGCTGGCAAAGCGATTGGTTGCCGGTGGTCACAGTGTTGATCTTGGTCTTGCGCAAATCAACAGTAAAAATCTTCAGTGGGTGGGCATGACGATTGAGCAGTCCTTCGACCCATGCTCGAACCTGCAAGCCAGCCAGCAAGTCCTTGTAGATGCCTATAAGCGCACCAGTGGTGATCTGCAAAAAACATTGCAGATATACAACACAGGTAAGGACGCCGGCAATCAGTATGCGTCAAAGGTCTATGGCAAAGCAGGGGTCGTAATTCCGGCTATACCTGGCGGATCAATGGCTTCGTGGGCGAAGAACGGAAATAGGGATGTGGCTGATATCTCAAGAGCGAGTCATCGCATCCGGTCCCGCGATGCTGTGACCGCAAAGGTTCAATGGACGCCTGCCGCAAGTCCATTTGAAGCTGATGGGTCGGGCTTTTCCGCAGGATGGTAATTTCCTGATTTTTCCGCGTCCGCACAATACTTGTAGATCAAAAATTACAGGTGACTCAAGTGCTAGACAAATATTTCCGCATCAGGGACAAAGTTCTATTTAACGAGTTACAGGCATACTCCATTGAGGCGAGAGCTGCATCCGCACGTCGCCGGGCGATGCGTCATGGTCAAATGGTCGGCGTTGGTGTGTTTCTGTTGATTGCAGGATTTATCCTGCACGCCGCTTTTATTACGTCGTTATCTACAATTCAACATGAAAAAACAATAGCCGTTGATGATCTGACGACGAGTCCTTCCGCAATTAGCCGAAGCTTCAAAATCCGTGATGCAAATGGCTAAGATTGAACAAGCCTACATCGTGCAAGTCTCGGTCAGGCCGTAGTAATCATGACTATCTCAAAATCCAATTGGTCACGCCTGCGCGCCCCGCTTCTGCTGCTATCGGGTATGGCAGTGGCTGTCGCGGCAATGAATGCGGCAGGTGTCAGGATTAACTGGACAGCTTCGGAGCCTCGTGGTGTGTACCAGGTGCAGCCGGTCTCTGCTGGCATCGAGCGAGGCAATCTGATTGAATTTTGTTATTCCGGCCAATTGAATAAATACATGACACACGGCGTGTGTCCGAATGGATCGGCTCCGTTCTTCAAGAGCACTGTCGCTGTGCCAGGCGATCGGGTGGTGGTTGGTGATGCCGGTGTACTGGTCAACGGTGTGATGTTGCCCGATTCACGCCCTCTACGCTTCTCTGTCGCGGATCCAACGCTGGCACTTCCTATATTACGGGGTCGTTTCTTGCTGAAGTCTGGTCAGTATTGGTCCTATGGGAGCGGAATGCCTAGTCGGTCGTTTGACTCACGATATTTTGGACCCGTTGATCTGGCTGAAATTCGGTCAGTGTCAAAGCAATGAGCCGTAACATATCGTAACGTAGCAGCTGCAAATGAATACTATAAAATCATTCGCTATCTCGATTGCAATAGGACTGACGGGCACGGCGGTTGGATGGCAAACATGGGGCAATGGTACTGAAGCCTGGAGACTGATATGGCTGATGCTGCTGCCGCTGGCTTGGGGATTAGCTCAGTCTCGGTGGTCAGCTTCATTATTGATACTTGGCTATTATTTAGGCGGTGCGCGCGGATTACCGGGCGGCACGGCTGTATTTTTCGGCGAGGGTGGTCCGTGGTGGCTGGGCTATGCTTGTTATCTTGGCGCATGTCTTCTTTTGACGCTTCCGTTTTTGACTTTGTATGGGCAGCGCGGCAAAGGCTGGCGATTCGTAGCGGCGACGTGCGTGAGTGTCGTGCCGCCATTGGCATTTGTCGGCTGGATCAATCCGCTGGTTGTCGCTGGGACGCTGTTTCCTGGCATGGGGTGGTTCGGGCTGGTGAGCACGGCTGGCTTGATGATTGCACTGGTAGACCGTTCAAGATGGATATTATCATTCGCGATTGTAGCCGCACTTGCCAACTTTTCTTTTGTCGCGCCGGCTGTGCCCACCGGTTGGTCTGCTGTGGATACGCATTTCCCACGGCTCGGAAGTGGTGATGGTATTGGCGAGGTGATCGATGCAATGAAGCGCGTGGATTGGCTGATTAAGTATGCTGATACCGTCCCGGCAAACAGCCTTCGCGTACTACCGGAAACAGTGCTTGGTCCGGTCGGCATGTCGGCAAAGTATTTACTGTCCGGCGTATCTGTTGATCTGAAAAAACACGGATCTCGGATATTGGTTGGCGGTGAACTGGATCGAGATGACGGTAAATATCTAAATGCCGTACTGGTGTTGGGTGCTCAGGGTGATGACGGCAAGCAAGCCGTGGAAGGTATCCCGGTTCCGGTGTCCATGTGGCATCCGTTCGGTAAGGCTGGTGCTGTTGCTGATGTGTGGGGTCACAGCGGTCTGATTGAAGTTGCCGGCAAGAAAACTGGCGTGCTGATCTGCTATGAGCAGCTGCTAACGTATTCAGTGTTGTGGATGATGACGGAAAATCCTGATATGCTGGTTGGTGCGTCAAATCTCTGGTGGGTGACGGATAAAACGATACCGGTTATCCAGGCGCAGATGATGTTGTCGTTTGGCAGATTGTTTGGGGCCGGCGTGGTCAGGGCGGTGAACTCCTAAATAGATTGAGATACTAAAAACCAGCCGTTGGTCAGTCCTTGTTTCGTGCTGTGGCGGAGAAACGCCCAGCACGCGGACTGATACACTTGGATCGCGGTAGCCAGTATTGCGCGCATAAATATAGAAAACTGCTTGATCAGTTTGGCATAGTTGCCTCGATGTCTCGCAGAGGGAATTGTTACGACAACGCACCGATGGAAAGTTTTTGGGGATTACTGAAGAATGAGCTGGTGCATCACCGGAAATTCAAGACGCGTGCCGAGGCCATTCATGCGATCACCGAGCACATCGAAATATTTTACCGGCGGGAACGCACACAGGCTCAGTTGGGCTTTTTATCACCAGCCACTTTTGAACGCCAGTATTATGAAAATAAGTTGGTAGCATGAACCCGTTGTCCACTATTGACGACCTACCTCATGCCAATGTGCGGAACTTCAGGTATATAAAATCGAGCGACCGCTATCGGTAGGATTGTGTTGAAAAACTAATTTTCCGCGCACCTCGAAAATTTCGCGAATTGCAGATGCATCAGATAATCGGGTTTCTTTACATGCATAAGTGCAGTTTAACGGTTCTAGGTTGAATTAAAAGGAGGCTGGAATACCCACCCGTATCGAAAATCATTAAAGCTCTCTATGAGGCTAGAGTTTTTTCAATACAACCAAAAAATTAGTTTTTCAACACAATCGGTAGTACCGCAGACATTCACGAGTAGAATAGCCAACTTCCACTTCTCGGCCATTCCGGACGTTGGCGATTCCCTGAAAAGATTATCATTTGAGCCAGATGGAATGTCCGGTTCTAAGGTTTTCGAACCGTCACTATCGACAACATAGGAGCCCTGTAATGTCGGGCTTTTCAATTATTAGGGTAAAAATGTAATGATTGATTCCCTGCAAGACTTTCTTGCGGCTCTATGTTTTTTGTTGCCCCCAAGGGTGCTGAAATCAGAGTTTATTTCTTCAGATTCTATCTTTGAGAAAATTGGGTGTCCTATGCTAATAAAATCTCTGACCGTTAATCCGTTACTTGCATCAACTGTGGGGAACGTTAGTATTAAAGCCAATTTATTTTCGGCGCAACAATTAAGTAATTTTATTGCAGCTGAGTTTGCTTCTGACTTTTTGCTAAATGCCGATGAAGGTCGATTTTCTATGGCAGGATAACGCCCCCTGCCTTCTGGTATAAATTCATCGCCACGCGTTATTGTTTCTAATACATGGTAGAAACGACTGTAGTGGACACCTGAATATGGGGGGTCGGCAAAAACAAGGTCACCGGCTTTCAATTTTGAAATCGTCTTTGTGAAATCGCCTATTATTCCTTGACCTATTTTATTGGCTGACCGGCTGGCTATGTCTGTAACTGCTGCCTCAACCAAATCCCAAGGACTACGTAGCCAAGCTTCGATAATATACTTGGCTGATGACGCTGTAGGTTGAAATGGTTGAGCTGTATGTCCAGGGGAGGCTGCAGCTCTGCTAGTTGCCTCTACAAGTGCTGCAACTGCAATCTTTCGTTTGTCCGTGTCGCTTGGTAAAGTCTGGCGCAGTGCATCGAATACTAAGGCTTGAGCAGGAGAAAAATAATGGCCGCCGTAAGCTTTGGAGATTGGCCATGCTCCCTCAAAGTCTTGGAAAACTACGGGTAATACATCTTGGCAGAATCTTCGTGATTGATTAACTATACATTTGATGAGTGCCGGTTTGGTCAGGTCGGGTTCGATTGATTTTAGATGGTTTGGAAAGTGGCCTGCAACACTATCAACGACTACTCTGGCACGATAAAACCAATGATTAAGCATGGACTCTGGATTTATGGATTCAGAGCGTTCAATCACCGCGCGAGCTCTTGCTACAGCAAATGATTGTATGTCGCCGGAAATGATTTCCTTGTTTGTTGTTTCTGCTAAGTGCCAGGAAACTGCTGCCGAGCCACAAAATGGATCTGCAATACGTTCTGCATTCTTGGAGTGATAGGAAATAATGTCACTTAATGTAGAGAGCATTTTCCCCTTGTTGCCCATGTATTTCATAATCCCAATCCCCACAGTCCAATACGTTCACATGAGCTGAGGGATTTAACTCCGACTGCGGCATCATTAAACAGATTTTTCTTGGATCGTCCACCTGCCGCTTCCCAAGAATCTATTTGATCAAGAGACTCCTGTATGTCCTGCCAGAGATCCTTGAAGTCATTGGGTGCGTTTCCGGTATCCCATATGCCTCTTTCCTCGCCAATCGGCGCCCACCAAAACGAGAGGCTTTCTCTATCGATTTTCGCAACCCCATCAAAGTTCTCACGTGTTGCGCCAGTGGCAAGTCGCAAAAGAAGTATCGCACGTGAAATCATCTGAAGATGCTGCGATGAAGACGAAACCTGATGGTTTGATTCTGCATAAGTAATTATTCTGTTTTCCTCTGGGTGCAGCTTGTAACATACAAAGTCCTTCCATTGCGCGTCGGTATAGTCCCCTGCGGTGGGCAACATAGCATGCAGCATTGGATCAATGAAACGAGCATATTCTTTTGGTACCTTACGTGGACTGTAGTGCGCGTGATGAACTGCCTTGAATGCATCAGACAAGCTGCGACGAAGCAAGTGTCGGTCTAATTCCTTAAAAGGGTTTAAGGCCGACGGCTCATGAGCCTGCCATAAATCTCGCATAAAACCTAAGCTCTGACTCAGAGCAGGGCACGGGGATTTTGTTAGATCAGTTGGACGATAACTTGATAAGTTTCTCGTCTCCCTATCAAGAGCGAATTGCTGTAAATCCAAGCCCCATCTCAATAGCCACTCTTTGGCCAGTATGGTTCTGAATGCGCCTCCCGCAGTAGGGGGAAAGTGCGATAACCATTCAGATAATGGCCTGCCTCCTGGCTGGATAGTTTTAAATATCAGATCAGTCGCGGAAGGTAGTCCTGCCCAATATTCCAATGCTTCCCAAACAAAATCATGAGTCTGACTACCCCGGATAGGGGCACAGTCATGATTTACCTTCAATGCAAAGTGAATATTTTTGAAGACTCCAATTCCTGCGCTAGCAAGAAGTGACATGGCGGCTCTAAGTTCCGCGTAGTATGCAAGATGTCTTGCTGCGCCAATGTCACCAGACAACTCCGCTTCGATCGCGCGAGAAATATAGCCCCACCCATCCATACAGTGAATCGCGGACGATGCAGCTATGTAGCTACCCAACTCTCCGTGGCGTAGGCTGCCAGTCGGCTGCGTATCTAACTTTATTTTTTCAATGCAATCTACTCTGTATCTATTTCTCGAACTGAGCCAACGTCCACACTTCCAATTATTGGCAAGTGATTCGAATTTTTCAGTCAATGTGGCTGAGTCCGCATGCGATAGCGTTGATTGATTAGCTGTGTTTAATGGCATCAGTTACTCGCCAAGAACTTTGAGGATTTCTTGCGCGCTGTCAGCTATTACTTTTTCACCGGAAAGAAGATGCTTAAGAACGTTCTTTCTTAGTTCCTTGTAACCACCACTTCCTCGAAAAGCTGCTTTAAGCAGCGATTGCTTTTCGTCAAGTTCTGGCGCATCAGATGCTCGCCAATCATACGTCGCAAGTTCGTTGGCGAGTGACTTGCAAAACTCCACAAGCTTAGTTTGTTTCTTGAGTGATTTCAGCGCCTCCTCTACTGCCGTTTCATCGGCATCACTTGCGCTGCTCCCGCCCCACTCTGACAAAGATAATTCATCGGCATTAATAGAAAGAAAGTCATTCAAGGTGTATAGTAGCGCTCTAATCCCTTGATCCTGATTGAGTAATAAATTGGGGCCATAAAATGCCCAATCGACTTGTGCTTGCCCCGGGATCCCAAGGGGGCGCGGTTGTTTACGCAAAACCTTTGCCCATTCCGCATCAGTAGCTCTTATGGATGACCGCACTAAATCACCCAAAAAAATCAACAAGGCTGCCTGCTCTGCTCGATTCCATGATGGTGTCTGCGATTGAGTGCCTATTGGCGCACCAAATATGCCCCCGATCCGGCTACCCTTTCCCTCACGGCTCTTAATAAAGGTCGCCAATAGAGATCTTATCCATGCGGCTTGCGAGACCATTAACCCTTTGTGACCTGACTCTCCCAGCATGTTTATGCGTTTTTGCCAGGGACTATGTGGATTAGACCAAAGTAAATCGGCTAGCTCTTGTGCTCGTGTTTCTCGGTAAATAATATGACCCTCAAATTTTTCTAACCAATCTTCAGTTCTTAGAAGCGGATACAAATCGAATGCAAGGCTTGCGTTGATTTTTTTGGGCTTTATATTAATTGTGTAAAAAAGATAAGCTTGCCAACTAAGATCAAGGCCATCGAATGCTACGACCGGGAGCTCAAAGTCGTCAGGCAACTTTGCTTCCTCGAACGCCCATAAGCGGTGTTGCCCGTCGATGACTTCTACAGGAGGAAGCTCCTTTGGCCTCCAATTGCGGCCATTAAAACCATCTGGCAAGCTAATGGTGACCCGCCCACTTTTGTCTGCCGAAACCTCAATCAAATCGTCCGGATGCACTCTGCGCCCTTTGCGAATATCTGACGCAGACAACACGTTTACCACTATTGCGGTTGGTAGCCAGCCGGGCTTTCGGAGGTCGTGAAATTCCGCTGACTCTCGTTTTTTGGAGCTCAAATCCGACCAGGGGTATCCGCACTCAACGAATCTGGCAATTTCACTGGATCTATCAGGTTCATGTCTGCGCTGTATGCCAAGATCGTTAGAGCTACTATTACGCTCCTTGGTTGTTCTAGCATAAATTCCGCTTAGCGCTTTTAAGTGGGTAGCAGAAATACTGAACTGATAGAACCATCTCTTGGGTTCCGCTCTATGTTCTGCCTTATCCCATTTCACTGTGCTCCAAGCCGGAAGCCACTGATTCACTCTTACGGCAGGTAATTCTTTGTGAACAATATCAGCCTTAGTCATTTGTTTTCCTAGTTATGAATTGCTCTAACACTTAAATCATGAACTCTTTATGTTTGATCAAGCTACTTTAATCAAGTAGACAGGCCTAGATTCTGCGCAGGAACTCACATTCCATGCATCATTGCTAGACCCGCCACTGAAATTTATTTTCGTTGAATTTTCCGTGCGCTGTCTTGCGTGTGAGCTAATGCCCAATCCCCGCTCAAGTAACACGGGGCTACGGATACATAGGAACGCAATCTATCGGCAAAGATCATTCTGTGCAAGCGGAAAGAAGTTCTATGCAATTCTTTCGATTACTTCTAGTCCAGATCGGCGAGCCTGCCAGAACACGAAATGCGGTCACTCATGAAATTGAATTACCATCCCGCCAGCGTCCCAGGCCGAAATGAAAACGGTCGAAAGTGATTATTTGAAATACTTGGAAGCGGACATCAAAACGAATTGAACCGACACCCTTTTCAGCAAAACGCTACCGTCCGGTATGGCCGAATCCGGGTCATAGTGGTTGACTGCGATTGAAGGCTTTAGCCGGAGCGTCCCGTGCTCGGCCATAGGAGACAGTGACGATTGCTTGAAAATTCTGTCGATTGAGACTGAAGGAATGTCCGGTTTCAATTTTTTCGAATCGTCGCTTTCGAAAAGCCGATTACCAATCAAGAACTGCTCCAAAGGACTGAATAAGCTTTATACTGAACCTGAATAAAGTTACATAACTGTTTTTAACAATCACCCTGCCGCATGCCCAGTATCATTAGGCAGATGTGGCGTCATTTTTCATGATATGTTATTCAAATTACAGATAATATTTTCAGCAATATCAGTCCTTATGGGGATATTTCTGGCTGTTGTTTATGCTTGGTCGGGTCATTTCATCGGTGCTGTAGGATATTTATTGGCTGGCACTATGGCTGCATGCTTCATCATTCTATGGTTTAAAGTAATTGAAGAATGGTGGTGGATGCTTGGAACAGGGATCGCATTATTAATTGGATTTTTTACTATCGTTTCTGATAGCCCTGCATTTGATATCAACATACAAGATGCTCAAGCCGCTCTCCTGCAGGAGTTCATGAATATGAATATTGCTCAAAATGAATGGAAACTTAACGCTAACGAAAAAAATTGGCTGAGCAAGGACTTTTTTCTTGTGCCATGCAGGGCACGGCAGATATAAGTCAAGCGACAACTGACTTTGTGAAGCTAGAGCACTTTGGTCCCATTATGACATTGCTGGACGGACTCAACTCTATCATTTCCTCCCCCCCTCAAAAAAACTGCTTAGATTATTACCGAGAGATTAGGAAATCTAAACCTGAAGTATTTATAAATTTCGAGTCAAAATATCCAAGACTTATCCAGTCTTTTGCTAAGTAATGACACATGAAAATCAGACAGAAGTTAACTAAAACAACAATTTCACATGACCCGATCAAACCTCATTACGCGCTTGGCTGAACTTCACCAAAAACTGCTTGCCAAGGATGCGAAGCTTTCCGTCACATTGATTCTGTATACCATATCCGCCACACTGGCGCGCGGTGGGCGTGTTGAAATTCGTGGTTTCGGCAGCTTCGGCCTGGATTACCGGCCACCGCGCCAAGGACGAAATCCAAAAACCGGCGCCAAAGTGGAGGTGCCGGTCAAGTATAGGTCACACTTTAAGCCGGGCAAGGAGTTGCGGGATCGGGTTGATTTTGTTTCGGAGAATTTGAGCCATGCTTGATGACAGTCTGGCAGCACTGTGACTACTGAAGCTAAATGGCACAATGTGGCCAGGGCCGTGTGGTTTTCCGGCGGTGTTGTTGCCGTCAACAACCCAGGACCAGAAGTGCAGATCGGAGCTGGGCTTGGTGGCAAAATTATTAGCTCGCTCCGTATCCCCACATACGCAAGCCTAATTGCGATACTTCGACAACAAGGGTATTCAATCGTAGGCGTTACGTTTATTGAAAGCAAAGATGAAGCAGACGGGTTACGTCCCTCACAATTCCGTGCGCTGAGTGATAGTCAAGAGTGGCTTGCTTGGGATATGCACCAGCAGTGGAGCCAGATCGCACACGCTTCTGGCAAGCGTGACAATATGCCAATGATGGATGTCGCATCACGTATCTCGTCTGGACTTTCCTACAGTGAAATGCGTCTTTACGATTTAGTAGAAGCATACAGTATTCAATTATGTGGACTCTCCCACGCAAACACTTCGTTGGAATACCGTCGATTCAAGGATACAAACAGTTTTGCTGTCTACAAAGCGATTCATGCGCTGTTTTGGGAGATGGCGGTTTTGCGCGACACATTGACGGAGTTTGCCGCGAAATTCTGCTTCGCGCGACCAGGGGTGAACACCCTCTCCGGACTAATCCGATCACTGCACAATGATTCTTCAGCAGATCCTCTGGCGATGCAACTCATGGCGGCGGCGGATAAAAAAACAGGATGGCTCGCCAAGTTCACTGATTATCGGAACCTATTCACACATAGCGCACCTATGGAGCAAGCTGCGGGAATTGCGTTTACGGTATTGGACACACGTGTGCTTTCGCCAGAATTGTCCATTCCGCAAATTTATTACCCACTTCCACCCAATGTAGCGGAGCTTAAGCGGAGGCGATCAAATGGAACTCTGTTCATGACGTTTAATGAACTGGTTGAGGCTTCGTCCGGGCGACGTCATGAACGTACATCCGAGCCAGACGCACTCGACTATCTGCGTAGTTGCTTTGATAAGCTGGCGCAATTATCCGCAGTGCTGGCTGCACGCTCACCAATCGATGCTGAGCCCACTCACTTCGGACCGGGAGACATCATCGGGGAGATTCGGATACGAGAGGCCACTTAGGCCGAATACTGATCATAGCGGCTAACTGCGAAAGGAATTTTCTTCGAACTAGCTTGACCGTTCAGTGCTCGGCCTAAGGAGACCTTGGCGGTTGTATGAAAATGGAGTCGTTTCAGCCTGCAGGAATGTCTGGTTCCAGGCTTTTCTAATCGCCACTTTCGACGCCTACCTCAAGGTGGGCCTTTTACATTCAGCAGTGTTCTTCCACTCATCACTGGCGACGATGGTACTTCTCACCACTCCGAGTTGAGAGCTACCCTTGATGTCACCAACCTATCAAAATGTGAAATATTGCTTATGTCCGCTACCTCAATTACTCTTCCAGCAATTGCGCAAATAGCCGCTCCGCCGCACAGTCGAGCCGGTCGATCTCATCATGGTGAAAATGCTCCCAATTCTCAGCCTTGAACAATCTCGACTCAATTAGAATGTATGATCGAGGATCTCGCTCCAGCACACGCACGATATCCTCAGCGTGAAACCACCTCATTGGTGTCCTCAGCACTATAGTCAATCGTTGCTGCCATCCGTCGATCATATTGAAGCGCGGGTGTTCAGCGAGCCGTTTGAACCCGCGCCAGAGCATATGGTTCTCATCGTGTTGCGATAATGCCGATTTTATATCGAACCGCTGTGTCCACCGGTAAAGAAGGCCGGTCAACACGTGATCGATCTCTGGCGTGTTTACTTGAAGCGCCAGTACGCAAAGTCCTTCGAATAATTCATCCGTACCGGAGGACAAATACCGCGCCAGCGACGGGACGATGCGCGCATCGACATACTTCAATATCGGCTCCGCCTGCGACGCTTTACACAGATACGGAATCAGTACATCCTCATACTGTGCAAGCTCATCGTAGAAGCGATCGCTGTCGCTCAGGACGCCTAGACAGACCAGATATTTAGGGACATAGATCGTCGCCAACACTCCGGTCATTAGCTCTTGGTGCCAAGGAATCGGCAATCCAAACTTATTTGCGGTCGCGATAGCGGGCCTTATAACCGCATTCGCCGACTCGCCACCATTTGTGTATGTCACCTGCCGTTGAGCTACGATATGGCTGCTTGCCGTGAATTGAACGGACGGTATATACCTTTCAATACCAGGGTCTCGATCATTCGCCGGGTCCGCCAATCTGATAAGACGTTCGCACTGTTCGGCCGTAATCGTCCCCAACACAACGGGATGAGCCGCTTTAAAGTCAGCGTTTGCACCGGATAAAATGCGAATCGCATCGTCGTAGCTGACATAAGTCAAAGGCACCTGTGTATTCTGGCTCGCAACAGCAGCTGAACTTGTTGGCAGTGACACTGTGCGCCTACCGCCAATTTCGGCGATGACCCGGTGTAGAAGCGCATTACCGTTGCACTGCGACGCCTCAACTAAACTCATCAAATGCGATGCAAGCTCCGAACCTTCATTTCTGGCTCGGGAACGCTCCATCAGGCATTTCATCGCGAGCCAGACATGATCGACGGTGGAAAGCTGTTCATCGATCATATCCAGCCGCCCAATGAGACGGAGGGAGCGCAACACGGCGCTGTGCAGCATTGGAACATTCAGCTCATTGAGAACAAGATCAGGCGCTTCCAATTTTGCTGGCCAGCCCTGATGAGTCAGTCTGTCGAAAAGCCAGCCTGCTGCCTCGGCCTCAGACGGTAGGCCTTGCGGGAACATTATCTCGCTCCATCTAGCCTCGAAAATTTCTGCAAAAAAATGGACGAAAGCAGCTCTTCCCCGAGCAAAGATAGGTGCCATACCTTGAGTCCCAACTTGAAGAAAAGATGACATAACAGAATGGCAGAAAAAATTCTGACTACCATCGATTGTTAGTGGGGAACGCTCAGCCATGACGATCGGCATAATTCGCTCCAAAGCCGTCTCATAGGGTAGTCGCCCTGCCGCGAAGATGGCAGCACGCCGTAGTTGCCAGTTCTTTAACGGATCAACAGCAATGTTTACCAGCCAATCAGCAACGCTCATATCCCGCAATCGCATCGCTAAAATGCACCGCCAAAGCTGGATTTCGGGCGAGTCGTGAAGACCTTGCAGGTTTGCCACCGACTGCGGTCCTGAAGCCAGGATCGCTGTTGCCAACCCCACAGCCAGTTCTTCGGCATCCTCTTTTGCATAATGCCCGATCAGGCTCGCCAAGGCTACGTGAGAGCGTCGCTGCCTGAGTCCGAGTGCCGCGTACTGGCGGATCTTCGGATTTGCATGATCTAAGGCTCGGATGAGCATCTCCGTGGCCGCCGGGACGGATAATTCACCCAACTTCACGAGAGCCGAGGCACCGAGGTGAACCCCCTGTTCGTCTGTAGACTTCAAGTACGCTTCGAGTAGCGGGATGGCATCAGGGAACGGTGCATGGGCGGAAAGCATCAGAAACAAAAAATCCCAGCTTTGGGCTTGTTTCTGATCGGTCTCGGCCACCTTCAAGCGTCTGTAAATATCACCAAGATCAGCACCGACCGATGCCAGTATTGAAAGTGCGGCAACACGATCCACAAGGACGGCATTGCAGTCTAGAACCAGTGCCTCATAATGGCTGCAGTCACAGAACGCGGGAATTAGTGCGGGAACAAGAGCCGCAATCCCTCCAGCATTATCTTTCCTACTTATAAGCGGCTCACATAAAGTGCAAATCGTTGGCTCCGCGAGAAACACCAAGACACGGATCGCATTTTGGATAACCCTCTCTTCCATTGCATTATCCTGTACGATCTCGATGCAATGCTTACGCAACACTGATCTCTTCGACCACACCAAGTTTTCCAATGGCCCCAACAATGCCGACTTAGCGATCATCATGGCTGCTACCTGAACGGAAGGTATCGACGCCAGGAATTCGATGGAATCTTCCCGGCTGTCGATGCGTAGCGCAATGCCACGCCACATCTGGGAGCCGCCGCGCTCCTCTGGAGTTGGGTTCGAGGCAAGAAATTGAAATGCGGACTGCAACGCTTGTCGATTGCGACCAATTAGCATTAATGGCAGCAGTAATCTTTTTATTTCCGGCGGTCTATTGTTGAAAAAATCGATGGTGAGTGACGAGATTACTCCATTCTTTCGCTGTGCAGCTACTATCAACCAGCCCAACGCCGATTGCAATCGAGTATTGTCGCTTGCATTATCAATGGAATAAACAATGAGGTCATGCAAGCATGCGGGATCAAATTCGAGTATTGCCTCAACGATCACCGAAGCCCATTGATAATCAGCGAAATATCGCTCGGATTGTTCGCGAAGAATTTGAAGCAACACATCAACCGCTACCGGACTTTCAATCCCACGCAATATGCTGGCTAGCATGAATTTGTTCTCGACGACCACGCTGCTGGCAATTACGCCGATTACCTCGTTTGCAGAAACGAGCTTGTGACGAATTACATAGGCTGAAAGTGTTTTCCAGTGTTCTCCGCGAAGGAAGGTTTCTCGGGCGAGCCTTTGTGCCTCAATCGGTTTGTCAGCTTTTTCGAGATGAAGAATTTCCGCACTCACCATTCCTTGTGCTGCATACCATGTCGCCAGTGCTTGATGAGACGAGCGGCGGACAGTCAAGGAAATCGTCCCTTCTAGACCAGCGCGCACGGTCTCATGCATTTCAAACGTGTCCTTATCATTGAGGCTCAAAAGACCCTGCGCTAGCAGCTCGCGAATAGCCGCGCCGATGTTTTCATTAGGAAAAATTTCCTCGGCATCCTTCTGCCGGAATGGCAACGCGAAGCACACCAGTTTTTCGGCGGAATTCCGTGAGCTTTCGCTAATTCGTGCAAATCGCTGTTGTTCAGCATGTGCAAGGATGTCTTCGGCAGGCCTCGCCGCCATATCAGACATTTCCTGTAGCGATGAGGTCCTTGCAAGCGACTGCGCCAGCTTGGCGAACAGTCCAGCGGCACGCCCCGCAGTAACGCGCTGGTAGATATCCCAAAGAACAGCCCGGTCGGGACTGGGATGATAATACGTAACCAGTGTTACAAACTCTTCGAAGCCGAAGCCGCGAATATCCAACCGGCTAACACCATGTTCGTCCCGCTCCAAGGAGCTTAACTCCCGTAAAGCGCTTTCCTGTCCGAAAACGGCAATCCGACATGCGGATGATGATAGGGCACGAATAAAGGTAGCGAGGTCACGAGCGAAAGCTGTACTGCATGAGCCTTCGACCAAATCAACCAAGAGTAGTATTTCCTGCGGAACAGTCGAGTATGAGCGTGCAAGGCGCGCGAGAACGTCTTCATCCGCTAGCAGCCTGTCTGACTTGATGTTAAATCGGATTGTTCGCGTATTCTTGCCGAGAGAATTTATTCGCAATTTCAAAAACTATATATACTGTTTATCATGAAATAGCGTTTCAGGCTCTCAAGAACGGCCATTTTCTTCATGAATCATCCTTTTTACCTTTGCTTTACCCTGCCAACACAAACATTCGCTTCAAATTCCACGCCAGCGCAACGAGATTGAACTCGCCGCTGACTTTTTTCAATCCCCGCAGTGAGAATTGCCGGAATCCCAGTATCTGTTTGATGATGCCGAATACCGGCTCCACCGTGCATTTACGTTTTG
>VFSW01000872.1_pt1 | contig 44553 bp, 41 predicted proteins | sample 5358111 | NCBI WGS metagenome assembly VFSW01 (sample SAMN11554181, study PRJNA540505) | mine drainage metagenome | isolation source: sediment from site ElyBrook_90M | place: USA: Ely Copper Mine, Vershire, VT | collected 2017
GGCGGGATCGTGGGCAGGGCGGCGCTCCGCTCGCGGTCACGCCGCCGCGCAGCGGGGCCCCGACCCGACGCCCGCGAGCGCGGTCCGGGCCGGTGCATGGAGTTTCATGGATGAAGTTTAGCAAAGGCCAGACCCGGCGCGCCTGTTCGCCGTATGACGGGGCAGACGCAGGCGGCGGCGCGACGCTGAGGTATGCGACCCTCAGCGGGTGGTGATTTCCTTCGCGCCGTCCCGACCTTTCCAGGGCTCGCCGGGGAGACGCGATGCCAGCTCGCCAAGGACGTACCTGGCGGCAGCGGCTGTGTTCCAGTGCGTACTCGGTGTGACCAGCGGCTCGACGTCCCTGCCGAACCTCGGGTCGGCCAACTTGTCGAGGAGGTTCGCCTCGAACTCTGCGCGGCTCACGCTGTGCCCCTCGTGCTCGAGGTAGCGACGGAAGCACTCCACCACACGATCGGCATCGACCGCCGCTCGCTCGTTGGCAAGCCACAGGTCGAAGAGGTCGCGCCCCTTCTTGCGCTGATAGAGCGCGCGCATCTTGGTTCCGAGGAGCTCATCGAGGGCGTACGTCCGGACCATTGTGGAGCCGCGGTGCCAGCGTGAACTCATCGTCATCTGCCGCTGCAGGTGCCCGAACACCGCGAAGTGCTCCCTGGAATTGATCTCGACCTTCAGTTTCATCGGCAGCGATGGGGGACCTTCGCTCGTCGTCCGATAGGTGAGCGTCACCCGGCCCTCGCCGGCCGTTCGCTTGGGGGTCCCCAGCCAAGGATCGAGCACGGATCGGATCGCCGAGAGGGTCGGACCGATCGGCCCCCCCTTCACCTGCACGAGATCCAGATCCTCCGAGTAGCGCGCTGCCGGTGCGAGAAACAGCTTGTGGAGTGCGGTCCCGCCTCGGAACGCCAGCGCTCCGGGCAAAGTTTCGTGGCTGAACAGATCGACCACGGCCCGAGTCAGGATCAGATCCTGCTCGACCTGGAGGTCCGACACCCAGGGCGCCTGCGACCGCCATTCGGTGACGAAGTCGAACGGGATCATGATTCGACCTCGACCTCGTGGTTGATGTCCAGCTTCCACCGTTGGGAGCGGGAACGCACAGGTTCCCGCCCCCCAGCATCGAGCGGCACGTATTCCTTGGCCAGCCGGCCGATGTGGGCAGCAAGCGGTCCGCTCAGTGCATCGCCTCCGACTGTGTCGAGAAGAAGCCCAAGCCGTTGCGCCCAGGGGGTCGGCGAAAGTCGCGCCACACGCACGAGCTCTCGCGCCCGCAGGCGCTCGGCCAGCTCGCGAAGGATCATGGCGACGTTGTCGAGTCCGCCGCAACGGTGGGCGTAGCCAACCAAGTCGAAGGCGGTCCCCTCGGGAGACGAGATCTTCACTGTCCCACGGGGCGTGTTCAACTCGAGGAACGGAATCTCGGCTACGTTCCTGCGGGCGACGAACTCGACCCGGACCTCGCCGCAGGACAGTGGCGACCGGTTGCGCTCGACAACAACCTGGAACGCCTGTGGCTTTTGGTGCGCCGCACCCAGCAACTCCGCCGCGCTCAGCAGCCCAACGTAGTAGTCAAGCCCTAGGTGCGCCGTCAACTGGGGCACAAACTGGGCCGGGGGCAGGCACCCGAGGCGCCGGTACTCCGGGGGCACCACCACGTGGAAGCCGCGGAACGGCATGGCCACGAAGTCCTCCTGCTGAAGTCGTCGCAGTGCGCCGCCCACGGCCGCACGGGAGGCCCCGGTCGCCTCGATCACTTCGTCGGTAGTGAAGTGATAGCGCCCCTGGACTGGAAGATCATTCACGAAGCGACGGATCGAGGTTTGGTGAGCGCCCGGTTTCACACAGCAAAAGTAACGCCAAGCGTTCGTCTCGTCAAGCGAAACCGGGCGCGTTTTCGAACGAATGGGTGAGGGGAATGTGGATGAAAATGTGGATGGCCTGCAGAACGACTTTCGTGGGATGCTGATAAACAGCGCTCCTTCAATATGATGCGCCATCGTCGAACGCACGACCACCGGCGTGCATGAATGGAGAGGTCGCGAGTTCGCTACCCTGTTGGTCTGCAACATGATAGGAGTTTGACCAAAGGCACAGCCCTGACAGCAGGGTCAACGGCCAGATTGGGCTAAGTTATTGAAAATAAAGGTTGGCGGGGTGGACGAGACTCGAACTCGCGACCTCCGGCGTGACAGGCCGAAAAAGGCCGTTTTGGCCCTCTGGAGCTCCTTGGAGATATGGGGTGACAGAAGGAGCTAAATGGCGTTCAACTATTTTGTTCTAAAAGTCTTAACATGCGTTATAGGGGAGACAGCAGGCACCCGCGGAAGACCCCCAGAGACTGATGGGTAAGCCGAATGTGGATGAAAATGTGGATGGGCAAAAGCGACGCAGTCGCATAAACGATGCTCAGCAGAGGCACCTAATCGACCACCAAGGACAATCTCCATAGAGAAACTGTGGATGGATTTCGTTTGCACGCGACGTCGGAGCTCGCCAAGCTCCCCAGCCTGACCACTGTTCTCGCACGGCTCAACGGAACGAGCAACTAACCAGCCAGGCCCGATGGCGGCCAACAAAGTTGCGGCGGAGGTAGCGGTCGGGCCTGGGATTAACGCCCTTGCCGTGCCGGACGGTCGTGGATCCAATGGTAGAGTAGCGCCACACCACGCCGCCGCTGTTGGCGCAAGATGACCAGTGCGTTGTTCGAACGTAGGGACACTACGACACAGTTGGGCGGGTCGGGCCGCCATCTGGGGTTGGCTCATCGGAGGCGTATTGGGCATTGGTCAGTGCCTATGCAGGGGATGGGGCGGGCGAATAGTCCTTAACCGCTGAACGTGTGAGAGGTACCTCAACGTCCCCCACGACTCGTCCGTCAAACAATTGTACCACGCGACGAGCATATTGTGCGTACCGGGGATCGTGGGTAACCATGCAGATCGTGGAGCCACTCTCGTGTAGCTCAGCGAAGAGATCCATGACGGCCTGGCCGTTCTGAGAGTCCAGATTGCCTGTCGGCTCGTCGGCGAGGAGGACAATCGGTCGACCGATTAATGAACGCGCCACGGCCACACGCTGTTGTTGACCGCCCGAGAGCAGATGCGGCAGGTGCTTCATCCGGTGCGCCATTCCAACACGCTCGAGCGCTTCCATCGCCCGTCGGCGTCGTTCGCGGGGCTCCACGCCACCATATCGCAAAGGGAGCTCGACATTCTCGAGGATCGTGAGGTCTGCGATGAGGTTGAAGCTCTGAAAGACAAAACCGATCATAGCGTTGCGCCGCCGCGCCCGCTCTCTCGGCGAAAGACCGTCTACTGCGTCCCCTGCGAGGTCATACCTTCCCGACGTGGGCGTATCGAGGAGCCCCATGATCGAGAGCAAGGTCGACTTCCCGCAGCCGGAAGGTCCCGCGACAGCGACGAACTCCCCCTTGCGGACCTGGAGGCTGACCTCTCGGAGGGCATGGGTTTCCAGTTCGTCGGTCAAGAACACCTTGCCAACAGCGCTCAGCTGGATGATGAACTCGCTCTTTGCGTCCATTGGTTCCCCCATCCCGCCGCGGCGATTCCCTCAGTAACGGTGTCCAGTGCCTCGCGGCACTAAAACACTTTACGTTGCGCTAGCGGAGCCGTACTCGTTCGTGTTCGTCCCATCTCGTGGTGTCCGAGAGGATGACTTCATCTCCGACACTCAGGCCGCTGACGACTTCGATCGTGGTCGTGGACGCCCGGCCCAGCACCACCTGAACGCGTCGGGCATGGCGTCCGTCGGCCTCAATCTTGAACAGGCCGACCGTTGTCCTTTCTTGAGCGAACGCCGGGCGGGCGAGGAATAGCGTGTCAGTGATTCTCTCGATTTCGATCGTGGCCTCGATGGCCAGGTCCGGTCTCGCACCCGATGGAGGGTCCCCGGTGAGAGCGCAGTCGACGGTCACGGTGCCATCGTGGACGGCGGGATCGACGTTGACCACCCTGCCGCCAACCGACGCGGGATGGCTGTCAATGGTGACGGGCTGCCCGACGCGGACGTCAACCGCCTGTCCGGCCGGGACCAAGAGGCGCGCCCTGAGTCGGGTTGGCTCTGCCACCCGCGCCAGGCTCGCCCCAGCTGCGACCTCCTGCCCCGGTTGTACCATGACGTCCTGCAACACGCCGGCCATCCTGGCCCGCACGCGCAGAGAGTCGGCGAGGCGCTGACGCAGGTCCAAGAGCGCGCGTCGTTGCTCGACCTCCGCAGCCTTTGCCGCAAGTTGCGAGCGCATACCTTCCGCGAAGACGCTTTCGCGTTGTTTCTCGATTTCGGCTCGCGCCTTCGCTGACTCCGCTTTGGTCTGCGCGCTCTGCCGCTCAATTTCAGACACGAGTCCAGCCCTGGCCAGCTCGTCCTCCGCTTGCGAGCGGAGTTGCGCATCAGACGCGTCGGCCTGGCGTTGAACGGCTTCCGACTTCACGGACATAGCTTCGCTCTGAAGACTTGCTCGAAGACCGGCTAACCCTGCCTCGGCCATGGCCAGGCCCGCCTTGGCGTCGAGCTCCTCCTGCTCGATCTGGGGGTTGGAGAGCTCCATGACAGGCGAGTCGGGCTGGACGGTCGTGCCGGGCACGACAAGGATGCGCTCGACCCGCCCTGGGGTTGTCGCAGAAAGCCACAACACAGTCTCGGGGACAAATGTGCCTCCACACTTCACTTGACGGACCAACGGCCCGCGCTGGACCTTGCCAATCCAGAGCGCAGAGCGATCAACCGTGTAAACACGGGGTTCAAGACGTGCCACGAGCACGCCGAGCGCGACGAGGACCGCCAGGCCCACTGCCACCATGATGATGCGCTTGCGGCGCCGCCTAGGCCGATCCACGGGCCTTGGTACGTCCATCCCCTGCGATTCATGCCGGGGCACCACCGAAACCTCTGGCGCAGACTTCATCACGAGCGTCCTCCGACGAGGTCAGTAGGCCATGGACGGCACGCGGGGCGAAGGCAGCCGACGCGACGCATCTCTCCCTAGTTCTCCACGTCGGCAAGCACGGCCATAGGAGCCAGCCGAGCAGCGACTGCAGCCGGGATGCAGCAGGCCGCGAGCGCCGAGAAGCCGACGGCAAGCAGTGGCAAGGCGACCGAGAGTACACCCCCAGAGTCGACATCAGCGATTAAATGTGAAACGACGCGCGAGGCTGCCATCGCCACCAGCATACCAATCGACAGCCCAACTGCAAGAAAGACCGCACATCGCGCGAGGAGCCAGCGCGCGATATCCCCCGGGCTCGCCCCCAACGCCATGCGGATGCCGATCTCGTGCCGTCGCTGAACGACCCAGTGCGATACGACTCCGTAGACCCCCACACTCGCGAGTCCGAGCGCCAACGCGCCGAGCGTCATCAGAAGCCTCAAGATGAACCGATGGAAGACTAGTGTTTCGTTGACGATCTGGTCCATCGTCCGGACACCGTAGATGCTTACGTTCCCCGCGGTCCGCCGGACGGCGTGCGTTACGATGCTGGTTGCGCCTTCAGGGTCACCCTTGAGCCGGACAACTAGGCTTATCCGGCGTTCGCTCTGTTGGGAGCAAGGTACGTACAGTGCATCACCAACTTCGGAATTGAGCGCGGTCTCACGAATACTCCCGACGACTCCCATCACCTGAACCGTGAATGGGCGGAACGCTTCTATCGTCAAGCGCTTGCCGATGGGATCCTCGCCTCGGAAGACACGCCGCGCGACGGAGTCGCTGATGATGGCCACCGGGAATGACGAGGCGGTGTCTTCGGCCGAGAAGCCCCGACCCTTCAAGAGGGGAATCTTCATGGTCTGAAAATAGCTTGGGCTGACCACTCGATAGAACCCGCTTGCCCGTCCTTCAGACCCTGTTCCACTGTCTGCTCTGGAGAACGACAGCGACCCGACGGCCTCCTCAAAAGGCAGCCGGCCACCCGTGGCCGCCGAAACCACTCCCGGGAGTGCCTCAACCTCCCGCACCAACTCTGACCGCACGGTCGCCTGCCCGGCTGAAGTCGGAAGGTCAAACCTCATGGTCAGCAGGCCATGCGTGTCGAACCCAGGGTCCACCTCGAGTAGCCGCGACAGGCTGATGAACGCGAAACTCGCTTCAGTGACGAGCAGGACTGTCAGACCGATTTCTGCAACCATTAAGAATCCCATAAGGTGCTTTCGGGAGCCTGCTGGCGACAGTCCAGCCCCACGTTGGCCCAGGAGTCCGCCGGGCTGCGTTCGGAGAAGGAACAAGTACGGCAGGAGCCCGAAGAGCACGGTCGTCGCGAGGGCCAACACCATCGCGAAACCCGCCACCCGAAGCGTGATTCCAACCTCGTTGAGCCGCGGGATGCTTGAGGGGGCGAAGACCAGACAGAGCCTCGTGCTGATGGCTGCGAGGAGCGTGCCAAGGAGGCCGCCGCAGAGCGCTAGAATCGACTGGGGAAGCAGCGCGTGACGCAGGACATCGCGGGTCCTTGCGCCGAGAGCGAGGCGGATCGTGGCGTCGCGTTCATCCCCTAGGGCCCTGACAATCATGAGGTTAGCGAAATTCGCGCAAGCAACGAGGAGAAGCAAGGCGGCGGCCGCCCCGAGTAGCCCGATACTTCGTCGTGAGCCAGAGAGCATCTCATCTTGGATGGGAACCAGTCGTACGCCCCATCCTCTGTTGCTTTCCGGGAATCGCCGTTCAAGTTGCGAGGCAACCGATTGCATTTCGGCCTGTGCAGCTGCCATTGTCGTTTCGCCCGAAATTCGAGCGATTGCGCGAAGCAGGCGGAAGCGCCGGACTTTCATGTTGTCCGCGGAAAGGTCCAGCGGCACCCAGAGTGCGTGGCGTTGACTGGGCCTTCTCACGTCGGGAAGAAGGCCGAAGTCTGCTGGCATGACGCCGACAATTGTGTAGACCTCGTGCTTCCCGAGCGGCATCGTCAGCGATTTCCCAATGACGTTCGGATCTCCGCCGAACCTCTGTTGCCAGAGGTTGTAGCTAAGAACTGCGACATGCTCGTTGCCACCGGAGTACTCGCTCGGAAGAAAGGTGCGGCCAAGGACCGGCTGAACGCCGAGGACCTCGAAGAAGCCACTCGTCACTGCGGCCATGGGAACGCGCTCTGGCTCAGAGGCGCTATAGAGATCGGCGGTCGTGCTCCAAAACCCGGCGACACGTTCCAACCCCTTGCACGTCGCGGCATAGTCAAGAACGTCGGGTGGTGAGACCCGCTCGGTCTGTGATGTCGGGGACGTGCCCCACACCCAAGCGATCTTCCCAGGTTCCCGGTAGGGAAGCGGCCTGAGCAGGACGGTGTCGACGACGCTGAAGATCGCGGCATTTGGACCGATACCCAGCCCGAGCGTCAGAATGGCAGCGGCCGCATAGCCCGGAGACCTAGCTAGGCGTCGAAGTGCCGCCCGAACGTCCAAAACAAGATCACGCATTCATCCCCCGCGACCGGTGGCTCGCTATGTCAGTACGTTGCTGGTTCTTCTGCCGCAGGCTGAGAGACTCTCACGCTCTCTCGCCATTGCGGTTGAGACCCACACCGCGTCGCGAACTTTCGCCCGCGGTTTTGCTCAGCGACGAGTCTTCTCGGGCCTCCTAGCAATCCAAGCCACGTCATGCATATGCTTCTGAAGCGCTGTGGCATCAAGATCCTTATCCGCCGTTCTTTCCCTCAGAGGGTGCCCCTATGACAGGTGGCAGGATGGACGAAGACCATACCGTCCCAGGGACCTCCGCTAGTTCGAATCCATCGCCCACAGCTGAATAGACGGACCAGCGGCACGATATTGTCACGCCAACGGGTGCCTGGGCAAGCGATTCAGGGCTTCCACACCCTCAGGCTCTCCCTCTGCAATTCCTCTTCCCCCCTGTCCTAAGAAGGTGAACGGTTCGTTCGATCCCTGGAGCATGAGTGACGAACAAATCGATGAGCCAACACCCCCGATTGCCGGTTCCGGTGAAGGTCGAGTCAGAAGGGCGTTGATTCACCCCGGGGCATACACTCCCGGCAAGCACCACAGCGCCCCGGCCTCCAACCCGAGCCCACCTCGGTTGATGGGCGGTGTGGCTGGTCATCGTGCTTTCCCCTTCTCCTGGGGTGGCAGGGCCACTCACTCGGAGTTGGGGATGAGTCGCGTCGGCCTTCAGCGCCGAAAGCCCCGTTCCCTTGCATCAAGAGAGCGGGGCCTCCGCCGGACCTTCGCTTGCCACGGTCGAGGCCAAGCCTATCGTGGTCGCATTCCTGCGTTCGTGCGGGTATGGCACCTTGGGTGTCCGTCCCGGGTTGCCGGGTCCTGACGTGCAGGACCACTCTCGATGGAGGTTTCATTGTGGGAGCCGCCCCACTGGGGTGTCAAGCGGCGACCTGGCGCCGATCGCCATCTGGGAGGCCCACAACACGGTCGGCCATTGATTCGAGGCTCGACCCCTTGAGGTGGGCCACGACCACCAAACTGCCCGGGCCCTCCGTCACCCCGGTGACCTGATCACGACCGTGATCTATACTCATGTCCTGAACAGTACCGGAGGACGCGGTGTCCGTAGCCCTATCGATCGTCTCTGAAAGCCCCCCGGCCGCCGGCGTCCGTAACGTTTGTGCGGTCATGTTAGGCAGCAGATTCTGCAGCCTAACTTGGTGGCCATTTGCAGGTCGTGTGAATGCAACGCGAGGCAGTAGATGACGATACACTCCGTCAGACCAAATGATCCCACCGACAAACGCCGCAGATCCTGCAGTGTTCCTCAGTTTCTCTTAGGCAGCCGAATATGCGTTAGACGGCTGCCGAACCCCTGGAGTAGAGCGTGAAGATCCAATACGTTTTCCTCGGCGTCCTTGCACTCGCGGTGATTGCGTTCGTCTACCGGATTGTCCGGTACAAGGGTTTCAAAGCGGCGCTATTCGGCGCGCGGATTCTCTCCACAGTGGGCGAGGTTCCAACTCGGGAACGGGGACTCGGCCTTTCGTGTCTGAGCATGCGCGTCCACGTTCTGGAGGAAAAGGGGGGCCGTGGCACGGCCGTCGGCTTGGAGGTCGTGAGCACCGGCGCGGCGCGCCCCTATATCCTTACCATGATCCTTGGCTGTGAACAGGCGAGAGACCTAGAGAAGCTCCTCTCTCGGGCGCTGCAGTACGCTGCACAGTAAGGAGGGCCTATGCAGCCGTCTAACAGGCCGTTGCAGCCGCCCCACACGGCTGTCACGCCGCTTGCGTGCGCAACCGGCGCGCCAGCCGGCGGGCGGCTGAACGGCGGCGTTAGGCGGCTGAGGTTGGTTCATGGGTGACGAGACCAGAGCTGCGCTTGCTTTCGGCATTATGTTTCTCGCCGGGATCGCCGGGTTGTCAGCGTCTCTCGTCCCAATCGACATGACGGACCAAGTTAACCGCAAGCTCCCGCCAGAGAAGCAACTTGGCATGCGAGGGTGGGGCAGGGTCTCAGCTGTTCGGGCCGTCAAGGAATACAAGCGCTCTTATCCAGGAGGGCCCCTTCTCGGCCGCTGGCTGGTCCGAACGGGTGCCTTTTTTGCGCTGGGAGCGATCAGCGCCTCCCTGCTGTTTGGGTTGCTCGCTCTTTGGGTCGACTTTGGCGCGCTCGCGATGTTCGGGGTCTGCTGCCGTCTTGCGCTGGAGAAGCAATAGAGCGCCGTCTAACAGCCGCTTGCAGGCGCCGCGCCCGCGCCGCGGTTGTGTGGAGGTGGTACCGTGGCACATCATCGAGCCGTGGCAACACGGATCGCAGCTACGGGCGCGCGCCTGAAGCGCGGCGTTAGGCGCCAGAAAGGGCGGAAGAGGGCGCACAAATGAAGACCTTCCTCGTTCTCCTCTCGATTCTCGCAGTGTCAGCTCCCGCCACGAAGCTGGAGTCGGCCCCAGCCAAGGGTGCGCCAAGCACAATCCTTGTGCGATTTCCCTGCCTGCCGCTTCCCGCCGGCGCCCGCATCGTTGGCGCTTCCCTCAGCGTCCGCGGCGCATTCGTCGTCGCTGTGGACCGAATCCCTTTAGGGTGGTCCTTGAGCCTCTCCATGGACCCGTCGTGCTGCCCTGAACTCACGGCAGGCTTCCATCACGGTGCAGAGGCGTTGTCGGCTGGCGAACCACTCGACCTCGCGGTGACCCTGCAGCGATTTCAAGGGTGGCAAGAGCCTGTGCAGGTGACCGGTGGGCTCGACTACACGATCGACTTCGTGGAGTTCAAGAATGTCCCGTTGTCAATGCAACAACTCATCCTCAGCCCCCAGCGCCCCGTGCCTGGCGCCTAACCAGCGCTTGCAGCAGGCACGCCGGCAGGCGTGCTTGCGCAGCGGGTGTGCGTCGGTTCATCATCGTGCCATGCCGAAGTTCGAAGGGTCAGCCGGCGTGCCGCTGAAGCGCGGCGTTGGTGGCAGTTCGAATGACAAACCTGCAGAAGGCACGAGCGGTAATTGTCGTCGCATGGCTGCTGACCGAGGTTGGTGCGCTTCTCGCCTTCGTGCTGCTTCCTTTGCCAAGGGCTAACGTGGGGCTTCCATCTCTTGTCGCCTTCGCCGTCGTGGGGTTCGGGTTTATCTCGCTTCCGTTTGTATCCTTTCTTCGGGGGATCGACCTCGAGAACCGATCGGACAAACAGTGGCTTTGCCTTGTGGCAGCGCCGTTCGTCTGTGGCGTGGCGGTGTTTCTACTCTTGTCGGTCTCTAAGGTCCTGACGGCAGTCGTCGTTCTGGTCATAACCGGTGGCTCCTTGGGGTCCTTCTTTCTGAAGCGGACGCACCCACCTGCCACCTAACAGCCGCTTGCAGGCGCCGCGCCCGGCGCTATGCTGGCTTGGAGGCAAGAGCGTGATCGAAGGTTGTAAGCTGCCGGCGAGGTGCACTGCATCCGGCGCGCGCCTGAAGCGCAGCGTTGGCATCGTGGGATCAGGTCCATATGAGAAGGCCTCATGTCATGTCTGCTCTTGCGGGGACTGTGCTGGTCGCGTTCCTACAAGGCTGCGTGACGTCAGCGCCGCTGGAGTTTCAACGCGCCCGTGCAGCAGCAGGGCAGAACGAAAGACTGCCAGGTGGTAGGGCAACCGCGATTATAGGCACCGGCAGTGTCAACTTCAGTTGACCTTGTTGGTCTCGAGGGTCGCCTCCACTTCCCCGGAAGTCAGCGGCTGAAGGCTCGTGGATCCCCTGCCGGGGAGGCCGGCGATGGCAGCTCGCAGCGTGTCCGGGTGGAGGTGGGCGTAGCGAGCGGTCATTCGCGTGGTGGTGTGGCCGAGGAGCTGCGCGATCACCAGAAGGCTGACACCGTCCCGTGCGAGGGCGCTCGCGAAGTCGTGACGCATGTCGTGGAAGCGGAACGGCCGGGTGATGCCCGCGAGCGCCTTGGCGATGCCGAAGTACCGCCTGAGCATCGTCTCGGACCAGGGCTCACCCGCGAGCGTCACGAACACGTTCGCCTCGTCCTCGCCGCGCGGGAGCGCGCCAAGCTCAGCTGCGAGGCGGACAGTCATCGGGATGTGGACGGGAACGCCGGTCTTCGACCGCCTGATGCGGATCAGATTGCCCGACAGGTCGACCTGGTACGAGCGTAGGTTAATGAGATCGCCCCTGGTGAGCCCGGTGTCGAGGGCGCACAGGAACAGGGGACGAGCGGCGTGGAAACGGACGAAGGTCTCACCGGTCGCCTCCGACTCGCCGCGGCGCCCACCACCGTAGCGCCGCTCGGCCGGGGCGGCGCGCCCGAGCTTCACCGGACCGAGCACTTGCTTCGCCTCGACATAGCGACGGAATCCTGCCTCGTCGTCGAACGCGGCGAGAAAGGCGTTGCGCTCGTCGTCGCTCAGGTAGGTCGGAAGGGGAGGCGACTCGGGGAGCGCGGCCAGCGTACCCGGCGGGATGGGATGGTCCGTGATCAGGCCGCGCTGGCGCGCCTCGTTGAGGATGCCGCGCAGCAGGGACACATGGCGGTTGGCAGTGGCGGGGGAGACGCCATCCCGCACCATGGCTGCCCTGAACTCCAGCACCCGGGCCGTGGTGATCTGGGTGAGGCGGAGGTCGCCGAACGCCGGCAGGAGGCGGCGGTTGAGCATGTAGGCGTGGGTCTTGGCAGTGCTGGGTCGAAGCTGCCGCAACCTCCCGCGCTCCTTAAGGTACTGACGCAGGGTCGGGGTCTGACGGGGCCCGGAGTGCTGCCGACTAGCCTCGTCGCGGATGCGGCCGAATTCGATCAGCGCATCCCGATACCCCAAGTCGCGGATAACCCGCTGGACCCGGAAGGAGTTCCGGCCACCCGACCGGAAGTCGACGTAGCCGACCTCGTCCTCGGCGTCCCACCAGAACCCCGGAGCAACCTTCCGTTTCGCCATGGCTGTGGCCTCCACATGGGCTGGGGCAAACACCCCTGGCCCGGTGTGGCCTACCGGTCGCCCTTCTCGTTGTGCCGTGGTGAACACGGATGCTCTGCCGACTCCGAGACGAACGCCTCGAGGTCTTCCCGCTTGTAGCGGACGGCGGACCCAAGACGATAATACCTCGGTCCGCGGCGAGTGCGGCGCCACTTCTTGAGGGTCGAAGGCGAGAGCATGAGAAGCGCTGCCGCCTGGACTTCCGTGAGTAGGGACTCGGCAAGGGACGTGTCGTGCGTTGTAGCCGTGCTTGTTAGGGCGTTGGGAGTCTGCGTGTCGGTCGTAGCGGCAAGTCTCATGGGGAGCCACCCCCTTTCGCTCTGGATGACGGGGTATGGTTGCAAACTGGTTCAATCCGTGAGGGAGCTGGTCGGATCAGTCGGCGAGGGCGCGAAGGCTTGGGCCATGACCGTCGAGCCAGAGCGGTGCGCCGAGGTCACCGGAGATTGTTACCGTGTCACGGGTGGTGACCCATACCAGGGGATCGAGCTCGATCCGTTCCGCGAGGCGAAGGACAGCATTGGCGCGCTTTTCGTCGGGGACCACAAACAGGATCCGGAAGCCCTTGAACTCGTGACCAAACATCGTGGCCAAGGACGCCTCAGCTCTGGCCTCAAAGGCGTGGTGGTAGCGGTCGAGCTTTCGAGAAATGGCGTTGGGATGCCCGCCGAACAGCGGTTCGGTTCCGCGGTCGATCTCGAGCATGAAGAGCGCGGCGCGGCCGTCACGCCGGTGGAGGCAGAAGACCGCATCAGGGATGAGCGCTCGCCCGAGCGAAGGGATCTCCAAGCCTGCGCGGCGGTGACGTCGCCCATCGGAGCGGCACTCTTCGTAAGCGGGAATGAAGTCCAGCGTAAACGCCCCGGAGGAAGCTCGGCATCCCTCATGCAACCAGATCCGGAAGTCGGTCAATTCTCGATGGTGCGCCAGGTAGTCACTGCCTCGCGGGCGTCGGACTGGAGGCTTCACGCTGTTGACAGCCGCCGCCTCGTCTGCCGCAACGATCTGTGCCCCTGAGAGCGAAAGACGGTAGATCCATTCGTGGAAACCGGTGCGGGGCGCCGCGCACGGCTGAAACCGTTCGACGACTCGAAGGGCATTCAAGCGCCGCATCCTCCTCTCCGCGAGCTTGCGATGACCAAAGCGAAGGCGTGCAATCTGGGCTACCGTAAGGTACCGATAGACCGAGAGATCCGATAGCACGACGTGGTCCCTGGCCGTGAGCAAAGGCTGGTGCTTCGTTGGGGCCAACTCGTCTCGTGTAACTGGCGCCCCTTCAGCTGGTTGTGGAGGATGCCGTTGCATGATTTCGTCCTCTCCTCCCCTGTTGACGAGGTCTGGTTGCAGGCCTGCAACCGCAGCCCGTCTTCAGGGGTGTGGAGGGCTGATGCGCAACGAGGCCAGCACACTCATCAAGAAGGCCATGACGGGTCTTGGGGTCAGCCTGATCGAGTCGGCCATTGAGATCGAGGGCGCCAAGGGATGCTCGCCCATCCTGTGCCAGGACCCAGTGGAACTCGAGCCACCCTATCGGGCCTTCGACAGCCAGGTAATCCTTGCCAGGCCAAGGCAGGACGCCGGCAGCGAAGAAAGAGAGCTGCGGGATGTTTCGCTGACCTGCGGGCCCGTGGAGACGCTCGCCGTGTATGCGGCGCCTGAGGACCTGCTGACGGCGCCGTGGATGGAGACCTGCATGCGTGCATGCTCTGTCCTTCGGGGTCGTTTCGCCTTCGAGTTGTCTGGCTCGCAGGGACGCGTTAGTGTTCGGTTCGCCATTCCAACTGATGAAGCCCCTGCGTTTCACCATGCGATTGGTGGCCTGTTTCCAGCCGTGCGTCTGGTGCATGATCCCTCACCGTTTCCTATCTACTCAGATGAATCAGGCGTAGCGTACGATCATCCTCTGGTCGTCGAAGAACTCGTCCCCGTAGGACCGTATTACAGGTCACTGTCATTGCTGGGTAAAGATGGTGCGAGCTCGCTTGGTATTGTGGCTTCGTCCATCGCTGGGGTCGGCGAGAGTGATCGGGCCTTCTATCAGGTGCTCCTAAAGTCGGCGGACCCCACTCACGACTGGCACTACAACATTGCCAACCTCGCCGAGGCGGAAGCTCGTGCTCGGGATCAATCCATCATGGGGGGGCTCAGCTCACGGCTTGCCTTTGACGAGGTTCTCCCACCGCTGCAGGAACCGAGCGTGCAAGAGAAGGTACGGATCGACGTGGCGGTCTTCGCGACCATCGTTCGGTACGGCATCTGGAGTCGCGACGAGAGGGTGGTTGACACGTACCTGCAGGGGTGTCGTGCGGCCAGCGCAATGGTGCGGTTCGGCAACCGCCGGTTCCGCGCCCTGGACAACGGGATACTGGTTGCCAATCTCGGGCAGGACGGCGTTTATAGGATGGTGGTGGAACGTGTGACGCACCGACCGGGGATCATGCTGACCTCGCAGGAAGTTGTCACACTCGCCCACATCCCCAACGCCCGCACGCTGGAGATGTTCGCGTGCATCGAGCAGCGGAAGGGTCTGGAATGGACAGGCCCTCAGAGCGAAGGTGCGGACCAAGACGGAGCGGCGACCCTCGGTGCCAACGAGTTCGCCGGCGAAAGCCGCAACGTTGACATCCTTCTGCCCGGCCGGCTGCGTCACATGGTCATTTCTGGAGTCACCGGAGTTGGGAAGTCAACCGAGCAGGAAACGCTGATCCTTGCCGATGCAGAGGGGGGTCTCGGGATGTGCCTGATTGACCCGCACGGCGACTTGGCGGTCGAGGTCCTATCTCGTCTCCCCGAGTCCCGTATGCAGGATCTCGAGGTCGTCACCTTCACGGAGGCCGGGCTCGTCCCGCGCTGGAACCCGCTCGGCTCGGGCGGGCCGTCCGGCAAGGTTGCGGACGACGTGGTGCGGGCCTTTGCCGCCACCACACCCAACTTCGGACCGCGGATGGAGCATGTCATCCGATCGCTCGTGTACACAGTGCATCGCCTGGGCGGGACCCTCGAGGACCTGGCGGAGCTGGTTGGGCAGACGCCACGTGGGGAAGAGCTGCGCAAGCGAGGTCTGCATGTGATCCCGAGCAAGCAGATTCAGCGGTTCCTGAGCGAGGAGCTGCCGAACTACAAGGCTTCGGAGCTCGACTCCGTACGGAACAAGCTCTCGCGGCTGCTTCTGGACGACGACCTAGGCCTGATGTTCCAGCAGAGAGAGAACGACTTGGACCCGAGAGCCTGGATGGACAAGGGCAAAGTCGTTATCGTCAACCTGTCCTCGGGGCGCATTGGGACGGATCACGCTCGCTTCCTAGGTGGGCTCCTCGTGTCGCTGACGTATCGGGCCGCGCTATCCCGGGTGGACATGCCGCCGGGTGAACGCAGGCCGTTCATGCTCTACATCGACGAGTTCCAGCTCGTCCAGACGGGCACGCTGGAAGACATCCTCTCGGGGGGGCGGAAGTACGGGCTCGGTGCGGTCCTCGCCCATCAGGAGGGCGGTCAGCTGGGAGCGGACCTCGCCCAGGCATTGGGCAACTGCGCGACCCACGTGATATTCCGCCCGACGATCGACGATGCGCCTCGTCTACGGCGACTCCTGCTCAACCGCGTCGCTGAGCCTGACCTACTCAAGCTGGGTGTCGGCGAGGCCTATGTAGCGCACGGAGAGCACGTCGCGTCGGTGCGGACGACGCTGTGTCCATTCCCGATTCTTCGCGACGGCGCAAAGGCAGCTGCAGCGTATGCCCGGACTCACTACGCCACCACCACCGAGGCGCGGCCCTCAGAGGCGCCGGGACTCAAGATGAAGAGGCTGAGAGTCGTGGACCTCTTCGGAAAGGAGGGGGAGCCGTGATCGACATCGACGCAATTCTCGACCAGCTTGACCCGGAGGTCATCAACATCCAGGTCCTTATGAAGCACGACGTGGCGCGTGAGAGGTACCAGCCGGTCAGCCTGCAGTGCGCAGACGGGAGGGAATTTCAGGAGGCTGTGACCCGCTACGTGAGGCATCACCAGCAGGCGGTCGGCGAGGGCACGCCGTCGGAGGATGCGGCCCGCGACACCGCGACCGGGATCCTCGACCGGGCCTTTAGCGACGACCCGTTCCAGGAGGGTTACACCGTGGCGGAGCAGCTCGCGGTGGATGGCCGGCTTCATGAGGTCCTCAACGAACTCCACGCAGGGCTCCGGGGCCGGGCCCAGGGAGCCTACTTGAAGGGGGTCTTCCTGAGGCACATCGACCCACTCTCGCGGTCTGACCATCTTGAGCTTTCGCGAGCGTTCTACGAACGCTTTCGAACGGTCTTCGAGCGCGCTGGAATCGTGCTCGACGAGCAGTCCTTCATGGGCAACACCCGTGCGCTGTTCGAGTACTACCGGCAGGTGCTGGACAGCATCTACAGCCGTGGGCGGCGGGCGTGGGGGCGGCCGTGAGAGGCCTTGCGTCAAGCACGACGCCGGAGATTACGGCAGTGATGAGGGTGCTCGATCCGGCATGGATTCATGAGCGTGTCGTGGCTGCCCATGACCAGGCGCGGGAGGGCTATCGCCTCGCGAGAATCACCGTGGGGAACGCAGAGGAGTTCAGGCAGGAAGTCACGGCGTACGTGCAGCACGACATGAAGGTCACCGAGGCGAGCGAGCCATCGGAAGATGCTGCCCTCGACCTCGCGCTTGAGGCCCTGAATGAAGGCTTTCCCCGCGGCACCCTTGGCGATGGCTACGCTGCAGCGCTTGCGGCGGCGCGCGGTCTGACCCACGGCGGGCTGCCCGACGTCATCAACGCTCTGGCTCGCGGTTGCGCGCGCCGCGCTCTGCGCGGCCACATCCTGAGGGTGTTCGGTGAGAACGTGGAGCTCCTCTCAGGGTCATCGCGGTTGGCGTTCGGAGCAGCGCTAAAGGAACGATTCGGGGTGGCGCTCGGGCGCTTTGGAGGCTTGGTTGAGGACTTCCTGGTGGCCCAGGACCCGCTCGGAGCGCTTTGGCGGATCCGAGGCGAATTGGAGCGTTTGCTGGCGCGACTGGAGGGCCTATGAGCAGACTTCTTTGCGACGAGGGAGGGACTCTTGCGGCAAAGGTAGACGAGCTGATCATCGAGCCAAAAAAGCCGAAGTCGGAGGAGCTGGAGAGCTTCGTGGATGTTCTCGTTGATGGCCGGCTGATTCGCGAACGCATCCAGTTGCGACAGGAAAGCCTGGAGGAGATGCGGCCGTTGCCTATTAGCTTCGGCTCCATCGTTGATTTGATTGCACACCTGCTGGATCTGGCCTTCGTTACACGGTGGCCGCTGGCCAGGTCGAAGGATCGAGAAAAGGCGCAGGCGTTCCGTGTCTGGTACCACACGCACAACGTGGAGACGGTCGGGCGTCACCTTGGCGATCGACTGAAGCTGGAGCTTGAACGGAACTGGCTTGGCCCGGCGATCCACGATCCGGACCTCGGGATCCGGCTGGACATCTGCACCAGTCCCCCAGAGGCGCGCCTCATCGGTCTCTTGGGCGGCGGGCATGCCGACCTTGCCTGGGGCCGCGCGTGGAAGATGGTGACCGAAGGCATCGATGGGGGTATCCGGGCGCTGCGGCACATGGTAATCGCGGACTCGATCCGTCAGGACGTCAACGACGACCTACAGCGTTGCTACAGCAAGCTTCTTGAGGCGGAGCCCCCCTGCAGGACGCGGTGCCTCGAGCGGGTGGCCGCTATGGTTCTGGCGGCAGACCCCGAAAGACGGCGTCGCACGGTGCCGGACGTGTTCTTCTTTTGGGAGCGCACGGTTGCGACCTACATCCGCGCTCTTCTCGAGGAACTGATGCCGGCCGAACTGGGTTGATGACCAGTGTGCGTGGAGGCAACGCGTGGGCTGGGCTGGAGGTCCGGACACCGGGGGCTGGCCGTCACCACCCGGGCGCGACGACGGTTCTTTAAGTAGTAGACCTGATAAGAGAGAATCAAAGATCAAGAGTGACGTGTTTACTCCACACCCATCCTCCCCACCCTACCCGAACCTGATCCGGTAGATCGAATCGAGGACCCGCTCCGAGAAGAGCAGGCTCACCTTGCTCGTGTAGGCGCGGTTGACCTTGGTCTGCATCAGCATCACGAGCCCGAGCGACTGCATGTACGAGAGGTTGTTGAGGAAGTACACGTAGGAGAAGCTGGCCTCGCCGGCGTCCTGCGAGAGCTGCTCGTACGTCCGGAACACCTTCTTGACGAAGCGGTCCTTCGTCTGTTCCACCGCCCGGAGGATCAGCAGGTTGCGGTCGTTGAGGTCGGAGATCAGGTCGATGTAGATGTCCCTCTGGGCGTTGTCGAAGCTCTCCTGGATATCCTTCCCCTCGCCGGTCACCGCGTAGAAGAGCGTCTTGATCGCCACCCGCACGTCAGCATTGGTCCGTTGCACCGTCAACGCGGCGATCTTGGCGAGCTGATCATCGTGGGTCTGGCGCAGGCCGGCTTCAGCGCGAAGGCGAAGGATCTCGGCCACTTGGGGGGCGTCGTAGTTGCGCAGGTAAAGCGTCTCCGCCTGCAGCGATGAGCGCACCGATGGGTCAAGGTCCGCCAGGACCCGGGGAGCATTGGAGAGACAGACCGTCATGTACCCCCGTTCGGAGCGGGAGAGGAAGTAGAGGATGTCCTTGTTCGGGTCTTTCTTGGAGATCAGGTCGACCTCGTCGAGCACGACGACGGTCGGCGCCTTGTACCTAGCCTCGAAACGGGCGTAGAGCTCTTGCAGCGAGGTACCGCGGGTGGAAGCCCCCAGGAACCCCGCGAGGATCTTGAAGCTCGAGTTGTCCGTGCGGCAGTTGGCGTAGAGGATCTCCAGTCCCGCCCTCTCCTTGAGCAACCGCTGCAGGTAGCGCATGAGGAGGGTCTTGCCGCACCCCCGGGAACCGAGCACGACGAGGTTTTGCGGGATGCCGGTCCGGCCGTACGTGAGCAACGCGTCGATGATCGGCCGGGCCTCGTCGCGTACGAGCGGCTTGTCGGGGACCCAGGCGAAGTCGAAGACGCGAAAGTCTCGTACCAGAGACGTCTCACCGTCGAGGGATGCCATCCGCGTGGCCAGGTAGCTTTCGATGTCCACACCGTCACCCGTTTACTCCACCGGACGCATAAGGTGTACCCCTATTTCAATCTATCGATGCCCGTTCACCGAAAGATTCAAGTACTCGGAGATCCAAGGAGCGGGCATGCGGCTATCCTTGTCCACCCACCCATCGTCCATCAGCAGATCGTTGGCCGTCTCGGCCGGCTTGTGGCTCCCCACCTCCGGCGGAGTGCTTCCCTTCCTGGACCTCAAGCAGGTCTACCTGCAGTGGTGGCCGTTCGTCGATTTCATCCTCTTCTTCGCGCTGTTTGCGGGCATCGTCCACGCCACGGTTGGCCGCCGCTTCGAGGGTCGCGGTGGCCAGCTCGTGACGATGGCGCTCGGTGCGGCCCTGGCGGTCGGGGCTCTGGGCTTCGAGTGGGCCTATGGCATCAACCTCACCGCCCTGGCGCCGGCGGCCGCCGGGGTGTTCCTGATCCTCCTCGGTGTGGCCCTGTTCTGGCTCTTCCGAACGCTCGGCATGAAAGCCATGACCTCGGTAGTAAGCACAGTCGTCGCCCTGGCCCTGGTCGTCTCGGCGATCTCGCCGCAGTTGTCGGGGGCCCTCTCGTGGGGCGGCGCACTCCTCGAAGTCGGTGCCGTGGTCGGGGTGATGGTGCTCGTCGGCCATGGGATGGTCAACCGGCAACCGTCGGGAGGCAGGAGACTGGAGACCGACGCCCGCCAGATTCGATCAGGTCAGACCGAAGAGGCGCAGACGGTGCGCCAGGCGTCCGACCAGACGCAGGGAGGCCTGGGTGAGGAGAAGAAGGCCGTTGCGCGATCGTTGCGGCCGATCACCAAGGAGGCCGAGAAGTCCGTGGAACGTGTCCTCTCGGAGCTACAGCTCGTCAAGAAGGTACTCGACCGCGGTCCCCCGTCGGAGAAAGACCGGCACGTCATCGCCGCCGCCCTGGCGCGCATCCAGCCGGAGCGCACCGAGCTGGCCCGACTGCTGCAGCAGGTCAAGCAGCTTGACCAGCGCCTCCTGTCCTTCGATGAGAGGACCCTCCCGGCTCTGACGGCTCGGGCGGGTCCCATGACGCCACGCCAGCGCAGCGCGCTCTACCGAGCCGTGCTGGAGGAGCGCGACAAGATCGGGATCGAGCGGAAGATCGAGTACATCGAGAGCTACGTCGAGAAGTACGATGCCCAGGCCGTCGCGTGCACGCAGCAGGCCGCGGACCAGCTGGTCCGAGGGGATCTCGAGACGAGCAAGCGCTGGCTCGCCGGCGCCATCAGCTACGGGGAACAGACCGTGAAGATGATCGAGCGGACCCGTGCCGTCGAGCGCATGCTGCAGCGACTGACGAAGCTTGAGCTGCGCCAGCTCCGTCAGGCGGCGTAGTAGAAACGCACAAGAAGGCGCCACCAGGTAGGTCCTGGTGGCGTTTTTCGAACACCCTCGAGCTGATCAGGCCTGGCTGGAGTCGTCAAACGGAGGCGCGACGGGCGCGGGGTCGGCTTCGTGGAGTTCCGCAGGCTCGGTGGTGGAGCCGCCTTGGGGCGGCGCACCCACTGAGGCCTTGCGCCGCCGGCGGGGCAGCGGGTCGCGGAGGGCGATGTCCTCGCTCACCTGGACCACGATGACCGTGCGGCCTGGGACGTTGCCGGCCTTGCGCCGCCAGACGATCCACTCCGGTTGCGGCGACGGCTCGTCCTGGCCGGTCGCCGGCGGGCCTGACCACACCGCGCGGCAGTCCTTGCGTGGCGTGCCCCCGGAGTCGATGTCGATGGCCTGAAGGGCAGGGGCGGTTCGCACCTCGTCCCAGCGGCGGTCCTCCAGCATGACCGGTTCGCTGGCGACGAGTCTACGGAAGCGTTCGTTGACGCGGGCGACCGTGCCGTCGGCATCAAGCACGCACACGCCGAGCTGGCCCATCTCTGCGAGGACCTGAAGCACAGACATCTCGTCGAGAGGGACGGGCAGATGTTGTTTGGCCATGGTCCACCTCCATTTGCGTAGACGGGGCGCTGTTGCAGATGGCCGGGCGCCGTCCTCTAGTCGCAGCGTTTGTGGTCGAATGGCGAGTCCGGTCCATCGAAGACAACGACGTCCGGACCGGATTCGAACGCAGCTTCTCGGGATCGCTTGATTCTCCAGTAGTCGGCAAGGGTTGGCATGCAACCCTATTGGTAGTTGTCCTTCATAAATCTGCCGTTCGTCTCCTCCAAGTCAGGTCGGTACAGGTCGTAGAAGTGCCGGTAGTAGTCGTCGCCGAGGCGCAGGATGATGTGGTCCAGCTTCTGGTTGGCCTCTTTGACCTGGCGGTGAACGGAGAGCAGCAGCTCGCCGCAGGGTTGGGTTGATGGGTGGGGTGTCATGCCCTGCGGGGAGTGCTGCCAAGTAGTTAAAGGTACCGATTCGTCACCACTGTCGCGTGGAGGCGCTACTCCTGTTTGGGCACGCTCTCGCGGAGCACGCAGTGCTCGAGGGCCTTCTGCAGCACGATCAGCGCCCGGGCCGTCTCGTTGGGGCTCATCGACCCCGCGTCCTTCCACTCGCCCGTCGCCTCGTCCTTGTACCGGCAGGCGAGGGCGATCGAACGGAAGCTCCGCGTCCCCTCCTCGGTCTTCTTCTCGTTGACGAACACCGACGCGCTGCAGGCGCCGGCCCGAAAGGTCTTCTCTGGTTGGTTCTTCATGGTGGTTTCCTCCTTGGGTTGATCTCGTCGGATTCCCCGGCGTGAGTAGGACCGGGGCTCGCGCCCCGGCTGAGGGCCGGTTGGGGTTACTCAGATGACGCCGCGCTGGCGTAGGCTCACGTAGCCGTCGTGTGCGACGACCACGTGGTCGAGTAGGCTGATCGCCAGGGTCTGACCCGCGCTCTTCAGGCGCCGTGTCAGCTCGATGTCGTCCTCGCTGGGTGTGGGGTCGCCTGACGGGTGGTTGTGCACCACGACGATACCGTGGGCGTTGGCCAGGATCGCCGCCTTGAAGACGTCGCCTGGCCCGACGGCCGAATGGCTCGTCGTGCCAACGTGCACCGCGTGAATGCCCACGAGGCGGTTGCGCGCGTCGAGCAGCGCCACCGCCACACACTCGCGGTCAAGCGACGCCAGCGGTCGAAACACTTCGTACACGACCTCGGGTCGGTCGAGCAGGGGTGCTCGCTGGCTGGGAGCCGGAGGCTCTCGCACCAGGGCGACGCGTACCGTGTATCGGTCGAAGCGGGTGTTGCCTTGCAGGCTGCGGACCAAGTCATCGATCATTCATACCTCCCTTTTGTTGTGGCCCTCTGTCACGTGATGGGTGACTGGAAAGTGGGGGCCCGGAGGCCCCCGGGCGGGAAGGGTGTTCATGTCACACCGGCCGGAACCGCACCACCGTGTAGGAGCCCTCGATGGTTGTCTCGACGTGGCGGTAGTAGGTCAAGCTCTCGCGGTTGTGCACCTTGACGAGGACATCGCCGCTCTTGGTGCTGGTGATGTCGAGGTCGACGTCGGCGCCGCGCGGATCGGCGAGGGAGACCGTGAGGCTCAGCGCCTTCTGGTCGGGCTCGCCAAAGCACTCGCGGGCCGGGTAGTCCTCCTTCTCGAGGCACGCCCAGTTGAACCAATCGTTCCTGGGCACCTCCGAGATTGAAGCCCACGGAAGCTCGGCGTGGCACTCGGGGCACAGCAACAGGCCGTGCTCTTCGTCGGGCTCCTGAAGCGAGTCCACGTCGATGGCGCTGCCGCAGTTCGGACACTGGCGGTCCGGATGCTCGTCGGAAACGCCGTGCAGCCACAGCTCGTTCGGGTCTTGGTCGTCTTCGTTGTTCATGGGTCACCTCCTGTGTGTCGGCCCTCCCGCCTTTTCTCCTTGCGGAGCAGGACCGGGTCGGTCGGGATGGCCGACCCGGGCAGGTCGAGGTGACCCGGTGATAAATGGGGTGAGTGAAAGGTGGCCGTCGTTGCGGACGGCGCGGCGATCTCAGGTGAGCGTGCCGTTCTTGGCTGTCGATGTCACGCGATGAATGACTGAAAAGCGGGACCTACCGGCCCCGCCCAGGGAAGGAACGCTCGTCGGTGTCAGCTACGCAAACTCCCGACCACGTCGGGTGACCGTCCACGCCACCTCGGTGTTTGTTGTCGTGGTCGTTGCTGCGTGCTGGCATGATTCACCTCCTTCTGTGCAGTTCCTCCTGCCTATTTCTCCGTTTCGGAGTAGGAACGGGACGGTTGGTGAAAGCCGTCCCGGGTAGGTCGTGAGGCGACCCGGTGATGGATGTGTTGAGTGAAAGGTGGCCGTCCTTGCGGACGGCCCGGCGCCCTCAGGTGATGGTGCCGTCGTCGGGTTCGGTCGCTGCCTCACCGTTGCTCATCTCGCGGATGTGGAGTTTCCCATCCAAGGGAAGGGCGTTGAGGCGCACGTTGATGGAACCGTCGCGGTTGATGAAGGAGACACCGATGTGGATCCACAGGTTCTTACGATCCGGGTGCTCCTCGCTCTTCCGCTCGACGATGGTGTACACCCCTAGCATGTGTGCCATGTTGGCCTCCTTTCTGCTTGGGTGTCGCTACTTGGGGGTGGTGGTAACGCCAAGTAGTTAAATGTTTCGATTGTTCTTTGGAACCAAAGGTTTATATCCTGGAAGCACCTACTCCCCAGTGATGACAGACCTTCCCTACACCCGGCCGCTTTCGCTGGCCGACAGGCTCCGCTACGAAGTTCCGCAACCGAGCCACCCCTACGTTGCAGGCTCGATCGATGGGCCGGGTGCTGCTGGTGATCTCCTTCGTGGCAGGCACGAGTCCCTCGATCGGGTGGCGGCCGGAGTTGGCGCCCTGGTGGCCGAACGCCAGCGGCTTTCGGAGGAGGTGCTCGAGGGGATCGATCGTGACGACCTTGAACTGTCGAACCTCATACTCAACATGTACCGGCCTAACATCGCCCTGACCGACAACCCCGCCTACACCAAGCTCAAGGTCGAACGCATGCGCCTGGGTCGCGAACGTCGCCAGGAACTCGTCAGCTGCTGGCGGGACACCGCGCTGCTCGGCAAGGACTTGGTGGAGCTGGTCGAGAAGGCCGAAGAAGCGAGGCGCACGAGCAAGGTACTTGGTGGTGATGGCTTGTGATCCGGGAGGTGCGCGAGGCGCTGGAACGCCTCCGACCGGCGCTGGGGCAAGGTGTTGAAGCGCTCTGGGCGAGCTATCTGGCCGCCGACACGGACGGTCGGCGCGAGCTCGAAGCTCAGCTCCTGCTCATGGACATGGCGCGCAACCGCACCGGGCCCGGGAGCGGGCCACCGCCCCTTCCGCCCCCGGAACCCGGCGCCCTCGCCGGGTGGCTCCGGCTCGGCGAGGTCGTCTATCCGAACACGCCACCTACGCCCTTTGGCCTCAACCGGGGGGAGCTGATCCAGCACGTCGGCATTTTCGGCCGCTCGGGCGCCGGCAAGACGAATACCGTCATGTGCTTGCTCCGCGAGCTGCTCGACAAGGGCGTCCCGTTCCTGATCTTCGACTGGAAGCGCAACTACCGGGACTTGCTGGCGGCGCCGTGGGTTCCGGAGGGGAAGGTCCGGCCCGTCACCGTCGGCCGGGACCTTGCCCCCCTCCATCTGAACCCGCTACGGCCGCCGCCTGGCACCGATCCCCGGACGTGGCTCAAGAAGCTCATCGAAATCACGGCCCACGCCTACTTCCTCGGCGAGGGGGTCATGTATCTCCTGCAGGAGGCGATCGACGCCTGTTACGAGCGAGCCGGCGTCTACCGGGGCTCGGGCACCTACCCCACGTTCCTGGACGTTCACCGGTTGCTCCTGGCCCGCAAGGTCACCGGACGCGAGGCGAACTGGATGGCCTCGACATTGCGCACAACAGCTTCGCTCACCTACGGCCCGATGGGCGACACGGTCTGCACGACGGAACCGACTGACGTCCGCTCCCTGCTGCAAGGCAACGTGATCCTCGAGCTGGACGCCATGACCGACTCCGACAAGGTGTTCCTCGTCGAAACGATTCTTCTCTCCATCCACCATCAGCGCCTCGCCGAAGGGGAGCGCGAGCAGCTCAAACACGTGATCCTCGTCGAGGAGGCGCACCACGTCTTTCTGCGCTCCAAGCAGGAGATGATGGGCGGTGAGCCGATCACCGACGTCATCCTGCGCGAGATCCGCGAGCTGGGCGAGGCGGTGGTCCTCGTCGACCAGCACCCTTCACAAATGGCGATCACCGCCCTCGGCAACACCTACTGCACAATCGGTATGAACCTCAAGCACCGCGCCGACGTCAACACCATCGCCGACGCCTGCCTGCTGGACCTTGACCAGAGAGAGCACCTGGGCCGGCTACCGGTGGGCACGGCCATCGTCAAGCTTCAGGACCGCTGGACGTCGCCGTTCCTCGTCCGGTTCCCGAAGATCGAGATTACCAAGGGCGAGGTGAGCGACGGGGTGCTGGCCCTGCTGACGCTACCTGAGCGGATTCCAAGCCCAGAGCAGCCCCGGCTCCCCTCAATCGGGGAGATTCCTGCTCCGACCATCGTATCGACGCCGGTTCCGCCGAGTCCAGTCCCGCCTAAGGGCCAAGCGCCGACGCTGTCGGACGCCGCCCGCAAGCTCCTCTCCGATGTGGTCGCCGAGCCCACGTCGGGGGTGACACAGCGCTACGCCCGCCTCGGGCTGTCTCGCCGGGAGGGCACCGCCCTGAAAGAAACCCTGGTCCGGCAGGATCTAGTCCGCGAGGTCTTTGTCTCCTTGCCAGGCGGTCGTGTCACGCTGCTCGAACCGACGGAGAAGGGGTGGACGGCGCTCGGGCAAGCAGGCCCGCCGGCGCGGCATGGCGGGCCAGTGCATCGCTTCTGGATGCAGAAGATCAGGGAGCATTTCGAGGATCGAGGCTGTGAGGTGGCCCCGGAAACGCCTTGTGGCGAAGGCCGGACGCTGGACCTGGTGGCCCGGGACGGCACGCAGCTCGTGGCAATCGAGGTCGAAGTCAGCGGCCGCCGACTGGAAGCCAGCATCGAAAAGCTGCGGCACGCCGACGCCTCGCAGCGGCTCATTGCCTGTACGGATCGAGACGTGATCGCCCGGGCAAGGGCCCTCTTGGAGGGGCAAAACGCTGGAGACGCGATCGAGGTGGTGCACGTGTGGTCGTTCCTGACGACACGAAAGACGCCCTCGCCCGCCCCCGTGCCTGGGGGAGCTGTGGGATCACGCGAAGCGGGATTCCAAGACCCTGCGGGAAACTGACGGCCCTTCTCTGGTGCAAGGTCGGAGTTTTCCGCAGGGGCGGCAGCTTCCACAGGCATTGGGAAGTCGAAAGACGGTGTCGGGAATCAGCGCACGAGGTGGCTTCCTATCAGGCCTGTGTCGTGACCCCAACTCTGTCCCTACAGATTCGCCCAGTAGCCGTGTACGAGTCAGCAAGGTGTGCGCACGTTCGGTGAAGGGGTTTCCGGAGTCGCCTGACCAACGGAGCACCAGAGGCAGGACGCAGCGAGAAAGATGTCACTCCTCTCCGGACTGGTCGGGTGATATTCCGAGGTAGTACTCCTTCGGCATGCCCAGGACCCGGTCCTCGATGACCCCCACACAGTAGCCAAGCCAGCTCTCGGCGTTCCTCTTCTTCTCCCACCAACGCATGTAGGCCATGTAATTGAGCGAAGATGGTGGTTCTGTGTTTTCGATGAAGGTGAGCGTCCTTCGCGCTTGCCTCACCATGTCACCGGCCTCACTGAGTGCGGCGCCCGGGAGCCACCGCTGCTGCTCACCCTCCAGGGAATCGAGAAGACTGCGCACGGTATCGAGATCGACTGACATCTGATCGTCCTTTCGTTTGGTTCACCCGCCAAAGATGAAGTTCAGTCCCAGTAGTAGGTGGTCGTCACGCGAAGGCGCTCAATCACGACGCATTCGTAGGAAACCTCGGTGCGCTTGCGAAGTTGCCGATAGCTTCCTACGCCGAGAAGCCCAATCGGCTGGTCGTCGACGCTGTACGAGGAGAAGCAGGAAACCCGTTCCCTGCCGTAGTCAGCGACCGCGAGCTTGTTGTACGAAGGGATGGGTGCGAGTCCAGACTGGGCGAGGAAGCTGTCCGCTGTGGTTGGCTTGGAAATCTGATCGAAGGACGGAATTCGGGGTGGTTTGTACAGATAGCTCTCGTCGAGCACGTTGGCGTTCCGTTGCGAGCATGCAGCTTTGTTGAGTTGCTTTACATACCAAAGTGGATCGTAAGAGTCCATGTTGCCTCCTTCGCTCCGCGAGGAGCCGGTGCAACTGTATGACGTGGAGAAATTGCAGGGACGGGCGGGCGCCCATCACAAGGCTAGGAACGTGATTGTATTCGAATGACATCGTTAAGGTTGAAAGCGAGCGACGTCTTGGACCTGGAGTCGCGGGACCGAAGGACGTACCTGAGGCTAGGTGTAGGGCTGCTCCAGTTGTCCATCGGGGCTTGGCAGACCTCGTTGGTGTGTCCCCGATGCACTCCGCGCGGCATCGACAACCTCCGTGCTGACGCCCAGCTCGCACAGTTTGGTATGGATGCCATCCGCGAACTCCGCCGCGACAGCCTTGGCGCCCAGCACGCGCCAGCCACGCAAAAGCCGAACAAGGCCGTGCCACTCCGGGGTGCGAACGTCAGGCAAAGTGGCCCATGCGTCGGCGCGGATCTTCTCCCGCAAACGGTATGGAAGAATGCGGGTGAGCCAATCCCACTGGAGAAGGATTTTGGACCGTTCCTGGTCGTCCTCAATTGTGTCAGGGTTGGCGTGCCCGGCGTATGCCCATTGATGACGCAGCGCGCGTGCCAAGTCGCGCATAAGTGCCCAAGGGGCGTCCGCCTCGAGATCGAACAACACATCCAGAAGATAACTCAGCGTTCCCGGCGAGATCGCCAGGCCTGGGACTGCAAACAAGGCCTGCAATGCCGCAAGGGCCTGCGTCGTGTGCCCTTCCTCCTTCAGTAGCCAGACCCGATAGTCGAACAGATCCGGCACCGAACGAGGCCGCCCCGGCGGCTGCTGTTTCATGCCCGCCAGCTCTAGCTCCCACACCCATGGATAGCGGCGCGCGAGCGCTTCGATCGTGCGCCCGTCGACTACCATGAATCGCAGGCCGGGGCAAAGGTCAGGTTCCTTCGTGAGCACCTGGCCGATAGCCTGTTCTGTCTCGGCAAGTGATAGCGGGCTGATGACCAGCAACTGCCTGTGCAAGAAGCCCGTCCCGTATGTGCGGGCCTGATGCAACCCGAGGCGCAACTCTGCGGCGACCTCCGCAATGCTGTCGGCGTAGCTCAGGAAGCACGCGGTGTACCGTCGCGCCCGAAAGAAGAGCTCCTCCACGTGATCCCAAGGGATCTGGTCGGGCACCCAACGTCGCCAGTACCAAGGGTCTGCAACCAGGGTTGCGTGCCACCGGAGCAAGGCTCGGCTCACGATACGAAATGCGCCCGCCCGCTCCCTGAACTCGGCGACCGATGGCGGGGGCGATAGCCACAGGAGCGGCTCATCCGGATTGACCTCAGGCAGGAAGGGCTCGACGAGGTCCGGCGGCTGCAGTAGCCATGTGAGGCGTTCCTCGGGGGCGGCGTCGACCAACCACTCCTGTCGCCGCACGCCAATCACGTAGACGCCGCGCAATCTGTTCGGGTCGTGACCCACAAGGAGCACGCCCCGGTAGTCGACCCGAGCTCTGCCGTGCGGCGGCACGATTCGCCAGTAGGCATCGCGAACCTCCTCGGACACTTCACCCCTCTTGTTCACGGGCAGGGGAGAGGCCTTCCAGGTGGACCAGCGCTTGCAGCCGACGAAGAGCCTAAGCCTGGGCCACAAGAAGCGGTCGTCCTCGAAAAGTCGATTGATGTCTACGTCCGCGAATTGGGCTGGCGAGCCCCGGCGCTGAAAGAAGCGCTCGGGATGGACCCAGAGTACATCCTGAGAAGCGGAGTAACCACCGGTCTTCGTTGATCGCTCTGGTTCTCCGAACGGGAAGTCGTCAGGGGCCTTCTCGGAGTTCTTCTGATCCGTGGAGTCACTCTCTCTTGGCGCAAAAAGCACTCGCACCGCGTCTTCGATGTCTTTGTCGACAGGGGGTAGCCCCTTCACGTGGTGAAAGGCAAGGGAGGAGTAGACGAGCGCATAGGCCCGTAGTGCGCGCCGGCGAGCGTCGGGATACGCTGGCCGAGGGGTCCGTCGCCTTCTTGGCCCGGGGGTTGTCATAGGCTCATTTCCCACAATCGTCATTATAACCAACGGATTTACTGGATGTTACCGCCTGGAAGTTCCGTGGTCGCTACGGGTACACATGGGAATCGTCGTGATTCAGGCTATACGCATGGACGATGACCTCACGCCCCGCGAGCAAGAGGTTCTCAAGGGTTCAACCGCAGCCGCGGAGGTGGCAGACCGCAAGGAGGCGACTATGCAAATGATGGGCGAAGGAGCCGACAACCCATTGGCAAACCTCGCGCTCCGGCTGCAAGCCGGCGACGAGGAAGTCGCGCTCGAAATCGTGCGGAGGCTTAGCCCAACGATCTCACGGATCGCGAAGGGGTTCAAACTGTCATCCAATAGCGAGGACATTGCGGGCGACGTCATCGTAAGGCTGCTGCTTGTTGCACGACGCCGGGGACTCAGGAACGCGACGGTGGGCGCGCTGGTGAACCTGGTCAAAGAGACGACGACGAACCTCTTGAAGGATCAGGCCCGGCGCGGTCGCACGTGTAAGGGGGCTGAGAAGGAGGAACCGGGAGCGGATGTCGCGGTGAGTGCGTTCAGGGGGGATCGAGACTCTGGAGCTGTTCCGGGTGCCCCCAGCTCTCAGTGGATTGGCCAGAGCAACCGAAGACGGCACGACGGCTGTGCGGAGGGGTTCCAAGCGCTCGACGCCACGGGAATGCCTATGAACCGTTGGGTCAGGGAGTATGAGGTCTCCGTTGACCCGGAGGCGGAGCAGGCTGCGGCGGAACTGAGAGCGCAGATAGCCGAACAGTTCGACTGCGAGCGCCCCGAAGACCTGCTGACGCAAGCCACTACGACAGTGGGCCAGGCCATCTCGGAGTTCATCCTGACGGAGTTGCCTCGTGCGCAGCGCCTGGCGGTGCTAGCGCACCTGCGTTACGGAGGTCCCCTTGTGCAGCGACTGGAGGAAGCCGATTTCGCCGACCTCAAGAGGGGAGGGTATGTGACCAATCTTCGCCGTGGGCTGGAACGGGTGATTGGATTCCTGGGAAAGCGGTTTGGGTCACTTGAGACGGCGGAACAGTTGGTCAAGAAGGAGCTCCGTGGTTGGCGGTCCCGTAAGCGTGAGAGGCGGCCCGCCAGGAACGAGGACCGGTGAGTCTGGCGGTTGACTTGCCGCGTGCGCGAGAGCACCCTCGATCGACGGAGGCGCGAAGACGGCATGACACCGAGCCGCCGACAGCGAGAGAAGCTCGAGGCCTTGCTCCGGCTGGTCCTGGATCCGGACGGGACACCACGGTCTCTGGAAGACGTCGACCAGGAGGTCCGGAGCCATGGTGAGGTTGGCAAGACCAGGACGCCGGAGGACCATGCCGACTGGCCGGGTGGAGCTAGGAAGGGCAAGCAACGCCAGGAGCGCGAGCGTCCTAAGGTGACCCAACAACGCAAAGCTCGCCCGCCGCGTAAAAAGAGGGCTGTGCCAAGAGACTGAGGCCCGCGCGGATACGCCGCTAATTCGGGCGGATGGCCAGCCCCCTGGTGGGCTGAACAGCAGAGAAGGGCCGAGCACTCGAGCTTCGTCTGGACCACCTTTGCTGGAGGCGTTAACCCGGGCAATCGCTCACAAGAAGAATCTTGACCGGCCAACCGGCACAGGTTATGTGGACGCCGAAGCCACAGATGTCTGCGCTTGCCTCACCAACGTGGTTTTGTCCAACCGGCTCAGACGAGGATTGCAACGCAGGGGCGTCCTCGTAGGTGGAGGTCGACCGTGCGAGAGAAGCCCGGGCAGACTGAGGTAGCGGAGGCAGCAGCGGTTCAATGGGCTGCGAAGGTGGGTCCATTAGGTGTTTGCGTGCCCAGCGCCGCGGGTAGGGGCGTGAGATCGGTTTGCTTCCAGCTGGTCAAACTGGTCGGTACACAACTCAACATGTAGCATAACCAATTTTCTGCCAGTCGGTTACAGGAACGCGTGTCGGTCCGAATAGGAGAGGTGTGTGCAAGTGCCCGGACTGGAGGCGAGCGGCAGTCAGGCGGCTTCTGGAGTTCCGTCATTCGAATAGGTTCGGGAGCAAAGGTCGATGGCCGAGTACACGGGCGAGAGAGCGCGGGGTCGGAGCCTGAGCCTCTGTCGTTCAGGCCGGTACCTCATCGGCGAGAGCCCCAAGAGGTGCCCCCGCTCGAGACCTGTATCTGCTCAGTGGTGCGCCGCCGTTGGCCCGTGGCCGAGGCCGACTGGCAACTTACCCATCGAGGGGCGGACGCGCAGGGGCCAGTCGGTGGACCTACAACGCGACAAACGGCCGGCAATTGCGAGGGCGCACCCGCAGATTCGATCCGGACCCCGGGGATGACGGCGATGGCGCTCGCCAAGCAACTGCTCAGCAGCAACGATCAGACCTGGGCGACGCCGAGGGGCTTCTTCGAGCGACTGGATGCCATCTTCCACTTTCGGCTGGATCCCTGTGCTGCTCTCGAAACGGCAAAGTGCAGCGCCTACTTCACAAAGGAGGACGACGGGCTTCGGCAGGAATGGGCGCCTATTGGGAACGCCTTCGTGAACCCGCCATATGGGCGAGAGCTCCCGAAGTGGATGAGGAAGAGCAAGGAGGAGGCGGCCAACGGCATTACGGTGGTGATGCTGATCCCAGCCAGGGTAGATACGACCTACTGGCAGGACATCGCATTCCAACACGCGCGTTGCGTCTGTTTCATGAGAGGGCGTCTCACCTTCGACCATGGACAGGCGGGTGTTTCGGGGGTGTCCGGGATGTCAGCGCCCTTTCCGAGCGCAATCGTGGTCTTCGGGCCGTGCTCGGTCGACCAGATGCGCCAGCTTGGGCAGTTTGGGAAGGTCTTCGCGGTGGATGGCGCTAATAGCTGACCGAGGTGACGAGTGCACGATCAGGAGGCGGGTCTTCCGTAGGGGCGCCAGTCTCGAGAGGCCAGGAAGAACGCCGAGGAGTGCCGGCAGGTAGCGCGCTGCTCGACGGAACGCTTGCTTGACGGGCAAGGGTTGGTCGCTTACGTTGGACGCCGTCAATGGACCTCGGCGAGTTCCTCCGGCTCTTTCCTTTGCGGGCACCGAACGTGACCTGGTTCCTTGGGGCCGGGGCGTCGGCAGGCGCAGGTGTGCCGACCGCGAACGACCTGATCTGGGAGTTCAAGCGCGCTATCTACTGTAGCGAGCGTCGCGTCAACGTCGCCTCGTGCCAGGACCTAGGGAACGAGCGGGTAAGGGCGACGATCCAACAGTACTTCGACGAACAGGGAGGGGCACCGACGGCCGGGAGCGCTGAAGAGTACGCCCACTACTTCGAAATTGCCTACCCCGATCCGAGCGACCGCCGAAGGCGAATCGATGAGTTGGTTTCGGCGGCTCGCCCGACTTTCGGCCACCGTGCACTTGCCGCTCTGCTCGCGATGGGTCGCATTAGGGTGCTTTGGACCACGAATTTTGACCGGGTCGTCGAGGATGCAACGTATGAGGTCTTCGGAACCTCAACGAAACTGATCACCGCGACTCCCGACACGTCTCACCTTGCGCTCCAGGCGATTAACGAGGGTCGTTGGCCGCTTCTCGTGAAGCTGCACGGCGATTTTCAGTCACAGCGGCTGAAGAACACGACCGAGGAACTGCGGCGCCAGGACGCACTCCTTCGACGCGCTCTTGTTGAGGGCTGCAGACGATGCGGCCTTGTCGTAGTGGGTTACAGCGGCCGAGACGCATCAGTGATGGCCGCGCTTGAGGAGGCAATCTCTGGCGGGCACGGCTTTCCCATGGGGGTCTATTGGTTCACACGGCCAGGCGCCCCGGTCAGTGAGCAGGTCACAGCGTTCCTTTCACAAGCGCGAGGTGCGCGGATTGATGCCAACCTCGTGGTGGCTGAGAGCTTCGATGAGCTCGTCGGCGATGTCGTCGCACAGCTACGGGACGTGCCAACGTCGCTGCGACACCTTGTGGAGAGGAAGTTGCGCCGCGTGATCCCATCGCCCGTGCCAGCACCGGGGAGGGGATGGCCGCTGATCCGCACAAACGCGCTCCCATTGTTGTCTTGGCCTACGACCGCCCGGTGCGTCATGTGCGAGATCGGGGGTACGAAAGAGGTTCATGAGGCCGTACAGGCTGCTGGTGTCAACGTCCTGGCAGTGCGAAGCCATGCTGGAGTTCTGGCATTCGGACGTGATATCGACGTCAGAAAGGCATTCAGCCCTTTCAATATCAATCAGTTTGACTTGTGCGCCATTGACGTTTTCAAGCTCCGCGAGGACGCGGTAGAGCTAGGTCTTCTCTATGACGCCCTGGCGCAGGCCTTCGCGTCATCACGACCACTCACCGCGAGGCGACGAGGTGGTGACCACACGCTCGTCGTGGACCTAGAGCGAAAAGAGGCCCCCTGCCTCGCCAGGCTCGACGGGACATTCCCTGGGATCTCTGGGGCAGTTCCCGGCACGAGCGTCACGTGGGCGGCCGCGGTCAGAATCCGCCTCACAATTGCGGCTGGAGGCCTGCACCTTTTGCTTGATCCGACTTTCGCCTGGAATCCAACGGGTGACGATGCACAGGATGAACGTGCGAAGGACCACATCCGGGAGCTTCACGCTCGACTGTACAACAGACAGGCAAACGCACTGCTCGACGCATGGGTTGCCGCTCTTGTCGGGGAGAACTCAACGACGGAGGTCAGGACACTCGGGATCGCCGATGGTGTCGATGCGACCTTCACGGTGGCGCGGACCACTGCGTTTAGCTGGAGGACGGTCAAGTGAAGCCTCCGGACGAAGCGATCCTACCTGGGCACATTCGCCTGTCGGAACCAGCGCTCTCATTCCACCCTGACAGGCTGGAGGACCAACACGTTCACCCGCTGGTGGGGCTTCAGCAGTTCGGACCGTATTCACGGGCTTTGGTTGGAAGCGTGACCGACCCAATCCGCGTAGCGACGATCGTGCCAGAGGGAATGGAGGAGCGTATCCGCAGTCTCCTGGCGGAGCTTGAGGAACACCATCAGCCGCGCGAACGTCGCGAGTACCTTGTTGACTTCCTAGGGTTTTCTCGGACCTTCGGCGTGCGCCTTCTAGCTGGCCCAGCTGCGGTTCACCTGACCGTTCCAAGATCATTCGATCAAGAAGTGACCTCGGCTGAACGTCCACACCTGCTGCTCGCCGAGAAGCTCACCAAGGCCATAGCGGTGATCGAGCGTCAGCGGACGGAATTCGATGTCCTCCTGATACTGCTTCCACAGCGATGGGAAGTTGGTTTCTACGGAGGGCCGGATGACGATTTCGACCTCCATGACTACCTAAAAGCCATCACTGCGGCTCGGGCGGTGCCGACCCAGGTTGTTCGTGAGGCCAGCGCCATGGGCTATTTCTGTCGCTGCAGTGTTATGTGGCGCCTGGGTATCGCACTGTACTGTAAAGCCGGAGGCGTACCGTGGAAGCTTGCCCGCCCCACGGAGGGTAGAGCATTCATCGGGCTGAGCTATGCGCTCCGCTTCGAGGGTGATGAGCCGAGGTTCGTGACTTGCTGCAGTCAGGTCTTCGACGCGGACGGTTCCGGCCTCGAGTTCATCGCCTTCGATACTCAGGACATCAAGATCGTGAGGCACAACCCGTTCTTAGGACGGGATGCGATGCGGCGTGTTCTTTCGCGGAGCCTCTCACTCTACCAACGACGCCATGCGGGCTGTCGTCCGGCGCGAGCGGTGGTCCACAAGTCGACGCCATTTAGGCCGAGCGAGGTTGACGGCTGCTTCGACGCATGGGGGGAGACCGAAGGTCTTGAGCTGCTGCAGGTTCAACAGGATGTTGCATGGCGGGGTATTTCCTTCTCTGGCAAGAACAATCCCACTCCCTATCCATGCGAGCGGGGCTCCGCCCTTCAGCTCGATGGTGTTGAGGTGTTGCTGTGGACCCAAGGGAACGCCCCGGATGCCGCCGGAGGCAAGAACTTCTTCAAGGAAGGGAAAGGAACGCCCCATCCCATCCTGCTGCGTCGGTTCGCTGGGCAAGGTTCGCTGGTCGAGGCGTGCGCTGAGGTCCTTGGGCTTACGAAGATGAACTGGAACAACGACAGTCTCTACGATCGGTTGCCGGTCACAATGGGCTTCGCTCAGACTTTGGCACGAACGGTCAAGCGCATGCCGGCCCTGGGGCCGACGCCTTACCAGTTTCGGTTCTTCATGTAGATGAGGTGGTGCACCCGGGCCGTCGGATTTACACCACTGGCAGTGACCGCCGTGCTGTTGGCGTGGATCGCACGTCGAGGGCTACCCATGCGAGTCACCGCGTGGGGGCCCGGTGCGTAACTCGAACGGCGAAGGGTGGGAAGAGCTGGAGAATCACCGTCCCGCCGGATACGCCGTTCATCGCTTGTTGTTCCGGCCGAACAGACTCAGGAGCCAACCTGCTCCGCCATCGAGCGTGAGGGAACACTGGGGTGAGGTACCGCGGGCTTGGTAGCCCGAGAAGATTCGACCAAAACGGGGCTAGCTTGGTGCTGGTAGGCCATCGAGGAACGCCTCCCCGCTCTCGGACTCCACAGGTCCGCCTCGCAACAGGTCGGTGGGCTGACGACGGCCTTGGTTGGGGTGCCCGGCTCGAGCCGTGGGCCCCCTTCGTCTGGCAGCCCAAGTGACGAAGAGGTACTCCTTGGGCCGAGTCATGGCGACGTAGAGAAGCCGCCGCTCCTCCTGAGGGGTAGCCTCTGGCCGGGGAATCAAGTCGTTCTCAGCCCCGATGATGATTGTCGCTCGAACGGTGAGTCCCTTGCAGCCGACCATGGTCATGAACCTAACGCCGGCGCTCTTCGTGAGCGCGAGGTCCTTGCCTGCCGGTTCGATCTGGGAAACATACTGATCAAGCGTAAGCGAGTCGTCCGCTGAATCGTCCAGCTCGAGCAGAAGACTGCGGAATTCAGGAGGGACAGGCGGTAGCATACCGTTTTCGCAGAGCGACACGATCCACGCTCCCCAGCCGTGGTCGTTCTTCTTGAGTTCCGTAGACAGTCGCCCGGCAACGCCGACAACCCGAGAGAACATCTCCGCCGCTTTCGATCGACCCGCCGGACCAAGGGCACTGAACCCGTCGGCTCCAGCCGTGACCATCTGTTGGCCGAACGTGCGGTTTGCCTGCAGGGCTCCGCGGTAGATGGCCTCCACGAAGACACCACCGAGACCAGGTATAAGGTGGGCGAGCGTCCACCAGGCAAGCGAATCAGTCTGATGAACCGCGAGGCGGAGAAGAGCCAGTATGGGCCTGGTAGAAGGATTTTCAAGAAGGTGTTCCACTTGGGCAGGGTCGACGAAGCCGATTCCCATCCTCTCCAGCTCTGCCTTGACGGGACCCGAAAAGGCCTCGTTGTGGTCCGTTCGAGACACGACGAGGATCTCAGATGGCGGAACGCTGCAGGAGGTGACGAGCCAGTGCACAAGCTTCGCGGCGCCGCGCGCCTCACCAACCTCGCTTCGGAAACCCAAGAGTTTGACGATGCCCCCCGAAGCATCGGGTCGTGCCTTTAGGGTCGGACGCGGCACGCGACTGGTGTCGCCTCCGATCACGAATTGCCCCGAGTCGACAATCCTCTGCCCGGACCTGTGACAAAGGGTGAGTTCGTACTCCGATGCCGGCTTGAAATCGTCGGGGAACCTGCGAATGCCCTCGGGATCTGCTTTGCGGAATGAGTAAATCGACTGGTCGTCGTCGCCAACGGCGACAACGGATACACCTCGCGCTCTCAGCCGGTCCAGTACTTCAAGCTCACATGCGTTGAGGTCTTGGTACTCGTCAACAATCAGGGCGTCATAGTCAAGGCCATCAAGATCGTTGTGGTCCCTAAGGGCACAACGCATCAAGTCGGGGAGCTCCTGGACAAGTGTGTAGCCGAACACCCGGCGATGCTCGTCAAACGCTCCCAAGAAGCGGCTTCGCTCCTCCGGTCCGACCAATGGCTCTTCGTGCGGAACGAGCGACTCCCACTTGGCAGCCATCTCCCGGACCAGCTTGTCCAGCTTTCTCCGAGGCACCCCGACTATGCTGGCCAGGTGAGGGCGGACAAGCTCGTGGTACTCGAACAAGTCAGGTATCCGTAACGGCCAACGGAATGCCGCACAGCCAGGATTTCTGAGAACGGTGGACACCGCAAATGAGTGGAAGGTCGCAGGGTCGGGGATCGGCGCTGAGGATTCTGACACTTTCTGCGCGAGCTCCGCCGTCGCGGCTCGGGTGAACGTCAGAAACCTAACCCGTGCGCCACCGCCAGGCTCGGAGAGCAGCCGCTCTGCGAGTGCCACGGCGGTGGCACTCTTCCCGGTACCGGGGCCTGCCAGCACTCTTGCGTGGCCAGGGAGTTGGTGGTTGATTACCGCGGTTTGCTCCGCGGTTGGCGAAAAAGGCATGTTCATGAGCCCTTCGGTGGGTGGGCGCAGCGGGAGTCAGCTGGCGGGGGATCGAGGTGGTTTTGGTATTGCTGGGGGGTGCGCTCTGCAACACCAAGCCCCAGGGCCAACACCCCCCAGCACGCTGTGACTCTACTCTTGCGGACCAGCACAGAGGTTCCATACTCTCAACCTGGCCCGCTGTCGTAACCGACCGAGACACCTTGTTGGGCAAGGGTTTCGGCCTTGGGAGTCCTCGGGGCGACCTGGCCGCCTGGGTAGTAGTGCTGGATGATCTCGGCGAGCGGCCGCCTCAGACCAGCGAGACGCTTCGGCCTCTCTCGTGGGAAGGCGTTTAGATCGTGGAGGAGATCGAACAACTCGGCCTTTCGCTCCGGGCTGAGGCGGCGGTACCGGCGCTTCCAGTCGCGTGCCCCGTCCTTGGCGTAATGCTCCCGGTAGACGATATACCGGTCTGGCATCGAGAGGATCTCAAGGAACTCTTCGAAGGTCTCGCCGAAGGCGCCGCGGACAAAGTCGGGATTCGGGCTGACTAGACCGCGGGTGGCCAGCAGGATGCACTGGACTCCACGAAGGTAACGCCACTGCCATTTTGAAGCGACGTGATGGCGGCTGACGTCATTCATCGGGATGAATCTCATCGGAAAGCCTGTGACCCGGATGCCAAGCTCCTTGTTGAGCTGGACATTGGCGCAGAGCCGGTCGTAGAGATCGCGGGGGCTGTCTTCGAAATTGAAGAGCATGTAGTTGGTGAACTCGTTGAAACCCTCGGCTGCCAACAGGCGGATGGCGTGTTCATAGGCGGCGCGAATGCCTACGAAGTCAAACGCCAACCGAATTGGAGAGACGCAGATCGTGGCAAGCAGCTTGGCCAACGACGGTCTCGCACTGATGAGTCGAGCGTCCAGGCCTTGGTTGAAGTCAACGGTCCGGGCGCGGCCATTTCGCTTGGCGCCCGCCTGAAAGCCGAGGTTCCGGATCTCCCCAAAGATGCCGTCAAGGCCGCGGATGCCCAGGATGTTGTTGTCCATAACCACGAGGTGTTGTCTCTCGCCAAAATCGCCCCACGCCTTGGTGACCTGCTTGCGCAGGGGACTCATCACGCCGAAGTCCTTCTCGAGGAGCGGTACCGCGCAAAACGTGCACGAACGGATGCAGCCCTTGGTGATGCGGACGAAGCAGGCATCCTTGGGGCAGTAGTCGTATTCGACGGCTCCAAGTATGGAGTAGTCGGGCACAAGGTCTGCGATTGCCGGTGTACCTGGTCCAAGTCGTCCCGGGGTGTCGAGCGGACCTTCGATCACCGTGCATGCGCATCGTTGCCTGAGGTAGGCAGGAAGAAGTGTGACGCCCACACCACCGACGAAGATGTCGGAGGGAGATGCGACGCATGGGCTGTAGAACTCGACCGTTTCTGCGGTCCTAGGGAGCTCCCAGGTGAACAGCGAGGCCACGTACACGCGGTTCCAGCGCCGAGCGCGAACGGAAGGGTCCTTCCCCCGAACGAAGGTGACGTGGTCACCCCTGCGCTTGTGGTAGGTGGAAAGGCGCATCAAGCCTAGCGGCGGGAATTTTGAACGATATGCGGGCTCTACGAGCAGGATCTTCATAACCCTTCAGCTCAGCTCATCAAGCGAAGTTTTGATGTCATCCACCTCGGCCTTCTCGAGGCCCCAGTATTGCGCGGCCAGCCGGAGGTTCGCAGCTTCCAATTCTTGGATCTTGGCTGTCTCTCCGGCGCTTGTCGCCATGTGCAACGCCTTGCTGTTCTCCGAGAGTGCGCCGTGGGTCCCGTTCTGCGGATCGAAACGACAAATCTTCACATACCTCAGGATCGCCGGGGATGGGTGGAGCGTGACGTAGCCCCGAACGACGAAATTCGCTGGTGCGGAATTCAGCAACGCGCACAAGTAATGTGCTTCCACCGCGCTCTCACAGGAGACGCCAACAAGCGTGTGGTCGAAGGTGACAGTCTTGCCGTCCCGTGAACCACAAACCGCTGCCCTGAGGTCAGACGCCACCTCTCTCCAGCAGACCTTGTGCTCGCTGAACGTGTAGGGTCCGACGTTGTACACCGAGTAAAAGGGAGCAGTGTTCGGGTCGAAGAATTGCTTGAATCCACTTCGGTTACGGAGCTCCTCCTCGAACTGCTTCAAGTATGCGTAAGTCTTCGGCAACTGGGCCTGCATTGCGCCCTCAGGATAGCCTTTGGCAGGATCTGCCGGGTCCTGTGGAAGGAGAATCTGGCAAGAGGGGCACGCCACCCATCGATCGACATCGCGCCCCCGCAATAAGGGGAAAACCAGGGTAGGCTCGATCGACATATTGACGTTCTTGACGACCTTCTTGCCACAGTCGTGCAGGTTGCTTACGAGAATCAAGCCATCCTTTCTCGTGGCCACGACCTCGAGCCAATATACGCCGTTCAGGTGAGTGTGGGAGCCATACCGCCCAGCATAGTCGGCAGGACCCACCACATTCGCCGAGTGGGAAAGTGCTCGCCTCCGGCCTGTCATCCACGGTGATGTCGGTCTGGTGGGGCTGACGGGCTGAGCTACCCACTCTCGGTGCCGCAGTCGTGTCATCGCTTCTTCGTGGTCAGCTTCAGTCGGGATCGAACCTGGTGATGTTTTGTGCCAGTAGTTGTACGGGACGGGGAAGCGTGTCTTGGAGCCACGCTGAAGAATGATCACGGCGGTTCGATTGGCCGCTCCTTCGAAACACTGTATTGCGCTAAAGTCGTCCACCTGGATGACGCGGAGGTTCTCGCCGTCGCCCAATTGCAGGCGACGGAAGCCCTCGCCCCCGCCCTCTGTCTTGAAGACAGATTGTGTTATCACAAATCCGAGCCTGCCCTTAGTCTTGAGGTACCTGTCTGCGGCCACGTACAGCATCAGAACGGAAAGATCGTCCATGGCGGCGCCGGTCCTCGCTCGAAGCCCCTTCTGCTCAAACAGGCGGTAGTGTTGCCAAAGAGGCGCTGTCCGAGTGCGATACTCGTCTGGCAGGTTGGCCCAGTTGATCCAGGGTGGATTGCCGGCTACACGGTCGAAGGGTGGCTGGAAGAGCGGGGCAAAGGCGTTCTTGATGATGCGCGCCCAGATTCCATTGATCTTCTGGCGTTCGAGGTCACGCAGTTGGAGGAAGAGCTCCTCGGTGATCGCGACGTCATCGCGGTCCTTCTTCGGGTCAAGCGGGAAGTGCTGGCACAAGGCGGTTGTGAAGGCCAAGGGTGACGAGTCGTTCTTGACGTGTTCTTCGAGGAGGTTTGCTACCTCGTCGATGTAGTCTGCCTTGACGAGCGACCGGGGCAGCGCGAACTCACCTACCGAAGTGGCAAAGCGAATCTTTCCGGCCTTGAAGAGATCCTCGCTCTCGCTGGGTGTGAGCACCGAGTCGGCAAGGTAAACAGGAATGTCGATCTCGCCAGTGACTTCGTCGAGGAGATCACCGAGAGCCAGCAGGTAGTTGGTGCGGGCGCTGATGACCGCCAGTGGATTGAGGTCGTAGCCGACGACGTTAGCAAGAATCTTCTCGAGTAATGCGTGGCGGCTGATCTTGTTGGCCGGTAGGAGCGCGTCTCGGGCGCACAGGCGGATGTCTCGGATGTGGAGCACGAGGAAGGTTCCGGAACCGCAGGCGGGGTCGAGTAGCCGCTCATCGGGTGAACGGGGGGCGCGGTCGGGTGTGCCTCCGTGAAGCTGATTGAGTAGCTGCGTTGCCAGCCAGTCGGGCGTGTAATACTCACCGAGATCGTGCCGTAGCTCCTGCGGCATGAGGTTTTGGTAGAGCCTCTTCAGTAGGTCGCGGGTACCATCGGGGTCTGTGTCGAGGGTTACGAACGAGTACTCCGCGAGCTGACGCATGACGGCCCGCAGCGCCTCGTCGATCTCCCGGGTCCAGTCGTCCACGTACCACGAGAAGAAGTCGCCCTCGAGGAAGTTCCGGATGCCAAGATGGCGGAAGATCCCTCCCTCCTCCATGGTGCGAAGGTAGCTCTGGAGGCCGTCTGAGCTCAGGCCGACCGCCTGCTGGAGCGTCACCGGCTCGTGGTCCGCGATGCGGGCAACTTTGGTACGGGCGTAGAAGTGGACGATCTGGACTGCCAGGAGCTTGATGAATGTGGCGTAGTAGCTGTGGATTGCGAAGAAGAGCTTGAAGGGGTGAAGCTTGTCGCGGGCAGCTGCGCGGACCGAATACAGACGAGCGAGTGCCTCGACGTCGAGTTTCGGGGAATCCGCCTCGTAGCCGCAGATCTCGCTGAACTGCCGCGCCCATTGGCGGAAGAGGGCGTTGACCTTTGGGTTCTTCGAGGTGGTGAGCACCTGGTAAAAGGCCGCCACGCACCTGCGCGAGCAAGGCGTGTTCTCGCCGAAGTCACGCAAAAGATTTTCCGGTGTGGTTGCTAGCTCAGTCTGAAGTGCGGAGAGGTAATGGAGGAACCGCTCGCAGGAGTAAACGTCCACGAGCACGGGAGCCTCGACGTGCCACTGATCCTCTTGAAACCGAAGGAAGATGAAGAAACGGCCATCGCACGCCACTCCGGCATAGCGCTCCATGGTGTGACGCTCGCGGCGATGCAGGCCAGAGATGTAGTCCTTGACCTGTTGGATGGCGTGGCCGTTGCCGCTGTGCCGGTTCGACGCCCTCAGGGCGCCGGGCCTTTCGTATTCGATGACGAGCCGGTTGTAAACGGTGTCAGCGCGACCTTCAATGAGTCGGAACTCATCACGGGGCTGGATGGGGAGGTTGACGGCCTGAGCGGCGGCGGCGATCGCCGCCTGGAACGGGATGCGAAAGCCAGCTTCATTTGCGGCTGCTTCGGCAGCGGCGACAGTCTGCTCGCCCAAGGTCCTCGCTGCAGTGTGAAAGAGGCTCTCAGAATTGGGCATCGGTCAGGTGCCTGGTTGGCGCTGACGGTAGGCTGGGCGCGGGAAGACGATCTTGACCGGCTGGCGATACACGGCGTGGGTCGCGATGAGCTCACCCTTGCCCAGGCGCGTTAGGTTCATCTTGAGATCGTCGTCGAGGAAGCGGTAGTCGGGCGTGGCGATCTCGCTCGAACCCGCACGGCCAAGAATCTTCGTCGCGCAGTTGCCGGTCACGCGCGAATGGACCGCGGACATGAACTGCTCGGCCGAAAAGAGGACCACACCAAGAGATCGACCGCGCTCCGCGATGTCGAGCACCTGCTCCAAGATCGGCGATCCCCGAACGCCGGCCGGCGCGTACTTGTTGAGTTCATCCACGAAGAAGATGATCCGCTCAGGGATCGGTTTCTTGCTGGTGCGGTTCTCCGGGTCTTCGGCCTTGAGTTCATAGACGGTTCGGAGGACGTCACCGAATACCAGTTTCTGCTCCTCGTCATTCAGACGGGCGATGTCCACGACGTATGTCTGGCCGCCCTCGATCTCTCGGATCTGCTCTGAGAGGTAAAGTTCGTTGCGAGCACGCGCGTTCGTGAATAGGCCAGTACTGCGGGTGCGGATGATCCGGCGCAAGTGGCGGCGAAACTTGCCAATGGTCGAGACGTAGTGATCGCCCCACTTCTCGGTCTTGCCGTTCTTAACCAGCGGCTCGCCGTTGAGGAGGTTTTCCCAACTGTTGCAGTTCCTGAAGGCCGCCTCGTGACTCATTAGGCCCTGCATGATGTCGCCCACAAGAGCGTCCATGGCTCCGGACTGGTCGGAGATGTCAGAAAGGAGGAGGTCGAGCTTGTCGGCTGTGTCCTGCAGCGCATAGGCGAACATCTGAAAGCCTGCCTGCGGCTCGAGGAAGCTGTTCGGTGTACCCGGCTGGTTGCCGCGCGGGAGCAGGTAGCGGACGTTCTTGAAGGGCCGGGGCTCCATGCCCATCGCTTCCCACATCTCCATCTGCTCGACGCTGGGATTCTTGTCGGGGCGCTGGTCAATCTGGAGGAGGTCGCCCTGTTTGACGTTGAGAATCACGACGGCAATCTTGTCGCCGAGCGCGACACCATGCTGGTCCTTCGTCTTCTCCGCTTTCTGAAGGATGGCCTGCAGCATGAACATGGCATAGGAGGTCTTCGTCGCGAGGCCGCTGATTCCAGAGATGTTGATGTGGGCACCTTCGGGGCCGAGGATGAACTCCTGGTCTAGGTAGGCCACTGTAGTTGCGCCGTTGCTCATCTTGATCAACCCGGCCGGAATGCGGTTCTTCTCGGCCATCGTGTCGATACCGAGGGCTTCCTGGACGCCCTCGGGGGAGGCGAACGTCACGGGTCGGTCTGTCTGGACCGGCATGTAGACCTCGCCGTTGTTGGAGAGGATGTTGACCTTGGCGACGTTAGTGCCGATACGCGGGGTGTTGATATTCGTCTCGTTGACGTCGCCGAAGTTCGACGAGACGAAATTGGCGAGGTGGTTTGGTGAGTCCGTGCGGTGTTCGATCGTGGTGACGAGGCCATAAGAGCGCGAGGACCGGTCGGTAGGCTTACCCTCCTCCATCGCCTGGCCCATGTGGTCGACCTGAACGATGTCGAAGGGGTTGACAATCCGACCGGGTGCAAGCCAGAAGTTGAACTTGTCGCTTGAGTTGGCATCCCGCTCGGTGGCAGAGGGCTGGCCGATGACGGGGGGGTGGGGGTTT